>Ga0209377_1000115_pt1 | contig 46432 bp, 45 predicted proteins | sample GraSoiAngelo_141_FD_185898 | JGI IMG/M metagenome (GOLD analysis project Ga0209377, IMG submission 185898) | Grasslands soil microbial communities from the Angelo Coastal Reserve, California, USA - 14_0929_12_40cm (SPAdes) (version 2) | ecosystem: Environmental > Terrestrial > Soil > Grasslands ...
CCGCGCAATATCTGGCAGTGGAAAAGGTGCTGGGGCTGAAACGCGATAAGACCAACGTGAACGGTGGAGCGATCGCTCTGGGGCATCCGCTGGGAGCGAGCGGGACGCGGCTGGTGATTACGATTCTGAATGAGTTGCGACGAAATGGTTTGCAGTACGGGCTGGCGACGGCGTGCATTGGCGGCGGGCAGGGGATTGCGATGATTGTGGAAGCGATGAAGTAGAGCTAAATGACGCTACGGCCTAAAATGGCGGTGAACCGCCGCACTCCAAGAAGATTCTGATAAACTTTCCGTTCCCGGACGGGGGTTCGTCCGCGGTCTCTGCGAGGAAAAGCATGGCGATTCAAAAAGTGGGAGTCGTGGGGTGTGGGCTAATGGGCTCGGGCATCGCGCAGGTCGCTGCGGCGTCGGGATTTCAAACGGTGGTGCGTGAGGTGAACGCGGCGTTGGTGGAGAAGGGACTGACGGGAATCGAAAAGAATCTGAATCGGCTGGTAGAGAAGGGAACAATCAACGAGGCCGGGAAGGTAGAAATTCGCGGACGGCTGAAGGGCACCACGTCGATCGAGGACTTGAAGAGCTGTGACCTGATTATTGAAGCAATCATCGAGCAGCTTCCGGCGAAGCGGGAGCTGTTTGCTGCTCTCGATGCGATCTGTCCACCAGCCACGATTTTTGCGAGCAACACGTCTTCCCTGACGATTACCGAGATTGCGACGGCCACGAAGCGGTCGCAGCGATTCGTGGGGCTGCACTTTTTCAATCCCGTGCCAGTGATGAAGCTGGTAGAAGTGGTACGAACGATCGCAACGGATGAAGTGGTATATGAAGAAATGGTGGCTTTCGGCACGAAACTGGGCAAGACGCCGGTGCGGGCAAAAGACAGCACCGGGTTCATCGTGAACCGGTTGCTGGTGCCGTATCTGCTGGACGCCATTCGCGCGCTGGAGGAAGGCGTAGGGTCGATCGAGGACATCGATAATTCCATGAAGCTCGGCTGCGGACATCCGATGGGGCCACTGACGCTGCTGGATTTTGTGGGCCTCGATACGACGTATTACATCTCGCAAATCATGTTTGACGAATTCAAGGAGAGGCGATTTGCCGCCCCTCCGTTGCTGAAGCGCATGGTGCTGGCAGGATGGAATGGACGGAAGTCGGGGCGGGGATTTTACGATTACACGGATCCGCAGAAACCGAAGGCGATGAAATTCTAGCGGGGAGTTAAGAGAAAAAGATAACGCAGAGACGCAGAGCGGAGAAGCAGAGAGACAAGATGGCTTACGAAAATTTGTTGTACCAAAAAAGAGACGGGATTGCGTACATCACCTTCAACCGGCCGAAGGTGCTGAACGCGCTGAACCGGAAGACGATTGAAGAATTGCATCACGCGTTGCTCGACGCGCGCGATGATGAGAGCGTCCGTGTGCTGATTTTGACGGGCGCCGGAGAAAAATCGTTCGTAGCGGGAGCGGACATCAGCGAACTGGCGCTGCAAACTCCGGTGAAGGGAAAAGAATTTTCGCTTTACGGGCAGAGCGTCTTCCATTTGCTGGAAACGATGGGGAAGCCATCGATTTGCGCGATCAACGGATTTGCGCTGGGCGGCGGATGTGAAATGGCTCTTACGTGCACGATTCGAATCGCCAGCAAGACGGCGAGGCTGGGGCAGCCGGAAGTGAAGCTGGGAATCTTGCCGGGCTATGGCGGTTCGCAGCGGATGGCGCGGCTGTGCGGCAAAGGCGTGGCGCACGAACTCTGCCTGACCGGCGAAATGATCACCGCGGACGAGGCATTGCGAATCGGCCTCGTGAATCATGTTTATGAGCCGGCGGAGCTGCTTCCCGCCGCGGAAGCGATGGCGATGAAAATCATTGCCAATGGGCCGCTGGCCGTGAAGTTCGCGATGGAAGCGATCGAGCAAGGCGTGGAGATGCCCCAAGAAGAAGGGCTGTTCCTCGAGGCGACACTCTTTGGCGTGGCCTGCGCGACGGAGGATATGCGCGAGGGGACCAAGGCATTTTTGGAGAAAAGGCCGCCACAATTCAAGGGGAAATAGGGGAAGTAAATGAGGTACAGGAAGTAGAGGAGCAGAAACAGCAAGGCTGCGGTGCGATAAGGCGATGGCGGAGAAATTACAGCCCGGGAAAATAAATGGAGGACTCAGCGCAGAAGGACTGCGATTTGGCATTGTCGTGAGCAGATTCAATAGTTTCATCACGGAAAGGTTGTTGTCCGCTGCGGTGGATGCGCTGGAGCGCGCGGGTGCGGGAAGCAAGGATGTGGACGTGGTACACGTTCCGGGCTCATTCGAATTGCCGCTGGCGGCGAAGAAACTGGCGGCGACGGGAAAGTACGACGCACTGATCGCCATCGGATGCATCTTGCGCGGCGCTACCGCGCATTACGATTACGTCTGCTCCGAGACCTCGCGCGGGTTGCAGCTCGCGCAGCTGGATATCGGGGTGCCGATTATTTTCTGCGTGCTGACATGCGACACCCTGGAGCAGGCCATCAATCGCGCGGGTCTGAAGGGTGGGAACAAGGGATTCGAAGCGGGGCTGGCGGCGATCGAAATGGCACGACTCTCCCACAAGCTGCGCATGGCCCAGGCGAAGCCGGCGCCGACCGGAAAGCCGCGGCGCAAGTAACGTGTCGCTCCGCACCAAGGCGCGCGAATTTGCCATGCAGATGTTGTTTCAGTGGGACATGAGCCAGCAGGATTTTGCCAAGCTGGAGGCGAAATTCTGGAGGAGCGCCAAAGCTGCGGACAGGACGCGCGCGTTTGCGAATCAACTCTTTGAGGGTGCGGCAAAGGAAGTGGGCGCGCTTGACGAGATGATCGCGAAGCATTGCGAACATTGGCGGTTCGAACGGCTCGCGGCGATTGACCGGGCGATTTTGCGGCTGGCAATTCACGAAATGGGTGCGGCAGAGACGCCGCCAAAGGTGATCCTGAACGAAGCCGTCGAGCTAGCGAAGAAATTCTCTTCTGAAGAGTCCGGAGCGTTCGTCAACGGCGTCCTCGACTCCGTCCATAAGTCATTGTAACTAAAGTAATTAGCCATTCCTCAGCCCCCTCTAACCCTCCAAATAGAGCATTCGGCATGGCCGCAAAACTTTTAGACGCGGCGTGTGTTTGATTTCCTAAGTGTGGTGGTGACTCCAGGAATGAACTCACGAGGAGAGAACATGATGAAGGCAGAATTCGTGGTCCGACGAGGTGTGCTCGCAGTTGCATTTGCCGGTTTGCTCGCTGGAGGCATATACGCCCAGGATCCCACTCCGCAGCAACAAGACACCCAGAACGACAAGAAAGACATCCGGCAGGATAAAAAGGATCTGGCGAAAGATCGTGCGGATCGCAACGCCGATCAGCGCGACATCAACCACCATAAGCGCGATCTGGCCAGGGACCGTGTCGACCGCAATCAGGACCAGCGGGACATCAATCACGACCGCCGCGATTTGAACAAAGACCGCACGGACCGCAATGCCGATCAACGCGACATCAACAAGGACAAGTCACAGCTTGCCAGCGACGTGAAGAATTATGGGGCCAACAGCTCGCAAGCACAGGCAGATCGCAAAGACCTGCGCGCCGATCGCGTCGACCGGAACAAGGACCAGCGCGACATCAATCACGACCGCCGCGATCTGAACAAAGACCGTGTGGACCGCAACGCAGACCAGCGCGACATAAACCACGACAAGCGTGACTTGGCGAAGGACCGCAAGGATCGGAATCACGACCAGAAGGACATCAACAAAGACAAGAAGGATCTGCGCAAGGACCGCAAAGACCTGCGGCACGACAGGCGCGGACACTGAGAGACGCATCAGTTCTTGGTGGTCGGTTTTTAGTCAGAGCAAAAGGGAGGCCGCTCGAAATACCGGGCGGCCTTCTTCTTTTTTGCAGCGACAGAAGCCCTATTAGATTCGAATCGTGCCTTCAAACACCTTGACAGCGGCGCCGCTGACGCGAGGGACAAGTTTCTTGCCGGATTGCGTCACTTCCACTTCCAAGTGGCTGGGACGGCCCATTTCCGCGCCTTGTAGAATGTTCAGCGTGTGGCCTGGGACGAGCTTCCCGCGACGGACGAGATACGCGCCGAGGGATCCAGCCGCCGAGCCGGTTGCCGCGTCTTCGTAGAGTTCCCAGGGCAACATGCCACGCGAGAAGGCTTTGCCGTTTCCCCCTAGGGCAAAGCAATAGGCCATGGTGGCATTCTTGCCCTGCAGTTTTCCAAGCTCGATCATATTCATAGCGATCTTGCCGAGCGCCGCGCGATTGCGGAGCGGGACCATGAGATTGAAGATGCCGGTGGATACAAATTCAGGCTCAAGTTTCGGGTCGAAATCTTTTGGCGAGAGTCCGAGCGCAGCGGCCAGTTTTTTCTTGTCGATCTTCGCGGGTTTGAAGACCGCCTCCCGCTGCGTCATGGTGACACGTTGCGGACGACCGCCCTTAAAACGGATTTCCACCGGCAGAACCCCCGCCCCGGTCTGCTGAAGAACGTGAACGCCGCCTTCCTGAGCGGGAACCACGCCAAGCTCCGCGAGCAGGAACCAGGTTCCAATGACGGGATGCCCGGCGAGCCTCAATTCTTCCTTTGTGGTGAAGATACGCAGGCGGGCCAGGGCTTCTTCTTCCGTCGGTTTCTGGACGAAAACGGTCTCGGAGAGATTCATCTCGCGCGCAATAGCCAGCATTTCATCGTCGGAAAGCTCATCGCCATCGGTAAAAACGGCGAGCGGATTGCCCTCGAATCGCGTGCTGGTAAAAACGTCGAGTGTGTAGAAGCGATGTTCCATGGCGCGGAGCAGTTCGCCGCTAGAGCGGATGCCGGTTCAAATGCGCTCGAGCTCGGCGACGGTCCTTTCATTGGTGACGTTCCCGGTATTTAAAGTCGATTTTGGCTCGATCAGCACGATGTGCGTTTCTTCGTCAGCGACGGGACAATGCTCGACGCCGCGCGGCACGATGATGAATTCGCCTTCCTTGATCACGGCTTCATGATCCCGAAACTTCATCCGCAAGGTGCCTTTGACGACCAGGAAGAGTTCGTCCTCGTTCTCGTGATGATGCCAGACGAAATCACCCTTGACTTTGACCGCCTTGAGGTAGCAGTCGTTCACCTCGCCGATGATGCGCGGTTTCCAGTGATCGGAGAAGAAATTGAATTTTGTTTTCAGGTTGACCGTGTTCATGAATTCACCTAGAGCGCAGCTAAAGATTGTGAACGATTTGTGTGACTCCTTCGAGAACGCGTCGTGTCATTTCCGCCCTGGCGGTCTCGGAGTAGATGCGAAGCACGTTCTCGGTGCCCGACGCGCGCACCATCACCCAGCCCGTTTCGTCAAGATACAGCTTGATGCCATCCAGGTCCTCGCGGCGCACGATCGGAAGATCCAGGATACGGCTGAGCCTGCCATCTGCGAAATGAACGATGACTTTTTCTTTCTGGCTGGGCCTGAGTTCGAGATCAACGCGGCCGTAGTGAAATTCGCCAAATTCCGCGTGCAGCGCCGCGAGCAATTCCCCGAGGGATTTGCCGTGCCAAGCCATCAATTCCGCGAGGAACAGAGCGGAGACCGTGGCGTCGCGCTCGGGGAGGTAGAGACTGGTGCCGATGCCTCCGCTTTCTTCGCCACCGATCAAAATGTCCTGCTCCAGCATCAATTCGCAGATGTATTTGAAGCCGATAGGAACTTCGTGGAGTTTGCGGCCGAATTTTGCGGCAAGTTTGTCGATGAGTTTGGTGACAGAAAAAGTCTTTGCGATATCTCCCGCGAGATTGCGAGTTCCAGCAAGATGCCAGACGAGCAGAGCAAAAATCTGGTGTGGATTGACGAAAGCACCGCTGCGGTCAATGGCGCCAATGCGGTCGCCGTCGCCATCGGCGCAGAAGCCGGCATCGTATTTCCCTTTGACCACGGCCTGCCGTAACGCCTCGATATGAGGCTCAATCGGCTCGGGATGGACGCCGCCGAAGCGCGGATCGCGCGTCCCGCGAATTTCGTCGCAGGGAATGCCGTTGCGCCGGAACAGCTCGGGTAATAAGCCGGCGGCCGATCCGTGCATGGGATCAAAGATGAAGCGGAGCTTGGCGCCGCGGAGACGCTTCCAGTCCACTAGTTTTTCGAGAGCTTCGAGATAAGGCGCGCGAGGCTCGAGGGAGTGGATCAATTCCTTCTGTGGCGGAAGAGGCGGCACACCCTTCTGTAAGACAACTTCGAGTTCCTTTTCAATTTGCGCGACGATGGAAGGCAGGGCGCTGCTCCCGTAGCTTGCTTTGTATTTGATGCCGTTCCAGCGGTAGGGATTGTGACTCGCAGTGATGACGATGCCCCCCGCGGCATTCTGGTGCTTCACCAAAAAGGAAATCGTTGGTGTCGGACAGGGCTTGTCCGCGAGCCACACCGGAGTTCCGGACGCGCTGATGACTTCAGCGACCGCGGCGGCTATGCGATCCGAAGCATAGCGGTGGTCGTAGCCTACGATCATGCCCTTGCGCGCGTCCTCGCCGCGAACCACGTAGCGCGCGATGGCGTGCGCCACGATGCTCGCGTTCGCGAAAGTGAAATCCTCCGCGATCACGCCACGCCAGCCGTCCGTGCCAAATCGAATCTCAGTCACGGCTTCCGAGTATATGCGAAAGTCGGGTGGCCCCAACAGCCGCATTGGCCTGCTCTACAGGAGATCTTTTCGTTTCTGCTCTTCAAACCATTTCACGATTTTGGCGACGTCCTGGGCGCGATCACGGGGACAAATGAGCAGCGCATCGGACGTTTCCACGACGACGAGATCGCGGACGCCGATAGCCGCGACGAATTTCGACGGGGACCACAGGAAGTTGCCCTCGGCGTCAAGCGCATGGCCTGCCCCCGCGAGCACGTTCTCGCCGCTTTTCGTGGCGAGAAGTTCGTACACCGCCGCCCAGGAGCCGATGTCGCTCCAGCCAATTTCCGCGGGAATCACAAAGACACGCGGCGGACCTTCCGTGCGCGTGGCCGGTTCCAGCACCGCGTAATCCACGGAAATACTGTCAAGTTTTTGATACATGGCGCGGAGCTGCCGCTCGTAACCGCGTTTGCCGATCAAAGTCGCCAGCGTTTCCAGAGCGGCATGAGTCTTCGGCAGAAAGCTTTTTAGGTTTTCAAGGAACGTGGAAACGCGCCAGAAGAACATGCCGGCGTTCCAGTGGTATTTGCCGGAAGCGACGTATTCCACAGCAAAGGGCAGCGCAGGTTTTTCCGTGAAGCGCTTCACAGCAAATACCGGAAACCCTTTGGTGGCAATCGACTCGCCCATGCGTTCAATGTAACCGAAACCAGTCTCCGGGCGGATTGGAGGGATGCCGAGAACGACCATGCGCCCGGGTTCGCGGGCGACGTCCAGCGCAGCGGAGACGATCTCGCGGTATTTTTGCGGCTGAGCAATATAGTGATCTGCGGGCAGAACCGCGAGCAAGGCATCGCCGCCCGTTGCTTGGCGGACATGAATTGCTGCCAGCCCGATTGCGACGGCAGTGTTCAACCCCTTCGGCTCGATCAGCACGCGCCTGCGTGACGCCGCTGGGACTTGCTTGCAAACGGCCGCAGCTTGCTCCGCGTTCGTGACCGTCCAGATGCGCTCCGCAGGGATCAAAGGGCGCAGCCGCGCGACGGTCTGCTCCAGCATCGTGTCCTTGCCGATGATATTCAAAAGCTGCTTCGGCGTGCGCGTGCGGCTGCGCGGCCAGAAGCGCGTGCCGCGCCCTCCCGTGAGGATCACCGCATGTGGAATCAGTTTTTCGCTGGGCATCGAAGATCTTTCCTAATCGAAAATGATTTGCGAGAGGACTGCTGCGGAGATCCCTCCGCGATGTAATTCCGCACGCAGGGCAGCAAGATCCGGAACAAACGACCGGACGAGAGCAGTAGGCGTTACCGGATGGACTTCCACGCGGCCCTGTGACGCAGGCACGATCCAGCATTCGCCGCGAAGATAGCGCGTGGCGCTGTCTGGCCAGGCTAGGCTTCCCGTACCATCCAGAATCACCAGGACTTCAAATCGTGCGGGATCGACCGGAATTTCGCATTTCACTGAACATTCCCAGCGCTCAGTGGCGAAGTGGCGGCAAGCCGCTAACAACGAGCGTGAAGCGCCCTCGGCGTGAAGGGGCAAAGGATTCACCTTGCCGCCATCGCGGGATCCGAATTTCATGACCTCCAGCGCCTTTTCGATGTGCAGTTCGCGCGGCTTGCCCTGTGCGTCGACGCGCCTGTAATCGTAAACCCGGTAGGTCAAGTCTGAGTATTCCTGGACTTCACACAGAACCATGCCAGGACCGATGGTGTGCGGAGTGCCAGCCGGGACAAAAAATGTATCGCCCGCTTGCACGGGGTGGGGCACGAAAAGACCTTCGAGAGTATTTTCCTGGAGGGCTCTGAGAAATTTCTCTTTGGTTGCTCCAGGTTTTAGGCCAACGAGAACAAGGGCGCCGGGTTCTGCCGAAACAACGTGCCACATTTCCGTTTTTCCGCGGCCGCCAGCCGCTTGTTCATGAGCGGCAGCGTAAGCGTCGTCGGGGTGCACCTGGATGGAGAGCTTGTCGTTCGGAAAAATAAACTTGATGAGGATGGGAAAATCGCCTGGCTCCGTGAAACGTGTGCCGCGCCATTCGGGCGGCATCTCCCGCCACGCTTCGCCAAAGGTCTTGCCGGTAAAGGGGCCGGAAACAACTTTACAATCGACGCCGGTGAGCCAGACTTCACCGATCGGTTCCTGCAAGTTTGATTTCTCAGGATACAGAGGAGCCAGCGAGCGCGCTCCCCAGATACGCGGTACGAACATCGGCTCGATGCGAAACGGCTCAGGATTCACGGGTTACACGGCGGCTTCCGCGCGCGCAAAAAAACGCTCCAGGCGGCGCAGTCCTTCTTCGATGCGTTCGATGGAGGTGGCGTAGGAAAGACGCAAATAGCCCGGCGCCCCAAAGGCTTCTCCGGGGACGACCGCGACACGCGCTCTCTCGAGAAGCATCTTCGAGATTTCCGTGCAGGATTTCGCCAGCGCCGGCCCGCCTGCGCCGTTCGAAAGATGGGCGGATATGTTAGGAAACGCATAGAAAGCGCCGCCAGGCCATTCGCAAGTCACGCCGGGAATGGCGCACAGGCCTTCGACAATGCGTTTGCGCCGCCGCCCGTATTCGGCCAGCATCACGGGAACGGTTTCCATCGTTCCGCGCATGGCTTCGAGTGCGGCATATTGCGCAATGGAAGTGGGGTTCGACGTGGATTGGCTCTGCAATTTGATCAGCGCCTGGATCAGTGCTTCGGGCCCGAGCGTGTAGCCGATGCGCCAGCCGGTCATCGCAAAAGTTTTCGAGACCGAGCCGATGATGATGACCTTTTCCTTCGAGCCGGGCGCACTGGCAATCGAATACGGCTTGTGCGGTTCATAGGTGAAGTGCGAATAGCACTCGTCACCCATGAGCCACACGTTGTGCTTTTTGCAGACCGCGAGGATCCGTTGGTACTCATCCGGAGGAACGACGCCGCCCGTCGGGTTGCATGGCGAATTCACGATCAGGAGCTTTGTTCTCGGCGTGATGGCTTTTTCGATCGCCGCATCCCGCACGCTGAAACCCTCTTCGGGACGCGTCTCCACAAGAACCGGCGTTCCGCCCGCGTACTTCACGATGTCCGGAAAACTCACCCAGTAGGGAGAAGGAATGATCACTTCGTCGCCCTGCTGGATGAGCACGCTCATGACATTGAAGATGGAATGCTTGCCGCCGACGCTGACCACGCATTCTTTCGCTTCGTACGTCGAGCCGAGCTCCCGCTTGTGCCAGGTGCAAATAGCTTCGCGCAACGGCATGATGCCGCTCGCGGGCGTGTACTTCGATTTGTTCTCTTCTATGGCCCGGATTGCTGCCATCTTGATGTGGTCCGGGGTTGGGAAGTCCGGCTCGCCGGGACCGAAATCGGCAATGTCGACGCCGCGCGCTTTCAGCTTGTCCGCTTCGGCGATGACTGCGGCGGTGGGCGAGATTTGGATGCGGTTGATGCGGTCCGTTAGTTGCACGCTGGCTCCTCGGGGAGAGTTTACACTGACTGTTGACAGTTTACCGTCAGGGGAGGAAAGGACAAATACCGAATTGGCCTGATCCGAATTTCGTCTGCCTCACAAGCTAGTCCGCAGGGCAGACTAAATTGGGTCCATTTGCAAACTAGTTTGCGGCGCAAACCAAATTTCCCAATCCCATTCGATTGCTGGTCTGGAATCCAACCTTCTGTAATCAGGAGACTTAGCCCTGAATTCGACCTTCGCAAATCAAGAAACCTTTGCGCGCAGCCGCTGCTCGACTATGGCGGGCACTAACCCCTCCAACGAGCCACCGTGCTGCGCGATCTCGCGCACCAGCTTGGAACTCAAGTAGCTGTACGGCTCCCCGGGCAGCATGAAGACCGTTTCCAGGCGCGGCTCGAGCTTGCGGTTCATCAGCGCCATCTGCAGTTCGTATTCGTAATCCGAAATGGCGCGGATGCCGCGGAGAATGACTCCCGCATTGCGCTTGCGTGCATAGTCGACCAACAATCCCTCGAAGACGTCTACTTCCACGTCGGCCCACTTTTTTGTGACTTCGCGCAGCATCTCGACACGCTCGGGAACGCTGAACAACGGCTGCTTTTCCGTATTCCGCAGCACGGCAACAATCAAGAGATCAAACATCTTCTTACCCCGCTCGATCAGATCCAGGTGGCCGTTGGTGACCGGGTCAAACGAGCCCGGATAAATGGCAATCGATGTTTTCATTGAAGATTCATCAGTGGCTCAAGGCCACCGCTATTCTAACCTACGCTGGCAAGGGCGCGGCTTGCAAACTTGTGGACAACCAATGCGGCCGGTTTCGTCATTCTACAAATCCTCTTCGCAGGAGGACGGAGATGTGACAGTATGCGTTAGTCGGTGCTACATAGCAGCACGAAATGGTATGAATCCTAAGCGGGAAGGATTAACCCAGACCATGATTCTGAATTCAGATGGGAGAGGTTTTGGCTTGGTTTTTCTGTGCCTGCTTTTGCTCCCGAAATTAACCACGGCTCAACAGCTGACGCTGAACCTTACGCCTATGCCCGTGAGTGTGCAGGCGGGAACCGGAAGCCTGCGCGTGGACTCTTCCTTTTCCGTGGCGCTAGCCGGACACACCGAACCGCGCCTCGAGCGGGCCGTGGAGCGATTTCTGCAGCAGCTTGCGCGTCAAACGGCCCTTCCCTTGAGCCTCAAACCAGCTAAGACGCCGCAGGCGACACTGATCATTCGGACCGATCACGCCAGCAAAGAAATTGAGGAAGTTGACGAGGACGAATCCTATGTCCTGGAAGTGAGCACAGCGGGCGCAAAGCTCACCGCGCCCACGCCCCTGGGCGCGGTGCATGGCTTACAGACTTTTCTTCAACTGGTCGATATTTCGCCTGACGGGTTTGCCGCGGCCGCGGTCGCCATTCAAGACAAGCCGCGTTTTCCGTGGCGCGGACTAATGATCGATTCCGCGCGCCATTTCATTCCCGTCGAAGTGATTCGGCGCAATCTGGACGGCATGGAAGCAGTGAAGATGAATGTGTTTCATTGGCACCTCTCGGAAAACCAGGGCTTCCGTGCCGAGAGCAAGAGATTGCCGAAACTGCATGAGTTGGGCTCCGACGGCTTGTACTACACGCAGGAAGAAATCCGCGACCTGATTGCCTATGCGCGCGATCGCGGCATCCGCGTCGTACCGGAATTCGATCTGCCGGGCCACAGTACGGCGTGGTTTGTCGGCCACCCCGAACTGGCGAGCGGGCCGGGGCCGTACCAGATCGAGCGCCGCTGGGGTGTTTTCGATCCGGCCTTCGATCCCACGAGCGAACGGACCTACAGATTCCTTGACGAGTTCATCGGAGAGATGGCGAAACTCTTTCCGGATCAGTTTTTTCACGTTGGCGGCGACGAGGTGAATGGCAAGCAATGGGACGCGAACCAGCAGATTCAGGAGTTCATGCGCGCGCACGGCATCAAGAACAACCAGGCGCTGCAAGCCTATTTCAACAAGCGGCTCCAGGCCGTCGTTGAGAAGCATGGCAAGAGCATGATTGGCTGGGACGAGATTCTGGATCCCAGTCTGCCCAAAGACATCACCATCCAATCCTGGCGCGGCCCGGCTTCGCTCGCTGCCGCCGCAAAGCAGGGTTATCGCGGGCTCCTTTCGAACGGCTATTACCTTGACCTGGGCTGGCCCGCTGCCCGCCATTACGCGGTCGATCCCATGAGTGGGGACGCCGCAAATCTTTCGCCGGAAGAGAAACAGCGGATTCTCGGTGGCGAGTCTTGCATGTGGTCCGAGTACGTCAATGCGGAAAATGTGGATTCGCGCATCTGGCCCAGAAACGCCGCCATTGCCGAGCGTTTGTGGTCGCCGGAAGAAGTCCACGATCCCGCTTCGATGTACACGCGTCTGGATTCCATCAGTGCACGGTTGGAATGGCTGGGACTCACTCACCGGACGTATTACCGCCGCATGCTCCAGCGCATTGCGGGATCCGCCGCGACTCCCGATGAGTTCACCGCACTGCGGACGCTCACAGATTTGGTTGAACCGGTGAAAGATTACACCCGCCAACAGACCGCCCTGGCTGAGGCAACCAGTCTCACCCCGATGAACCGTGTGGTTGACGCCGTGCCGCTGGAAAGCGACACCGGAAGACGCTTCGGCGAACTTGTGGACAAATTTGTCTCCACCTCCTGTCTGGATGCGGAGATCGAGGCTCGCCTTCGGACACACCTTCTCCTGTGGCGCGACAATGACGCCAAGCTCCAGCCACTGGCGCAGCGCTCTCTCCTCGTTCAGGAGGTGGCGGGGCGCTCGCAAGACCTTTCGGCGCTTGCCTCGGCGGGACTTTCGGCGCTCCACGCCGTCTCAAAGAGGCAGCCCGCACCGGATACATGGAAGGTCCAGCAGTTCGCCATAATGGAGCAACTGAAGAAACCAAAAGCCCAGTTACTTCTGATTCCCATACCGGCAGTGCAGAAACTTGTAGAGGCGGCTGCTTCCGGCGGGGCGTGCGTTGGTGCCAAGCAATGAAACGAAACGTGAAGTCAGGGATTTACCCGTTCGGCTGGAGTTTGCGCAGGTGGCTGCTATAAGTAGCCTTGCCCAAAGAATCTTCTCAAATACGACCAATTTAGTCTTAGTATAAGTTATAAGAAATAAAGGATTTGTATGGTAAATTTAGCAAAACTTCTAGGTTGACTTTTAGCCTCCCCAGGATTATAGTGTATGTGCGACTGATTCGGTCGTATATTTGAGGAGCTTCCAGCAAGCGTTGGAGCGATGTTCAAGCTTTCCAAGAGGGCTGATTACGGGTTGATTGCCGTGAAGCATTTGGCCATGCACCGAAGGGAGCATGCCTGTAGCGCCAACGAGATCGCGGAGGAGTACGGCATTTCCTCAACGCTGATGGCGAAAGTGCTTCAGAAGCTGGCCCACAATTCGCTGGTGGCGGCAAAGCACGGTTCGAGCGGGGGCTACCAGTTAGCGAAGGAGCCTACACAGATTAGCGCGCTGGATGTCATTTCGGCCATCGATGGCCCGGTGCTGATCACTTCGTGCGTCACGAACCACGGGAATTGCGACGCGACGGAACGGTGCTCGGTCAAAGAGCCGCTGCGCCGGGTCAATGAGAGCATTTTGAGTGTATTGGGCTCGGTTACAATTGCGCAGATGAGTGAAGATCCGCACGAGCCCACACTGGTGGCATTGAGAACGTAGGAGAAGAGGAAACATGGCTGTCAAACTGCCGATTTACATGGACAATCACGCGACCACGCCGGTGGATCCGCGCGTCGTCGAAACGATGCTGCCGTATTTCACCGGAAAATTCGGCAACGCCGCCAGCCGCAACCACTCGTTCGGCTGGGCTGCGGAAGAAGCCGTGGAAAACGCGCGCCAGCAAGTTGCCTCGCTGATCAATGCCACGGCGAAGGAGATCATCTTCACCAGCGGTGCCACGGAGTCCGACAACTTGATGATTAAGGGCATCGCGGAGATGTTCCGTGAAAAAGGCAATCACATCATCACTCAGGCCATCGAGCACAAAGCGGTCCTGGATACTTGTAAGAACCTGGAGAAGCATGGCTTCGAGGTGACCTATCTCCCGGTTCAGCACGATGGACGCATCAGTCTCGACGATCTGAAGGCCGCGATTAGGCCAAAGACGATTTTGATCACCATTATGTATGCCAACAACGAAATTGGCGTGATCAACCCGATCGCGGAAATCGGCAAGATTGCCAAGGAACACGGTATCTTTTTCGCGGTGGATGGCGTCCAGGCCGTAGGCAAGATTCCGGTCGACGTCCAGAAGGACAACATCGACCTCCTGGCTATCAGCGCGCACAAGATTTACGGGCCTAAGGGCGTGGGCGCCTTGTACGTTCGCCGCCGCAATCCCCGCGTGCAACTCTCCGCCATTATCGACGGCGGTGGCCACGAACGCGGCATGCGTTCTGGGACGCTGAACGTGCCCGGCATCGTAGGTCTTGGCAAGGCCTGTGAGATCGCGCAGAAAGAAATGCCTGAGGAAGGCGCCCGGTTGCGCGCGCTGCGCGACCGCCTGAAGGCCGGGCTGGAGGCCAAGCTGGACGAGGTTTACGTCAACGGTTCGTTGGAGCACCGCCTGCCCAACAACCTCAACATGAGCTTCGCCTACGTTGAGGGCGAATCGCTCCTCATGGGCATCAACGATGTCGCGGTTTCCAGTGGTTCTGCTTGCACTTCGGCAACCCTTGAGCCCAGCTACGTACTCAAAGCATTAGGTGTTGGCGAGGACCTCGCCCACACCTCGATTCGATTCGGCCTCGGTCGTTTCAATACGCAGGAGGAAGTGGACTACGTTATCGACAAGATGGTGCAGGTGGTCACCAAGCTGCGCGAGCTATCTCCACTTTACGAGATGGCCAAAGAGGGAATCGATATCTCAAAAATGAAATGGCAAACCGCCTAAAGGATTGAATCACAGATCATGGCAAATGAAGGAACAATTCGCATTCATCGCTCGATCGGAGGCACCGGCGCGGCATTTCGCGTGGCGTTCGTGCCTTACGACGGGGAAAAGGAAGACGCCGCCGGAGGCGAACGCTCGTTCCGCGAGCTTCAGCAGGTCCGCGCATTTCTCAAAATGCTCGGACTTGGTGCGGAATACATCAAGGACGCTCTTCGGCAGCTGACCGCGGGCCGCTCGGCATCCGTGCCGAACGTTTCGCTCTCGGACAAGGCCGTGAAAAGCGCGGGTTTCGTAAATCTCGTGGATCTGGCAAGGAGCAACGGGTAATGGCATACAGCGACAAAGTAGTGGATCACTACAACAATCCGCGCAACGTCGGCAGCCTCCCCAAGACCGACCCCAACGTCGGCACGGGTCTCGTCGGCGCGCCGGAGTGCGGCGACGTGATGAAGCTGCAGATGAAGATCAATCCGGAGACGCAGGTCATTGAAGAAGCGAAGTTCAAGACCTTCGGCTGCGGGTCGGCCATCGCCAGCTCCTCGCTCGCTACCGAATGGGTGAAAGGCAAGACGGTCGATGAGGCACTCGCGATCAAGAACACGGATATCGTGCGCGAGCTCTCGCTTCCTCCGGTGAAGATTCACTGTTCGGTGCTTGCCGAGGACGCCATCAAAGCCGCCATCGGCGACTGGAAGAAGAAGCACGGCGTGGAAGTGCTGATCTCCGAGAAAGCCTCGCACTAAAGCCAAGCCTGCGACGCTGTCTCCAGTTTGTCATCCTAAACGCATCCGATGAGGATGCGTGAAGGATCTCAACGGAACCAGTCGCCGGCCGCTTTTCCGTTGAAGAGGAATTTGCATGGCAACAGAAGTCGAAAGTCCGAGCATCGCGAAGATCCACCTGACCGAGCGTGCCGCACGGCAAATCCGTGTGCTGCTCGAAAAGGAAGGTGTGTCTCCGGATGTTGGCGGGCTGCGCGTCGGTGTGCAGGGCGGTGGCTGCTCGGGTCTGTCCTATGCCATGCGCCTCGATACCCAGCCTCGTGATCGCGACAAGATTTTCGAAGAGCATGGCGCGCGCATCTTCGTTGACCCGAAAAGTTATCTGTACCTGAGCGGCACGACGCTGGAGTACGAAGAGACGCTCATGCGCCAGGGATTTGTGTTCCAGAATCCCAACGCGGCGCGGAACTGCGGCTGCGGCAGCTCTTTTACGGCCTAGGAGAACAGGCGTTCGCCTGTTCCCCGGTCAAACGCGGCGCAGGCTGGAGCCGGACAAGTGGTTGGCAGCCGCACCCGCCAGCCACTTTTTTTGTGCCCGCAGGCGGGGGAATGAATGCCGCACTTGCTTTTGATCTGGCTTGTAATTCTGATTCTCGCGCGTGAAGAGCTTTTGCTGGACGTCTTCCTAAATTGGAAATGGTTTCAGACACTGGGAAAACGCAAAAAGCGATTTGAATAGTTCAGATGAGCATTTCGTCTACATCCACGAATCCGCCGCTGGTCTGCTGGAACTGCCACGAGCGCACGCTGGGCACGCACTTTTGCCCGAGTTGCGGCAAGCTGCTGCAGTTGCCGCAGAGGATCGACTATTTCGCTCTGTTTGAAATGCCGCGCAAACTCTGGATCGAGATGAACGGCCTGGAGCAGAAATTCCTGCAGCTCAGTTGGAAACTGCATCCCGACAATTTTGTCAACGCGACAGAGCAGGAGCGTGAACTGTCGCTCAAGCGCAGCTCCGAGTTAAACGATGCCTACCGCACGCTGCGCGATCCCGTCTCGCGCGTCGAGTATTTGCTGGCCATCGAAGGCGAACGCAAGGAAGGGGAGAAGAAGCAGCAAGCCCCGCCCGAATTGCTTGAAGAAGTATTTGAGCTCAATGAATCGCTGGATGAATTGCGCGAAGCGAAGGCCGCAGGAGAGGATCTCGCAGAACTGAAAGCCGGCCTCGAATCCGCTGAAAAGAATTTTCAGGAAAAGCTTGGCGAAGTCGACAAGCAACTCCAAGCCGCCGCGCACAAGTGGGACGCCGCTCTCCAGGGCGACGCCGCCACGCGAAAAAAGATCATGGCGCGCCTTAACGAGTTACTGAATCGCCGTTCGTATATCCGGAATCTAGTGACGAACGTTGCCAAGGAATTGGCAGAGGTTTGATCGAAGACATGGGCAGAATCGTCGGAATCGATCTGGGAACAACCAACAGCCTCGTCGCGTACGCCGATCCGCAAACGGGCCAGCCGAAGTGTATCCCGGGTCCCTACGGCGACACCCTCTGCCCTTCGGTTGTGAGCCTTGATCCCGATGGCGCCATCATCGTTGGCGAACCCGCTCGCCGCCGCCTGCTGACGCAACCGGAGCGCACCATTTACTCCGTGAAGCGCCTCATGGGCCGCGGCCCCGCGGATGTTCAGGACGAATTGCGACTCTTTCCGTTCCGCATCGATCCCGCGAACAAAAATGTCATCCGTGTGCTGCTTGGCGATAAAGTTTTTACTCCGCCGGAAATTTCCGCCTTCATTCTTCGTGAGCTGAGAAACTGGGCGGAGGCTTATTTTGGCGAACCCGTGGATCGCGCCGTCATCACCGTCCCCGCTTACTTCAACGATGCCCAACGCCAGGCTACCAAGGATGCCGGGAAAATCGCCGGCCTCGAAGTTCTGCGCCTCGTGAACGAACCAACCGCTGCGGCGCTGGCCTACGGCCTCCACGAAAAGCAGCGCGGCCGCGTCGCGGTCTACGATCTCGGCGGCGGCACGTTTGACATTTCCGTCCTGAAGCTCATCTCCACCAGCGAGGGCGACATCTATCAGGTACTCTCGACCAACGGCGACACCCACCTCGGGGGCGACGACATCGACAATTTGCTCCAGGCCTTTGTCCACGAGCAGATTCTCCGGCACGACCGCATCGATTTTTCGCCGCACGGTGAACTGGCGCAGGAACTCCGCAAGGCTCTCATCGAAGTGAAGCATCGGCTTTCTGAATCCGAGACCGCGATACTCCACTTTCCCTTGCCGGACGGAAAAGTCTTTACGCATGAATTTACCCGCGGCGAATTCGAGGCGCTTATTCGGTCCGTCGTGGACCGCACCATAGGGCCCGTCAAGCAGGCGCTCGCCGATGCACAGCTCAAGCCTAGGGACATGGAGGAAGTGGTCCTCGTCGGCGGCGCCACGCGCACGCCGCTGATTCGCCGCACGGTGCAGGAGTTCTTCGATCGCAGGCCGCACACGGAGCTGAATCCCGATGAAGTCGTGGCGCTCGGCGCAGCGGTGCAGGCCAACATTCTCGATCGCGGCGTCAAGAACATGCTGCTGCTCGATGTGACGCCGCTTTCGCTGGGAATCGAAACGTATGGTGGTGCGGTTGCGAAAATTATACCGCGCAACTCCACGATTCCCGCGAGCGCGCAGGAGCTCTACACCACCGGCGTCGACAATCAAACAGGTATCGAGATTCATGTTCTCCAGGGCGAGCGCGAACTCGCAAAAGACTGTCGCTCGCTCGCACGTTTCACGCTGAAAGTGCCGCCTGCTCCCGCCGGGCTGCCCCGCATTGAAGTAAAATTTCTGATCGACGCCAACGGCATCCTGCAGGTTGCCGCAAAAGATCTCCGCAACGGCCAACAGCACTCGATTGAAGTTCAACCGAGCTATGGCATCAATGATTCGGAAATCGAGCGCATGCTCGAGGAATCCATCGAGTACGCCGAGCAGGATTTCGCCGAGCGCCAGGTCATCGAAGCGCGCACTGAATCCGAATCCATCCTGACGGCGACCGCGAAAGCGCTGGCGAATCCCCAGGTGGCCGAACTGTCCACCGAAGAGCGCCGGAAAATCGATGAGAGCGTCGCCGCCTTGAAAAACGCCGTCACTGGCAACGATTACAAGCTGATTCGCAAGCGTATCGACGAATTAAATCACGCGACGGAGCATCTGGCGGAATTGCTGATGGGTTCGGCCGTTTCAACGGCCCTCGAAGGCCGCAAGCTCGCGGAGGTCTAAGCGCAGAACGCTTTTGTTCGTCATTCCGAGCGAAGCGAGGAACCTCTCTTCGAATTCGGTTAGACGATGACGAAATTGGGGGAATAGATCATGGGCGGCAGCAATCCATACATCGAAGAAGTCAAATACAAACCCGCCACGAAGAAATACAAGGTCACGTTTCTTCCCAGCGGCAAAACCATCGAGGTCGACCCGGAAAAGATTCCTTACGGCCACAACGGTCTTCCGGGAAGCATTCTCGACATTTCCGAGGGCATCAAAGCCGGCCTGGACCACGCCTGCGGCGGCGTCTGCGCCTGCTCGACCTGCCACGTCATTGTTCATCAGGGCCTGGAGTCGTGCAACGAAGCTACCGACGCCGAACTGGACGAGCTCGACGAAGCTCCCGGCATCACGCCAAAGTCGCGCCTCGGCTGCCAGACCGTTCCCGATGGCACCACCGACATCGTTGTGGAAATCCCTGATTGGAACAAGAACTACGCCAAGGAACTCGATCACTGATGCTGTTGTAGCGGCGGGTTTTATCCCGCCATCCTTTCTCTGTGATCTTTGCGCCCTCTGTGTTAAATCTTTTTCTGGAGTTGACATGCCGCCGACATTCGGTTGGGACAATTTCGAAGACATTGCCATCGCGCTCACCGACAAATATCCAGACACTGATCCGCTGACCGTGCGCTTCACCGACATGCACAAATGGATCACCGAACTTCCCGGGTTCACCGGCGATCCGGCGGCCTCGAACGAATCGAAGCTGGAAGCCATCCAGATGGCTTGGCACGAGGAATTTCAGGACCGTCAAAGCTGAAGCGGCTTTGCTGCAGTCTTAGTTTTCATTTAGGCCGCAACCGGCGATTTTCGTTCGCTTGTGGCATGCAGGATTTTTCCGTATTCTAGTTGGGTTGGACTCACATTTAAATCTGGCGCTATGGTGCAACGGTTAGCACGCGGCCCTTTCAAGGCCGAAATACGGGTTCGATTCCCGTTAGCGCTACCAAATTCCTGCTGTCCTCAGTTTTTGAGTAACCCGAACCCAGGCGTTACTGATTCAACGTGAAGATCATTTCGGTTTTGAAAATGCCGCACCCTGGCCGCGGCTTGAAGCTGATGGTCTTGGCGGTGGCGAGCAGGGCGTCAGCCGCCTCTTTTGATGAAGCTTCAAGGAGCTTTGCCTCGGAAACATGGCCGTCTTCGTCTATTACTATCGCGACCTTGCCCTGCACCTTCATTTTCTTCCACTTTTCGCGATACTCTTGCGGTGTCTTGGGTTGGCTCACTATTTCGGGCGGTTTACGACATGCTTTCTGGTTGCTCTGACCGCCTGCGGAAAGCGCTCCACAAGCGGCAAGAGAGAGTTGAACCAGCAATGAGAATAATCGCGGGAGCCTGTGCCGCACGAACGAGAAGTTAGCAGGAAAAGCCTGTCAATTCAATATTCGAGGAGCTGCCTTGAGTTACGTCGAAAAACATCTTATCCCGGGCGAATCTATCCAATACCAGACCAAGCTCCACTGGATTGTCATGCTGGGACACATCGCCATCGCCGCGGTTTTCGAACTGCTCGCCATAACATTTCTCCTCGCGTCTTTTTCCAGTTGGAAAGGAGCTAGAGTTGCACCTCCGCGCAGCGCCATGTATTGGGGTGCTGTTCTTTGTTTCGTAATCGGGGCGATTTTCTTCAGCATCGGTCTGCTGAAGCGCACGGTCACGGAGATGGCCGTCACCAACAAGCGGGTCATCGTAAAGTCCGGTCTCGCGGAGCGCCGCACAACCGAAATCCTCCTCTCCAGAATCGAAAGCGTTGTGGTCGATGAGCCGGCCTTGGGAAGAATTCTGGGCTACGGCACGGTGATTGTGCGCGGCACTGGTGGTACTCCCGAAATATTCGAAAAAATCCAGCACCCTTTAGAATTCAGGCAACAGGTGCAAAGCCAGATCGCTAGCGGAGCGAAAGCAAAATGAACGGCCATCTTGCCAACTACCTTCACCCTTGCACATTTGTCTCCGCCCAAGATGCATCGATGGATTGACGCGAACACGTCTCATGACGCGCCAGGAATCGACAAAAGGAAAGCCGGTTTTCACCCGCCGGTTCGTGGAAGCCCTGAGCTATACCGCGCGGCTTCATGCGCGGCAAGTTCGTAAGCGCACCGGTCGTCCGTACATTGGCCACCTGCTGGGCGTCACATCCATCGTGATCGAATACGGCGGCGACGAAGAAATGGCCATCGCTGCACTGCTGCACGACGCGGTCGAAGATCAAGGCGGCCTGCCCCGCCTGCGGGAAATCCGCAGAAAATTCGGCGCACGCGTGGCGCGCATCGTCGACGGCTGTACCGATTCTTACACCGAACCCAAACCTACCTGGCGTGCCCGCAAACTCGCTTATATCCAGCGCGTCGCAGCAGAACCCGCCGACGTTCGCCTGGTTTCTGCCGCCGATAAGCTTTCCAACGCTCGCGAAACACTCCATGAACTTCGCGTGCACGGCGATTCGGTGTTCGAGAAATTCGAGGGAAAGAAGGAAGGCACGCTCTGGTATTACCGTGCGCTCGTTGAGGTGTTTCGCAAAGCTGGCACGAATCCGCTCATTGACGAGCTCGACCGCGTCGTCACCGAACTCGAGTCACTCGCAAAGTAGTCCGCATTTCCCACAATGCGAGTGAATCGCATTCGTAGACTCTTTGCAGGGGCGCAGCATGCTGCGCCCCTGCCACTCGGGCGTCCGCTAAAATGTCAGCTTTAATTTCGCCGACACACTCGGTGGCGGCTCCACTGCCGTCCCGGAAAACAAGCTTGCGAAGTTGATCACGTTCACGCGATCGGCCAGGTTGGATACCTGAATCTGCAGCGCGGCGCTCCGCTGTTCTTTCCGGTAAATCTCCGCTCCCCCCGCTGCCTCCACGGAAAGATTCGGCCGCACGCGCCCGCGGCTTAGGTTCACCTGGCTCAGAATCGCCGGGCCATACTGTGCCAGCAGGAAATTCGGGTCGGCTTCGCCCGTATCCGCCGGCAGGCCGCTGCCGTATTGCGCGCTCATCGCCAGCCAAACACGCCCTGGCGCCTGGAAACGAATTCGCGTGCGCAACGTATTCCGCTGGTCCTGCGTGACCGCAAACTTGCTCGTGACCGTCAGCAGGTTTGCCGCGTTGCTTCCGAGAAAGAGCCCGCCGGTAATCGGTCCCTGACCATAACCGGATTGATTCGCATAGCTCAAGTAGCCCGAGAATCTTCCCCACTGCGGCACTTCCAAACGCAATTCCTCGCCAAAGATGCGCGCCTTGGTGAAGGCAATCGGGAAACCAATGCCGGTGTCCAGCAGCACATCATCATCGGGATAATTGCGGAAGCCGCGCCGGAACACCGTCGCATCCAGCCGCAGCTTGCCGAAAAAAGCCTTTGTGAATCCGGCTTCATAAAAATTCGCTCGCGCCGGCCGAACCGGGAGCCGCAACACGGAAGGACTGATGGCATCGAGCTGCGAGGAACTCGCCAGGAGCAAATTTTCGACTGCCGGCGTTTGGGACACGCGATCGTAAGAAACGTGCAGCAGCAAATTCAGTGCGGGAACAAATCGCGAAACGCCCACGCGCGGGTTCCAGGCCGATTCCTGCACCATAAATCCATAATGATCGAAGCGCAGCCCGGCGCTTACGTTCCAATGATTCAGGCGAAACTGATCCTGCACATACGCGGAAGGCTCGGCGTCCCAACGACGATCCGCAAACTGAAACTGCAGTTGGGTCCCCGGATCGAAAAGACTCGGATTCGTGATGGTGTACTGCAGCGCTTCGTGCACCGGACTGAAGATGCCATCTGCCCCGGTTTTCCAATCGTGACGCCCGCGATGTCCCGCGAGGTCCGCGCGCAAATATCCCTCGCGATATCCGCGATCTTGAAAAACAATGACGGGGGTTGCCGCTGCGTTCGAGTGCAGCATCGCACTCGCGTCGCGCACGCTGCCGGAAAAACTCAAGAACAAGTCTTGGGAGATGGGGTGCTGAAAATAAATCTGCCCGCTCGTTTCGGTATTCGCTATATCTTGTCGCTGGCCGGCAATTTGCTGCACCAGTTCATCGGGCACCAGAAATCGCACTGCATTGCGCGTGACCGTAACGCGCAACCGGTCTCCTCCCGCAAAATCCCGTTCGTAGGATCCCGAGAAGCCTCCGGCATTTCCCCGGTTCGTGAAGTTTTGCAGGACGGGGGGATCCAGATACCGGGCGGTGTGAAATCCGTCGCCGCTCGCCGAAAAGCGATTCTGCCCTTGAACGAAGGAGAGGCTCCCCGACCCGTTCACGGTCGAAAAACTTCCTCCGCTTGCATTGAGTTGCCCATGCAGCCCTGCTGGTACATCTTTCTGCGTCGTGAGTTCCACGATACCGCCCAGCTTCCTTCCGTACTCCGCTGGAAAATTCGCGGTGATCACGCGTAGCGATTCCACGTTGTCCGCGTCGAACGCAGGCGCAAAAGCCGGAGAACGGTTTTGTGTCATCGGCAGCCCATCCACGACAAACTGCACATCATATTCCGAGCCGCGCGGGTGCAGCACGCCGTTGGCCTCCAGCAGCCATCCGGGTTGATCGGCCACCAAATCCAGCAGATCGCGCCCCGGCTGCGTCGCGGCTTGCTCCCCGATCGCCTGCCGACCGACGGTATAGAGCGTTCCTGTGCGATTTGGATCCACCAGTGTCGCCGTGTCGTTCACTTGCACTCGTGTTGTCAGCGGAGCTACGCCAAGCGTCACCGTCAGATGCACCGGCACTTCCGAGCGAATCTCCACCAGCTCGCTCCATGGCGCGAATCCCTCCGCATGCAAACTCAGCCGGTAAACCCCGAACGGCAAATCCTGCGCCACGTATCGCCCGTCCGCGCCTGCGACAAACGTCCGCCGGAACTCGTTTGCCTCGCTTGCCAATTCGCCGGGGGGCGCCACCGCCGCGCCCTGCGCGTCGTGCACTTCAATGCGCAACTCCCCGCGCACGCGCTGCGCCTTCGCGTTGGGCACGTAAAGGAAAAAAAACGCAAAAACTCCTGCGGACATCAATGTGTTTCTAAAAAGCATTTTTGGCGATCAATGCGCCACCGTGTCTCACGGAACCAAACGTTTCGCTCTCCGGTGAGCCTCTTTAGCAGTCTTCCCCTTGGCGCAACCTATTACGTTAGCATGTCGCCCGTTCCGCTTACGGAATGCAATGGAATTGCGGCTAGCGAAATGTCAACACCCGGTTTAAGTGCTCATGAAACCCTTGCAAAACTACGCCGCGCCTTGGCCGGCTTTTCCCTGCCTACTTGTACTAGGAAGTGTTGATGGTCTGATGGAAGATAGAGTCGCCATTCTCGGTGGGCGCACTTCAACGAGTGGCTCGAGGAAAGGTGATGAGGGATCGGCCAGCCGAAGGGCGGGAAAGCATTTCTAGAGAACCAGTCCACGTCCTCGTTGTTTCTTCAGGGTTTGTATCGGGCTCGCGGTCGTTGCCCTCCGAAGAAGTGGATCGCGCGTTCGGCATGCCGGTCGGCAAGCTCCGCAATCGCGCGGGAATCGAATCACTCGCTTACGCCTCCGAGGGCGAGACCGAATTGACGCTAGGCGCAAAGGTGGCGCAAGAGGCGCTGCGTGGCACCTCCTGCGGAGCGCAGGACCTCGACTGGATTATCGCCACCAGCGAAACGCATCACGACTACCCGTCGCTCGCCGCGCAACTGCACTCTCGATTGCTGGCACGCGAAAGCTGTGGTGCTCTGGACCTGGGCGGCGGGTGTCTCGGATTGCTCAATGCGCTCGCTGTCGCTCAATCCTTGATCGGTTCTGGCGCGGCGCGCGCTGTCGCCGTGATCACCGCTGACCTGCACAGCCGCGCACTCACTCCCGGCCGTGTCGCTGGCGAGTTCGGCGGGCTTTTCGGCGACGGCGCCAGCGCTTTTTTGCTGCGTCCCGGCGATGGCGTGAAAGCCGCCTCAAGCTATCGCCTTGGCGAATTTCTTTTCGGCTGCGCGGGACAATATGCCGCAGCCATTCAGGTTGTGTACAGAAAAGATATTGGCGTTCATGTTCAGTTCGATGGTGAAGCGCTTTCTCGTGCCGCGATTACCCGCCTGGAGAAAGTCATCACCGCCGTGGAATTACGCAGCGGCATCCCTCGTGCTTCTGTCGGTGCCTTCGCCACGCATCAACCGAATCCGCGCCTTTTGACTCTCCTTGCGAAACAGTGCGGCGTCTCGCCGGACGTTTTTCCTCCGATCTCCCGCATCTACGGGAATCTCGGCTCTTCCACGTGCGGTGCCGCCCTTCACGCTGCTCTGCAAAAAGCATTCCAACTGGAACCGGCTGAACGCAAACCGATCTTCCTGGCGTCGCTTGGCCCCGGCCTGCTCTTTGGTGGCGGCTGGCTCACTCCAGGATTCTAAGCCACTCACGAAAAGCTAAAAACGGAAGACCGGAAACCAAAAACCAAGATTGCAGACTTAAGACTTAAAACTTAAACTCTCCTCACGGCCCGGGCCGCGTGCGCGTCGTGAAGCTAATGTCGACTGCCGGAACCACGCACGCTTGCACCGGCGGCCATCCCGGATCAGTCATCGTGTTTCGGCAAAGCGACATCATGGCGTTGTTGAATTGGGATGGATTGGCTGCCCCATTGAGTGCTTCCGCATAAATGGTGTAGTCGCTTCCTACGGCCAATCCCGCAATTTGATACGTGCCATCAAACTGCGCCGGACCCGGCGCCGTGCAACTCCATCCTCCCATCGTTGCTCCAATCGCTGCGCCCGTCGAATTGTCCACCGCAACAGCGTGCGAACCAAACACGCCCGTCACTCCAGGAGGAAAAGTGGGCAGCGCGAGCGAGTTTGCGGGAGTAATCCTCCCGCTGATCGATCCCTGGTGCAGCGTGTCCGCCGGATCGGGATAAAGCACGCGCAATCCGGTCCGATCGTCGTCTCCGAGCGGAGCATCCGGCTGCTGCGTCGTGGGCCGCGTGCCGCTGATGGTTCCGGGCGCCGGAGCAAACGGAAACATCATCGCGCTCCAAACTGCGGAGTGGCTGAATCCGAGGAAGTGTCCAAGCTCGTGAGTCAGCACGGATTCAAGGTCGTAGGCCTTTGGGAACGATGGCAGTGCTTGTGGTGTTGCAAATGTCGTGTTCGAATCGCTTGGATTGAAATAGATATCCGCATCGAGAATCTGCCCCAGTTCTGTGGAAATTGCGCTGCTGCCCACCTGAATCCCGGTGACGTCCGCGGTGATCACGCGGGTGAACGCGAGCACGCCCGGTGTGAACGCCATATCCGCCTGATCGAAGCAGATGCTGTTGAGACCGTCCGCGCCGCATGCGTTTTGCGTGGCGGTTCGCGCCAAGGGCGCGAGAATTCCCGGCAACAGCAGGGTTCCGGTTACGCCCGTCCACACCCCGAGCGACTGCGTGATGGTCTGCTCGATTTCCGTCAGCCGTCCGCCCGTGGTCTGGTTTTGCGTGAGGACCGTCACAGGGCCGGTACTCAACGCGGTGCTCCATTGAGCGGCAATGCTTCCCGCGGTGGTTAGTTGATGCGCACGCACGGGACAGGCCGAGCCGCTGGAAATCGCCGCTGGCTGCCGCACATCTGGGACGATCAGGTTGAACGAATAAGCTTGCACCGCGAGCGCGCACCACGTTCCATAGAGCAACGCTAAAATAGAAGCACAAATTCGCTTCCCACCGTTTCTCATTTCGCTCCTCCCCGGATCCTTTCCATTTTAAGGCGCGCTTTGTTCGAGCGCCTTTTTCAGCTTTAATTGAAAAACCGCCAGCGGCAGATTGCGGATTCCTCCGTGCTGGAAGCGATGCGTTCGCGGATCAAAAACGGGAACTGCCGCTGAATCCTGCGTCACGGTTTCCACGCCGGTTCTAACGTCTCGCGCAATTCGAAACGTTCCCTGCGCCCATCCCAACACGCGCAAGGGTTCTCCTTCGCGGCCCCAGAGAAACAAATACGCTTCCTCGCCGGGATGAAAAACCGGCACATCCTCGATTCTCGAATGGAGATGGCCAACACTTCCGCCCTGCGTTCGAATCTTTATCACTCCAGGAAGAAACCCTTTCGCTTGCTCAACGACCGTGAAGGTCGTGTCCGTCCAGATCTCACCGTTTTCCCAAAAACTCGCCGTGGCCAAGCAGCGCACTCGTGCCACGGCCGTTGCCTGCCGGGCAAGGTCCTCGAAGCGCATTCGCGAGAGCGTGGTCGCGTTCGCCACCACGGCTAGCAGCGCGAGCGCCACCAATAACAGAATCCACAAAAATCTCCGCCGCTCGACGTAACTCATCTCAACGGACCTCCAGCGCGCCGCTCGCCGCGGTCTTGTCCAGATTGGTGTTCTGAATGAAAAGCGTTCGCGCACCCGGCGCGGCGCTCGCCGGAACTTGCAACGTAAGGTGGATGATGCCCAGCCCCGCAGGCTGCTTCGCGATGACTGCGACGTCGCCGGGCCAGGACACCGTGTACGTCATGCTGGTGTCAAAACCGTTTTGCGAAAAAAGGCAGATGTCTGCCGTGGCCGTTCCGCTCGCGGGCCTTTGCAGCGGAATGGGATTCCCGCCAAGAGTGCAGGAATTGTTCGCTGTCGAGAACACACCCAGCGCCGCCACACTCAAATCCAGGTCGAGGCCCGGAGTAGAAACTCCCGCCGTAGTCGGATCCACGGCCACAATATCTTTCCCGGTAGCGCCCGGCGCCGAACTGCTGAGTGCAATCACATCATCGAAAAGGTTTGGCGGGGCGACGACCAGCGACACCGCGTTTGATTTAGTGCCGTCTGGGTTCTGCACCTGCACGGAAACGTTTCCGGCGATGGCCACGTCCGCAGCGGTCACGGGCGCGGTGCACTCGAGGCTCGAAATGCACGAGGTTGTTCTGGCCGTCCCCGCAACGAGCATCGTCGAACCAGGTCCGGGGTTGGAGGCCACGAGGCCGCTGCCATCCACGCGCAGCGTGAAGCCTTGTGCCGCGCCCGCATACACGCTGGACGGATGAAGCGTGAGAATATCCGCGCCGGTGGAGATCGTCACGTTCGCGGCGCCCGATTGCGTTGGATCGTCGGAGCTGATGGCCACCACTTGAATCGCATTCGGCGACGGAGGTGAGGCCGGCGCCGTGAAAATTCCATTGGCATCGACTGTTCCACAAGCTCCCGCCGTCGAACAAGCGGTGCCCTGCACCTGCCAAACCACGTTTTGATTGCTGGTTCCTAGCACCGACGCCTGGAAGCCCTGCACCGCGAGAGGGGCCAGCGTGACACTGGCAGGCTGAACGGACACCACGACGTGATTGATCACCGTGATTTGCGCGCTCGCGCTTTTCGTGGAATCGGCGACGCTCACGGCGGTGGCGCTCACCGGATTCGGCGAAGGGATGGCGCCGGGCGCAAGATAATCCACCTGCGATGCCGTGGTGCTCGTGACTGTCTGGCAGGGACTCGAGCCGACGACGCAGATTTGGCCGAACGTGGAGTTTCCTCCGGGGATACCGTTCACGCTCCAGTCCACGCCGGTGTTCGAAGTTCCGTTCACCTGCACCGTTAGGGTCGCGCGATGTCCCCCCGCGAGGGTCGCCGTAGCAGGCGAGACACCTACGCTGACTCCAGCTTGAATCGCGATTGTTGCTTGCGCTTTCTTGGAAGGGTCTGCTTGCGGCGTAGCCGTTACCGTGACCGTGTTTGGATTTGGCGCCGTGGCTGGCGCAGTGTAGGTCGCAGAATTTGAAACCGAACCTCCGCTGCTGGACTGCGTCGTCACCACGCTCAATACTCCGCAGGAAGATCCGCTACACCCCGGGCCGCTGAGCGACCAGGCCAGCACCGTGCTGGGATTGGAATTGGGAACCGGCGTCAGCGTGGCCACAATCGTCGCGGATCCTCCTGCCGGCACGCTCGATGGCGCGGAAAGCTGCACCGTAAAATTGCTGGCGATGGTCACCAGGGCGGACACCTGCTTCGTAGGATCCGCAACACTTTGTGCGGTCAGCGTCACGCTCGCCGGCGAGGGAAGGATTCCCGGGGCGGTGAACCGCCCGCTCGAATCCACCGCACCGCACGCGCTTGGGCACGCCGCGCCCGAAAGGCTCCAGCGCATGGAGGTATCGGGATGACCGCTGCTCGTAACCGCGACTTGAAATGCCTGTGAGGCCCCTAGCTCCACGCTTGCGGGATTTGGCGTCAGCGCGAGAGTGATGTCGCTGATGATCGTCACGTTTGCCGTAGCGGATTTCTTGGCATCCGCGTGACTTGTCGCCGTGATTTGTACGGTGACCGCGGAGGGCAGGTCCCCCGGCGCGGTGTAGACTCCCGCCGCGGTGATTGTTCCTGCCGCCGCATTGCCACCGGCAATGCCATTTACGCTCCAGCTCACACTGGTGTCGGTTGTGTTGGTCACGGTCGCTGTGAACGTCATTTGGTTCCCAAGCACGATGGAGCCGCTCGACGGGTTCACGGTCACTGTGATGGAGGGAGGAGGTGGTGGCGTAGGGACGACTGAACCTCCTGCGCCGCAGCCCAACATCCATGCTCCCGCCGTGAGAAGAGCAATGAGGGCAACTCGCGCCTTCCAGAATCTTTTTCCGTAGCTTCGCGGAAGGGGCCGCATGCCCAGCGGAAAGCAGGCGAAGGGCCAGCGAAGAAACCAGGAGTGATTCAGGGGCTAGGAACTATGAAGTTGAGCGGTTTTGTCAGAAGGGGTCGTGAAATGAGCACTTTGCGGTTTCAAAGCGGCTTCCTGCTCTCCCGACTGCGTGCTCGAAACTGATGCAGAGGCTCTTTGTGAAACGGAGTTCGTTCTAATTTGGCACCCGGCGCCAATAGGTCTGTTTCATTTCGGTACCACATCACAGCTGAACTCCTGCGTTGACTTCCCGCGGTCCGCCTCCAATAATCCAGCCATGGCTCGTCCCGATGCCGTGCGCCGCGTCAAGAGCTACTCTGCCGCCGACGGCTACGTCTATCAGTATTATTTTTTCGAAGGAAATCGCGCCAAACGCGGCGCGAGCCCCGGCGGCGAGTTCACCTATGTCGTTTCCATCGACCGCCACTCCGCCTTTCCCTTCAAAATCTTCGTCCACCAATCCGCGCTGGACACCTGGGCAAGCCAGAACGGCCGCCGACTTACCAGTTCCGAGGAATACGCCGTCGCCAAGATGCGTCTTTTTCAGGCTTTTGATGAAGGCGCCGTCCAGGCGGTTCCCGATGGAGAGCCGCCGCGGGAAGTCGTGGTAGACGATTCCAATCTCGAAGAGCTCTTGGGACAACTGGGGATTTAGCGCAACCCGGCCCGAAGCAGCCCTATGGCAGTGAACCAAATTCGCAACCACGGCGTCTGGCAGTTGTACGGGGACCGAGCGTCCCATGCCGACTCAGGCAGCCGGGCGTTGGGAGCTTTCCGAAGGAATCCTATGCAGGAGCTGGTTCTGATCCAGCCAGGCAGCGCAGCGAGGAGCGAGTGGGTGCGCGAGGCAGCTCAAGCGGATGCCCGGCGGGAGTTCGAAGAGCGCCTCAGGGAATGCGGACCGCTGGCTTACCGTGTGGCTCGCGGTGTATTGCGCAACGCCGCCGACGCGGAGGATGTCGCGCAGGAAGCTCTTTTGCGCGCTTATCGCGGATTCGATCGGCTGCGCGATCGCAGCCGCTTCCGCGCCTGGCTCGTTCGTATTGCGTTTCGTCTCGCGCTGGATCGCCTGCGTTCCGCGAAGCGCCGCGAGCAGCGCGACACGCTCTGGTCGCAGCCGGCGCATTTGCCGCCGCCGGCGACCGCTGAAGACATCGCCGTTTCGAATCAGTTTCAAGGGCACCTTGAGCGTGTTCTTGACGAGTTGCCGGAGAAATTGCGCTTGGTGCTTCTGCTCTCGGCGATGGAGGGCTACACCATCGACGAAATTGCCGAGATGGTCGGCGTGCCAACCGGCACGGTGAAATCCCGGATTTTTATCGCTCGAAAGAAACTAGCGGAGAAGTTACGATGCCATGCGAACACTATAAAGATGCCTTGACCGAAGCCGCGGCTACCGGAGTCGGCCCGCAAGGCGCCCTGCGTGCGCATCTCACCGCCTGCGATTCTTGCCGTGCCGCGTTCGAACAGGAACAGTCTCTGTTTACCGCAATCGATTCCGGCCTTCACGCCGCCGCCAACGCCGAAGTTCCTCCCTCTCTTCTTCCCCGCGTCCGCGCTGGACTCGACGAAGTTGCCGTCGCGCCACCGCCGCGATGGCTGCAGCCACTGGTCTTTGCCTCTGCGGGTGTTGCTCTCGCCTTCGTGGTTTTTCTGATTGCGCGACCCTATCACGCAACGCCCGAAAACGTAGTCAGGCAAGGTCCTGTCTTCGCCCCGACTGCAATAACGCCTGGAACAAACGCGAATCCTGGGAAGATTCCTGCCGCGGCCGCTGAGACGGCTTCCACCGGTGCCAATCCTTCCCATACAGCGCGGAATTCAACTTTCTTCCATCCCGTGGCGTCTAGCAATCCGCAAGTCCTTGTTCCTGCGGATGAGCATGAGGCGCTGGCCCGCTTCGTTGCCACATTGAGCCAGCGCAGTGATGTTGCGACAGCTTTTCTCGCGCAAACGCCGGAGAGAAAAGATGCTTTGGTAAGTCCAGACCTTCTACAGATTGCGGACATCGAGATCAAACCGCTTGAAGGTGGAGAAGCCGAAGCGTCGCACAGTGTCGGCGAAAAACGTTAGCGCTGGTCGAACAAAGATCGAGTGACTGTGGAGGGAAGAATGAAAACGAGTGCAATTCACGTGGCATCAGTTCTCTTGCTTGGCATGCTGTTGCCGGTCTGTCGGGCTCAGGACAAGCCCAAGCCGGAAGAAAAGCCGAAAGGCGAAGTTTCAACGACCCCAGTCAAGGCTCTGATCGTCTTCACCGAGTATGACGGCGACAGGAAAATCAAGAGTCTTCCTTACACCCTTTATATCAATGCTCCCGACGCTTCCGACTGGCGGGGCCCGGCGACTAAACTCCGCGTCGGCAGCCGCGTGCCGGTTTACACTGGGAAGGATCAATTCAGTTACTTCGATGTCGGCACAAATATTGACGCACGCGCCGTGCACACGCCCGAAGGCCGTTTCCTTCTTGGTTTGGGTCTGGAGCGTTCCTGGGTCGAAGGCGACGTTGCCATCCCCGTGACAAAAACGGATCCTGCGCAGCCAGAAGCTGCGGCAGGCCACTTCCGAGAGCCGGTCGTTCGGCAGTTCCGGTGCGACCTCGAATTGAAACTACGCGAGGGGCAGGTCATGGAATCCACAATGGCAACGGACCCGCTCAGCGGCAAAGTCATGAAGGTCGAAGTTAGTCTCTCCATCGTCAAATGATGGCTGCAGCTCACGCCACCATAAGGATGCTGGCAAGCGCCGCCGACAGGTCTAGATGAAGAAACACGTACCCGAGCTGCTGCAGGATGTGCGGCACGACGCGCTGGCTGGAGAGCAGCAGGGCGTCGGCCATTTCGCCTAGCGCCAGCCGCAGCGCAAATGCCGGAGCAGGGAAGAGCGCAGGCCGGTGCATGGCCTTCGCCAGCACCTTCGTGAACTCGGCATTTTGCAGGGGTTGCGGCGCGACCACGTTTACCGCGCCTCTCACCGAGGAATTCTCCAGCGCGAATCTTAGAATCCCGACAACATCTTCGAGCGTCACCCACGACATCCACTGCTTCCCCGAGCCGAGTTTTCCGCCAGCGCCGAATTTGAACGGCAGCATCATCTTCGGCAGCGCTCCACCATGCTTCGCGAGAATGATTCCAAACCGTGCAATCACCACGCGAATTCCCAGTGCCTCGGCCTTCCTTGCCTCGGCCTCCCATTCCTGGGCAAGTCCGGCAAGAAAATCCGTGCCTGCCTTGCTCTCCTCTGTCAGTAATTCGTCGCCTCGGTCCCCGTAGTAACCAATTGCGGACGCCGACACCAGCACTCTAGGGCGCGCGCTCATTTTCGCCAGCGCATTGACCAGCGCGCGCGTCGTGTCGATCCGGCTTGTGCGCAGCAGTTCCTTCCGTTCCTTCGTCCACCGCCCATCCGCAATCGACGCTCCGGCCAAGTTCACGACGGCGTCCGCGCCCACACCCGCCCCGCCCAATTCTCCCGTTGCGGGATTCCACGCGACGTCAAAACCATCTTTGCTGCTTGCCGGGGATTTACTCTGCGGTCTCATCAGCCGGCACACCGTATTTCCATCGCGCGCCAGCACATTCACCAGCGCCGTCCCCACCAGGCCCGTCGAACCCGTCACCAGAATCTTCATCTTTTTCCGTTTCGCTCTTCTTTTTGTGGCGCCAGCCAATGAGCGATACCTGCACGGTATGCGACTCTCGCACTGTGGTCAAGCAATCGAAGCTTTCAAAACGTACCAGGCGGGCAGCAATGTCGAATACTCCGTAACTCCAGATAGCGGTTCTGAACTGCGCATAGACGTGGGCACAGCCAAGCATGCCTACTAGCCCGCCACCGTCGCGCGGGTTACAATTCCTTTATGGCCCCTGTCTCACAAACCGTCCGCGTGAAGGTCCTGTTCTTTGGCCGCCTGAAAGATGTCCTTGGCCATTCCGAGGAGTTCCTCGATCTCGCCGACGCCTCCACCATCGAGGAACTCTTCGCTCTCTATGCGGCGCGCATTCCCGAACTCGCAAAATACCGCTCTTCCGTGGTCGCTTCCCGCAATGAGGAATTTGCTTCCTGGGACACTCCGCTTCGCTCCGGCGACGAAGTGGCCTTCCTTCCGCCCGTGAGCGGCGGCTGACCCATCCCCATGGCCGCGGCCCTCCAGGACGACATTTTCCAGCTGGTGCGCGAGCCTATCGACGTAGGCGCTCTCATCCGCCACGTTCGCGCCCCCGGTGACGGCGCCATCGTGACATTTGACGGTTTCGTCCGCAATCAATCGCACCATCGCCCGACACTTTACCTTGACTACGAAGCCTACGAATCCATGGCACTCGCCAAAATGCGCGAAATTGGAGCGCAGCTCCACGAAAAATTCGCTATCCACTGCGTCGCGATCGTCCATCGACTCGGCCGCCTCGAAATCGGCGAAACCAGCGTTCTCATCGCCGTCAGCGCTCCTCACCGCGCTGCTGCGTTCGACGCCTGCCGCTTCGCCATCGACACGCTCAAGCGCACCGTCCCCATCTGGAAAAAAGAATACTTCGAAGACGGCGCTGTGTGGGCCGATGGCGAACTTCCTCCCGCACCTGCGGTGACCTTGCGCGCCAAACCAGCATCTTAACTCCCAATGCTAATGACAGCCCTTCGCACCCACCCCGTCTCGGTTCTGGTCGTTGCCGTCGCGCTCTCGAGTGGAATTGCCTTCACCCAGGACAATCCCAACCGCCCGCCCTGGGCGCAAAAGTCAAAGTCCAATTCCAGCACGACCGCAAAAACGAACGCCGGCTCAACTTCACCTTCTCCCAATGCTTCCCCTGTCGGCGAGCCCGGAAAAATCGTTCAGCCCACTCCGCCCGCGGAAAAAGAGACTCCTCAGGACTCCGAAGCCCAACGCAACCGCATTCGCGTCAACGTTAATCTCGTCACCGTTCTCGTCAGCGTTCTCGACGAGCACAATCGCCCTGCCCCCGACCTTCCGCGCGAAGCGTTTCAGCTTTTCGACGAAGGTAACGGGCAGAAAATCGACATTTTCGAGCCGGAAACGTCCCAGCCGCTTGACCTCGCGCTCATGATCGATGCCAGCCTCAGCGCCCACAAAGAAATTACCTTCGAACGCGAAGCTGCCGCGCACTTCATTCGCCAGGTCATACGCCCCGGTGACCGTCTCTCCGTTTTCTCTTTCGACGAGGAGGTCAGAGAGCGCGCACCTTTCTCCGACAACGTCGCCGTTCTTCAGGACGCGGTCCGCAAAATCCCTGACGGTGCGGGTACCTCCATTTACGACGCCGTTCTGCTCGGCTCGCGCGCCCTCGAGCGCCGCGGCGACGACCGCCGACGTGTCATCATACTGGTCACCGACGCCGGCGAAACCACCAGCCGCTCCGACTTCGATGCCGCCCGAAGAGAAGCGGTGCGCTCCAACGTGCTCCTTTACTCCATCATCATTCGCCCCGTGAAAAACGAAAACGGCCGCAACACCGCCGGCGAACACGCCCTCGAAACCATGACAGACACGACCGGTGGCGCCATGTTTTATCCCGACACCCCTCAGGAGCTTGGCGCCATCTTCGATCGCATCGACCGCGAACTCCGCACCCAATACCGCCTCGCCTACTATCCCAATCCCCGCGGCTCCGCCAACACGTACCGCTCCATCACAGTCAAAGTCGCCACCGGCAACTACCAAGTCCGCCACCGCCGTTCCTACCTCACCGCGCCGCAGTAAGCAGCCAACCCTGCCACGACGAACGGTAGCGTTTTAGATAACGCAGTACTCTCGGCCTATAGCTTCCCAACGCTTTGGGCGAGAACATGGCCAGACGGGTATCCCGTTCCGAGACAATAGGGCGTTTTGACACGGAGGCGAGCATGTTCCGAAAAATGACTTTCCTGGGAGCGTTGATCTGGCTCGTGATTCCCTCGACGCCCGCCTTGGCTCAAGACCAAGGTCAGCCATCCCTGGGCGACGTCGCGCGCGCGGCGCGCAAGGACAAAGAGAAGAACAACGCCAAGCCCAAGACGGTGATCACCGACGACACTCTTCCCTCGAGCAAGGGTCTGGGTGGGCTGTCTCTGGGTGACCTTGGCGGTTCCCAGACCTCAGGCGGCGGGAACGCCTTGACCCAGGCCATGGCTCGTGTCGACGAGGCCGAGGCGGGTCTGAAACAGCTGGACGCCCTCGACCGCGCCACGCTGGCCAAAGCGGTTTTGCTCGACAATGATGTGGACTTCCCTAACCGGCGGAACTGGGAAGATAAGCTCTATGCCGCGAAAGATCGCTACGTGTCTCATGAGCGCGAGTTGATCGTGGAGCTAAAGCAGATTGTGGCGCAAGTGCAGTCGATGCAAGCTTCCCAGGGCAAGCAGAAATTGAACCCCGAGGATCCCCAGGCGCAGCAAATGCTACGAAGACTTCAGGAAATCATTCAGGACGCCGTCCGCACCGAACAGACGTATCGTGCTGTCGTCATGGAAGGCTGGGATCTCGCCAAGCAAGCTAAGCATTAGTGCCACTCCGACCTATTCGGGCGGACCTTCGTTGGGCTCGGTCATTGCGCTCTCCCCGAAGCAGTTGCTCTTGCGTTTGATTCCAATTTCTTGGAACGGCATTTCCGCGCCACGATTCCCGCAAAAAAATAGAGGGCGGGCCGAACCGCCGGTGAGCCAAATTTCGTTTGCTCAAAACCCGCGGGGGCCCGCCCATTTTTTCCATCCCCGATTGGGGATGAGATGGGTTGACGTCAGCTCTTATTGCTGAAAGTGGCTGGCTGCGCCAGGTGGAATGTGAGCTGCGTTTCCGCGGGATACTTCACATTCCTCTTGGTAGTGAAATACGCGACCCCGGCTCCGGCAGCCGCTCCCACCGGACCGCCGATCGCCGCGCCTTCACCGCCGCCCGCGAGCGCGCCGATCAACACTCCGCCGCCCGCGCCGCCGCCGATCCACAGAAGATTGCGCTTTGTGTGGACGATGCTCTTGCGGCCCACGGACGTTGTGCGCACCTCATACGATTGGCCATTCACGCGGACATCTTGGAGAGCTAGGCGAAGATCCGCCTTGCCCTTCAGGTATCCGGCCTTGCGCGCATCCACGACTCGCCCTTCAACACGCGCGCCTTTCGGGATGACCGTGTTTCCGTCCACAACCACCGGCTGGGAGACCGTCGCCTGGAAATGATCTCCGGCCTTGTTCTTATTGGTGGCCAGAGTTTGATCGAGCGTCACGTGTATGGGCGTGCGCTCGGGTATGGTGAGGGCATCAGGCTGGGCGGTGTGCAGAGTGGTGGCGATGGCCACCAAAGCTGCCAGCGGCACCGCTCCTCCCATGAGGAGATAGCGGCGTTTGGGCAGCTTCAGTTTGTCATAATTCAGCTTCGGTAGATGCAGATTCGGCAAATGCATGTACACCTCCCTCCTGATCAGAGGCAGTGACGGTTCCATAGGATGCTCGGCTAAAGTATTGATGTGATAGGGAATAGAGCGCGGGTGGCCCAGGGAGGGAAGTAAGAAATGCAGGCCCGTGGGAAGGATTGGGTACTGATAGTCCTAGACGAGTTGTAAATTCAGCTCGTTGGTGGTTTTCGAGCAGCTAAACATTCCGAACGTGCGCGGGCCCTGTTTTTCGACTTGCGCGCGGAATCCTGCGGCAACGCGATCCAATGCCTCATCCCAACTCGCGGGACGATGCTTCCCGTTTTCCCGGATCAACGGAGTCGTCAGCCGTCCTTCCGTCGTATGGCCCACACTTGACCTAGCACGCCACTGCTCTGTTTCCGTCCAACTATTATGCTCTTTTGTCAGCGCAAACTTCTATTTCGGTGCGCAGGACCGTATCTCGGCCTGCCCAAGGCATTCCACACAAGTGTTAGACGAGGCGGTTTTCCTGCGGACTTACGTAGCGTTCGTTACTACTATCTGCTCGCCGGCTTGTTGCGCAGCTCCGCGAGCTTGCTCTGCTGCTCCGGTGTCAATTTGTTTTTGATTCGCACAAGCAGCGTGATTTGTTCTTTTTTGATTTCCCGTTCCGCCGCCAGCACTTTATCCAACTGCGCAAGAGCCTGCTGCTCGTCCACGCGCGGCTGCTTGACGATCGAAATCATCTTTTCCATTTCATCCTGCAGCTTCCACTGCAACTCCGTGAATTTTAGCTGCGCCTGGCGGATCTCCGCCTTGAAGAAGTCTTTTTGCTCGGCGCTCAGTCCGATCGCCTCTTGATGCTGAATCACGAGTTCGGGGGCAAAGAAACTCTGCCCCATGGGATCCTGATCGGGCTGTTGTGCGCGGGCCGCTCCAGGCGCGAGCAATAGCAAGGCGCAAATCCAGAAAACTCCCGTTCTCATCTTATTCCTCCTCAACCGCTTTCATGGGGACATTCAAATACGATTCGCCTAGTTTCGGCGTCGTCCGCAGAATCTCCTGGCCGGGAGTCGCCAGCAGGGTATCGCTGGGGGCCCGCCATTCCGCCAGCTTCTGTGCGGCGGTGAGTTCTTCCGGCGAAATCTTTCCTGTTGTCCCGCGGTGCAACACTGCACCGACCACGAGCACGATTGCGGCCGTGGCCGCCGCACCCGCCAGCGTCCACGCTTGCCAGCGCCGCACCCGCCTGCGTTTACCGGCGGCCTCTGCCGCCGCAAGGACGCGCGCTCGAAAATCCGCGGGAGGTTCGGCGCCTTGCGCCACCAGCGGCAGCAAAGTATCCAGGCGGGCCCTGCGCGCCTCGAGGTCCCGCAGCTCCGCAGAGCAATTCGCGCAGGTTTGCAGATGCTCTGCAAATTGCGGTGTACGCGCTCCTGTCAGCGCGGTCTCCCGCAACTGATCTTTCCATCTCTCGCACGCATTCTTCATTGCATCACTTCCAGCAAAAGTTTTCGCGCTGTGTGCACCCGCGATCTCACTGTGCCCGCGGGAATCCCCAGCACCACGCCCACGTCCGCAGCGTCCATCTCTTCCACGAGAGAAAGCTGCAGGACGCTGCGGAGTTTTGCCGGCAAGCGCTCGATTTCTTTCCGAAGCCGATCCAACATCACCTGCTGCTCCGCTTCTTTCGCACCGTCCACCATTGCGGGAGACTCCATGCTCTGCCAGGCCGTATCCCGCTCCAGCCGGCGCCGGTAGCCTCTCTTACGGTTCAGGGCCAGCCGGAAAACGATGCGGTTGACCCAGGCGCGAAATTTCTCCGCTTCACGCAGCGAGTCAAACTTCTGGTAAGCGCGCAAGAACGCTTCCTGTGCGACATCCTCAGCGTCGGCCGAGTTGCCCAGAACGCTGTAGGCAATTTGAAAGACGCGCTGCTGATTCTCCGCAAGGCGCTCGCCAAATCCCACCGCGGGACTATGCGCTTCGGCTCTGGCAATCAACGTACTCACGCACGTTCCTGTCACGCTCTCTTGCCTTTACAAGTGTAGACACCGCGACCCGCTTGCTCGTTCAAAAAAGTACCATGCGGTAGGGGTCAGTTTTAATTTTCTTGATCATGACAATAGGGGTCAAAATTCGAACTGACCCACTACCAATACGCCTGAACCTTGTCCAGCATGCAATTCATAACGAACTGCCTCTAATCTTCACAACGAGTGAGCGTCATTTCGAACCCAGCCGGAGGCTGGGTGAGAAATCTCTCTTCGCTTTCGTCGATTCTTTGTAGTGGCACAGCTTGCTGTGCCCGTCTTCCCCGCCCCTGTCATCCCGACCCTCAAGCTGCGGTCTTCCGCAGCTTGAGGCGGAGGGATCTGCTTTTCAACTTCGGAATTCAGGGTCAGAAGAGAAAGATCGGCTGAAACGCCGGAAGGATCGGCTGCAACTGGGCGGCAACCTGCACGGCCCGGAGTTTCTGCAATTGTTCCGCGGAGAGGATGGCTGTGAATTGTGTGAGAAAAGCCTGTTGCGCCTGCGCCATCTGCTGCTGCAACGCGTGGATTTGGATGACCACGGCTCCGACCTGTGCCGGGTTTCCGCCGGAATTCAGCAGGTTGCCGAGCTGTTGGATCAGCGTTTGCGCGGTTTGAAAGAGCGGCATGAGCTTCGCCTGGCGCGCTTGGAGCAATTGCTCCAGCTCGGTCACCTGGCCCGGGCTCAGTTGCAGAAACTCAGCCACAACTTGCAAAGGCGATGTTTCTTCGTTGCTCGGTTGAACGGTTGTCGCCTGCAACTGCTGCAGAACCTTCTCGATATTGAGCTTCGATAGATCAGGCGCTGACTTCACTGTTGTGCCTTTGGGGCTGGGCATTTGCGCGTGCGTCCCAGCGCAGGTCATGAGCACGACGGCAAGCAAAGCAAAGGCGATACCTGTTTTTTTCATGGCGGTGGTTCTCCTTGAAGCGCGCAGTTTGCGCCTTCATCCCTACAGACACCGCCGCCGTACTCATCGTTCGAATTGAGTTGCTCCCAGCAATCGTGAAGTTCAGCAGCACGGTTGCACTTACGCGGCCAAATTCTCGTCCATCAACGCTGCGCTCTCTGGCTCCTTTCGTTGACTTGTCTCCGGCTGCAACCTAAGATGAGCGCCAGATTGACCCCGTCCGCGTCGGGGTCCTACTGGAAATGACGGAATCCTCGTCACTCATCGGCCAGACCATCTCCCATTACCGCATCCTCGAAAAGCTCGGTGGCGGGGGTATGGGCGTCGTCTATAAGGCGGAGGACACGCGGCTCCATCGCGCCGTGGGTTTGAAATTCCTGCCTGCTGAAATGCTCCACGACTCCGCTGCTCTGGAACGCTTCCGCCGCGAAGCACAGGCCGCATCGGCGCTAAATCACCCGAACATCTGCACCATTTACGACATTGGCGAGCAAAACGGCCAGCAATTCATTGCCATGGAGTTTCTCGACGGTGAAACGTTGAGGCACCGCATTTCTGGCCAGCCGCTTCCGTTCGACGAAATGCTGGAGCTGGCAGTTCAAATTGCCGATGCGCTCAGGGCAGCGCACGCCCAGGGCATCATCCACCGCGACATCAAGCCGGCAAACCTTTTTGTGACCAAGCAGGGCAACGCCAAAGTCCTCGATTTCGGTCTGGCGAAGTTTGCTCCTGCCGCCGACAGTGGCAGTCTGTCCGCGATGCCGACGGCTATGGTGGACACGTTGCTGACAAGCCCCGGTAGCGCAGTGGGCACTGTCGCGTACATGTCTCCGGAGCAGGCACGAGGCGAAGAACTGGATGCACGGACGGACTTGTTCTCGTTTGGCGCGGTGCTCTATGAGATGTCTACGGGCCGCATGGCCTTCCCGGGTAACACAACAGCTATCGTGCATGATGGGATTTTGAACCGTACGCCAGTTCCTGTTTCGCAGGCTAATCAAGGACTCCCACCAAAGCTGGACGAAATCATCGGCAAAGCGCTGGAAAAGGATCGCAAGCTGCGTTACCAAAGTGCTGCCGAGATCCGGACCGACTTGCAGCGACTGAAACGCGACACCGAATCAGGGCACACAGCCGCTGCGACGGCACAAGTCCCGGCGAAGCCTGCTGCGAAATCCACTCGCTTTCCATGGGCGGTAGTCACTAGCGCTGCGGTGATGGTAATCGGATTGGTGGTGGGCAGTTGGTTGTTTTTCTCCCGCAAGGCACACGCCCTTACGGACAAGGACACCATCGTCCTCGCTGATTTCACCAACACAACGGGCGATGCGGTCTTCGACGGTACGCTTAAGCAGGGGCTTGCCGTTCAGCTCGAACAGTCGCCCTTCCTCAGCCTTGTCTCCGAGGAAGGAATCCATCACACGTTGCGGATGATGGGACAACCGGCCAATGCGCGGCTCACTCCTGAGATTGCCCGGGAAGTCTGTCAGAGAGCAAACAGTGCGGCAGCACTGGACGGTTCGATTGCCCTGATTGGGACGCAATACAATCTGATTCTCAGGGCTGTCAACTGCGCAAGCGGAGACCTGCTGGCAAGCACGGAAGCGCAGCCGAAGGACAAAAACCATGTTCTTGATGCGCTTGGTAAGGTGGCTTCAGAAATGCGAGCGAAGCTCGGGGAATCCCTGGGCACCGTGCAAAAATATAACACCCCTCTCGAACAAGCGACTACGCCATCTCTCGAAGCATTACAGGCCTACAATTTAGGTTATAAGACTTGGAGGGCGGGCGATAACGTTGCGGCGTTGCCTTTTTTTCAACGAGCCACCCAACTCGACCCGAATTTCGCCATGGCTTACTGGGCGATGGGCATATCTTATACAAACCTCGGCGAAACCGCCTTGTCAGTAGAAAATACCCGGAAGGCCTTCGAATTGCGAGAAAGGGTGAGTGAGCGGGAACGGCTGCTGATCGAAAGCGATTACTACAATTCCGTGACCGGCGACCTTATTAAGGCACGGCGCAGCGCCGCGCTTGGTGAACAAACCTACCCGCGTGACCCCACCTTTCATCTCAACCTGGGAGTGTTCTTAACCAGTCTCGGACAATATGAAGCAGGCCTCAAAGAATTCCTAGAATCCCTTCGAGTCGCCCCATACGACAGTTTTTTCTACCGCGAGGTCGTCTTCACCAACCTTTTGTTAAACCACGTCGATCAGGCCGAAGCTACAGCCAGGGAGGCGCACGCAAAGGGTCTGGACTCCAGTCTTGCACCCGTCCTTTATGGAATTGCCTTCTATCAGGATGACCCTGACGCAATGGCGCAACAGGTGGCCAGCGCCGCAGGCACAGCGGGCGACGCAGACTTGCTACTAGCCTTGGAGGCCGACACCGCTGCCTATTTCGGGTCTCTTGGAAAAGCCCGTGAGTTCTCCCGACAGGCGGCAAATTCCGCGGAGCGGGCCGGGGAGAAGGAAACCGCCGCAGGTTACTATGCCGTTTCTGCCTTGCGGGAGGCCTTGTTCGGCGAAGCAGACAAAGCGCGACAGCAGGTCACGCTCGCAAAGGGACGCTCGACGGGGCGAGACATCGATTTTGGGGTGGCGCTAGCCCTTGCCTATGCAGGCGACGACGGCCGCGCCCAAGCCTTGGCCGACGATTTGGACAAGAAGTTTCCCGAGGACACCATTGTGCAGTTTAACTACCTGCCCACGCTTCGCGCCAGGCTCGCGCTCAGCCACGCACGTCCGCAACAAGCGCTCGACAGTCTTGCGGCCGCGGCTCCCTATGAACTTGGTTTGGCGTCGCTCAGCCTCTACAACTGGCCCAATCTGTACCCCGTCTACGTGCGCGGCGAAACCTATCTTGCCGTACATCAAGGACGCCAAGCCGCAGCAGAGTTTCAGAAAATCCTCGATCGTCGTGGCATTGTCCTGAATGAACCCATCGGCGCGCTGGCGCATCTCCAACTCGGACGTGCATATTCATTGCAGGGCGATCCCGCCAAAGCCCGTGCCGCCTATCAGGATTTCCTCACGTTATGGAAAGATGCCGACCCGGATATTCCAATCTTAAAGGAAGCGAAGACCGAATACGCCAAGCTGCACTAACTAGCGCTGACCCGGACCGCTGAGCTACTGAGCAGACGCGCAGCGCTGTTGAACTTCAGCGGCCAAATCAGGATCCATCAACGCCGCGCGCCCGTGCGAAGCGGAGCAAACTTGTAGCGCCGTGATTCCCGTAGCGCCCCTCAGGTCCGCCCCCGCTAAGTTCGCGCCGTCCAGTTCGACGCCGCGCAGAATGGCCGCGGTCAGGTAAGCCCCGCGCAGATCCGCTTTCTTCAAGTCCGCGTCGAGCAGGATCGTGCCTTTGAGCTGCGCGCCCGTCAGGTTGGCCTCTCCGAGCTTGGCGGAGGAGAGATCGGTCTGCTCGAGATTGGCGAAAGAGAGCACGGCATGTTCGAGTTTGGTGTCACGCATGTCCGTTCGCGAAAGATCAGTGCGCAGTAATTGGGCGTGGCGCAGATCCACGGCGTAAAGCGAGGCGCCGGAAAGTTTGGCGTTCGAAAGTACGGCATTTTCGAACGTCCCGTAAGACAGATCGGAAAAACGCAGGTCCGCGGCTGCGAAATTCGCTCCGTTCGCCGTTGCGGAAACCAGCACCGCATGCGAAAGATGGGCCCGGTCGAAAACGGCGGAGCGCAACAAGGTCTCGCGAAGATTTGCTCCTCGCAAATCCGCTTCGGACAAGTAAGCGCCTTCCAGATTCGCGCGCCACAGCTTGGCGTTCACCAGGAACACGCGGTAGGCCCGCGCAAAACGCAAATTCATCTGGTTCAGGTGCGCGCCGGAAATTTTCTCGACGTTTTCATCGGTCCAGGCCGTGCCGCGAGGCAAGGGCGTGGAAAGCGTGGCTTCCGTCAACTCCGCATACGGCCGGTAGCCTACCGACTGAAAAACCATGGCGGCCCAGCGGCGCGGATCGGCGGGCGACTCGCCCGCGGCGGCAGCGTGGTCGGAAGGCAGGCCGCGGTTCACTCCCAGAGAAATGACGAAGAGAATGCAACCTGTGGCGAGCGCCGCGCGCGTGGTGCCCAGGATCTTTAGCAATATGTTTTTGGACTTCGGCAGCCGGATGTCTCCGGGCCGAAGCACGCGGGACACCACGAAAGGAACACTGGTGGCCATGGCTACGGAAATGGTCATCAGAGCAACGTGCAGCAACGTTCCGCGAAAGTCCTGGCGCGTCAGATAACGGAGCCAGAAGAAAAACAAAGTCCCCGGAACAATCCAATAGGCGAGGGCCGTCGATACCACCGTTTCGAATACCGTCATGGCCGAGCGCGATTCCCCCTGCCAGCGGAAATGTCGCCGCACGAGCCCCATCAGATACCAGGGACCATCTTTTTCGAGCGTCTGGCCATCAGGAAAAACCGAGGGCAGCGCGGCCATGCTGCCCCACAGCCGCAATAGCAGAAAATGAAAACGAAGCGAGAGAGCCAGCAGGACGAGCGGGCCCCCAAGATAAAGTCCCGTCATTGGGAGAAGATTGCCGAGGCGCGCGATGGGCACAGCCGAGGAATTCAGTAGCAGCCGCACATCGCTGGTGAACGCAATCAGCAGGCAACAGATCACGCTTACGCCCACCATAAGAAAATAAAACCAGCGCGCCGTTTTGGTGGCATCGCCGATGGCTTTGGAACTGTCCACCGCGGAAATCGACTCCGGCAGCACGGCATCGAAAAGATTCGTTCCGCCGAGGCGGCCAAACCACAGCCCGTCCGCACCGTAGAGGTTCGCGCCCATCAAATTGGTGCCGCGCAATTCGGTGCCGAGGAGGTTGGTGTTCTGCAAATTCGCGCGGACCAGACTCGCTCCCCGCAAATTGGCCATCGATAAATCCGCTCCGGCCAAATTCACTCGATGCAAATGCGCGCCTTGCAAATTCACTCCGGTGAGATCGGCTTTGGCCAGGTTGATGCCGCAAAGATCGGCTTTGACGCCCGTTTCGCCGCCGGATTCCACCCACTGTTTGTGCTGATCCAGAATTTCGGCCAGATCGATCAGGGAAATCCCTATCGATTCGTCCCCGCTGTTGGCTTCGGTGGCGTTCGAAAACTCCCCTCTCGCCGCGCCTCCCAGGGAGATTTCGCTTTTCAGTTCTTCGATTTCTTTGATCGCTGCAGAATTCTGAGCCATTCCAACTCTTTCCCCCGGGTATCTTCTTGGTTTCTCGCCCATGCTCGGCGCCAGGCCGCAGATTTAGCATTCAAATCTGCGCAACACTGGACTCCCCCATTCGTGACGTTCGAATTGCACTGCCGCTAGGCTCCATACATCCTCTCTCAATTCGGCTGGGGAAATCGCCTGCCCGCAAGTACAGGCGGCGCACAGGTAACGGGCGCGCTGACGGAAGAAAGTCCTGGAGAGAGACCTTGGGAACGGTAACGAAAACATCGCCGTAATTTCATTCCGGAGAGGAGGGCCAGGCGGAAGTATCACCAGTTTAGGAAAGAACGGGCCTTCGGTCAACTTCTGGGAAAATGAGAGCGCAGAGTCCGGAAGCGGTGCAAAGCGCCGTCATCTGCATGCCGTTGTTACGCCGCTCCTGATTCAAGCGATGACGCGTTGCTCACGAGTACGATCTTGCCTGTCACGCCTCCGTTGCCGAGCAACTCCTGCGCGTGTCTTGCCTCGGCAAGAGGAAATCGCCGCGCGATGAGCGGCTTGATCTTTTGCTGTTGAAGGAGTTCAAACAGGGCCATCAAATCCTGTCGAAACAATGCCGGTTTCAGGCGTTTGAGCGTCTGGATGCTGTAGGGGACCACCCGTTTCCGGCCCGGGAGAAGCCAGCCGCCGGCAATGTACAGCCCGAAAATCAGGATTGCACGATAGCGATGACGACCACCGGAACGACCTGAAGCCAATCGTCCCCCACGCAGCGAGGAAGTAAGGCCATAGGCCACCACCCTTCCGCCAGGACGGAGAGCCTTGCGGGAACGCCAGATGTGGGTACCACCGATGCTGTCAAAGACGACGTCTACACCCTCGCCCGCGAGGCGTTGAATTTCTTTCACGAAGTCCTGATCCTGGTAATCAATGGGGATACCGCCCAGGTCGGAAACGGCCGACGCCCCTCGCGAGGAACAGGTACCGTACATCTCCAGCCCGGCGAGGCGGCCAAGCTGCAATAGCGCCGTGCCGACCCCGCCTGCCGCGCCGTGAATCAACACGCGCTGGCCCGATCCGACCTTAGCGGAACGATGCAGCATCTGGTACGCCGTGATGTAGTTCAGGATGAGGCTGACGGCCTCGGCGGCGTCCAACCCAGATGGCACCGGAACCAGTTCACGTTGCGGCAGGCAGACGAACTCCGCGTAAGCACCGTGGATCGGCAGTGCGGCAACGATCTGGCCTGGTTCGATTCCGGACACACCCGCGCCGAGCCGGTCCACCATGCCAATCAGGTCCCACCCTGGC
>Ga0209377_1000117_pt1 | contig 46187 bp, 38 predicted proteins | sample GraSoiAngelo_141_FD_185898 | JGI IMG/M metagenome (GOLD analysis project Ga0209377, IMG submission 185898) | Grasslands soil microbial communities from the Angelo Coastal Reserve, California, USA - 14_0929_12_40cm (SPAdes) (version 2) | ecosystem: Environmental > Terrestrial > Soil > Grasslands ...
TCCCTTTAGATACGTGATCTCATCAAAAGCGCTGGCTGCCTCACTTTCCGTTTTCACCGGCTGCTGGATCGGGCGCGCAGCTGAGAGCGCATCGGTCGTCATAGCACGCTGCTTGTCGGCGTTTGACCGAAGCCAGATGTGCCACTGCGGGTTAAAATGATCCGAGCATTTCGTTCCCATCCACGAGGCGAATCCTTCGTTGAGCCAAAGGTTATCCCACCACGCCATCGTCACCAGATCGCCGAACCATTGATGCGCCATTTCGTGAGCGATCACAGCGAAGATGTTTTGCTTAGTCAATTCAGATGACTTCGCGGGATCAAACAGCAGGATGCTTTCGTCAAACGTGATGCCACCCCAATTCTCCATGGCTCCGAAATTTCCGCTAAGGACGGCAATCAGGTCGAGCTTCGGAAGCGGATATTTTTCTCCGAAATACTCATTATAATATTTTAGGATCTTCTCTGCGCTTTCCAGCGCGTAACGGCCCGTCTCCGCTTTGCCCTTTGTAGTCACGACGCTGATTTTCACGCCGTCCGCCTCGCCGTAAATCGCGTCCAGTTCACCCGCGCAAAAGACAATCAGATAACTCGACATGGGCGGCGTGTCTGCGAATCGCACTTCCTTACCAGCACTTGTTTTCGTCTCGCGTTCGATAGGCATGTTAGAGACCGCGGTGAAATTTTCGGGCACCGTCGCGGTTAGCCGAAATTTGGCGCGGAAGGACGGCTCATCCCAACATGGAAACATGCGCCGCGCATCGCTCGGTTCCATGTCGGTGCCGAGCATCAGCTTTTTCGCGCGGCTGCCTTCCACCTGATAACGCGTGTAGTAAAGCCCCTTTGGTGCTTCGTTAATCTTGCCCGCGAACTCGACGGAAATCTGATGTTGGCCGGGACGGATCTCTTTATCAAAGGTCAACGTCGCAGTCTCTTCCTTGGGATCGATGGTGACGCGCGCATCTTGCTCGATCTTGCCATTCGCTCCGAGCAACTTTGCCGACGCAATCGTCATTGTGTTCACATTAAGCGTGATCGTCTTCGCCGGTTTACGAACATCCAGAACGACTGTCTCAGAGCCGGTAAACGTAAGCTTCTCGATGTTTGGTTTGAGTTGGATGTCGTAACTCAGCGGCACCACAGCCTTTGGCAGCTTGCCTGGCGTACTCTCGAAGGTGAACGGCGCTTCGGCGTAAAGTGAGATCGGCAAGATCGCCGCAGACATCAGCGCGGCACCGCAGAGTCGTAGATTCATGCGCCGATACTAATGCACGGGGTCAAGGTACGGCGTGTCTGGATCGCTCACATTAAAGAGCACCAGTCGCAATGGCTCGGTGCTGCTGCGGTTGTAACCGGTCATTTTCACGTGCGCCGGCATCGTTATGGCTTGACCAACTTTCACTGTGACTGCCTCGCGACCCTCCATTTCTAGCGTGAACGTGCCTTCCAATACATAAACAGTCACTGGGAAACGGTGTGTATGGAGCAGGGTCTTATCGCCCGGCTGGAAGCTCGCCGTGAGAACGCGTACCTCCTGCTTCTCGCCCTTGGGCATCCCTTGCACGATCTCGCTCAGGAGTAATTGGGGCTTTACGACACCCAGTTCTTGCGCCATCGCCAGCGAACCAAGGAGCAAAACCGCGAACCCGAGACAGAAGCTCCGCCATTTCTTCATCTGCATCTTCCTTCCTCAGACGATAGCGTACGCCGAGTGTTTGAACCAACGTGGATTAAACGAACAGTTGCGTTGATTAAAATGCCGATGAAGGCTTTTAATACAACCCGAGCGTCTCGATCGTCGGCTGATCAATTGCCCCGGTAATCGGCAAGCCGTAATCGCGCTGGAAATTCGCAAGCGCTGCGCGCGTTTCAACATCCAGTGATCCGGTGATTGGACCAAAGTAGTAGCCGGCATCCTGGAGAGCGACCTGCACATTGGTGATCACCTCGTCGGGCAGCAAATTACCGTAGGTATAGATTGGTCCGTCGTAATCGTAATAGCTGTTGAGGGGGTCGTAGCCAAAAGCCGGATACCAATAGCCGGCGTCCAAAAAGTAATACCCGCTGTTAACAAAAACGATCGTGGTGCAATGTTGTCGCCACCAATCGCGATCGTGCCACTCGTGCCAATGACAACCGCGCGCATCAGAAAAGCTCAACGGCTTGTCTCTTCCGTTCCAATTGTGCCTCTCTCCGCTGTGGAGTGTTTCGCGCGGCGCTAGAGCACCGTGAGGTGCTTGAGAACTCGTGGCTGGCCTCTCAACGTCGAAATCCTTCTGCGTCGTTGTCAGGCTGGCCTCCGTCAAATCACCGCTGGCCGAGCGCGTTGCCAGTTGGCGTCTCGCCAACATAGCCGCCGTCGGTTGCACGCTGTGGTCTCGGGTGTCGTTGTCGTTTTGGCCGTTTGCGAACGCCAGCCTGTTGCGGCGGAATTCGTTCCTGGCCGACAGACTGGAAGTTGGTTGCACAGGGTCAATTCGCGCTCTCTGTCGGGCGTTCATTGCCGCGAGCGTGGGATTCAGCGGTCGCATATATGGTGAATAATTTGATCGTGCGCTCACGCCGGAATGCAAAGGCATCGCGCTTGGATGCGAGTTGATTACCCGCGGGCCCACAGCAGTTGGTCCACGAGCGAAATTCTGCGAAGTCGGTGCAGCTGAACGCACGACACTTCCGCGCGCGCCGTGGCTCACCCCCGGATGGGAACTATTTTGCACGACCGGCGCGTTTATCTGTCCGAGAGCGGGACGAACGCCAATGATGAGCACTCCGGTCAACCCGAACGCCAAAACGGTGAATCGTCTCATTAGCTTGCTCCGTCGATTAAACATCATAAACGCCTCTTTGTTGCAAGCTTTCGCTCGAACTGCTTCAAAACACAAATCACGCATTTGAAGACGGTAGAGAGAACGTCTTTAGAAGTGACGGCGAGCGAATTCACGCCCAGATTCGCTCTTTAAGTACTTTTCGAATGCGCGTGCTTTGGCTTCAGATGCAAATGCAATTGGTTTTTCGATCATCCACGCAAACCTGCGGCGCAAATGGCAATCAATGATTCGAGGTAGGGGCGATTGACCTCAATCGCCGTGGTTCGCGTAAGCGAGCATCGGCTTTCTTTTAGCTTGACAGCATAGCGAGATTTTCTCCAGAGTGGGGTTTCTGGTGAAAACGACTACGAATACGCGTCGCGAAGTGGCAGCAGCCATGGTTTCGCTGCTGTGCGCGAGCCTCTTTGTCCTTTCACTTAGTGGATGCGCTGAAGAGAATGAGTATTACGCCGATGCTTATCACACACCGGAGTACCGCTACAACATTTATCATGGGCCGGATTATTATCCGTACTACCCGTGGTACAGTTATTATGGCGGAGCGTACTATGAATATTGAGCTAGCAATTTTTCTCCGTTTGTGTTGAGCTTTGGAGCGGAGACCCCCTCATTTCCGTTGCGGCTTACGCGAGTGTAGCCTTTCCGGATTGGTTGCGCGCCGGACTTTGCAGTTGGACGACATTCCACCTGGCGGCCTCTCACTGAACATGCTCTCTATCGGCGGAGAGATGAGCATCAACGTAGGCCATCGGCACGAGCCGCAGAAGAGCGCAGAGCAGCCGTAACGCTACTAAAAGGATAGGGTAGCGGCAGCGTACGAAGGACGCTTCCTGCGTCAACCTGGAGCGTAGCACGAGGCACACGTGCACAAGCATGCTTACCATCCTAGGCAGGTAAAGGAGGGGTGGCTGCATCCCCCATTGACCGGTGCACAAGCGATAAACAGGCGTGTTTTCCAATGTGGCGTTTATCGCCGTCGATTGCCGCCTAAAGCGTTTGGCCTCGACCCAGGCCATAAATCCGCACACAATTTCTAATCCGCACGCAGGAAATGTCCGCCGAGGTCAAAAAGCAAATCGAGCTGGTTGGAGTTGGGGCTGCGTCTCAGCGATTGATTCCAACGAGAAGATCATCTTTGTTGTTGACGCGCATCGCGGCGACGAAAAGCGTTTTGTTGTGCGTGCGGATGAAAAGCTGACGGCTCGGCTTTTCTGGAACTTGATTTGGCGATCAGGCAAGTTGGACTTTGATTGCAAACACGAGGAAAAAAAGTGCTTCTGCAGATCTAAACGCGAGAATACAGTTCTTCTCTGAGTGATAGTAAGTTTTTGACATGGCCTATACCGTTCGAGTGCAAGCGATCCTCGCCCCCATGAGTGACGGGAGCGACGCGCCTTGGGTCACGCCGGAGGAGATCCGCGAGGCACTCCGGCTAGCGACAGATGTCTTCAGGCTCGCGGAGGTCGAGTTCCTGTTCGACCCTGCCAGTGACGTGGTCACGATGCCGAGTGATCTCCTGAGCCGCGATTGCATTCTGGCACCCGACGCCGACTTCAGCGGCCCGAAGGATGTCCCGCCCGCCTGTGACATCAAGCCCTTTCCCGAGTACAACTCGAACGACAACGAACGCAAACGTGTGGCCGAGTTGTATCCGGGCAAGCTCGTCGTGTTCTTTGCCTTTGGGAGGGCCCCACGTTGGAACGAAGCAACGCAACACTGGGAGGATGTCCCGGGGGGCATAGCGGGGTCTTTCTCGAACCATCTTTTCCCGTTCGTCCGGTGCGGACCGTCGCCTCCTGGACTGGTTCTAAGTCATGAAATTGGGCATTACCTCCACTTGGTGCACACGTTCGGGCCTGGCGTCTCGCACCTTGACGACATTAGAGGCGAGAAGGGCGTCCGGTCTCTGATCCGTGAGTTCATCCAGAACAGCGGGCTGCCGAGAAACCGAGGGCTGGAAGCGTTTGACGGGGATTTATCAATCTGTGTCGCCTACCCCACGATCCACTGCATCACCGACACCCCACCCGACCCTGGGCCAGACGTGTTCAAGAACGAGGGTCTCAATCCCTGCGCAGCCGACCAGGGCACGTTGAGGTTCGACGTGCAATGGCCAGATGGTGAAGTCGTCTCGTTCGCTTTCCAACCCGACCGCGAGAATATCATGAATTATTGGGACAAGACCTGTCGGGGGCTCCCGGCCCGGATTACTCCCGACCAGGCTGCGGGAGTGCAGGATGCGTTGGTCAACCAGAACCGTGCACGCCTCACGGCAATGAAGGTCCTGTATAGCGCAGTCTGGGAGGCAGGGGACCGCGGTACGACGCGCGCTATCGGCTGGGCATTCCCCGATTTCGTTCCCCGCTTCGACGCCGAGATCGCGGCGGGCCACTATCTCGTCCACATGCAGGCCTATGACCTTGGTGGCGGACAGATTCGGTGGGATGCCGTCTGGGAGGCAGGTCCAATCAATCCGCCGAGAGGGACGACAAGGGCCCTGGGGTGGACAATGCGTGACTTCACTGCTCGCTTCAACGCCGAGATCGCGGCAGGTCACCGTCTCGTTCACATGCAGGCTTACGACTTGGGCGGTGGGCGGATCCGTTGGGACGGCGTTTGGGAGCCTGGCGACCACGATACGTCATTTGTGTTGGGCTGGACTCTGAAGGACTTCTCCAAACGGTTCGCCCGAGAAACCGCCGCCGGTCGGCACCTCGTTCACCTTCAGGCCTACAACCTAGGCGGCGGAGAGATCCGTTACGACGGCGTTTGGGAAGCAGGCGATAAGGGTGACTCGGGTGTAATGGGCTGGGCCTTTAATGACTTTGTCTGGCGCCTCGAACAGGAAGGCGGCAGCGGTCGGCGTCTTGTTCACCAGCAAGCCTACGACGTTGGCGACGGACGGATCCGGTATGACGGAATCTGGGAGAATAACGTCGGCGGCGGACCTCAAACACGCATCCTCAGCGAATCAATGAAGAGATTCGCAGATCGATTTGATAAAGAGATAGGCGCGGGACGACACGTTGCCCACATGCAGGCAGTGGTAGGACGTTAGCCATGGATCCTGCGCAGCTGGGACACCTACACCTAGACAGCCCGTAGAGGCAAATGTTCGCGCGTACGCGCGAACGCGAGGCGTTCTGATACCTTGTACACCGTGCGCTACGATGCAGTGAACTCGATGCTGCTCAACGAATTCCTCAAAGAGCATCGAAAATTGGAACAGTTAACGAAGGACTTTGAGTCCAAGCTTGCGGAGCAGCAAAAGCAAATTGAAGCTCTTAGCGCGGGCCTGCAGAAGGTGAGCGCACAGCTTGAAGTGAGGAAACCTGCACTGCAAACTGTTCTAAACAACCAGTAAAGCAGCGAGAATCAAGGCAGTAATCTCGCAAAGGGCCGTGCACGCTTCGCCGCGTGCCGGCTTTTTGTTTTGCTCACTAACTACCAATCGTCCATTCCCTCTGATCCGTCATGGCCGCACATGTTCTTCAGTTGATTTTTGACAGATAGCAGTCGCGCCTTCAGCCCTCGAACATAATCAAGATCAAGATTATCGGATAGCTCCCATTCTTTGAGCAGGGCTTTCAGTCCGGCCATGCGCTGGCATTTTTTAATTACTCGGTCGCTGTGGCCGTTATCTCGAATGGTTTCCATACCATTTCATTGCGCGGCGCGAGATGTCATCGGCTTTCTTCGTTCTCTTGGACCCGCGACCAAATTATCGGGAACAGACGCCCGGCGCGATGAGAAAACTTTACCACTTTTTGAAATCGCCAGTGTGCTCGTGCATCTCGATCACGTTGCCCGCTTCATTGTAAACGCGAATCACAGCATCATGTGAACGGCTGAAGAACTTGGCGTAGCCGATTGCATTGCTGACTGTATCCGGCTCGCCGTACCACAGCCGACAGAATGGCAGCGCATCACTGATTAGATCGGTAGTATCCTAACTTGAATAACGATTTCGCGGATCGAATGGCCATGCCACTGTTAATCCTTATCACTGGCTGCCTGTGGTACCCGTGGTGCCGGTGCCGCCTGTGGTGGGTTTGGATTCGCCCTTAACACCGCCGCCACCTTTGACGTCTTTTACTGGTTTCAGGTCACGAATTATGGCGTCCTTTATGTCCTTTTTGACTCGGCGCCAAGTGGATCGAACTACATTGATGTTTGGGATTCGTGTCTTCATGCTCGAACGGCCTCCTCAATTATTTCGTAGCAACGTTTTAGCGACGAGTCCCGGCGAGAGCAAGCCGAAAAGCTGTTTGATCGCGTGCATGACCTGATGCGAACAAACCGATCACCATTCTTTGAAATCTGCCGTGTGCTCGTGCGTCTTGATAACGTTGCCGGTTTCATCGAAAACGCGAATCACGGCATCGTGTGAACAGCTGAAAAACTTTGCGTAGCCGATTGTATTGCTGATTGCGTTTGGCTCGGTATACCAGAGACGACGAAAGGCAATGCATCGGAAATCAGATCAACCCCGCGTTTATCGCTGCGTGGGCGAATTTGGTAAACGTGCATCGGTTGGATGACCCAGCGGAACCGTTGGCTGCAGCGCTTGGTTAGGAACTCGGCAAGTTCCTTAGATCATAGGTTGCGTACGCTTTGGGCTCACTGCCTTTTGCGATAATTTCATCCACGACGCAGGCAAAAAATCCTCCGTGTACCAGTGCTTGCGCGTTTCCCACCACTGGCGCGTTCCAGGATACGCGAGAAAATCGATCATTGTCCGCTCGATCTGGGCCCACAATGATGGACTGACCACGCCGTCTCGCCGGGAGAAATACATTCCCTGGAAATGCTGAAAGAGGGTAAAGAAAAACGCGCTAAATCCGAGGATACCGGATCCAAGTCGCCGAAAAGCTGCATGCCACGAACGTAAATCACAGTAAACTCTGCACTATTGTGCAGAGAGTTTGTGAGATCCCCCCACTGCACCGTCAGAGCGTTCACAGCTGATTGGCCTCGTTCCATGGGTTTGCGCTCTGATCTGAACGGCCATATAAATAAGAGAAGGGATTCCGACGAGCACCGCAGCCAGCTGCCCAATTGCCGCAAGCATTTCCCACTTCATAGAAGCTTCTTCGTCCTAGCGAGCGACAAGGTCAGCCACGGCTCCGGCAGGCGGAAACGGCAGACCCTTTCGTCTCGCCACTCTTTGAAATCGCCAGCGTGCTCAAGACGCCGTAGATTTAATTAGCGTCAGCGTCCGGCTGATCGCCCTTTGCACCACTCCAAGTAAGCTGATTGCTTCTGGCCCTGTAAGCACAACTTCGAGATGTGCAATCGGGTCGCGGTAAAGAGTTTTTATCTGTTTCAGAGCCGCGTGTAGTTCGTTATCGATTCCCGGCAACCGTAGAATTGTGTCGAGATAGATTCCCATCGCGCCACGCGCCGGACGTGACGCCCCCTTGGAAAGCACTTCATAGTAATGCCTCAGCATCGACTCAACGGCACGCATAAGGTGAAACCCGGCAGCCGTCGGCGATGAAAATGCCAAGCATTTTCCGACTTCTCGTATTTCGATTAGCGTTTCATCAGGTATTAGGTTCGTGCTTTCGAAGAACATCTTCTCCGGCTGGTTGAGCAAGGCATCAGTGGAGAAGATGCCTACCGAAGGAATATAATAAGTGTGCAGCTTGGCAAACTCAGACGATAAGATCGCCTCAAGCATCTCAAACACACTCTTTATAATGATCGCTCTTTCCTCGCGCAGTGGCTCATTAAGCCATTCCGTGAGCATATAAGAAACGGCGGAGTGAAGAATAGTTGCGTGCTCGTGAGCTTTTCCGGACGAAAGGAGCGTGTTATTTGTCAGATGTCGCAGCCAACTTTGCAGAACCATCAAATCCGAAACGATGGTTGCGGGAACTACTCCTACTTGGATTTGTTCAAGAAGGCGGAACGCCTTTCCCATTAAGTACGTGTCATATAAATTGACTCGGTTCATAACCTTTCATCCGCAGTCAACAGCCGCGATTGACGCGACAACCGCCGTCGAGCGTTTTAGCGGCGACTCTCGTCGACAGCAAGCAGGAAATGGCGTGTTTCGATCACGTTGCCGGCCTCATCGTAAACGCGAATCACAGCGTCACGTGAACGGCTATAGAACTTGGCGTAGCCGATTGCATTGCTCACCGCGTCCCGGTCAATATACCATAGACGACCCAAGGGCAGCACATCGTCAGACAGATTCAGCGCGGTGGCGGCCGCAAGTACATCGTTCTGGTCACGAAATCGAAAATAGCTGAGTTCATTGCCAGGTGCTCGACCCCGAGCAAGCCAGCAACCTCGGAATCTGTGCCGCGGCCGATTGCTTCTGGATCTAGAACGCCGACCGTTGCGCTTCCCCTTTTGATTTCGTAACTACCGACGCGCAGCGAGGGGAAAACTGCCAGACTGATCTCGCCACTAGACTTTCCGATGCCTTGCGCCGAGATGCGCGTTCGCACGCCGCCGATTTTAGCGCGCTTCGCGAAGTCAGCGTCCAGCATCGTCAAATACGCGCCGGTATCGACCATCAAGTAACATGAAACTCCGTTGATCTCTGCTGGAACACGCAGGTGCCGACGCGAGATCGAAAATGCAATGGGCGTCCAGCCCTGTTCAGTAAGAATCGAGCGCATCGCTTGGCTCACCTCGGCGCCCGGCGCGACCGGTCTCCAGCCGTTTTTAGTCCAGATCAATCTGGCCGTTTGGCCCGCTTCGAAGTTTGTGCGCGGTGGACGGAAATAAATCAGCTGATGCGGCAGATCCAGAACGGCTCCAAATTTGTTCAGTTCGCGCAACCCAAGTACGCCGCTGGGGTTGCCGTAGCGACTGCTGTCAGTTAGTGCCGGAATAACAGCCACTGGCACATTTGTGAGCATGCAATTGCCTGCCGCAAGCGCCTTGATCATAGCAGTGCCGTAAAATTCGCGGCTCTGTCCAAATACGCTACTTAGCTGCGCGTTTGTTTTCAATTCGGTAAGACCGAGCGCCTTCAGGCTCGATCGAAAAATCAGCGTGGCGGGTGACCCCGTGTCGATGATAAGATTGGCTGGCTTACCATTCGAATTAATCGGGAGATGGTAAAAGTTTCCCAGGGGAATGAGTTGCGCTCCGCCGTATCCATTCTTCGTTAAGTAAAGGCCGAGCGCATCCAGCGCGACGGCGCTGTGGCCGAGGTCGAGGTTTAAGAGCAAAATTCCTACGGCGAAAACGGTGCCCGTAGCCGCGGTTAGGCGCATAACGGCCTCCCTAGCGCCTCGTGCCGGCTAGCCCAAGCCGCTCCGCGTCTGCTTTTAGCGCAGCGACTACGTTTGTAATTACCTCATCCAGTGGCATGCCGAGCTGTTCCGCGCCGCGGACAAAGTCGTCGCGATTGACTGCACGAGCAAAGGCTTTGTCTTTGATCTTCTTTTTCACAGCGCGAAGATCGACGTCGTGGATGCTCTTCGTCGGGCGGACAAGCGCGACTAGGGAAGTGATGCCGCGCTGGTAGAAACTGACATCTCTGAGCTCCCGTCTTTCGTGTGCGGCTGGATTTTTTTGCGTTGCGATTCAATCTTTAAGGAATGCAATCGTGCAGACGATGGCCGCGACCTGCTCTATGCTTGGTCTGGATTGCCCTAATTTTCCTCTCCGTTTGCGCACAAAATATGGCCCAAAATAGCTCGTCCTCTCCGAAGCGGGACATTAACGCCGTACTCGCCGCTCATGACAAGGAGCTGCTCGCGATTCCGGATGTAGTGGGAGTGTATGTTGGCACGCTCCAAGATCGCCGTACGCCGTGCCTCAAGGTCATGCTCGCGCGCAAAAATTCAGAGGCGGAACGCAAAATTCCCAAAGTGATCGAAGGCTATCCGGTTGTTGTTGAGGTAACGGGAAAAATCCGGGCGCTAAGTAAACCCTAGGCGAGCCGCGCAGACAGATACTAAACAGAACGCGCCTTCACTGTCCCGCCGTTTGAGGCAGAACAGTAAGGCGCGATGAAGACAAACGAGACTGGATCTCAATCCTCCTCAAAGGACGGGATGGCGATTGCGCGGGCGTGCTGGGAAATCATCGCTGACAATCTCAGCAAAGCCGGTTGGAGTAGGGGCTGCGTCTCAGCCGTGGATTTTGGCGCTCGAACAATCTTCGTTGCTGACGCGCATCGCGGCGATAGTTAGCGCTTCCTTGTGAGGCGGATGAAAAGCTGACGGCGTTTCTGGAACTCGAATCGGCGGTCCGGCGTGTCAGGCAAGACCCGGCATAGAAATCAGGCACTGCCTGTTCAAGTTGTTTCAGTTCTACTGCCGTCACAACTACGCGGAACTTGAAACGTGGAGCTTGAAACCTGAAACTGTTTTTAGTCATGCATGAATTCCATTATCGCTGGGAATTCGATCTCAAGTCGTCGCCGGAACAACTCTGGCCGCTCGTCGCCGATACAAATCGCTTTAATCGCGATACCGGTGTCCCGTCCGTCGAAATGGTGAATCTTCAGGCCGGCAGAAACGCGCGCCGGCTTTTGCGGCTTTCGGCGTTTGGCATTCCGGTCGAGTGGGAAGAGCAGCCTTTCGAGTGGGTGCGGCCTCATCGCTTTGGCGTTGTGCGGCGTTATTCAAAAGGGCCGATCAGTGAGTTGCGTGTGCGAGTTGAGTTGACACCTGGATCAGCTGGTGGGAACTCATCAGGATGTAAGCTCGTCTACGAAGTGTGGGCGAAGCCAAAAAACCTTATCGGACTGATCGCGATTCCGATTCAGATAGGATTGATCAGCGCGCGCAGTTTCAGTCACACCCTCAGTCAATACGATGAACTTGCCAAACAGGGACACACGATGTCGTCCGGCAACAAAAACGCTCAGTTCGTCCACGGAGGACGCGAACGCCTGCTGAACTTGAGCCAGAGAGCGGTGGCCCAGGGGAGCAATGACGAAATAGTCGCACTGCTGGTCGATTACCTTGAGAATGCTGACGAGTTAGCGCTTGCGCGCATACGTCCCTACGAGTTGGCGCGAAAATGGGATCAGCCGCGGCGGGCCGTGTTGGAAACGTTCTTGTGCGCGACGCGAGCAGGGATTCTCGATCTGCAATGGAGCCTGATGTGCCCTTTGTGCCGCGGCGGCGGATCAACTGAATCTTTGAAGGAAGTCGCTTCGCAGGTTCATTGCCCGGGCTGCAACATTGATTTCAAGGTCAACTTCGAACAGTCGGTAGAACTCACATTTCGCCCCAATCCTTCGATACGCGAAGCCGAACGCGAGATTTTCTGTATCGGCGGACCGCAAGTCATGCCCCACGTAATGGCCCAACAACTATTGCCGGCCGGTCAATCACGTTCTGTCAACGTAACGCTTGAGCCCGGACGTTACCGACTGCGCACGGTGAGTCTGCCAGGCTGGCAACATTTGATCGCAGGAGAGACCGACGAAGCAAACAACAGGTTGCGCGCGATGCCTGACGGCTGGTCCAGTGCGGAGATTGCGATCACGCGCGATGCAGAACTCATCTTTGATAACGCGACTGACGACGAGCAACTTTTCATTTTGGAGCGCACCGCGTGGAACGACGACGCGGCCACCGCCGCCGAGGTCACAGCGCTTCAGATGTTTCGCGATCTATTCGCCACCGAAGCGTTGCGTCCAGGCGAACAAATCTCAGTCGGCACATTGACTGTGTTGTTCACCGATTTGAAAAACTCGACTCGTTTGTACCGCGAAATCGGCGATGCGACTGCGTTTGGTCGCGTGATGAATCATTTTGATGTGCTGAAGCAGGTGATCGCCGAACACAACGGCGCGATGGTCAAGACAATTGGCGACGCGGTCATGGCGGTTTTTCGCCAGCCGGCATGGGCGCTGAAAGCGATGTTGGATGCGCAACGCGACCTGGCACGTCCGCCCGATAGCATGCAGCCACTGCATCTTAAGGCGGGTTTGCACATGGGGCCGTGCATTGCGGTCACCCTAAACGACCGGCTGGATTACTTTGGCTCAACCGTGAACATGGCCGCTCGCCTGGAAGGGCAATCAACCGGAGACGACGTGATTATCTCGAGCGCGATTTACAACGATCCTGCGGTTCGTGATTTCTTGAACGATCCCGCCAACGGTCTGAGCGCCTCGAGATTTGAAATGCCGTTGAAGGGGTTTGACGAAGAGAGGTTCAGTCTCTGGCGGGTGACGGAGCCGCACCCCTTCGAGCGTAATCGGAACGTCGAAATGCCCGGGGAGACTGATCTGTTTGCCGATGGGTAATGTTGTTGACCCGATAAGAAGCCACTGCTCTACTGGCGTCAAGCTAGCTTCTTCTTTCGCTGCAGCGGAACTTGTCGTTGGACCGCTTGCGAGATCAGAGAACGACTGATGGGGATGCAGTTTGGCGCCGATGGTCCCCATGTGGAAGATCCCGAAGACGGCTCCCGCAAGCAACAGACAAAAGCGGCCAATTAGCAATGCAATGGCTGCGGCAATAAATATCAGATGGAGCGGCCTGAGGACGAACCGATCAAAATTTCGGACGGTGGTCATAATGTGTCGCCTAACCAGAATTGTGCCGAATTATTCGGCATTTAGGAAGCGGAATGGTTGAGAATCAGATTTACGCAACGCGAAAAAATTCGGCGTTTGATTTTATGTGCGGATGCTTTCGCCTGTGGTCTGACGCTTTGTCCATTTCGACAAAGGGTTGCCTAACGTGGCATCTAAGGTTAGACAAACAGTGAAAGGCTGTATGAAAGGTTTCTTCTCTATAATCGCTTGCTTCGCAGTAATGACCTTATTTATCGGGTGCGAGACGACGTCTTCCAGCCGAGGGGAAGCATCTGCGGCCTCTCTCAGGGGAAAAGAAGCGATCTCTCCTCCTGCGCCTGCCTTCCCTAATCCCACTATTTGGGATGTCGGAAATATAATATCGATTAATCCTGGGCCAGGCGGCTTCGTCGGGAGTTCCAGCGGTCGGGCTGGTCGTTGAGTTAATTGTTCCCTCCGACGCTTAACAAAAGTTCAAGACGGCGTTAAGCCTTTTGCAACGATGAGCGTACCTCGTGTCGACTTCAGTCGCAGAGGGAGAATTTCTTGGTACTCGGGCGAGTCATACCACGCGTGGAACGCCGTCATTGATGGGAATTCGAGAATGACGGTGCGGGGGTGCTCAATCGGCCCCTCTACCACTTCCGGTTCTTCATCAAAGGCGACAATTCGCCCCTGATGAGACTCGATGGTGGGAATAACCTTTGCCACATATTGATCGATTAACCCGCGATTCTCGATTTTGCCTTGTGCGATGACATAAACGGACATTCGATTATCCTCCTTGCGCATTTGCATTATACTTCGCCGCCCAACTACAATTCGACGAAAGGTTGTTTCGCCTATCTGATCACGTTGCCCGCTTCATCGCAAACGCGAATCACAGCATGACGGGAGCGGCTGAAAAACTTGGCGTATCCGATTGCATTGCTGATTGCGTCCGGCTCGCCGTACCACAGTCGACCGAATAGCAGCGCGAAGTCGTAGAACTTACAACTTCGCGTAGACGCCGAGCAAAGGACGGGGAGATGGCGTTTTTGAAAAGAAGTCGCTGACGAAGCCGTCCTGAGTGCGGATCTCGACATGACCGGCGGCGTGGTTGGCGCCGTAAACGAGCACCGACCCAACCGGCGCGGCGAATGGATCGCTCACCGACAATTTTTTGAATCCGTAATTGCTGACAAGGTCCTCGGCGGCGTCCTTGGCGAGCTCGCTCTTCGGGCGCGAATCGATAACGCCGGAAGCAAGCAATGCCTCTTTTACGTAATGCCAGCACATCGAGCGCGAATGCGCATGCGCGCGTTCCTGCGCAATCGTCGCCGCTCGCATCAGCTTGCCATCGATGCGCCGATCGATCTTGGCAAATGGGTAAACAATCTGCTTGGGATAATACTGCGTGATGACGGCAACTGATTCCTTTTTGCCCTCCGGGGTTTTGTAGCTGTAATGGGCAATCGTTTGTGTGTTTTTGGCTGTCTTTTCTTTCGTGACCACTTGTAGCGCGTCTCTCTGAGCCCCCTGATTGTAACTGGATCTTCTCATTGCCCTCGTTTGCTCAGCGAGAGTTTGTTCCTTTTGTCGCTTAGCGGCGAGCGCTCCCGCCATTCGCATCTCCTCAACGGTGAGGGTAGTGGAAGCTGATTTCGTTTCGGTCGCGGTCTCCGATTCTGAATCCCTTCCCCTGGTGGCCGACGCTACTCGCGGGGAAAAACTCGGGAGTCCTTGGCGAGCGACGACGACTTCCTGTGCGCGCATTTGTCCCGTAATGGCAAAGCCGCAGACCAGTGCGGTGAAAAGTCGTTTTAGCATCAAGAGACACCGTGATAAAAAAATTCGGCTCGACTGGCAAGCGGTAATTGCAAAACATCGCGCTGTGTCACGGCTGGCGGGTTGAGTTAGAGGCAGAGCCAAGAATGCTTTCTGTGAAGTACCGGGAAATCATCGCTGACAATCTCAGCAAAGCTGGTTGGAGTTGGGGCTGCGTCTCAGGGGTGGATTCTAACGGGCGAACAATCTGGATTGCCGACGCGCATCGCGGCGACGGAAAGCGTTTCGTTGTGCGGTCGGATGAAAAAGGTTTAATTGATCTTTGGGCGCGTGATCTATGCGAGGGGCTTCGCAACTATCGCGTGAATGATCATGCCAATCCAGAATATAGGCGCGAAAACAATTCCAACTCCGCCTGTCGCGAGGGCTACGATGACGATCATTGCCAGCCAAGCGAAACCTGCAGACCAATGGCCCTTGTACCAAAGTCCAACCGGGCCGAAGAAGAATCCTAAACATCCGGCCACTGCATCACTTTGATTGCCGGTGCGTGTACTGGCACCGCGATAGTGGGCGCAAGTTGGAGCACGTGCGATACCGGCAACCAAGTATCCATTCCCGGTCGCCAGCAAAGATCGTCGGCCTGGATTCTGCCATCCGCCAAATAGTTTCGAGCAGCGACTTCTGTGTAAGGCCCAAAACGTTTCCCTTCGCGGGCGACATGAAAATCTAATGCCGAAGACGCTGTTGCGGTTGTGGACCCCAATGATGTTTGCGCAGCTCTAAGTGGGGCCCCGCACGATGGACAAGCCGTAGCCAGCGAACTGATCTCTTTGCCGCACTCGTAGCACGTCGAAAGCGCTTCCCGTACCGTCATTTCCTTGCCATTGTGCCGTGCTTGCCAATCCAATTGAACCTCACCACTCGCGACGGCAACACGAAGGCCGTCGAGAGAATAGGTTTCGAAACCGACGTCACCGGGTTTTTGGATGAGGTAGTTCATTGACCTCACGGTGCTGTCGGCGATTCCGTTGGCGACGTAGGCACTTGGGTTTCGAGAGCAATGTAGGCCGCGTTTACCCACCCAGTCTGTCCATGAACGGTTATCTCCTGCCACGTTGTCGCGCCGTTCGCGATGCGCTTGGTGCCGAGCAGTATACCGCCCGTGCCGGGTTCAAGCTTCGTAACCACCTGATAATCCGACCCGGCTCCCTCGCGGACATTGAGATAATCGCCTGGGGGGATGCCGATGACTTGGTACGTGGCCCGAGGCGGCGGTGCAGTCGCCACAGATGCATCGGAAGCGTACGGAGTCTCCGTGGCGGTAGGACTTGGTGAACTTTCCGAGGCCGTTTCGATAGGCGGCGAACTCGTCGTAGCCGATTCCGCAGTCGGAGTCTCCGTGGCGGTAGGACTTGGTGAACTTTCCGAGGCCGTTTCGATAGGCGGCGAAGTCCTCGTAGCCGATTCCGCAGTCGCGGGCGTTGGCGACGCCGCTACTGACGGAGTGTTCGGCTGATGTGTCACGCCCCGAATCACCAAGACAAGCACTACGCCCGTTAACAGCGCGATTGTTCCCCAAGAAAGCTGTTTTGCCCGCGAGGCTGGGCGAGCTTGCGTCGGTAGCGGTGGCGGAACTATGGCAGGTCGTGGTGGAGCCCCGCACGAAGGACAAGCCGTTGCTAACGAGCTAATTTCTTTGCCACACTCGTAGCAGCGAATTAGAGCCATTTCTGTAAATGTAGGTAAGCGATTGTGCTGCCGCGTCAAATCTGTTGTGGACCCGTTACCAACCTGACCGAGAACTTTCTCATCTCGTTGTACTTCCTAAATCGGCCACCGGGTTGGCCGCGGATGCGCTTAATTGTTCTCACTTTGACGGCAGGGTCCGTGTTACCAAAAATCTACGGCTCTTTGGAATCGCCGGTGTGTTCGTGCATCTCGATCACGTTGCCAGTTTCATCGTAACATCCCAAATTGCAGCGGTTGCAACTGGTATCGCTGACGATACCATCAACTGATGTCACCCGAACTGAAAGAAGTCCTCGTTTCTCTCGCGTCTATCTGCCATCAAATCTCAATGAATCAAACTACGCTGAGCAGCATCATTGCTAAAGAAGTAAAAATCCTGCCGCCAGAAGGCCGGTCAGTGTTGCTCAAGCTGGCAGAGCACGACCGGAAGATGCGGGAAACTTTAGCCGAAATCGAGCGCAAGATCGCGTCGCTCTGACCTTCCATATCCAATCGGCACCAACACCAACATGGCAATGAAAGCGCTGACTTTAAGAACTCGGGGAACTCGCCCGCGCGCTCGCGCGTTTCAATCACACTGACAGCTGGAATATGACAATCATTGACATCAGACCGCACCGTTGGGGTGATGATCGGCGGATCAGTGGCGTTCAGCTTTGCGTGGGTAAACTCGCCGAGACTGGCCGCTCGCGCTCATTCGCCCCCCTGCCATTGATCGAGTGGCGTCCAAACGGAACCGTTATCAGCCTTGCAACTGGTCAGGCTCTTTTTCTTGCAGACGTCTATCGCGTAAACCGGGTGGATCTCCCAGCTCGAAACTCGGGATGGCGCCTGGAAACCCGATGTCGGCGGGCTGCCGGAACATGGCCGATGAGCGGCATCGTACATCAGCTGGCCTGTGAATCGTAGCGGATGGTCGTTAGCGCTCAGAATGGTGTCAGCGTCCCACTTGTCAGGCCGGAAGTGCGGAGAGATTTCTACCGTAACGCTCTTGCACTCGGGCGTGTTCTCCCGGTCCGAGGAGGAGATCACGACGAGGTGCATGTCAATCACGTCCTTTAGCCGCACCGTTTTTAGTGCCGCAGTTGCAGCTCTCCTTACCCTCCTTTCGGAGCTTCATCAGCCACCTCGCTAAAGTTACAACGGTTCCTTCGCCGACCGTGGCACCTTCATTCCGCTCTGAGCTTGCTCGCTTGTCGATCCTAAAAAAAGCGCGTCATCTCAGCGAAGCCGATTGGAGTTGGGGCTGCGTCTCAGCCGTGGATTCTAACGGGAGAACAATCTTCGTTGCTTGACGCGCATCGCGGCGACCGAAAGCGTTTCGTTGTGCACGCGGAGGAAAAGCTGACTGCGTTTGTAGAACTGGAGGTGGCGATTCGCGTGTCCGAACCGATTCATATTGACATTGCGGGTTTGGGTCCCGAGACTCTGCGCCATTAAGTAGTTCTGAATCCGGGATAGGACGTTTCTCCCCGGAGCTTCGTCCCGTCTTCAGACCTGTGGTAACCAAGGGTCAACCAGCGGGGAAAAGAAGAAAGTCCAAATATGCATCGTCAGATTCAGTTCAAAACTGCAATTTCGTCCGTCGGAGATTCCATTAAGCGCCCGCTTTTGCGGTGCGGTTTATTTGTTATCGCGCTCGTTATCGCGCTCCTAGTCGCTTGCTTTGCGTTTTTGCCGATGGCGCAATCTAAACAATACATATTCCCGGACGTCGCTTGTGTCCATTGCAACCAAGGGCCGGAGCAAAAATATGGTAGCATTTCCCTCGGCTTTCAGGCTCTCCAAAATTCCAGCCCCGCCACCGAATTCGACACCGCGGTCGGTCACGGAGCGATGGAATTCACTACTTCAGGCTCCCAAAACACGGCCACAGGCTATTTAGCGCTTCGTAACAACGTCACCGGCGCAGGCAATACCGCCACTGGGTTTAGAGCACTCGAGAACACGCAATCTCGCTACAACACGGGTACTGGCTGGAAGGCACTCCACAACAACGCAAGTGGCCATGAGAACACGGCCGACGGTGCTGATGCGCTCCTTAACAACCAAACCGGCAGCATCAACACGGCCAACGGTTCTGCCGCGCTCCATAACAACACCACCGGCAACTTCAACACGGCCACCGGTGCTCATGCGCTCGAGGCCAACACGACCGGCAATAAAAACATCGCACTGGGCATCACCGCCGGTCAGAATCTCACCACGGGCGATAACAATATCGATATTGGCAACGGAGGTGTTGGGGCGGAGGCCAACACCATTCGTATTGGCGATGCAGCCCACACAAGAACCTTTATTGCCGGCATTAGTGGGGCAAACATTGGAAAGGGCGTAGTAGTTGAGGTAGATGCCAGCGGTCAGCTTGGCGCGCGAGCCTCCTCGCGGCGTTTCAAGCAGGAAATCAAGCCGATGGACAAAGCCAGCGAAGCAATCCTCGCACTCAAACCGGTCACGTTCCGCTACAAGAAGGAGCTTGACCCCGAGGGCACGCCGCAGTTCGGACTTGTGGCCGAGGAAGTAGAAAAGGTGAACCCTGATCTAGTGGCTCGCGATCGCGACGGGAAGCCCTATACGGTGCGCTATGAAGCAGTGAATGCGATGTTGCTCAACGAGTTCCTCAAAGAGCATAAAGCATTCATCGAGGAGCAGCGCAAAGTGCAGGAGCAAGAGGCGGCAATCACGCAACTAAAGCAGGACTTTCAATCCAGACTCGCCCACCAGCAGAAGCAGATTGAAGCTCTCACTATGGGGCTACAGAAGGTGAGCGAACAAAGCCGGATGAGCAAACCTGCAACGCAAGTGGCCGAGAACAATTAGTAAAGCCGCCGACAATCTCAGCGAAGCCGATTGGAGTTGGGGCTGCGTCTCAGCCGTGGATTCTAACGGGAGAACAATCTTCGTTGCTGACGCGCATCGCGGCGACGGAAAGTGCTTCGTTGTGCGAGCGGATGAAAAGCTAACCGCGTTTCTGGAACTTCAATCGCAACTAGCGGCTAAAGGGATGGCTTTCTAGGAAAAGGCGTGTTTCGCGCCTGTAGCCGGATGTACGACTAAGGTCCGATATACGGCTGTCGGGAGCGGTGGTAAAAGTACTCTCGATTACGTCACCCGACGTTGCAACGCATCTTCGGCAGGGATGAAGAAGTGGGGCCGGACCTACGCTAGGACCGCCGCTTTACGCGATCGCCAGATCCAACTGGAACCCCGAGTCAGCCGAAGTGAGGCCGCTAGCGCCTCGTGAGGGATGGTTCCTGGTTCCACGCGGAACTGGATTGCAGTTCATGCAGTTCAACAATTCAGCCTCAACAAAAAAATCACAACTTCACAGGTAAGAAACCCGGCTAATCGCCAGCGAAAAGGAAAGAAAGGAACAACCATGAATTCACTGACTCAGTTCAAAAAGACACGAATTCTCATCGCACTGGCGCTCGTCGTCTTGGGATTGGGGTTGATAGTAATTGTGTCCATCCCATCGGGCCGCGCGCAGGATTTCGATCCGCGGTGCAGTGATCGCACTGCAAAGGGGGAGTTCAACTGCACAATCAACAAGCCCATCGTCAGCAGATCGGAGTATGTTTACCAGAACGTTGTATTCGCTCCTGGCGACACGGTCTATATCAACGGGGACGGATGCGTACAAACCGGCGGTTCGGGCCCGACTTGGAAGCGCTATGTGAACCCGAGCGGAGACAACAGCGACCATCTCTACCACGGCATGGTCCGCATTCCGACCGCGAAGCTGGCCGGAACCGATGTGGGGAATTCCTTAACCAGAATCAAGAATGTCGTGGGACGGCTCCTGACCGTGACCGGCGAAGGTGTCCCCGCGTCAGCGCTCGTGCTGCATCTGGGATATGAAGACGACAACTACAACGACAACGGCTATGACCGCCATGACCCTGGCAGCGAAGACCAATGCAAGGGGGATCAGCGCAATGATGGTGGCCCAGCGCACGTTACCATCACGATTTGCCGGGGGGTGGCCTGTGCGCCGACCACGAGTCGCTTCGATTTCGATGTGCTCTCGAGTCGGGTAGACCCCAATGGCTTCCTGCTGAACCCGCACTGGTCATATCAGGACCGTCCCGGCAATCACGGCAAGATCCCCGCCACTTCGCTGTGCCATGAGTTCAGCAAGCACGACGTGGGGCGGCCCTATCTGAGCCCTAACTTCCCAGACTGTACAGATCAAAGCGGCTTAGACAGCGTGGATACACCGGCCAGCGTTAGCGTCAATTTGGACGTGTGTAGGGCCGGCAAGGTTTTAAGCCTAGACGACCTCGTCTCGGTTGTAACTGGCGGCGTTGTTGGCGGCACTAACAGCTTTATTGGGCACGTCAACTATTTCCCGATTACCGTTCAGGGGAATGCCGGCAGAATTACCCACGAAAAATGGAAGGACGACGACTACGATTTCTCGCTTGTGAGCGACGGCGACTCAGAAGGGTCGCTTTATACAAATGACCGTCCAGACGCTCATCGCAAATTTTTACACGTTGAGTTTGATTCAGACGAGACCATTGATCACTTCACCAATGACGAGTGGGCGAGTCTTAGGGGGAATATAGACGCTAACGCCAACGACTCGGCCGCGCAGCTTTTCGTCGGCCACACCATCATGACTGGAATGTTCGGCTTGGATGGGGAGCACGGGCTGAAATCGGAGCTACATCCCCTATATGCGATGGCGACCAGACGAGACATAGAAAGCGACCCGCGTGACGAGGCCTGGCTCATCTTCGTGCGCAATCTTGGCGACGAAGGATATTGCTCCAGCCAGATTTGGAATGGTGGCTTCGAGGATTACACCTTTCAACTTCCCTGGCGGCACGGGATGACATCTGTGGAAGTGAACTGGGACAAAACCAAATTTGAAGGCACTGATGGAACATCCGGGCCAATGGTTCGTGTGGTGTCTCCGTATCGCCGAGCGGTGCCCCCTTCGGCAATCAGCACCGCCGAAACGGCGCGTCGCAGCACAACTGCACGTGGGCCCACTGCGGGTAGCTCAGATCTCACGTCTTCGGCAGGCGCCTTAGCTCCGGTCCTCCCCGGCGATGCTGGAGTTTATGTGACGTTCCATCTGGGACACGCCACGACCATCCCCGGGGGCGGAACAACCTGGGGGCCCCCAGCATCGATTCCGTTCTTGGATGGTGTTCTTCATCTGAAGTGGACGGGTCCGGCACTTGACTCTGGCCACACCACCGCAGGCAGCCCGCAACCTCCGCGCGGGTTGGAGGCGACGGCCGCACTGGCGACGGAGCGAGCGGTTCCTTCCGCGGACGAAGACAACGTGGCAGAGCACAAGCTGGAGGCTGCTGTAGCGCGCCTTCCGCAACAGCAGCGTACACGGGTCCAAAAAGCTCGTGCCATCCTGAGTACGCCAGTCGCAGTCCATCCCCTGGCGCGGGGCTCCTTTCAAATACTCACCGCGCCACCGGTGACTGGAGCGAAGGCGATATCCGCTGGACAACACGCCCCGATTGCTGGCTCCGCGGGTTCGGCGACCCGGAAACTCGCGCGCGATGCGGCACAAATGCGTGCGCTTTGCGAGGCCACCAACAACGCGCCCGCGGGGCTGCCAGCGGAGGTCTGCGAGCCCAATGTGCGCGATCATCGCACACCACCTGTTCGGGATCACCGGTAGCATCTAACTTAAATGCCTCAACCCCTTTTCCCTTTGACGGGCTTTATCTGTAGATGCGAATCTGACACGAACAATCACCGACAATTCAGCGTGAGGCAGCTTACGCAATGAAACGCTTCGAGCGCATCACCTACGCGGTTTTTGGCGTCGACGTCATCACCTCGGTGCGCCCCAATCTCGACGAGGAGAAAGTGTATCTCGCAGTGCGCGAAGCACTGTCGCTGTGGAGTACCGTCACTCCGCTCTCGTTCGGGGCACCCAGGGCCGGCGAAGAGCCCCTGCTCCGCATCCGCTTCGAGAGCGACGGTCAGCCGAGCCTCGGAGAGCTGGGAGCTACCAGCGGGTTTGTCTCGAGCACCCCAACAGGCCCCACCGGCGGGGCCGATATCACCATCGACTCCGACAACCTCCTCTTTCTTGATCGATACCTCGAATCCTTTCCGATCGCTGTTCACGGTGGACCGTTCGACCTGATCGCAGTGATCGCCCACGAGATCGGTCACGGGCTGGGGCTAGAGCATCCGCCGATCGATCCAGTAACAGGGCAGGAGACCGAATCCGGCATGATGTCGCCGTCCAAGGGAACCGCTGTGATCCGCCAACTCTATCCCTACGACATCCGCGAGGTGCAGCGGCGACACGGGGCGATTCAACTGGGTGGCGCGGTGAACGCCAATCTGCCGGAGACCGGTCGCCTGATCGACGCCTCTTCCGGTGTTCACCTACAGACGGCAGGGTCTGGGTTGGTGGTATCCGGCCCAACGGAACCCACCTCGAGAGCCGTGTTCGATGTGTTGGTGCCGGCCAAGAACTCCTGGGCGAACGCGCTCCGCCTCCAGTTTACCACCGTGACCCAGAACGTGTTCGTTAATCGGCTCGATGTCTTCGACGGCATCTTCCCTCTACAGCAATTCGCCATCAGCGCCCGCAACTCCGGCGACGAGGGGCTAGCGGGCAAGTCGTGGGACCTCCTGCTCGGTTTTCTTTCTCGACCACGACTCGCCAACGACATGCTCGTGCGGACGGAGCTTTATTTCACCAAGAAGGATGGCCAGCCCCAATCCGATTTCGGCGTGCTGCAGCTCGCTGGGGTGACGGCTGAGACACTGCCGCCGGCTTTCGAGTTCCATGCGTAAAGCGCACCCCGTCACATTCGACTGGCTAGATCAAAGCCGCCATGATCTTTGCGGGGACGGACTTTGTAAACGTGTGCAGGAATCGTCGATGTCATCAGGGCCGCATCCACAATTTTTATCATCCGGCTCGCAAAAGCGATTCTAGCGGGATCCTGGACGCGCCGTCAGGCCGAAATAAGGGCAACGTAAAGGCAATAGTATGCTCACGTGTAGCCCGAAAGATTCTCGCTTTCATAGGAGCGTGTCTGGAGGGATTCGAACCCACAACCTTCTGATCCGAAGTCAGATGCTCTATCCGGTTGAGCTACAGACACGGCGTGAATTTTCGATTTGGGAGGAGGGGACATCGCCCATCGCAAATCGAAAATCAATTTGGGGTGGCCGACGGGACTCGAACCCGCAACAACCAGAACCACAATCTGGGGCTCTACCATTGAGCTACGGCCACCATCGAAAATACCGAGCACCAAGTTTAAGATTTGCCGCTCGTTTTGCAAAGATAAAGGGCTGGCGTTTTCTGTTTGTTTCCTTCATTCTCGCTGCCGTGCACGGCTGGATTGCAACTGCCCACCAGTTGATTATCATCGCGCCTCGTTATCGAATGAAGCGGGTCGGCTCGATTTTACTTGCCAGCATCTTGATTCTTCTGGCAGCCGATCAGGTTCGGGCGCAGCAAGACGATCCAAGCGAAATTTTTCTCAAAGCCTACATGACCGCCCAGCAGGGGGAAAAGCAGGAGCGTGAGAACCATTTTAAAACGGCTTTGGCGAAATATCGATTCGCTGGAAGTTTGATCGACGAATTGCGCAAATCGCATCCGGATTGGCAGCCAGCCATTGTGGAATATCGCGGCCGCAAAATTAGCGAAGGTATTTTGCGAATTCAGGACAAGCTTGCGACGCAAAATGAACTGGCGACCGCGCCGCAAAATCCAGGCCAACCGGATGAAGGAGTCAACGTCGTGACCAGTGACGCAGCGGTCAAAGAGGCGACTAAGAAGTTGCGCAGCAAAGTTGATCAACTGCAATCGGCACTCGACAAATCGCGCGACGACCTGGAGACCGCGCGGAGAGAAAAGGAGCTTGTGGATGCTCGTCTGAAGGAAACCAATTCCAAGCTCGAGAAAGCGCAAAGCGAAATGGAGAAATCGAAGAAATCGGAGCGCGACCTCCGCGATCAGCTCGTGCACACCCAGGACTCGCTGAAAACGCTCCAGGCATCGCGCGACAGCAGTGCGAAGGAACAGGAACAATTACGCAGAGAAGTCGCCCGTCTCAAAGATGCAGCCACCGCCGCTGAAGAGGCGCGTGTAACGGCGGAAAAACAACGAGACCAGGCCAGTACGAAGTTCGCCGATGCCAACCAGCAAATCGCTGCGCTGACACAGGAACGGGACGAAGCGCTGGCGCAGGTGAAAGGGGCAAAAGATGCTGAACAACGACTCCAAACTTTGCTGGCCGAGAATACCGATTTGAAGCGGCGATTGGCAAATGCGGAAAAGGGTGTGCGCGAGCTGGCCGAGAAGAAACTGCCCAGCGCGCAGGAATTTGCTGAAACGAAACGGCAGTTAGCACAACTCCAGCAGCAAATTGCCGAGGCTCAGAAACAGAATCAATACTTCGAGGCCAGGATTACCGAGCTGCGAGGTCAGTTGGATGAAGCGAGTTCGCAGCTAAAGGTTGCGAAGGTGACTGGCGCGAGCAGCGAGGAGACTGAGCGGCTCGCCAAAGAAAACGAACTCCTGCGAAACATCGTTGTGCGAGAACGTCAGGAAGAAGCGCGCCGCTACCAGGCGAAAAAGCTGGTGCTTGCCGAGTTGGATAAATTAAAGATTCAGTCGGACGCGTTGAACAAGCAAATCGAATTGCTCGCGCAGCCGATCACAAAATTAAGCAGCGAAGAGCTCGCACTGCTGCGTCAGCCTGTGGTCTCAACGTCGGAGAATTCGGGTGTGGTCAAGGCGAGTTTTATCTTTGCTAAAAAAATGCCAGCCGACTCCGTGAAGATCGCGGAACCGGAGGCAAAGGAAAGATTCTCTGGCGAAAACGGCACGACGGCGGGCGGTTCCGCCGAGTTCAAAGCAGACGTGCCAGATGATCTCCAGAGGGTCGCGCGCGCGGCGAAAGAGAGTCTCGATCAGGGCAAATATCCCGCTGCCGAAAAACAGTATCAGGAAATCCTCACCAAAAGTCCGAATAATCTTTATGCGCTCTGCAATCTCGGCGTGGTTTATTTTCACATGGGCAAGCTTCGCGCTGCGGAGTTGGCCCTGAAAAAGGCGGTTACCGTCTCACCTAACGAGGAGTTTGCGCATACGACGCTCGGCATCGTCTATTATCGGCAGTCCAAATTCGATGACGCACTGGCCGAGCTGACCCAAGCAGTCGAGATCAATCCCAACAGCGCCACCGCTCACAATTATCTTGGCATCACTGCGAGTCAAAAAGGGCGGCAGCAACAAGCAGAAAAAGAAATACTTCAGGCCATCGCCAACAACCCAGATTACGCCGACGCGCATTTTAATCTGGCGGTGATTTTCGTCACGACGCAACCCGCTTCAAAGGAGCTGGCCAGACAGCACTACGCCAGGGCGACCGCACTCGGCACTCAACCCGACCCGTCTCTCGAAAAATTATTGCAGTAACTGAGCGCCTAAATCGCCTCCTGCACCTGCTCGAAGAAAATTCGCCACGCCATAATGCGCTTCCTCCGCGCTTTCTTCATTGCGCTTTTCACGGCGTTCGTCGGATGTCTTCTTGCGTTCGTTGTCGGCGATTATTTAACGAGACTCGCGCATGTGCCCGAAATGGAAGGACAGCGGGGCATGACCGTCTTTTTTCTGTGCGTACCTCTTGGAATTCTGGCGGGCTTGGTAATTGGAATCGTTTCAGCCATCCTGGTTCGGCGACAAGGACTTGCTGGATTTCTGATTGCACAGGGTTGGTCGCTTCTGATTGTCTGCGGCGTTGCCGGTTTGTTGGTCGGCGTTCCATATCTGCTGTCGGACAAACCTCCGAGACTCGATGGCAAGCGCCTCGAGTTGCAGTTCGAGCTTCGCGCGCCGGCAACATTTAAAATTCCAGAGCAGCCCGATGGTTACAGCATCCAAGTCAGTCTTTACACTGACAATCAGCAAACTCGGTTTGCTTTCATCGACTGGAACGGGATTACAAAAGATGCAGAACACATCATCATTCCGGGAACCGTCCCGTTATTGACACATAGCAAGACCAGATCGCTCCTTGCCTCGATCAGTAACGAACCAGCCGGGTCGCAGTTTATTGAATTGAAAATTCCACCGACACCACGGAAGGAAGACGAAACTTGGTCTGACTGGATTTTCGCCACCCAACGCGCCAATCTCAGCCCGGTTTCCGAGTCTGAAAGAATGGCGCTCCGCTATCGCGTTCGACCGATTGACGATTGATTCTGGGATCGAACGCGGCATGCAACCGTTTCTCACTGCTAACTGGCGTTACGTTGCGATGTTAAATCACATCGTCGATCCTCGCCTGCTCGCACCGTTGGTTCCCTCTGGTACTGAGATAGACTTTGAAAACGGTGACACTTTCCTCAGCATTGTCGGATTTCTTTTTCTCGACACGCGTCTGCTCGGGCTCGCTATCCCGCTGCACCGCGATTTCGAAGAAGTGAATTTGCGTTTCTACGTGAGGAGAAAATCGGCCGACACCTGGCGGCGCGGTGTAGTTTTCATCCGCGAGCTTGTCCCCCGCCGCGCGATCGCGCTCGTCGCGCGCGCCTGCTACGGCGAAAATTATCTCGCCGTGCCGATGAAGCACAAAATCGAGCATGTCGATTCGAATTTGATAGTTGAATTTTTATGGCGACGCGGCCGCAAATGGGAATCGCTTAAGATGAGAGCGACTGGCGAGCCGCAAGCAATTCCAGCGGGAAGCCACGCCGAATTTATGACCGAACATTACTGGGGTTACACATCTCTTCGCAACGGCTGCGGCGAATATCGAGTCGAGCATCCCCGATGGAAAATCTGGAACGCGACGGGCTTCGAATTGAACGCAGACGTTGCAACTCTCTACGGTGAACAATTCGCTGACACGTTAAATCAGCCACCGCGCTCGGCATTTGTTGCCGACGGTTCGCCGATTACTGTTCACAAACGCGAGATATTCTAGGGCGTCCGTGTCAGACGCCGGCCCAGGGAAATGGCGTCTCGCAGAGACGCGCTACAATTACCCTTTCGACAGCAACTGCCTGAGCACAAAAGGCAGAATCCCGCCGTGCCGGTAGTAATCGATTTCGATTGGCGTATCGATGCGAACTTTCACAGGCACTGAGCGCTTCTGCCGATCTTTGCTTTCGATCTCGAGCGTTACGGTTTGCCCGGGCTTAATTGTGTTTGACAAACCAATGATCGAAAAGATCTCAGAGCCATCGAGCCCGAGTGATTGCGCTGTTGTTCCATTGAAAAATTGCAACGGAAGCACGCCCATTCCGACAAGGTTTGAGCGATGAATCCTCTCGAAACTCGCGGCGACAACCGCCTTCACTCCTAGCAAACGCGTTCCTTTCGCCGCCCAGTCGCGCGATGAACCGGTGCCATACTCGTGGCCGGCGAGAATAATCAGCGGCGTCTTTGTTTTCGCGTACTTCATCGCCGCATCGAAGATCGACATCTCTTCGCCCTCGCCATTCTTTGAACCGCCAGTCCGGCTCGGACCGAAATATTTTGTCACGCCACCTTCCGTTCCGGGCACCATCAAGTTCTTGATCCGCACATTCGCGAATGTCCCGCGTGTCATCAACAGATCGTTCCCGCGCCGGCTGCCGTAGCTGTTAAAATCTCGTGGCTGAATTCCGCGCGACACTAAATATTTTCCCGCCGGCGAAGTTTCTTTAATCGCCCCTGCGGGCGAAATGTGATCGGTCGTCACTGAATCACCGAAAATCCCAAGCGCCCGCGCACCGCGGATCTCCTCGATGTGCCTAGGTTCCATTGAGAAGTTCTCGAAAAACGGCGGCTCGTGAATGTAATCGCTCTTCTCGTCCCACTGATAAATGTCGCCAGTGCTCGACGGAATCTCGTTCCACTTGGGATTTTGTTCGGCAAAATCGCGATAAAGTTTTCGGAAGATTTCCGGCGCGAGAGCGGACTGCATGGTGTGCCGGATCTCGCTGAGACTCGGCCAAACATCCCGCAGGAAAGTGTCCTTTGCGTTTTTATCTTTTCCCAGTGGCTCGCGCGAAAGATCGATATGCACTCGACCAGCCAGCGCAAAGGCGACGACTAGCGGCGGCGACATCAGGAAATTCGCCTTGATGTGTTGATGCACGCGCGCTTCGAAATTCCGATTTCCTGAGAGGACCGAAGCCGCAACCAAATCGTGCTTGTGGATCGCTTTCTCGATGTTTGGATGCAGCGGGCCAGAGTTGCCGATGCAGGTGGTGCAACCGTAGCCCACAAGATTGAAGCCGAGTTGATCGAGGTATTTTTGCAGACCGGTTTTGTTGAGATAATCGGAAACCACGCGCGAACCCGGCGCAAGAGAAGTTTTCACCGCAGGATCGACGCGCAGACCGCGCTCGACCGCTTTTTTCGCCAGTAATCCGGCTGCGATCATCACACTCGGGTTGCTGGTGTTCGTGCAGCTCGTGATGGCCGCGATCAGGACGCTGCCGTGGCCGATATGAGTACGCCCATGCGTGAAGATGTCTCTCGACTGCGCTTCAATTTCCTTGGCAGGATCAGGCGTTGGCCGGTTTGCAATCATCTCGATCTTGTTGCGTTCGTCACCCGGACTGATTCCCTGATCTTCCTTTTTATCGGTCGAAAACATCTCGGCGTTGTGCGGGGCGCTGCCGTTTAATTCCACGCGATGTCTTTCTCGGAGATCGACATTCTGTTTCCCGTAGCCGCCGTCGCGCACCGGTTTTTCGAGTAACTCGCGAAATGTCTTTCCAAGTTCCGGCAAGTTGATCCGGTCCTGCGGTCTTTTCGGTCCGGCCACGCTCGGTTGCACCTCGGCCAGATCCAAATCGATGTCGACACTGTAATCGATTTCGCCTTTTCGGGGCATGCCGAACATCTTTTGCGCGCGAAAATAATTTTCGAACGCCAGGCATTGCTCTTCGCTGCGTCCCGTGGCCCGCAGGTAATCCACCGATTCTTGATCAACGGGGAAATATCCCATCGTCGCGCCGTACTCCGGCGACATGTTTCCGATCGTCGCTCGATCAGGGACGGGCAACGATGCCGCGCCTTCGCCGTAGAACTCCACAAATTTGCCGACCACTTTTTGCGCGCGCAGCAATTGCGTGATGTGCAAGACGAGATCGGTCGCAGTAACGCCTTCGCGCAATTGCCCGCGCATGTGCACGCCCACCACTTCCGGCGTCAAAAAGTAAACCGGCTGCCCAAGCATGCCGGCTTCCGCTTCGATTCCACCAACGCCCCAGCCAACCACACCGAGACCATTGATCATGGTGGTGTGCGAATCGGTGCCAACTAACGTGTCAGGGAAGAAAATGTTATAGCCGCGGTCGGTGATCGCGGCGCCGGAGTCACCGACCTCGGTTACAGATGTGCTCAGCACGCCCTTCGCGAGGTACTCCAGATTGACCTGATGCACGATGCCAATGCCCGGCGGGATGAGCTGGAAAGTTTTGAACGCTTGCTGTCCCCATTTGAGAAACTGATAGCGCTCCCGGTTACGCTTGAATTCCATGTCCAGGTTCAGTTCCAGCGCTCGGGCCGAGCCAAAGAAATCCACCTGCACCGAGTGGTCCACTACCAGATCAACTGGCACAAGCGGCTCGATGATTTTCGGGTCGTGACCCAGCCGTTTCACCGCGCTGCGCATCGCGGCAAGATCGACAATTAGCGGCACGCCGGTGAAATCCTGCAAAACAATGCGCGCAACGACGAATGGGATCTCCTCGTTCGCGGGTGATTTCGCGTTCCAGTTCGCCAGCGTTTCGACATCTTTGCGCCGGACCTTTTTTCCGTCGCAGTTGCGCAACACCGATTCGAGGACAATCCGGATGCTCACCGGCAATCGCGAAATTTTGCCAATGCTCTGTTCTTCCAGCGCCGGGAGTGAACAGAAAAATCCTTCACGCCCCTTACCGGCATCGAAATTTTTGAGCGCTTTGAATTCGTCGTTCATCTTGGTTTATACGAGTAGACAAGTTCCGCACGCGCGAAGACAACGCAACCCTCGTAAATTCGCGGCGAGACATCACTTCTGGAGCAAATAAAGCTCGGTCGAGTTGAGACTCAGGCCATTCGTTTCGCGCCGGACCGTCAGTGATTCGAAGACGATCCGAAACGTACGAGTCCCATTTTGAAAATCGATCGTCAGATCTTCATCGGGTAACTGATGACCTCTGCTCGACTGAATACGATCGAAGATTCGTTGGAGCGATATTTCCTCTCGGGCGTTATCACCGCCAGTTGTCAACTTCAATGCTCCTTGTTCTATTCCAACCGCCACACCTTCGGAGCGTTTGGGATTCCAAGTCGGATTCGATGCGTAGAGATTGATCCTCCACAATCGACGGAAATCCTGCACGTCGAGAAAACTGTCCGGTTTGCGGCGAACCAAAATAAGCCGGGGGGATTCCTCCTGAGCGACGATGTTGAGCGCTGTGATGATATCTCCTGCGGCCTCCCACGCGATCAACTTCTGCCAATCGCGATAAAGCACGGATGGCTCGAAGATGAGCTTGATCGTAGGTCCGCCATGCGTGGCGATGATATAATTGAGTGTGCTTCGCAGGTTGGTTTCTTCGGCTTTTGAAAGTTCGACCGTTCCGCCAGGCGCCTGTGCATGATCGTCTTTCCACATTCCGTGCGCCTGCAGCATGTGCTTGAGCCGTTTTACCTGGCTAATTTTTGAAATCTCTCCTGCGCTCCACGGCCCAAAAGCGCACAACACCGCAATGATCGCGAGACTTGATGGAATCCACCGAATACCGGCTGGTCGGTGCAGAATAAACACAATCGCCCACGCAAATGTCCAGAGTGCCGCCACGATTCCGATATAACGCGCCTCGGTGATCCCATATTCGCGAGCGCGGATAAGCACGGAGATCAGTAGAAGTACAGAGAGCGGCGCGAGCGCGCGTGGAAAATTTGTTGTGAACCAGCGCGCCCACTTTTCTTCCGGCCGACTGCGGAGCGGCGAAAGCAGGAGGAAAGCAAGAATGCCAATTCCCGACAAGAGCAGCACCGGCAACGCTACCCAACCGTGCGGCCAGCTTCGGATAATGATGATTTTGATTGCGTAGGCGTAAAGAATCGCAGTGTAGACTGCGACCAGTGGCGCGAGCGCGAATTGAGTGAACGCCTTTAGTCCACGCGGATAATCAGACTCGACATCGAGCGCAGCAAAATCCCGCGGCACACCGGTGAGAAAAAATGTCGGATGAAACAGACCGACCATCAGAAAAAATAAATCGCCGTACTCTTTGCCGAGCTTGAGCTGAAAAAGTTTGTCCGCGCTGAGCATTGCCAATTCCAAGCCGCCCGTCAGGACAACGGTGTAAAGGGTCGCGAGACAAAACCGGACAAATAGGCGCCGGTTAAATTGCCAAAAGCTCAAGCTCTCCGTTCGCGAGAAATGCGCGGAGACAGCAGCGACACAATGCAGTGCCGCCAAAAGAAGCAGCCATTGAATCCAGATGATTCCCGGTAAACGCAGCGGCGAGGCTGGTTGAGCAAAGAACCATCCCGCGAGAACAAACAGGCCGACAATTTCGATGGGCCACGGAGTGAATTTCGGAATTCGTTCGCGCACGATGCGCACGGAAAAAAACAGCGGCATCCCAATGGCCGCAGCCATTGCCAATCGCACACACTGTCCTTCGAGCCACTCATTGTGCTCGGTGTGAATCAGCGTGATCAAGCACGCAGCGCCGATCGCGCCACAAAGAATGTTCCAGGGAAACCGAGTGAAAGCCGCCAACGCTCCCGAACGCCACAGCGCGAACGACGGAAGCGAGAATTTCATTCGTTGCGCATCACTTCAATTCTTCCAGCTTCGCTTTGATCTTTTCGAAATTCGGCAGCTGTCGGGCATCATCGTTGCTCTCTGAGTATTGGATCACGCCATTTTTATCGATGACGAATGCAGAACGTTTCGGCACGCCGCTCATGCCGAGATTCATTTGCGGCAGGAACGAGTCGTACATCACGCCATAATCCTTCGCGACCTTGTGTTCGTAGTCGCTCAGCAGCGGCACCGTGATCTTCTCTTTCTGCGCCCATGCTTCCTGCGCAAATGGATTGTCGCCACTGATTCCGTACACAGCGGCGTTCAAATCGGTGTAAGCGTTTAGCCCCTGACTGACCTCGCACATTTCCGTGGTGCACGTGCCTGTAAACGCCATGGGAAAGAAAAGTAGCAACGTGTTTTTCTTTTCGAAATTGTCGCTGAGCCTGATCTGTTTCGGCCCATCACCGGTCTTGGTGGATAAAGTGAAGTCCGGCGCTTTGGTTCCAATAGCGAGTGGCATGATTGAATCTCCAATTGAGTTAATTTTTGGGCGATAATTCAGTATAAGGTCGACAACTGTGCGGTCAAAAAGAAGATCGCGACTCGTTAAGTCGTTAAAACGCAAAGCCTCCGGTTTCAAAACTGGCGATTCATAACGATTCACGATTCACTAGTCACAACTCACGTTTTCCTATGGAATTCTTTTGGTGGTTCTTCACGATCGTCCTCTTCGCCGTCGGTCTGATCGGCACGGTCGTTCCAGCTCTTCCCGGCACAACTATCATTCTCGCCGCCGCAATCATCCATCGCGCCATGGTCGGCGCGGAGAAGAGCATCGGCTGGAAGACGATGATCATTCTCGTGTTGCTCACACTGGTTTCGTACGTCTTCGATTTTGTCGGCAGCTACCTTGGCACAAAATATTTTGGCGCGACAAAGTGGGGCGCCTTCGGAGCAATCCTGGGTGCGCTAATCGGCCTCTTTTTCGGGATCATCGGCTTGTTCGCTGGTCCGGTAATCGGCGCGGTCGCAGGTGAATTCATCGCCGGCAAACGAATGATCGATGCCGGTCGCGCGGGCTGGGGAAGTTTGCTCGGAAACCTTGGCGCGACCACTGGCAGACTAGTCATCGCGCTGGTGATGATCACGATCTTTCTGGTGAACGTCCCGTCGCCATTTTGATTTTTGACTTTTTGTGTCCGTTCTATCCTCGTAACCCGTGGGTTCTCTTTTCTTCTTTGCTGATTGTGATAAATTAGGAGTCGATGGCAGATGATCGCTGGTGGACCGTTTTTGCGGTTCGCTGGAGGAAAGTCCGAACACCATACGGCAGCATGCCGCGTAAAAAACGCGGGCGCCGCAGTTGAAAAATTGCGGTGACGGAGAGTGTCACAGAAAAGACACCGCCGGTTCTTTGAGAAAAGTGCAGGCAAGGGTGAAAAGGCGAGGTAAGAGCTCACCGCTCGCGAAGTAATTCGCGAGGCACGAAAAACCCCATGCGGTGCAAGACAAAACAGAGGAAGGGCAGCTGGCCCGTTTGATCCTCGGGTATCGTCGCATCACGGCGAATGAAAATTCGCCGGGCGTCCAGCCCCAGTTTTGCGAGTGGAGATGTCGATCTTGGCGCGTCGCCAGCAAAACTGGAGCTGGATGAGATAAATGATCATCCGGTCGCCACGGCGACCCGACAGAATTCGGCTTATCGCCATCGAAAATTATGAAGGGCGCTTTCGGAAACGAAGGCGCCCTTCGCTTTTCTAGGGTTGTAAATGACCACCTATGCTTCAAGTGTCAGCGGAAGTTCAATCGTAAAGGTGCTGCCGGTCCCGCGTGTCGTTTGGCAATCAATTTTCCCGCCATGTTCATTGATGATCTGCAACGTGTGGGCGAGCCCAAGTCCGGTGCCATCGCGCTTGGTCGTGAAAAACGGCACAAACAGATTGCGAGCCTCCTCCTCGGTCATGCCGTGGCCGTTGTCGCCGATGCAGATTAGGACCTTCGAGCCATTACGCTTCGCGCTGACGGTCAAGTTTCCTCCATCGGGCATCGCATCAAGCGCGTTCCGGATCAGATTCAGAATTGCCTCCCAGAGTTGCTCGGCATCGGCGTGAACCGGCGGCAAATCCGCATCGATGGTCTTCTCCAATTCCACGTGCTTCGCATCCAACAATGGCTGCATGAAATTGAGTTTTTCCTCCAGCAACCTCTTCAGCCAAACAGCAGCGCGCTCCGGCTTTGGCATTCGCGCGAATTGGAGGTACTCCTGCAGCACCTGGCTAATTCGCAATACCTGCGAACGCATTTCGCGCAAAAGCGCCTGGCATTGCTCCGGCAAGCGCGCATTGGAATTTACCAGGCTGTTAAGCTCCTCCCCGATCAAATCCAAATTCAGCGAGATTGAGCCCAGCGGATTGCGAATTTCATGAGCGACCTTGGCCGCCATGGAACCAACGGCCGCGAGCCGCTCCGCCTGGAGCTTGGCGTGTTCCAGCCGTCGGCGCTCTTCCATTTCCACCCGCAACGCGGCAGTTCGACGCTCGACCGTTTGCTCGAGAAAATCATGGGAATCGCGGAACGCCGTCAGCAGCCAGACGACAACAAAAAAGAAGGTAAATAGCATGATCGCGTTCCAAACAGGAACTAACGGATGGTGATAAGCCGCTCCGTTTAGCATGTCGCTGATGAACCAGGCCGCCGTGCACAAAGCTCCCACAGCGAATCCCGCCAGTCGTCCGGCAACCCATCCAGCGATACCTGTAGGCAGGAGGTAAAAAGCCGATATTGCCCATTCACGACCGGTGACATAATCAAGAACGCCCAGAGCAATTGTCAGCGCCACAGCTGCGCCTATCGCCAGCGCCTTCGATCGCACGGAAAACTCTGCGACAGCCTTCATACGGAAGTCCAGTGCCGAAAAGCTCTGACAAACCGGCTCACACATCCGTTCACGCTCCGGAATTTCCCCACAGTATTAATCGGCTGTGATCCTACAAAGATCGACAGGCAGGAGCGCCGGCGATAAGGCTTTCCTCCGGTAAGGCTTGAGAAAACGTCGGCCGCGAGTAATTGATGCGCTTTGCTCCGGTTGATTCGGCGGGCTTTCTTCGAATGTCAGTTGCCAACCTCATTCTGTTCGAGCAAGGCGTAGCGAAAGTGGCTACGCTGGCCGAGTTGCAGAGTTGCGAGGCATGGAAACGAGCATTTCAGAACAAATGCAAAGACCACCGCTACTATGAGATCGTCGAAGACACGCTGCAAGGCGGCTTCCAATTTCGTTATCTGGTGCTCCAGGATGAGTCAGGCGAGGTGCGGGCAGTGCAGCCCGTGTTCTTTGTTCGGCAAAATCTTGTCGAAGGCGTGCCGGGCGAAATTCGTTCTATTGTCGATCTTGTCCGAAAAATATTCCCGCGCTTCCTGACCATGCGCGTGTTGATGGTCGGATGCGCCGCCGGGGCAGGGGACCTGGGCGTCTGCGACGAAAAAGATGAAGCTTGGGCGGCAAATGCGTTGCAAGCGAGCCTTCGGAAATATGCCCGGCAAAACGGGGCTTCTTTGATTGTTCTCAAAGATTTTCCGGCAAAATCTCGTCCGGTCCTTGAAACATTTTTCTCAAACGGTTACGCGCGAATCCCGAGCATGCCCATGACGTGTTTGCCGCTCCAGTACAAGGACTGGGACGAATATTTTCGCACGCTCAGCAAGGCCACCCGGAAAGATTTGCGCAGGAAATTCCGCAAAGCGGAGCGCGCACCGAAGATCGACATGCAGATTGTAAACGACATCGCCCCTTACATCGACGAAGCGTATCCGCTTTACCTCGCAGTGCATGAGCGTTCACCGTTAAAGTTCGAGATGCTAACCAAAAATTATTTTCGCGCCGTCGGGCAACGGATGGCGGAGCGAGCGCGTTTCTTCATCTGGCGGCAGTTGGGAAAGATCGTCGCATTCAGCTTTTGCCTCGTTTGTGATGATGCAGTTTACGATGAATGTATCGGGCTCGATTACAGCGTCGCGCTCTATCTGCATCTGTATTTTTACACGCTGCGCGACATCATCTCGTGGGCGCTACGGGAACGGTTGAAATATTACTACAGCAACCCGCTAAATTATGAGCCCAAGCTACACCTCGATTGCGACCTGGTGCCGCTTGATCTTTACGTGCTGCACACAAATGCGTTTCTCAATCCGATATTTGGTCGCGCTTTGAAATATCTCGGACCAACCCGGCACGACCCGATTCTGCGGCGCTTTCCAAATGCAGATCAGCTTTAAATTGACCCTCCTTGGCCATAGCACGCGTCATTGTCATTTCGACCGAAGTGGAGGAACCTCTTTTCGTCGTGTTTTCGCTTCCTCGATTGGCCTGCAACAATAAGAGATGTTTCGACTTGGCTCGACATGACAAATCAGCCAACACGCGATCGACCTTCCGGGTTTGGTAATCCCTGGCTGCAGCTGGTCTTGAGCGTGGCCTGCGTCTTCGTATCTGAGCTTCTTTTGAAACGCGGCGCCACAGATGTTGCCGAGCCCGACAGTGCGTTTTCCTGGACCGGGATTAACGGCCTGGTGTCGCCGCTGGTGTGGTGGGCCATTCTTCTCATCACTGCGAGCTTCATCAGCTGGCTTTACGTGCTTCGATATATTCCGATCACTCTCGCTTATCCCCTGTCGAGGGTGGTTGACGTGCTGGTGCCGCTCGGTTGCTGGATTTTTCTGGGCGAATTTATCTCGACTTTGCGCTGGTGCGGGATTGCGCTCGTGGTGATCGGCCTGGCGCTCGTTGCCAAACCGGTCGCGCAAATTGGGAAACGCCTATGAGTTTGCTCGCTTTTTCTTTGATCGTTATCTCGCTGCTGAGCTTTGTGGCGGCTCAGCTTGTCTTGAAACGAGCGATGGAATTGTCGGCAAAAAGCGGCTTGCGCCATCCGCGCTACATTTGGCTGGCTACTCTAGGTGTTGCGTTAATGACGATTTCGTTTTTCATCACACTCGGTTTGCTGCAACGATTTGATCTAAGTTATCTTTATCCGTTTCAAGGTTTGAGCGTGATTTTCATTACGCTCATGGCTGCGGTGATACTAAAGGAAAGGTTAAACCTGCGACTGACTATTGGCGCACTGCTCATCAGTGCCGGGATCGTGCTGGTTTCACTTAGCTAAGGCCGGCCAAAGTTGGGTGAGCGCGGCAAAATTGATCGCGCGAATCTCATCGAGAGCCGGAGTCTGAATTTTCGGATGATCGAATTCTGCTGCAAAGCGTTGTTTGCGACGCGCGTAATGTGGCGGCGAATACGCACCGCAAATGTCGCCACCGATGATCCGACAAGACTCCCGCAATTTTGCCAGTGCCCACTGAAGATCGACAACCGTGAAGCGACCGCTCTCCCAATTCGTTACCGCCTCTTCCATGCGCAGACAATCGAGATCGATTGTGATGTAAACATTTTCCCTGGCCAGATCATTTACAAATTGCTTAAAGCGCTCGCGCCAATCGTCGCGAAGAATCGCGCCCGGCCGTTGCCGGTCTTTCTCCGGACGATCGTCTGCCCAGGGATGCACTTCGAGCCTGCCGGTGCGTTCGGCGCGCCGGTTCCCGAAAATTTGATGTGGCCACCAGCATTCAAAGTTACCGCAACCCCAAATGCTCACCCGGCGCACGTTCGGAATCTCCAACGCGCGATTCACCCACCCGCCGCAGGCCCACTTCGGCGGGCGCACATCCCAATCTGGATGATTATCGAACGAAACAAGGACGATTGCTCCGGGAATGCGGCGCACTCGAAGCGCGGTCAAATGATGAAAGTCGCCCGAGCCGTAAAGCAGAAAAGCCGCGGCGAGATGTATCTCATGTTCGCGATAAAATGTTTCGATCAAGCGCGGCCGTGCTGAGAAGCGTAGCTGCGGCCCCCAACTGCGCGCATCGGCTACGGGTAGATCCAATGGCTCACCTTGCCAGGCGTCGTCGAGGTTCAGATGAAGTGCGCGCAATTCCAAAGGCAGTCACGAACCTAAAATAGATGGCCCTTGAAACCAAGATTAACAAGTTACGGAAAGACACCGCCCGGCAAAGTCTTGTGGACGCCATGCGCTATGCATTTCGCATCTTCGCCCGTCAATCCTCGATCATCCTCGGTAGCGCGTGGGCCTTTGTCGGGGCTGTGGTGGTCGTTCTCGTCTGGGTACTTACCGGGCCGACATTTCATTTTTCAGATACTTGGCAGCTTGTCATCAACACAGCCACCACTGTCGTCACTTTCCTCATGGTGTTTCTTATTCAGAACACACAAAATCGGGACACTAAGGCGGTGCAGTTAAAGCTGGATGAGCTTATTCGCGCCATCAAGAGCGCGCGCAACGAACTGGTTGATCTTGAAGATCTCTCCGATGACGAACTAAAGAAACTCGAAAAACAATTCCAGGACCTGCGCCAAAAGGCGGAACACCGCGTGAAGCATTCTCGCGACGTCGAGCCGGCTCAGTCGCGCTGAGCCACACGCTTGGCATATGTTTGGTCGAATCGCCTGTTCGGCGCGTCAATCGGTGGTGCCGTCCACCGTGATTTTTTCCTCCGCAAACTGTCCGCGACCGACTGCGCGAACATTCCATTCGCCTGCCGCGAGCCTCCAGAAAAAGCGGCCATCGCGTTGTGGTAACAGTGGCACGCTGTTCACAAACCACTTCACCTCTCCACCCAGCGCCGCTGTAAGTTCGATCATCTGCTGCGACGGTGGCAGAACAGGATCGATCTGGTAGCGCGCGTTGCGTGGCGGATTAGTGATGCGAAAGTCGGATCGAACGTGCGCGCCGATGGTGTTGTCGCGGCTCGCGCACCAACGGCTGTATGCATCCGGCAAAAGCAATTTTCCGTCGCTCGCAAAGTAGTCTGCCGAATCCTCGCGCGGCTCCGTTCCGGCTAGAAATAGTTCGCTCAGTGTTGCCAAACTAAACCGGGAAGGAAGTAACCCTGTCGTCTTGCAAATTTCGCGGCGCACCAGTCTTTCATTCTCCATCGGCGGATCGAGCGGGTGATCGCGCCGCAGTAGCTCTTGCATCACTGCCGCCCAAAGCGGCGTCGCCGCGCGCACGGCAAAGGTATCGCGCATGGGGTGTCCGTCGAAATTTCCTGCCCATACTGCGACCGTGTGCTCTTTGTCGAATCCAACGGTCCACGCGTCGCGGAAGCCGCTGCTAGTTCCAGTCTTTGCGGCAATCCGTTGCTCAAAGGCCAGCAGCGAATGCGTTCCGAAGCTTTTTTGTCTCGCGTCGTTATCGCACAAAATATCGGTGACAATTGCCGTCGCCTCAGTCGAGGCGATGCGCGTGATCGGCTGATGCTCCGTCGTCAAAAATTTTGCACGCATCGTAGTCCCGCCGCGAGCCAATCCAGCGTAGGCAGCGGCGAGATCAACAAGGCGCGTTTCGGCATTTCCCAGGACGAAGCCGGCGCCGTAATCGGCCAGACCCTGTGGAAAATCGAAGCCCCATTTTTCCAGTTGATAAAATGCCGGGCGCGCACCGAGCTGGCTCAGCGTGAACACCGCTGGCACATTCAGCGAACAGCCAAGCGCTTCCCGCAAACGCACCGGCCCAAGATAGCGATGATTGTAATTTTGCGGGTCGTAATCGGCGTACTCATCGCGGATTGCGTCGGGAGTGTCCGGCAACAAACTCGCAGCGGTGAGCAACCGCCTATCAATCGCGTTGAGATAAACAAACGGTTTCAGTGTGGATCCACAGCTGCGCGGCTGGGTTGCGCCGTTTATTTGCGAAACGGCGTAATTCTCCGAGCCAACCATGGCACGAATTGCGCCGGTGGCGTTTTCGACTACCACCACTGCAGCTTGCGTAATGTCATGCCGATTTAACGCCGACAAATGCGAATGCGCCAAACGTTCGATCGTGGTCTGTAAATCCAGATCGAGCGTTGTCCTTACTGTGCCGCGCAATCCCGGGTTTCGCGCCACTACTGCATCAACAAAATGCGGGGCAAGACGCAGCGGATCGACGTGCACGATTTTCGGCGGCTGCGCGAGGAGCCGTTGTTGATCTTGTGTAACCACTCCCAGTTCAACGAGCCGCGCGAGCGACCGAATGTATTTGCGGGTTGCATGGTCGGGATGTCGCCACGGATTCAAACGCGTCGGTGCCTGCGGAAGACCAGCCAGGAAAATTGCTTCGCTCAAAGTGAGATCGCGCGCCGGTTTGTCAAAGTATGCGCGAGCAGCGGCTTCCGGTCCGATCCGGCGATTGCTATAGCTGGTGCGATTCAGATACTCGGCAAGAATGCGTTTCTTACTCCAGCGTCGCTCCAATTTCCCAGCGACGATTGACTCGTAGAGTTTCCTGCTCAAGCTGCGTCGATCACGACCCGTTGCCAATTTCACGAGCTGCTGTGTGATGGTCGATGCGCCGGAAATGATATGGCGCGATCGCAAATTGCGCACGCACGCGGCAGCTGTCGCGCGCCAGTCAATGCCGCGATGTCCGTAAAACCGCCAGTCTTCCAGCGCGACGGTGACGCGCGGCAGCCACGGCCCCATTTGATCGAGCGGAACCGGAAATTGCGTGCGCGCCTCCGGTGAAGCGAGCTCGGCAATTTCGCGACCGCGACAATCGAGCAACGTCAAAGTTCCAGCGGGCGGTTTTTTGAGTTCGTCAGGAATCGGCAGCCACCAAATGATCGCAGTTGCTAGGACCATTCCCGTGCAAATTAGGAATGACAGACAGATCAATCGGCGGAGATGACGCATAGGCTTGAAGGCGAAAGGCCGGAGAAACGGCTGTCGTACATCGGCGCGACCTGCGTCGCTGGCCAGCGGAATGTTCCTGCCGCGGTGGCGCGCGCCAAAACGGAATAGGTGCCGGAGCCTGGATCGACGATGTCAAAATACAGGAGCGCCGAACGATCGCGCATCTCGGAGTACGAGAGGCCCAGCAAACGATCGTGCGGATCGGCAGGCGGAAGCTCGAAGAATTTTCCGACAAGCGCGAGATTTGGATTCACCACCTCCAGACCCGCTGGCAACGCATCCTCAAGCGCCACAAAATTTTGAAGCTTTCGCGTGTTCAGCCGATAGGCGACGAGCAATTGATCGCCCAGCTTTAAGGGCGCATCCGAAGTGCCAACGCGCTTTGGATCGGTCAGATTTTTCACGACTCGTTCGATGCGAAATCCGCGATCCACCCGATCCGTATCAACTTCGCTGGTCGAATACGCCGCCTGCATCAGAAACGTGAGGGCGCTCTGATTGAGTCCTTTGATCACAAGATCACTGTCCATTTTACGGCCGAGCCACGCAGCCGAGCGGCCATTTTTTGACATCACGCCCGGCGGCTGCGTCACCTGTAACGGCGCCGCCGTTTCCGTCCCGAGCATTGATTTGAACGCGAGCAGCAGCCACAGATTTTCCTGCGTCGAAAGCGATCCTGCCGATTCCATCAGCTTCGACATGCGGGCGCGCGCCTGCTGTTTCTTTTGCTTGGTCCACGTGGGCGGCGAGACGACATCGAACGCAAAGGCGCGCATCGCCTCGGCGCGCGTCATGGATGTGAACGTTGCCGGATTAAACGCGCGCTCCTTGACTGGCGTATCGATTTCACGCAGCAGTTGCTGCCGCTCGCGCGCCATGATGTTTTGCCGACGCAGCGCGATCGCCAGCAACGCGCGCTCTTCGTCGCTCCCCTCGTTCCGATGCAGATACAATTCCTGCGATTCGTTGCGGAAATCGTCGTCGCCTCCCGATTGCGTGAGCACGAAAAGGGCAAAGTATTTTTCAAATCGCGATGCCGGGAGCTGGCCTTTCAGGATTTTGTTTACCGCGCCGGCGAGTTTCTCCTGCAATTCCGGAGGCGCCTCAAAACCGGCATTGATCGATTCGTTCACCGACCATAACGCCTGGCAAGTGACAAAACCGTTCCCTGTGCCACCTCCGGGCCAGTAGGGAAGCATCCCGTCGCTCAGCAGTGAATCGGCGTACTGTTTCATCCCGCGCTCGAGCGTGGCGCGATATTCGGCGTCGCGTTCCTGAAGATCGGGCAAATAGGCCAGCAGATTTGCCAGCAAACTGTAGCCTAAAAGCTTCGTTGAGATTTGTTCGAAACAACCGTGCGGATACTCGAGAATCACGGGCAGACCCGAGATTTCCGGCAGCCATGGTGAAGTTGAAATCGTGGTGCTGAAATGGCCACGACCGTGCTTCCAATCATCAGGCATCACGCGGTGCGCATCGAATCTCGACTGGTCGGGACGAAACGAGCCGGCCACGCTTTCTTTGCGCACAACCGTCGGCGCTTGGACCGGAAGCGTGATCTCCACCGCATCCGACATTTTGCCATTGGAGTTCGAGACCGCTTGGAAGCGGATTTTCGCCGGCACAAGATCGGCGTCGGTAACTTTCGCCTTGAACCGGAATACCGTTGCAGCATCGCGCCGCGAGGGCTGGGTTGCCGCCTCCACGCTGAGTAATTTCAAGTTTGCGTCGGTGACGCAGCGCGCCGTGATCCCATCGCTTTCCGCAAAGTTTTGCCGAACCACAGCGCGCAATTCGACTTCATCGCCATCGCGCAAAAAACGCGGCAACGCCGGATCAATCAGCAGCGGCTTGGATATTTTCACCGTCTGCGCCGCATCCGCTCCGAATTGATTCGCCTTCGTCTGGCCGACGGCCACGATGCGATACGTGGTCAGATTATCCGGAGCGATGAATTCAAAAGCGACCTTGCCGTTAGCGTCAGTTTTCAAACTGCCTTGCCAATACGCCAGTGTGCGAAACTCTTTGCGGACATTTTTGATGTTCGAGATCGCTTCCTCGCCGCCGTCGCCGATCGTGAATCCTTTTTGCGTCAAACTGAGCTTGGCAAGACTATCGATGTAACCGTGGAGCGCCTCGTAAGTGCGCACGGAAAAAGGATTTCTCGGATAAAATTTCTCGCCGATCGCCGGTAACTTCCAGTCGCCCAATGTAAGCACGGCGTCATCAACCGCGAACACAAGAAGATCGGCATCGGGAACTGGTTTCTTTTCGGAAGTCACGCCTATTTCGCCGCGCACCAAGTCGCCGGGTTTCGCTGTTGCGCTCGCGACACGCGGCTCGATTTTTAGTTGCCGGTCCGGCCGGCTCACTGCGATATCGGTGTAAGCGAAACGTTCCCGGGGAAGTTCATTGTTGCCGCCGGGTTTGACGAGATAAATCGAGACTGTCGCATTCGGCGCATATTCCTTTTTGATGGGCAACTCGATCCTGCCGGCGTTGCCTTTTACTGGAACAAGCAAGGTATCGAGCACGTCCTCCGTCTCCACCGAGACCCAAGCGACGCCGCCAAACGGCGCTTGGATCGTCAACGCAGCTTTATCGCCCGGTAGAAATGGCTCTGCGCGATGTTCGATCTTAAATGTAGTCTCATTTACCACCGGCAATTCGGCCGGCTTTTCACCCGTGACGGTCGTTTCATCGCTGACGAGCAGCGTTTTAATTTTCGGCGCGCTGACTGCAACAACATACCGGCCTGTTTCGCTCGTCGGGAAAATCAGTTCAGCAGGCGTTTTCGATTCCTGTGACGCCACCTTCGCAAACTGATCGGTGTTGCGATAGCGATAAACAAAAGGTGCGATCTGCTCCTTGACTGTCTTTGTCGTGACATGAAAAAGGTCGGCCCGAACAGGAACGCCATTCAGTTTTTGATCCTGCGGGTCCAGCGCGTCGACCTCAACTTTGATACCAGGAGGCTCGATCACCTGCTCTTCGCATCGAACGCCGAGACGGGTTTCTGCCGGGAAAAGCGTCGCCATTTCGCCGCCCGTCAGCGTTTGGCCGTCGATCGAAGTTACGTCCGCGCGCCACACGACATGCACGCGTCCGACCGCAGGATTGTCTTTGAACGGCGATTCGCACGCGAGGGTCGCGAATCCGTGCGCATCAAGTTGGGCATCGCCTTCGATTGTTTTTATCTCTTCAGTATCGGCATCAAGTCGCGGGCCAACTTCGGCGTAAGCGTTGAAACGTTTTCGATAAGAGCCCTCGTCCTCGGCGCCATACTCAGCGGATGCTGTCCAGGTCGCTTTCCAGTGCACGCGCGCCCCCGCGTTCGGCGCGCCATGAAAATAGACCGAGGAAACCCGAGCGTGTGCGGTCGTCCCAACCTCAGGCGTAGTCGCTTCCACGATTACCGAGAACAGCGGAACGCGATACTCCTGAACGTTAATCGTGGCGACGCCTTCGTAATCACGGCCCGCGAGGCGACAACGAATTTCGTAAATCCCAAGTTTAACCTTTTCCGGCACGTTCCATTCCCCTTCCCATCCTCCGTAAGGTGAAAGGTTGGCGTTACCTTCACCGACGACGCGGCTGCCATCGGCTTCTGTGATATCCCAGTGAACTTCGCCAGCGGCCGGAATCGTGAGCACCCCGTCATTAACGTCGCGCACCAGGGCCTTCATCTTCACTGTCTGACCAGGTCGATAGAGATTGCGATCCGTAATAATTTCCGCATGCGGCCTTCGTGCCCGAGGACTGTAATCACTCCCGGAGAGATACGATGTAGTTTCGGCAAATTGCAATGCGGGCCCGGTCGCGGTGTCCGCGATAAACAGATGTGTGTTCCGAGCTTTGGGATTCTGAATTTTCGGGAACACCGAATCCTTCGCGAACTGCGCGATGCCGTTCTTATCAGTGATGGCGCGGGCGACTTCGATGTTCTCCTCAGTTACCGCCCGTACCGGTACGCCCTCTACGGCACTTGCGTCGGACATTTTCGCCAGACGCAGAAGGACGATTGTGGGGGTTCGTTTTTGCGTCAGCAGATAATCGTTGACGCAAATGATCGATCGGTTTCCAACGACCCGCGCGTCAGGTAAGGTCGCGCTCGCTTCAAAAAGATACGCGCCTGCGAATCCTTCATTTGCCGGTGGAGTGCAGCGAACCTCGCGCCGCGTTTCGATATCGCCGCTCGTCGCGTCAAATGTGCCGCTGCTCGTCACCGGCAGTTGAAAAGCGTCAACGAGCAATTCGGTTTGAAACTGCTTCGAGAACCCTGTGCGCGGGTCGATTACGGCCTTGCCTGTTACAGGATCGGTGGCGTCCTTCTCAACTTCTCTGACTCGTGCCGTGACTGCCGATAATTTCTCTGCTGGGATGCGCGCCAGTTTCCATGTCACCTGTCGGGTGTTGATCTGGAAAAATGCAAAGCGCAAATCCTGGCGGGCACGCGCAAACACCTGCGAGGACGGAAAGACCAGGCAGGATTCCTTCGGGCGAAAGGTTGCGCCCCAGCGTGACTCAGCAGCGAGTCCGTAACCGCGATCCCCTTTTAGTTCCGGCGAAATCGTGACCCTATAGCGCTGTTTGAGATCGAAACTGCCCGTGATTTCAATCTGGTCGCTGCTCGCGAGGAGTTTGATTTTGTCCACCGCAGGCTCGACACGGATGCGTTGCGGCGTCACTTCCACTGGATCGATGTAGTCGTTGAACTTGATCCGAATTGCCGGCTCCTCGAGCGCATGATTGAACGTGCCGACCCATTCCACCTTGAGCGATTCGGTTTTTCCGAGTGGGATTATTTGCAAATAAGGAAGC
>Ga0209377_1000119_pt1 | contig 45958 bp, 41 predicted proteins | sample GraSoiAngelo_141_FD_185898 | JGI IMG/M metagenome (GOLD analysis project Ga0209377, IMG submission 185898) | Grasslands soil microbial communities from the Angelo Coastal Reserve, California, USA - 14_0929_12_40cm (SPAdes) (version 2) | ecosystem: Environmental > Terrestrial > Soil > Grasslands ...
TCCGGATTGTGCAAGGTTGCGGATTGCATCGGTTAGCTCGTATTCTCCACGTGGCGATGGTTTCAATTTTGCAGTGAAATCGAAGATGCTTGGTCGAAATGCGTAAATGCCGGCGTTGTACCAGGGGCTGGTCGCTTGGCCCGGCTTTGCTTTTTCACGAAGATCCACGAGCTCCATTCGCTCGTTTACAAAAACCGCACCGCCTTTGCTCACATCTTCACCGCGCGTGACCGTAATGACTGCATCGACATTGTCAGGCAGGTCGGCGACGCGTTCGTAATTCACCGGATCAACCAGGATGTCACCGTAGCTCAGGATAAATGGAAAATCGCCGACGAAATCCCGCGCAAGATCAACAACGCGACCTGTCCCATCCTGTGCTGTCTGCGTTGCATATTGGATCGCGATATTGTGGCGCGAACCGTCACCAAAAAAATTCCGCACAGCATCAGCGCGATACCCCACGACAACAAGAAATTGGCGAATTCCCGCGTCGCGTAATCCTTCTATGATGTGCTGCAAAACTGGTTTGCCGCGCACCTCGATCATTGGCTTGGGAACTTCGGCCGTGAGTTCGCGCATTCGCGTGCCGCGCCCGGCAGCCAGCACGACAGCCTTGTCAATCTTGCTCATCGCCCGAAGATGGAGATCGAGCTTTGCGAGCCCGTGGCGTCGCGGGAGCTCCGTTCTTCGGTCATCATCCGGTTTTCTTTTCCGTGATGATTAGCGCAGGCAAATTCGCCTGTTTGATCAATTCACTCACCTTGGGCAAATCTTCGTTCTTGAGCTGCGCCCATTTCTTTAACTGTTCGTCGAGCTGGCTGCTCAACATTTGAAATACATCGAGCTGCGGCTTGGTCGGCTCACCATCGCCGGTCTCGATCGTATGGCTAAACGTGTCGAAGCGCTCGTTCAACATGTTTGGGAAGGCGAGATTCGCTTCAGAGCCTTTCATGTTCACCTGGATGAGCTTCTGCTCGACCTCGGACATTTTGCGATCGAGATCGTCTGCCGCTGCGAGCGCGGGTTTCAAACGCTGATCGTCGCCGAAACGCTTGTGTAGGGTTTGAATTTGCGTTCTGAGATCGCGAATTTCATTGACGGCTTGATGCAGTTGCGAAATCCGATCGTTCACCTGCGTCGCTAAGGTGAATTGATTTTGCAATCCCGCTTCATCGCCTTTTGTTCGCGGATCAATTACTAAATGGAGCGGGTCAGTTTGTGACTTGCCGTCGACAGTTAGTTTGACCTGATAATCACCGGGCAATGCTAACGGGCCCTTCGGACCAGTGCTGGAATAAAACGCGCCCGGGATTTGAATCGGGTCGTCGTAACGCAGATCCCATGCGAAACGATTCATGCCTTCGTTGGCTGGAATCGTTTTCACGCGCTCGATGCGATCCGGCCATTCAGGCGGTTGCTCCCCTTCTTTTTTCTCTTTACTGGAAAGGTGCCTAACGACTTTGCCTGAAGCGCCAATGATATCGAGTGAGACTTCTTCTTTTGGCACGGTCTTGAAATAGTAATCGATGATTGCCCCAGACGGCGGGTTGTCGCCCACGGGCTGGCGCTTGTCGAATTCCTCCGGGTAATGCAGGCGGAATGCGGTCTGCGGTTGATAAAGAATGACGCCTGCCGTGGCGGATTGCGTGTTGAATTGACGTAGCGGCGTCAAGTCGTCCATCACCCAGAAAGAACGCCCGTGCGTCGCGACCACGAGATCGTCATCTTTAACGACAAGATCATGAATCGGTGTTACCGGCAGATTCATTTGGAATGGTTGCCAATGGGCGCCATCATCGAACGAAATAAAAACGCCGAGCTCGGTTCCGGCGTAAAGCAAACCTTTGCGCTTGGGATCTTCACGCACGGCGTGCACATACGCGCCATCGGGTATTCCATTTGTAATTGCGCTCCAGTTTTTTCCCAGGTCGGTTGTTTTGAAAATGTACGGTTTGAAGTCGTCGAGTTTATGTCGCTCCACCGCCACATAAACACTGTTGCCGTCGTGCGGCGAAGCTTCGATTAGATCAATAGTGCTCCACTCGGGCATTTTCGGTGTGACTTTTGACCAATGCTGCCCGTCATCCGTCGTGACGTGGACGAGCCCATCATCTGTGCCTGCCCAGATGGTTCCTTTTGTTACTGGCGATTCGGCCAGCGCAAACACAGTATCGTAATATTCAACTGAAGTGATGTCGTTCGTCAGCGGACCGCCGCTTGGCTGCTGTTTCGATTTGTCATTGCGTGTGAGATCATCGCTGATTTGTCTCCAGCTTTGTCCGTGATCGGTCGATTTGAAAACGCACTCCGCGGCGGTGTAGAGCACATCCGGATTGTGCGGCGAAAGCATCAGCGGCGTGACCCATTGAAACCGGTGCGCCAGATCGACAGCGCCGTGTCCCGAATTATCCAGAGGAACGGGACTGACGTCCTGTACGTCCTCCTTATTTTTGTCATAGCGACTGATGTATCCTTCACTGTTTGAATAGATGATGTGCCAATCGCGTGGATCGGGCACGACGAAACCGCACTCGCCGCCACCTGCTTCGAACCAATTCTGCCGCCCGATCACGCCGGAATCCGTGCGACTGGCGATACCGACATTCGAGTTGTCCTGTTGCGCGCCGTAAATGTGGTAGGGAAACGCGTTGTCCACAGCAACGTGATAAAACTGTGCAGTCGGTTGGTTGTTTTGGGTCGTCCAATTTTTGCCGCCGTCAGTTGAGACACTGGCGCCACCGTCACTGACATTTGCGATACGGTTTGGGTTTGTCGGATCAATCCACAGCGCGTGATGATCTCCGTGACGCGCGGGAAGCAGATTGAACGTCTTTCCGCCATCTACTGATTTAAAAAGGCCCGTATTTAAAACGTAAACTGTGTCCGCGGACTTTGGGTCGGCGTAAACTTTGCTGAAATACCAGGCACGCTGGCGAAACCGTCCATCATCATTCACGCGCGTCCAATGTTGCCCTGCATCGTCGGAGCGGTAGAGACCGCCTTCCTTGGCCTCGATAATTGCAAAGACGCGATTGGAATCTGCTCCCGAAACCGCGATGCCGATCTTGCCCAGGATTCCGCCAGGAAGACCGTTACCCTCGAGCCGCTTCCATGTGACGCCATTATCTTCTGATCGGTACAACCCGCTGCCGGGACCGCCGCTGGAGAAAAACCATGGCTGCCGGCGCGCTTGCCAGAGCGATGCGAATACGATGTTCGGATTATGCGGATCAAAGACAATGTCGATGCCGCCAGTGTTTTCATCCTTCGACAGAACTTTGGTCCACGTTTTCCCGCCATCAGTGGTACGAAAAATTCCGCGTTCCTGGTTTGGACCAAACGCATGTCCCAACGCCGCTACGAGAACCACGTTCTCATTTCTCGGATCAACAATTAGCGCACCGATTTGCCGGGTATCTTTCAAGCCGACGTTTTCCCACGTTTTGCCGCCGTCAATCGATTTGAAAACTCCAGTGCCGTAGGTGGTATTACCGCGAATCGCCGCTTCACCCGTGCCGGCATAAATCACATTGTGGTCGGACGGCGCGACTGCGATCGCCCCAATCGAAGAAATCGGTTGTTTGTCGAAAAGCGGAATCCAGTTTGCGCCGCCATCGGTCGTCTTCCAGACTCCGCCCGCGACTGCTCCAAAGTAGTACGTGTCCGGCTCGCCGACGACCCCTTCGATCGCGAGTGCGCGTCCGCCGCGAAACGGACCGATTTGTCTCCAACGCATTCCATTGAACAATTTTTCGTCGATCGTTCCAGGAGGCGTTGGGGTGGCGGAGGGGCCGGATTGAAGAGGTGCTGCGAAAAGCAATACGAAAACTATTTGAACGAACTGAAGGCAACGATAACCCGGTGAAATCATCCGCCTAAGGTGTAAAGCTCTGCGCTACGTTCAACTGGATTTGCGCTAGATACTCTGGTAGGGTCGGCACGCTGCGCCGACCGGACGCCGCCGCGCGGCGTCCCTACCTAAGCGTTGATCGCGGCCAGGTCGGGCGCGCGAGCTTCAACTGCGGTTTCACCTGATGCTCCTCCACCAAAGTGGCGTGCCGCGTAATAGGAGCCAATCACCAGCACTGCTGCAATGACCTGCGCAACGAGTGTTTCGACTGTCGGGAACACGGCAAACCAGAGACCCATCCAAGGCGGAATGTAAGGCTTCAACGAATCGATAGGCGTCGTGGAAATCCAATGTGCCAGCTGCATTTCCTGGGCTTGTTCGCCAACCATAACCAGCAACACAACTCCCAGCAGAATTCCGGTGGTGATCAACATTTTGCGGTACGGCAACCGCTGTTGGAGAACAAAGGTCAGCACGGCCACCATTGCTGTCAGCATCATGCCCAGCAGCGCCCCTTTTAGTACCACGCCACCGCCCAACCGCAGATTATAACTCTGTAAAAAGAGCACGACTTCGAAGCCTTCCCGATACAGGGAAGTGAATCCGAGCAGGATCAATCCCCACCACAGACGCGACTGCGAGATCTCAGCGGCGCGCGCATTTTCCAGTAACGTTTTGCGGCGGCGATTATGCGCGCGAATCCAGCCGCCCCAATAAATCTTATGGAAAAACCAGTTCATGATCACCAGCAGAACAATCACAGCAAGCAGCCCTGTTGCCGCTTGGAGATCGAGCGCCGACATGTTGTCGCTAAGCGAGCCGACAATTCGCACCGCGATACACCACGTGATTAAGGTCGCTACAAACGCCAAACCCGCGCCGAAAGCGACCGGCCGTCGGTGCGTCCGCTTCGGGCCAGTCATGCTGGCGGTAATAGCGGCCAAGACGAGTATGCACTCCAATCCTTCGCGAAACACCAGAACACCGATATCGAGGAACGCGACGGTCGGGCTTGTATTGGGACGCGTTGGATCCGGCGCGCCTTGTGCACTGACTCCCTGCCAGACGAGCATCGCAATCACAAAAAGCGCGGCCGCGACAACGCCGATGCGCAAAGCAGGCTTCATGTTAAGTTTTAGACCTTATCATAGAGACAAGGCGTCTGCTGGCGATGGATTGCTTTTTTTTAGCGACTGTTTGCTGGCGAAAACTGAACGCCGATTCGTCAAATAGCCGGGAATTGCCGGTCCTGTGATCGTCCACTAGCATCCCGGCTAGAATGCCCAAATACGCTCTGGGTCATCATTTGAGAGGCGAAGGGAAGCGCCTGGCGTTGATGTCAGAACTGCTCGATCCGATGCGTCGTCGGTATATCGAGTCGCTTGATGTCGTCAAACCGGGTGCGCAGACGCTCGAAGTTGGGTGTGGCAACGGATCGATTTCAGCATGGCTCGCGGAACGCGTGAGTCCCAATGGAAAAGCAGTGGCGTTCGACCTCGATATGTCGCTAATCGAAGTGCGCGCGCCGAATCTCGAGTTGCGCCAGGGCGACATCCTTGCCGGTCCGGTGGAGCGCGGAGCATTCGACCTGGTAACTGCGCGCGCTGTGCTTCACCATGTCAATAATGTAGAAGCGGCAATCAGGAATTTGGTCGCAAGCGTCAGACCGGGCGGCGCGCTTTTGCTCATTGAGCCTGATTTTCTTCCTGTCAGTGTCGCCGAGCCGCCCGAGGTGCGAGCATTCTGGGACGGCTGGCTCGCGTGGTCGCGTGAACGTGGGATCGATTATTATGTCGGGCGCACTCTGGCGCCACGACTGGCAGCGCTAGGTTTAACGCAAATAAGTGGCACTGCGGAAACGGCGATCTACAACGGCGGCTCGCCGTGGGCCGAGTACTGGATACAGACAATCACCGAGCTGCGTGATGACTTGATCGATTCCCGTAAGCTGGACAACCCGTTGGTCGATAAATTTCTTGACCATTGCGCCGATCCAAATTGGTGGACTCGGACGATTGCCTTTACCGCGGTGCACAGCCGCGCGCCCGCCGTCTGAGTAAAGTGCGCGCAAATCGCAGGCAGGTTGTGATTTTGCGTCAATCGAGTAACTTCGGCGGTGCAACGTTTCCGCGGGTTTACGTTAATCGAGATTGCCCTGTCCATTTTCATCCTGATGCTACTGTTGATGCTGGCGGTGCCTAGCTTGACTGGAGTGAGCGCAAGCAGGCGACTGAAGCAGTCTCTGGATGGATTTAACAACCTTGTGCGCCTGGCACAGCAGCGAAGCGTGACTGAGCGTCGTCCTTACTTGATTGCTTGGGGAAAAAACTCCGTCTATCTACGTCCGGAAGTCTTCGCGGAAGACGAGGAGATCAAAGCAACGGCGGAATTTCGCCTCAGTAAGGGAACATCGCTGAGACTCTCCTTGCCAGCCGCGTTAGCGGATGACCACCCTTGGGAATGGATATTTTGGCCGTCGGGAAACTGCGAACCCGCGACCGTTCAATTCAGAGGCCCGCCTGGTATTTGGACGGCGAATTACTCGCCCCTGACCACGCTGCCCGACGTCATTCAGTATGCGGCAAGGTGACCGACAGTGGAGTAATGGAGAAGTGGAGTAATGGGATTTTCAACGCTCCAGCACTCCAAGACTCTAATACTCCAGTAATGCGCGTTACGAAAGATCGGCTTCGCATAACGTCCAAGGCCGCTTTTGCCCTCTACGAGGTTCTTCTCGGGGTGGCGGTCTTTGCCATTGGCGTCATCGCGCTTGGCCGCGCGGTCGAGAATTGTCTCAATGCCAGCACGATCAGCGCGGAAGAAAAAGCTGTGCGGCAGATTTTATCGGATCGAATGGCGGTGATTCAGGCTGCGCCGGGTGTGCCCGAAGCAGAAAAAGAATTCAGGATCAAAAGCAATTATGGCGTTGTAAGACTTGTCCAGAAAAGCGGACCCACTGAATTGGTCGAACCGGATCACACGGTCCTCAGCGGAATCAATCTTGTGATTTTGACTGTTTACTGGCAGCACGCCGGTATCCCGCAATCGAAGCAGATTCAATTTTATGTTTATCGCTCGGCATAAAGCGAGCAATCGGCGCGGCTTCACATTGCTGGAGGTCATGCTGGCTGTGGCAATCCTTGGAATGATGTCGCTGGCGATTTTTCGCTTCGTGCAAGCGAATTTGACTGCGCTTTCCTTGTCATCGGAAACAGTCGCCGCGGATGCGCAGTATGACGGATTGCGTGATTTGCTCACGGCGCATTGGCAAAGCTTGAGTCCAACTCGAGCTGCGATGATAGGAGAAGTGTTCAAGTTAAGCGACCGCGAACGCGATGAGATAAAGTGGAATTGTGGCGCAGGACCGGGAATGCTCACCCGATACGCGCCTACCGACTTCACCGTTACGCTGCGGCTGGAACCGGAAAAAAGAGGCGACCACCTGGATCTTGGTTTATCGCGAAAACCGCAGAAGGCTTCAGATCTTGGTGAAGTAAATGAGAGCTGGGTGCCCTTGATTAAAAACGTGACCAGCCTTCAAATCAGTTATTTCGACTCGAACACGAACACATGGCTGCCGAAATGGCCAGGTGGCGGCCGGTTACCGTGGCTCGTCAAAATTGAAGTGGGACGGCCCGATTCAGCGGTTCCATGGGAAACGGTTATTCCGCTGAGACGAACACCGTATTGAGCAAGGTCGATCCGATGAAGAGACGTTCTGAAACTTCAAAATCAGACGCCGGAGCTGCGTTGCTCCTGGCACTCTGGGCGCTACTCTTGCTCAGCGCGATGGTGATCGGATGGGCGCTCACGATCAATTCAGGTCTGATAGTGTCGAGCAACGCGAATCACGTTCTGCAAGCTGAAGCAATGGCGTCTTCGGGAGCCGAGGTGGCTTTAACTCGAGAAGTCTCGCCGAGCTCTCCAAACTTGCACAGAAAAATGGGCAACGAAAGTTACGACGTTCGGATGACAGGCGAGTGTGGCCGCCTGAATTTGAATTTCCTCGCGCAGGGCGAGGATCCCAGGAAACTCGCAATTTTGCGGCGCTATCTTGATCTAAAAGGCGTAGAGCTAAATGATCAGGATACAATGATAGATTCGTTGCTCGATTGGGTGTCGCAAAATCAGGGCCTGCATCACATGAACGCGCCAGAGGACAGCGACGACTATCATCCGCCCCACGCGCCTTTGAATTCCGTGGATGAGCTCAAAAAAGTTTTTGGCTGGGCTGACTTTACTTCCAAGCCCAACTGGGACCAAGATTTCACCGTCGTCGCCAACTGTGGGGCCATCGACATCGCCTGGGCTTCGCGTGATGTCTTACGGGCTTTGGGCATAGGCGACGATTTCGTCGACCGGTTCTTGCAACTACGGCAGGGGCCGGACGGAATTGATGGCACGGAGGATGACTTTCAATTCAACACAACTGCTGGAACGACGGTGCCGCCTGAAGTCCAAGGCGCGTTAGGTTTAAATCCGCAGCAATTTCAGCAGATTCAGCCATTCGTGCAATTTAAAGGCCCTGTGTTACGCATCGTCAGTGTAGGCAAGTCAGGCGACATTACGCGATCGGTGGAAATGGTTGTGCTAAAGCAAACGCTGCCCGGTGGGCCAGCAGTTGGCGCAGCCCCCCTTGCCATCGGTCGGCCTCAGGTATTTAGCTGGAAGGAGCTTTAGTATCGACCCCCGGACTCCATCCATTTTTATACTTCCAACCGCGCACGGATGGAATTTCCTCCGCTCGGCCGCGTCGGCATCGGTTCCTGCCCGCACTGCTGGCGAAGGCGGGCGCGAAGCTGCTGCGGGCAGCGCTGAGCAAAATGGTTCGTGGAACGTGCGCAAACTGGAAACGCTGGCGGAAGCAGTGCCGCTACTTGATGCCACTGACGAATTTGTTCTTGGCCTTCCTGTTTCGGCTGTGCTAGCGCAGCGATTTCGTCTTCCCAGCGTTGATCCGGCGGAATTTGCAGAAATGATCCGAATCCAAATCGAAAAGCTGCTGCCGTTTTCCGCCGATGAAGTGACCACCGATTTTGAACTGATCGAGCAAAGCGACACCGAGAGCGTAGTTTCAACCGTCGCGATTAGAAACGAGCGACTTGCCGAGATCGCTTCGCCGCTATTGGAGCGCGGTTACATCCCGCGCCAAATCACGGTATATGCTGCACAGCGCGCGACGACCCATGCTCCGAGTGGCAATGCTGTTTTAATTTATCCGGAAGGCGAGACGTTGGTTTATGCCGTGACGGAGAACGGGAAGCTCAGCCTTGCCAGAGTTTTTGAAGGCGGCAATGGCGATCAGTTGCAAATCGAATTGCCACAGTTGCGACTGAGCGCCGAACTGCAGGGAATCGATGCCGGATCGCCGAATGTGTTGCTGGACGAGACTTGTTATGGAATGCGCGATTCAGTTGAGGGAATTTTGTCCAGCCCGACTGAGATTGTTGGGATAGAGCTGCCGCCCGCGCCAGTCAAACTGAACCTTCTCCCGGAAAGCTGGCGACGACGCCGTTTGCAACTGACAAGGCAAGCAGAATGGCGAAAAAGGCTGGTTTGGATCGGTGGAGGTTACGCGGGGCTTCTCTTACTCTTGTTCGCGTACCTGGGTATCTTGCGCTTTGAAATAGGCCTTTTTGACCGACGTATAGCGCACGACGCCCCGGGGACTGAGTTCGTACGCGCCACAGACGCAAGATGGAAAGCGCTCGCACCGGCGATTGACGCGCACTATTATCCCGTCGAATTCTTGCTGCATCTTTTTGAAAGTCTGCCATCTGCGGACGTGCGCATCATAGGTTACAACCAGTCGGCTCGACAGATTTCCGTCGATGGAGAAGCGAACACGGCTGCTCTCGCTTACCAATTCATTGAGAAGGTAAAGAAGAATCCAGATTTGCGAGCGTTTCAATTCGACATGGCTGCGCCTCGCATTTTGCCCAACGACCATGCGCAGTTTCGATTGGAGGGAAGAGCAAAATGATGCCGGCGTGGTACCAACGAATGAATCCCCGCGAGCGTGTGCTCTCGTGGGTAGTTGTTGGAACGGTCTTCGTGTTGCTCAATCTGTGGATTATCAGTTGGATTTTCGGTGCGCTTGGCGCTGCGCAGAAAGAAGTGGCGACGCGTCGAGCCAAGTTGACCGAGCAAGCTCTTTACATGAAAGAACGGGATCTCTGGACGAAACGAGACGAATGGATCGGGAAGCATCAACCAGCCCTCAACAATCCTGCCGAAGCCTCAGCGCTGCTTGATCAATTAAAAGAAGTCGCCGGCAAATATGATATCCAGATCGAGAATCCTGTAATTGGATCGGGGGAGACCACGCCTTATCATCAAACCGTTTTTGCTTCGATTGAAACTAAAAGTCCCTGGCCGCCGCTCGTACATTTTCTTTATGACTTGCAACGACCGGATGCGTTCGTCGTGTTCGAAAATGTTAATTTGGCCATCGACGGCAGCGACCCGACAATGATGCGCGGCAAATTTAAAGTCGCCCGGTGGTTTGCACCCGCGCAGAAAACCAAGTAATGATACGCCACTGTCGATGATTGCTCGTATGAAATATTCCATCGCATTCGCAACTGTCGTTCTTCTTCTCGGGCCGATCCGCAGTCAGGCCGAGGAGGTTCTTCCGCCACATTTTAATTTCGAACGCTACACAAAGATGGTGGATCATTCGCCGTTCGCAGTCGCAACGTCAGTCGCGGCTCCGGCGGCGACACCTGATTTTGCGAAGGACCTTTACATTGCCAACGCCGCGCGTTCGCCCGACGGCGACATGGTGACCCTGGCTTCCACTTCCGACCACAACTTTAAGAAATATCTTACGACCAGGGAGCCAGTAGATGGCTACGGCATCGCCAACATCGAATGGTCGGACAAAGTGGGAGCGACGAAGGTAACGATTAGCAAGGACGGAAACTTTGCGACTATCACATTTAATCAGGCGCTATTGTCGCAGGGCGCGCAAAATGCAGGGGTTCCTGCAAGAGCATTCGCGCCGGCGCTGCCGGCTCCCAATCCCGTCAACCCTAATTCAGCCTTATCGAAATTACCACCTGGTGCGCCGCCAGAATTGCAGCAGTTGATTCCGACTGGCAAAGACGTGCCTCGGCCCCATTCGCGCGGGATGATTCAGCGCAACCCAAGAACGTCACAGGCGCCATCCCAGGGAGCAGCACCGGCGCCGGCACCGCCTGCGAAAAATTAGAGGCGAAGGATTAGCGCTCAGCGGCTAACCGCCTCCCCAATCGTCGTCCGCTGTGTCGGCTTGTCGATCGGGGCCGGCCGAAAATAGATCATAGCCGCCGGCGTTTTTCTGACCAGGATTGCGATAAATGTAATTGCTACCCCAGGGATCTTTTGGCATTTCCTTGAACAACTGATACCAGCGAGTGGGTCGCGGGTCGCCCGCCGGCTGCGCTACCAATGCCTGCAAACCCTGGTCCGTCGTAGGATAAAATCCGTTCATGCTTTCATACAGTTGTAGCTGTGTCTTGATAGCCTGAATATCAGCTTGAACGCGCATGGTCTTGGCGATTGCAGTGGTATTGCCAAGTTTTGAAATCGCTACTCCCAGTATGATCACAATGATGCTCACCACGAGCATGATCTCCAGTAGCGTGAAGCCCTGCTGTTTTCTTTTCGTTCTCATTTGAATCCGGAGTAACACTCTGTCCCGTGAGCGATTATGCTACGCTGGTTTGCAGGAATTGCTAGTGCCCTGCGCGCAGAAGATAATCCGACTTGTCCCAAATATATTTTAGTTGAATCTGCGTCGCGCGGATTGCCGAAGATCCGCCGCCAACTCCATTGGCGACAGCCAGGTCATTCTGTCCGATTTTCAGGATCGCGGGCGGCACAATTTTCTGAGCTCGCAGCCATCCGGTATAATGGAAATGCATTTGAGGCGTAAGCGATTCCACTTCGCCGCGGTAAGCAGGGTCAGCCAAATCCGGCAGCGTCAGTGAAACCGGGCCAATGTCCTGGCCATTAACGAAAATTTCCGGCGGAGCATCAATGGTGGGATTGCCGATTTCGAAAGTAAGCAGCGCTGTCAGCGGTTGCGCTTCAATCGGAAATTGAAACACGGTATTTCGCTGAGCTCCTTCATCAATTCGGATCGGGTCAGCGGCGAGAGTTGCGGTAACAGTTCCAAAGTTCTCCATGTCTTCAGGCGGGGCGTGCAGCGCCGGTACCGATGAGAATGGCTCGGGTATCACGTCGCGATGTTCTGCGTTCACCGGATGCGCTACTTCACTACTCGTCATCCAATCGAGATAGGCTGCGCGGATCGTTTTTCCATCTCCTGGAACCTCGATATCGATAGCGGAGGCGCCTGTCATCGGAATCAGGACGGAATCTGAACTGGGCAGATTCATTCCCACGCCAAGCGTACCCGAGCGCAAAACGTGCGTCCCAGATTCATCCCACGCCACCAATTCGGGTTGCTGATTCACTTTGTCGTCGAAGAACAAGCGGAAAAAGAGTACGTGATACTCGGGCCCTGGTTGCGCCACGCGGATGCGAAAGATGCTCTTGGACGCGCCTCCGGTCTCAGTTGTCTCCGCCGGCAAGAGCGTGAGCGCTTCGACCCATGCTGGCGCATTTTGAGTTTTCGAATTTCGAGGCGCAGTTTGACGGAGATCGAGCCAGGCGCTTTCGGGAATCGGCTGCGCAATCATTTCAGCCAGTGAGGGCAATGCGTCGGTCAAAGCTTCCTGCGCGCATACGCGGCAAGCCGCGGCGAGGAAAATCGCAAGAGTAACGCGAACTAACATTGGGCTGCGGAGATTATTCGCGCAAAACGTGCTTTGCAAGTTTTCAGTTCTAATGCGCTCTGAATTGCAAGCTGTGTGTCATCTCAAACACAGCCGATAGAATACTGAACACAATCAGACCAACCACAACCGCGATTACCACGATGATGATCGGCGGAATCAATTGTGAGATTACGCCTACGCTGCGGTCCAATTCGCGCTCATAAACGTCGGCAATGGCTTGCATTGTCTCGGCGAAATGTCCGGTCTGTTCTCCGACCGCCATCATATCCGTAAACAAATCCGGAAACATTTTTTGCTCCTGCAAAGCAGCAGACAGCGTTGCGCCGTCGATCACTGCTTTGCGTACCTCCCCAAGTTTAACTTCGAGAAAACGGTTGCCGGCGATTTCCGTGACAAGGTCAAGTGAACGAAGAAGAGGAACGCCATTTTCCATCAACGTCCCCAGTGTGCGCGCAAACTGCGCGTAGTAGCGGTGTCGAATGACCCGTCCATAGCCAGGGATCAATAGCCGAAAGCGATCCCATCCAACCCGTCCTTCCTCACTGCGGACAAGGGCGCGGAAAGCAACGATTAAACCCACCGCGGCCAGCACGCCGACCCACCAATAGCTCGTAATCGCATGATGAATTTGAAGCAGGATCCGCGTAGGCAATGGAAGCGCGCCGCCGGTTTGCGCCATGAACCCGCTCAACTGCGGTACCATGAACGTGATAAAAATTGTAACGAGAACGGCGCCAGCGAGGGCGAGAAATGCCGGATAAATCAAAGCTTGCTGCACCCGATCCCGCAGGTCCTTTGCCTGCATCAAATGCTTGACCAGGCGAAGGAGAATTTGCGGCAGCGCACCGCTTGCTTCGCCCGCGGCCACCAAATTCACATACAGCGGCTGGAAAATCCGCGGCATCTCGCTCAAAGCCCGTGAAAAACTGCGGCCATCGATCAGGGACTGATGCAGCGAATGCGTCATTTGCTGAACGCGCGGCTGTTTTAAGCGTTTTTCTAAAATCGACAACGCTTCGTCCAGCGTCATCCCCGCTTTCAGCAAATGAGCAAGTTGCTCGGTAAAAATGAGCAACTGACCATGCGGGATTTTTAGATTTTGCGTGGAAGCTTCTAGTCGCCCGCCAGCAGGTGGGCGGACCACTTTTGGACCTTTTGGTTCCGCGCCCAACAATTCGATTCGCACGGGAATGCAGCGTTGTAATTCAATTTGTTGAATTGCAACGGCTCGATCTGCGCAGTCGAGAATGCCTTCAACCAGCTCGCCCTGTGAATTACGGGCACGATAACTAAACTGTGGCATTGCCGTGTAAAATTATCCCGAAACGCGAAATCGCAAAGTTGAAAGTGGCTTCGCCAACCATTCACTTAGCTGCTCGGCCGCTCTTGGCGATCGGGACTAGGAAAAAATTGTACTTGTCATCCTGGCGGATTTTGATAAGAGCGCCGTGCATGAGATGTGCAGCAGCAGCGATCCTAGTCGTTTCCCTTGCGTTTGCTTCGCAAGCATCCGCAGTATTACGACCGCTTTTTCCGGCGAAAACGGCACCACCGTTTGCCGGGGAGGCGATCGTCATAGGAAACGGTTCGATCGCACATCATGCGAAACAAGTGCCTGCTACAGTGGCGCGATAACCACTGTATCAGCCACGAGACGCAGGCGGTTTCGCCTGCGTGACAGGAGCTTTTTCACTCTGCTTACGGGTTTCATTGCTCCGATACAGCCAGTGTAATGCGTTGCCGCTGCGCGTTAACAGCCGAGTGACTGATTTTCTTTCGACAAAGATTCCGCTTGTCCTTCCTGTCTTTCGGGGAGGTGCGCACTTGCGATCAAACAGGCGGGGGCGGGAATCGAACCCGCGAATAGCGGTTTTGCAGACCGCGACCTTACCACTTGGCTACCCCGCCGTTTCTGCGAGAGCGGACAATATCGTTGTCGCGGCGCTTGTATCAAGCGCCGACCGTAGACACATAGATGTTCGCCGCGGCGAACACCTCTACAACTCTGCCGTGTCAACGCTTTAACGCTTCAACGAATCCGATTATCGTGACGGCGTGATGAAGTCATCGCAATTTCTTGCGCGCGCCCGCAAACGGATTCCCGGCGGGGTGAATTCGCCCGTGCGCGCGTTTCGTAACGTTGGTGGCGAACCGTTCTTTATCGCGCGTGCAGAAGGCGCGAAAATTTGGGATCTCGATGGAAATGAATATCTCGATTACGTCGGGAGCTGGGGGCCGGCGATTCTCGGGCATGCGCCGAAAGTGGTCGTGGACGCCGTGCGCGACGCTGCCGCGCGCGGGTTGAGCTTTGGAATTCCGAATCCGCTCGAAGTGGAAATGGCGGAACTGATCTGCGAGTGGATGCCGTCGATCGAGAAAGTGCGGATGGTGAATAGCGGCACGGAAGCGACTATGTCCTGCGTTCGGCTCGCGCGCGCCTTCACGCGACGCGACAAGATCGTCAAGTTCGACGGGTGCTACCACGGACATGTCGATGCCTTGCTGGTAAAAGCCGGCAGCGGCGCGCTCACGCATGGACAGCCAAGCAGCGCCGGTGTGCCGCAAGCATTTGTCGATCTCACAATTTCGTTGCCTTTCAATAACGCCGAAGTGGTGAGAAAAGCGTTTCGGGAAAACAACAGTGAAATCGCAGCTGTAATTGTCGAGCCGATTCCGGCGAACGCCGGACTCTACTTTCCAGAAGAAAATTTCCTCCCTGTTTTGCGCGAGGAATGCGAACGAAACGGTGCGCTTCTGATTTTCGACGAAGTGATCACAGGGTTCCGTGTGGCGCGCGGTGGCGCGCAAGAAGTTTTCGGAATCAAACCTGATTTGAGTGCATTGGGCAAAATAATCGGTGGCGGGTTAGCGGTTGGCGCGTTTGGCGGGCGCGCCGAAATCATGGATCAGCTTTCGCCAAATGGTCCCGTTTATCAAGCCGGTACGTTGTCCGGCAATCCACTTGCGATGGCTGCCGGACTGGCACAACTGCGGGAACTGGATCGGATCAACGGCTGGAAATTGCTAGAAGAACTGGGTGCGCAATACGAAAAGCTCGCCCGCGACGCGATCAACAATTCAAATATCGACATCACGTTTCACCGGCTCGGCTCGATGTTTTGTGTGTTCTTTGCCGCTGGTCCGATCGTTGATCTAGCGAGTGCGCAGCGAAGTGACCTCAAAATGTTCGCCAAGTTTTTCCACGGATGTCTGAAGCGCGGCGTTTGTTTCGCGCCGTCTCAGTTTGAGAGCGGATTCATTTCGACCTCGCACACGCCGCACGATATCGAGGCCACGGGAGCAGCTGTACGCGAAGCACTGGCGGAGCTTTAAGAGAGGCGACCACCTTCGCCAGGGAGCTTAGCAAGCTTTGACGGTTCGCGTATTTCGTCTTTGTCATTCCAAGCGAAGTCGAGGAACCTCTTGCTCTAAACAAGGAGAGGATTGAATTCACAGACGTCTCGACTTCGCTCGACATGACAACGACCGCCAACTCACGAATTCGTCCTGCTGCGAAATTCTTTTTCAATGGCGACAAAAAGTTTTTCGTCAAAGGCGTGACGTACGGTCCGTTTAAGCCGGATGCCGAAGGGAACTATCTTGGCCAGCCTGAGCAGGTCAATCTTGACCTCGCGCTTATGCGCCAGGCCGGTCTGAATCTTGTGCGGATTTATCATGCGCCGCCCCGCTGGTTTCTGGATCTTTGTGCTGCTGCCGATATGCGTGTGCTGGTAACGCTTCCCTGGGAAAAACATATCGAGTTCCTGCGCGAAAGATCCACGAGGAAACAAATTGCCGAAAACGTTCGCGCTGCCGTGAAGGCACACGCGAGCCATCCTGCGATCTTTGGCTACCTGGTGGGCAACGAGATTCCCAGCACAATGGCGCGCTGGCTCGGTGCACGGCGCGTGATTGAGTTTGTAGAGGCATTAATTCGCATCGGGCGCGGCATCGATCCTGATGCGCTGTTTTCCTATGCTACCTATCCGCCGACCGAATATCTGTTGCCGCAGAATGCCGACTTTTGCTGTTTCAATGTTTACCTCCACAATCAGCGGGATTTCGAGGGCTATCTGCTGCGGCTGCAAAATCTCTCTGGCGAGCAGCCACTCATTCTTGGTGAATTCGGCATGGACACGATCCGGCATTCGCAGGATGAGCAGGCGGAAATGCTCGGCTGGCATATCGACAGTGTTGTAAAATGCGGCCTTGCAGGGACCGTTTTTTTTACCTGGACCGATGAATGGTTTACCGGTGGCGAAGAAATCACAGATTGGGCGTTTGGGATCGTCACGCGCGAGCGCAAACCGAAGAAAGCGTTCTACACGCTTGAGGAAAAACTGGCGCGAAGGGATTCAATCGTTCCGCATCTGCCGTTGCCGCGGACGCCGTTCGTCTCGGTGGTTGTGTGTTCGTACAATGGGGCTCGCACCCTTGCGGCGTGCCTTGAGTCGTTGGGTAAACTGAACTATCCCGAGTATGAAGTTATTCTTGTCGATGACGGTTCGACCGATGACACAGCCTACGTTGCAGCGCAGTTCCCACAGGTGCGCTACATTCATCAGAACAATCACGGACTAAGTCACGCTCGTAACACGGGGGCCATTGCTGCCAAAGGCGAAGTGCTTGCCTATACGGATTCTGACTGCATGGCAGATGCCGATTGGCTCTATTATCTCATCGGCACGCTTGTAAGCGGCGATTACGCCGGAGTCGGCGGACCGAACATTACGCCACCCGCGCAAGATTGGATTCAAGCATGCGTCGCAGCGGCGCCCGGCGGGCCGAGTCATGTCTTGCTTACTGATACAGTCGCCGAGCACATTCCCGGCTGTAACATGGCGTTTTATCGCTGGGCGTTCGAAAGCATGGGCGGCTTCGATCCCGAATATCGCAAGGCGGGGGACGACGTCGATTTCTGCTGGCGCATCCAGCAGGCAGGCTGGGTCATTGCTTTCAGTCCAGCCGCAATTGTCTGGCATTATCGACGTTTTACACTTCGCGCTTTTCTAAAACAGCAGGACGGGTACGGGGAAGCCGAGTCGCTGCTTCGCTTCAAGCATTTGATCTTTTTCGGGCCAACCGGCACGGCGAAATGGCGTGGTCAAATTTATGGCGCGACGCGGTTCAGCTGGTTCGTTAATCGTCCGGTGATTTATCACGGGATTTTCGGTGAAGGATTTTTCCAATCGATTTATCCCACGCCACAGTCGGATGTAGCCGCGTACCTGAGCAGCATTGAATGGTTTGCGCTGACGATTTTTCTTTTTGGCCTGGGCATCTTTCTGCCGGCGCTCCGAATCGTTCCGTACCTGATGGTGGGCGGCACGTTTTGCGTAGCGCTTTCCTACATGGTGCGCGCTCAGATCGAGCCGAAATTCGACACTGTGCGCGCGCGACTGCTCGTGATTATTCTGGCGTTTGCGCAGCCGCTGGTTCGCGGATTTTCTCGATATTTCACATGGCTGCGGTTCAAACGCACACCGGCCAACGTCATTCGGCGGCACGAGCATTTACCGGAGCGCGCCCGCTTTGCAAGCAATCTGAGTCGCCGCGTTTTCTGGAGCGAGCAGGGTAGGGACCGCCACTATTTCCTGGGCGAAATGTTCCAGTTGCTCGAAGAGGAGGGCTGGCGGTATTCCGCGGATAGCGGTTGGAATGAGTGGGACATTCAAATCTACGGCAACTTCTGGTGGAGCATAGCGCTGCAGACCGTCACTGAATATCACGGCGCCGGAAAATGCTTGACCCGTGTTCGGCTTCGTAACCGGCTAGTTACGACGACGATTATCTTAAATCTTATTGCATTGAGTTTCTTGATCTATCGCCAGCTTAACGTGTCGCATATTGATCTTTGGTCCATTGGTGCATACCTGTTTTTTCTATTTTTCCTGTGGACGCGGGCGCGCGCACTGAAGTCACGAGTAGCAGAGCTTGTCGATCTCGCAGCGCATCGCGCGGATCTCCAGCGGGTAACGCGCAAACCTCGAATCGCTCCGGCCACCGCAGCGCCCGAAGTCGAGGTTGCAGTGAACGTCGCCGATCCGGCGTCGCCAAATTTGCCTGGGCAGCGCACCTACTGAGCTGCAGCTGGAGTCGCTGACTCCGGCAGCCGCGCTCACCGATCGCGGCTACAATCATCAGAACTGCAAACGCACCTTGCCTGAACCGCGCACGACGTGGCCAATTCGTTTGGCCTTCAATCTCGAGATCACGCCTTGTGCATTTTCCTCCGCAATAACCGCCACCATGCCGATGCCCATGTTAAACACTTGATACATCTCTCGAACGTCGATCCTTCCATTTTGCTGCAGGATTTTGAAAATACGCGGTACGCGCCAGTTTTTCGTCTCGATTATGGCATCACAATTCAGAGGAAGAATTCGCGGTATGTTGTCGATGAGACCGCCGCCGGTGATGTGGGCGAGACCTTTGATCGCGCCGCTGGGAATTTTTGCCAGAAGCGGCTGATAGTTTTTGTGCACGCGTAAAAACTCGCCCCCGACAGTCAACTTTGAGCCGGGCAGGCGCGAAGTGACTGTGAGCTGCATTTTGTCGAACAAGATTTTTCGCGCCAGCGAGTAGCCGTTCGTGTGCAACCCATTTGATTCAAGGCCGAGAACAGCGTCACCCGGTCGAATCATTTTGCCATCGATGATCCTGCTGCGCTCCACGACGCCGACGATGCAACCCGCGAGATCGTATTCGCCCTCGCGATACATCCCGGGTAGTTGCGCCGTTTCACCGCCGAGCAGCGCGCAGCCCGCGGATCGGCAAGCGCGAGAAAGGCCACGAAGTAGTTGTTGAAACACGCGGGGCTCGAGTCTCTCGCAACCAATGTAATCCAGAAAGAAAACAGGGCGCGCACCCAGCACTGCAATGTCGTTTACGCAGTGATTTACGAGATCGGCGCCCACGGTATCGTGTTTGTCCGTGGCAAACGCCACCTTCAACTTCGTGCCGACGCCGTCAATGCTTGCGACCAACACCGGCTCACGCATTCCTGGAAAATTCGCGCGAAACAACCCGCCGAAGCCGCCGATTTTACCGAGAACGTGCGGGCCATGCGTTTGCTTCACGAGCGATTGAATTTGTCGTTTAAGCCGGTTCCCAAGATCGATGTCTACGCCCGCAGATGCGTATGCCTTTGTTTTTTTGTCCGCAGATTTCACAGATTTTCGCAGATTAAATTCAGAATCTGAATCTGTGTAAATCTGCGTAATCTGTGGATGTCGATCTTTATTTTAGATCGGCAAACAACCTCGGCTGCGCTTCCTGGTCGGCCAGTGCTTTGGCACGCTGCTCGCGTTTTTCCATGATGAATTTGTCCAATGCAGGATCGACGGGCAGGGGATAATCGCCAGTAAAACAGGCGAGGCAAAAACTGTTCAGTGGTTTTCCCGTTGCGCGTACCATCCCTTCGACGTCGAGGTAACCGAGACTATCGACCCCTAGATATTTGCAGATGTCTTCCATCGACATCTGGTTTGCGATTAATTTCTCAGGGTCAGGAAAATCGATGCCGTAATGGCAGGCAAACCGGTGCGGCGGACAACTGACGCGCATGTGCACTTCTTTGGCGCCAGCTTCGCGCAAGTTCACTACGCGCGCTCGCGAGGTGGTCCCGCGCACGATCGAGTCGTCCAGAACCACTACGCGTTTTCCGGCGACCATTTCCTTGATCAAATTCAACTTTACGCGCACATCGAAATCGCGGATCAACTGACTTGGCTGCAAGAATGTGCGGCCAATGTAGTGGTTGCGAACGAACGCGTGGGCGTAAGGGATCTTCAGTTCCTGCGCGAAACCAAGAGCAGCATAATTTCCCGAGTCCGGCACCGGCACAACGATGTCTGCTTCAACCGGAAATTTTCTCGCCAGTTCGCGTCCCATCTCCATGCGCACTTTTCCGACGTTCACGCCTCCGATCATGCTGTCGGGACGTGCGAAGTACACGTATTCAAACATACAAAATGCCGGACGCTCCTCTGGAAACGGCCGTTCCGAGCGTAAGCCGTTCTCGTTGATGATCAACACTTCGCCAGGTTCGATCTCGCGAATAAACTCGGCATGGATGAGATCAAATGCGCATGTTTCAGATGCGAGCACATACGCCCCGTCGAGTTTGCCAAGTGCGAGCGGTCGCCAACCGAACGGATCGCGCACCGCGATCAGTTCCTGTTCGCTCATGATGATCAGCGAAAACGCGCCCTGAATCCGGCGTAACGCAGCGAGCACATTGGCGCCATTGTCCGATGGCTGCGCGAGCAAATGCAAAATGATTTCGCTATCGGCGGTGGTTTGGAAAATCGAACCTCTCCGCTCCAGTTCATCGCGCAAAACATCGGCATTAATTAAGTTGCCGTTGTGTGCGATTGCCATCTGGCCGCGCACACAATCGACCACGAAGGGTTGCGCGTTTTTGATCGTGCTCGTGCCGGTTGTTGAGTAACGCGTGTGACCGATCGCGCGTGTCCCCTTCAGTTTCGCCAGTTCTTCCTGACCAAACACCTGTGAAACGAGCCCCATGTCCTTATGCATGAGAAAGCTCGTGCGGGGACCGTTGCTCGTGACAATGCCTGCGCTCTCCTGTCCGCGATGTTGCAAAGCGAACAGGCCGTAATACGTCAACACGGCCGCCTTCGGGTGACCGAAGACACCAAACAGGCCACACTCGTGCTGTGGTAGCACGAGTGAGTCCGGCGCGTGCTCCAGATCAGGTTTATCTGAAAGGCGGATCACGCCAAATAATCCATCAGATTTGTACGCATTCAATCCCGCGTTTTTTGATCGGACTTCACAAGCTTGGAATGCGCTCAGCAGACGAATCGCTCTCGACCACTCCACGAATTGAATTCCACCAATCGTCAAAAAGATCGGCAACTGGCCAGGCGAATTTCTTGTCTTCCACTTGGATCCGCAATTGATCGCCTTCGACTTTGCCGAGCTGCTGAAATGGGACCGCACGCTCGCGTAATATTGATTCCGCTTTATCGAGGTTTTCAGGCGCGACCGAAATGATGATGCGCGACTGCGACTCGTTAAAAAGCGCTGTAGCCGCTTCGCTGTGCGAAGCGTGCCGCTGATTTGTTTGCATCGTCCCTTGCGCGTCGCCCGCAGGGCGGCGGCTACAATCGGCCTTCGCTCCAAAAAGCTTTTCAGGATTGAAACAGCTTTCCGCCAGCGCGACTGCAAGCCCCCCTTCGGAGCAATCATGTGCGCTTTTGATGAGGCCTTCACGGATCAAATCACGCACAGCGTTTTGCACTTTGATTTCATGTGCGAGATCGATGTGTGGTGGCGGGCCGACTTTCAATCCATGGCAGACTTTCAGGTAACTCGAGCCCCCTAAGTTGTAGCCGGGACCGTTGATCCCGGCGCCGGCATCATCCCGACCTCTCGGGACTACGGTGCCGACCAAAATAATCACGTCGCCATGATTTTTGAACCATTGCGTGGTGATATGTTTTTCGTCATCAATCAACCCGACCATCGCGATCGTGGGGGTCGGATCGACAACGCCAGCCGGGTTCTCATTATACAACGAAACATTTCCGCCCGTGACAGGCGTACCAACTGCGCGACACGCTTCCGCTATTCCTTCAACTGCTTCACGAAGCTGCCAGAAGTTTTCTGATTTGTAAGGATTACCGAAATTCAGGCAATCCGTCACAGCAAGTGGCTTTGCACCGGAACAAGTGAGATTGCGCGCTGCTTCGGCGACGGCAATTTTGCCGCCTTCACGCGGGTCGAGCGCGCAATAAGCCGAATTGCAATCCGTGGTAGCAGCCAGGATTTTGTTGGCGTAACGCACGAAGAATACCGCGGCGTCCGAGCCGGGTTTTACAACCGTTCCAGTGCGCACGGTGTGATCGTACTGTCGAGACACCCAATTCTTGGATGCAATCGTAGGATCGCTAAGCAATTGCCGAAGAGCGTCGTGCGTGTCGATCTTTCGAAGCTTGTTGTAGCGGCGATCGCCGATCCCGCCCGCAGTGGTTGGTCTCCTTGCTTCACGCGAGTACAGCGGCGCTTCTTCGGCGAGCGCTTTCGCTGGAATTTCCGCGGCAATCGCGCCGTTGTTTCGCACGCGCATCATACCGTCGCTTGTGACGCGACCGATTTCCGCGCAGGGCACGTCCCATTTGTCAAAGACTTCACGGACAAGATTTTCTTTTCCCCGGCGAGCGATGATCAGCATTCGCTCTTGCGATTCGCTCAGGAGAATTTCGTACGCGGTCATGCCGGGTTCGCGCTTGGGCACTTTGGACAGGTCAATCTCGATGCCGCTGCCGGCTCGGCTAGCGGTTTCGCAGGTTGAGCAAGTCAGACCTGCCGCTCCCATGTCTTGAATTCCGGCAATCGCACCGCGAGCGAGCAGTTCAAGACATGCTTCAAGCAGTAATTTCTCCTTGAACGGATCACCTACCTGCACCGCGGGACGATCTTCGCGTGACTGTTCGGTCAATTCGCGCGATGCGAAAGCTGCTCCCGCGAGACCGTCACGTCCTGTTTCGGCGCCAACGTAAAACACAGGATTGCCGCTGCCTTCTGCTGTGCCGCGCGCGAGCTCATCGTGACGCAACACGCCGAGGCAAAAAACGTTTACCAGAGGATTGCCCTCGAAGCTTTCATCGAAATAAATCTCGCCGCCAATGGTCGGGATCCCCACGCAATTTCCGTAGTGTGCGATACCGGAGACGACACCCGTGAACAATCTGCGATTCGCTGCGATTTTCGATTTTCGAATTTCGGAACCCGAATTTTCATCCGTGATCGGTCCAAATCGCAGCGAGTTCAGGCAAAACTCCGGACGTGCACCCATGGTGAAAATATCCCGAATGATTCCGCCCACTCCGGTGGCTGCGCCTTGGAACGGCTCAATAGCGCTCGGATGATTGTGGCTCTCCATCTTGAAGGCGACCGCCCAGCCATCGCCAATATCGACAACGCCCGCATTTTCTTCGCCGGCCTTGACCAAAATGTTTGGACCGGTGGTGGGAAATTTTCTCAGTTCTTTCCTCGAATTTTTATATGAGCAGTGCTCGCTCCACATCACGGAGAAAATTCCGAGCTCGGTGAAATTCGGCTCGCGACCCAGGATTTTCTTGATCCGCTCAAACTCCTCCGAAGTCAGACCGTGTCGTTTGATCAGCTCCGGTGTGACTACTGGATCGGCGGTCGGCGTTGTGCGACTCATTGGCCAATCAACTTAACGAATTCGCCAAGTCTGCTCAATGACGCAAACAGCAAATACTTTGAATACCTCGTCGCGATTGCAGTCAAACTTAAGGCGGACAGGAGCGTCCGTTCAAGCCTTGAGTCACGAACTTGAGGTAAAACTAACCACAAACAGGAGGGATGAGAGTGAAGAGAACAATCATTGGTCTGATCTGCGCGCTCGTAACGCCGTTAGCTTTTGCGCAAACCAGCACGACAACGACCGAAGAAACGACAACGACGAACAAACCGACAACGACAACAGACACCACTACAACCACGACCTATACAGCCGGAGCGGTAACGACCTATGAGCCCGGCAAGACGATTGTGGTCAAGAGCGATGAGGGTCCTGTTAGCTTCGCGCTAGGCACTGCCGCGCGAATTGTTAACGGCGCCGGCAAAGTGGTGACAGCCCCGCTGCGAGCTGGGCAGAAGGTGCGCGTTTATTACACGGGCCCAACTGAACATCGCACGGTCGAGCGCGTGATCGTCGAAGATTAAGCGAACAGTGTTCGCAAAATTCAAGCCGCAGGGTCGCTGATCCTGCGGCTTTTTGCTCTAGCCGTCGCTCTGTGAGCGACGTGCGCGCTTCGCACCCGCCTTCGGATAGCTTCGGCGCGGCAGGCAGCGAAGCGGCTACAGATTTGCGTTCCCCGGCGAAATCAGAGAACGTTTCCGTTGTGGCTTTCGACCTAAAGGATATTATCGCCGCGCGGCTGGGTGAAAATTATCAGCTCCACGAGCGGCATTTGAACCGGACACTGGTGGCAGCCCAGCGAGTCATTGGATTCGACAAGGTCTATGCACGAGCAGAGGGCGCGTACTTGTACGACATGGATAACCAGCCGTATCTCGATTTTCTGAGCGGGTACAGCGTTTTTAACATTGGGCGAAATCATCCCAGGGTGCAGCAAGCAATTCGGGACGTGCTGGATCTCGATCTTCCGAACATGGTGCAAATGGATTGCTCGCTGTTGAGCGGGTTGCTTGCAGAAGCAATCACGAAACGCACACCGCCCCATCTAAATGCCGTTTTCTTCTGTAACTCCGGGACGGAAGCGATGGAAGGCGCGTTGAAATTCGCGCGCGCTGCAACTGGCAGAAAGCGCGCGGTGTCGCTCGCGAGCGCGTTTCACGGGCTCAGCCTCGGGGCGTTGTCATTGATGGGCTGCGAAAGTTTTACCGAGGGTTTCGGTCCGTTAATGGAAGGATTCGACGCGCGCATCCCGCTCGATGATATCGACGAGTTGGATCGACAACTGCGCTCGCGCGACGTGGCGGCATTCGTGATCGAGACCGTGCAAGGAAAAGGATGTCAAACTCCGAAAAGCGATTTCTTTGTTCGGGCACAAGAACTTTGCCGCAAGTATGGGACTCTGTTGATTTCCGATGAAGTCCAGACCGGACTTGGCCGCACTGGAAAGATGTTCGGATTCCAGCATTGGAATTTGGAACCAGACATCATTACGCTCGCCAAAACTTTGAGTGGCGGGTATGTGCCATGCGGCGCGATCGTCACCCGGCGCGATATTTACCAAAAAACATTTTCGCGAATGGATCGCTGCGTCGTCCACTCGACCACTTTCGGTCGGAACAATCTGGCCATGGCCTGCGGGCTCGCAGCGCTGGAAGTGATAGATAACGAAAACTTGATCGAGAACTCCGCCAAAATGGGCGCGCTGTTGATGGAAAAAATTGATGCCCTGCGCGGTAAGCATTCGTTCATCAAAGAAGTTCGGGGTAAAGGTCTGATAATCGGCATCGAATTTCAGGAGCCAAGTGAGTTCAAACTCAAGATGGCGTGGAAACTTTTGCACAAGATCGACAAAGTGCTTTTTGCACAAATGGTGGTGACCCAAATGTTGAGCAAACATCGTATTCTTACGCAGGTAGCCGGGCACGCGATGGACGTGATGAAAATTTTGCCGCCACTCATCATTGGCGAAAAAGAAGTCGACATGTTCGTGAACGCGCTCGACGACGTGCTGACCGAATGCCGCAAATTCCCCGGCCCGATGTGGGAACTTGGAAACAATTTCGTCCGCGCCGCACTCGGCTCGCGCAAATCAGCTGAGCCACGGCCTGTGTCCGCCTAGCCCATCGAGCGGGCTCTTGTTTTCGTTAGGATTCGTACGGTCGGCGCCGACAGATTTTCGATTGTCGATCTTTTGATCGGGGCGTACGTTTGAGCAGCCAAGTGAACGCGCGTCTGCGTTCAACCAAATGGAGGATTTAATTATGAGCACTGCTGTTGCCGAAGAAAAAAAGACGAAACTGAATCAGCTCGAGCAAATCAAGAAGTTCACCAAAGTCGTTGCCGATACGGCGGACTTTGAGTCGATGAAGGAGTTTAAGCCGCAGGATGCGACGACGAATCCGAGTCTGGTGTATGCTGCAACCCAAAAAGAGCAGTACTCGCATCTGCTCGATGAAGTTTTAAAAGATCGCAAGAAATCTGGCCTAAGTAGTCATGATCAGATCGAAGACATTTGTGATCATCTGCTCGTCCAATTCGGCACGGACATTCTTGAAATCGTGCCCGGACGTGTTTCCACAGAGACAGATGCGCGATTGTCGTACGACGTGGAAGGTTCGATCAATAAGGCGCGGCGACTGATCGAGCTTTACGGGGAGCGCAAAATTCCGCGCGAACGTGTGTTGATCAAAATCGCGTCCACTTGGGAGGGATTGCTTGCCGCCGAGCAACTTCAAAAGGAAGGGATCCGCTGCAACCTGACGCTGCTGTTTTCGTTGCCACAAGCGGTGCGCGCGGCAGAGGCGAAAGTGCAGCTCATCTCGCCGTTTGTCGGGCGGATCTACGATTGGTATAAAAAGGAGATGAAACGCGATTACGTCGGCGCAGAAGATCCGGGTGTTCAGTCGGTTACTGAAATTTATACGTATTATAAGAAGTTCAATATCTCGACTGAAGTCATGGGTGCGAGCTTCCGCAATATCGGTCAAATCCGCGAGCTGGCCGGTTGCGATTGCCTGACGATCAGTCCCGAGCTGATGAAGGAACTTTCCGAATCGACCGAGCCGCTCGAACGCAAACTTGATCCTGAAAAAGCGAAATCGGCCAATATCGATAAGCTTGAGTTGGACGAGAAGAAATTCCGTTGGTTGCTAAACGAAAATGCGATGGCTTATGAAAAAACCGGCGAAGGAATCCGCAAGTTCGCCGCCGATGTGATTAAGCTGGAGAAATTTGTCGCCTCGAAGATCTGAACCGCCGATAACGCGGGATTTAAGCGGATAGGAATCAACCCATTTCTCCTGTCATGTTGAGCGAAGCGAAACATCTCTAGTTGTTGCTTTGGTGAGGGTGAGGAAAATGATCAGAGATTCTTCGCTTCGCTCAGAATGACAACGGACAACGCGCTCGCCGTGGTTGAAAATCGTGTTCAATGTTGTTCTCGTTGAGCCGGAAATTCCGCCGAACACCGGCAACATCGGGAGGCTTTGTCTGGCAACGGGGTCAAGCTTGCACCTGGTGAAACCGCTTGGCTTTTCGCTCGGCGATCGAGAATTGCGCCGAGCAGGTCTGGATTACTGGGAGGAAGTGCATCCGCAATTATGGGATTCGTTTGAAGCGTTGCGGCAAGGGCAGCCGCCGGACGCGCGCTATTTTTTTCTGACGACAAAAAGCCAACGTCCTTATTACCAGGTGCAGTTTCAGAGAAAGGACTTCCTGGTTTTTGGTCGGGAAACGAAAGGGCTGCCTGAGGATCTGCTCGCCGCCAACGCTCATGCTTGCATCACCATCCCAATGCACGGGACGCGAAGCCTTAACCTGGCTACAGCTGTCGCGATTGTGTTGTTTGAGGCTGTACGCCAACAACGCTAAGCAGTGGTGGCGGACTGAAGGTAACGACCAGCATTTTGTGGCAGCGAAGGCATCCGGAAGACATCGTTCTGACGTTGAATAAATAAGAGCCTCCAAAGGTCAACCAACTCAGAAGGAAAGATCTTGTGAGAATATTTGTTGTTTTAATTTGCAGTCTTGCGCTCGCGTCGCTCGCGCTTGGCGCGCAAGAAGAGAAAAAGAACGAACAACCAAAGAAGGGGACACAGGCTGGGCAGGTTTCGCAACCGGGTGGAAAACCCACAGGAGCAGGCAATCAGACAGGTGTCGCTAAGTCAGGACAGGTCAGTGAAAAACGTAAGCCGCGCACAATAACCCAAGAAACCAGCCATGTTGAGAACGCGATAAAGAATATATATCATGGACTCTTCGGCAAACCCACTGGAGCGGGTAAGCCGGCTGAAACCGGCAAAGCTGCAGCAACAGGGAAGTCGACCAGCGCAGGTAAGGCGGCGAGGCATCCACAAAATAATGCTGCGACGTTGAATAGATGAGAGCCTCAAAAGGTCTAACAACCCAAAGCAAAAATCTTATGAAAACACTTGTAATTTTGATTTGCAGTTTGTCGCTTGCGCTCCTGCACCTCAGTAGCGCTCAAGAGCCGCAAGGTCCGCAAGGTGCCAAGGGGAAGAAAAAGGCTGCTTCTACCCAGCAGGGTGCGCCGCAAGGCGCAAAGCCAGTGAGTAAACCTCAAGCCAACAAGCTCGCGGGACCACCACCGAAAACAGCCCAATATGGCAAGGCAAAGGGTGGCGCTTACCAAGCGAACAAGCCCGCCGAATACGGCAAGGCAAAGGGCAAAGGGCAAGGTGTCAACGCTAATAAGCCTGCTGAATACGGCAAAGCAAAGGGTGGCGCTTACCAAGCGAACAAACCCACCGAATACGGCAAGGCAAAGGGCAAAGGTCAAGTTGCGAATGCTAATAGGCCCGCAGAATATGTTGCTGGCAAACCAGGGAAAGCTGGTGTCGCGGCAGGTAAGCCCTTTAAGTCGCAGCACTTCAACGTTTCGAAACAGCCAAACATCGCGAAAGCGCCGCCTGTGCGGTTCCAGCAGGGCAGACACATTGAAGGCAGCCAGAACTGGCAGGGCCACCAATATACCGCCTTTCGCAACTACCACGCAGAATGGCATGACCAGGGTTGGTGGCAGAATCGCTACCACAACAACATCGTGTTCGTGTTCGGGGCGCCGTATTTTTTCAACGCCGGTTACTGGTACCCCGCCTGGGGCTACTATCCCAATGCTTATTACGCGTGGGATGGGCCCATCTATGCTTATAATCATCTCCCGCCCGACCAGGTAATTGCTAATGTGCAGGCAGCTTTGCAAGAGCAGGGTTATTATCATGGCGAAGTGGATGGTTCGATTGGGCCGCTGACACGTGCTGCGATCGCAGATTACCAACGCGACCACGGACTTTACGAGACAGCAGCAATCGATGAGCCGACGCTGGAATCATTGGGAATGTCGTAGCGACAATTTGCATACCGTAGTCTGTAATCTGTAGGGGAAGCTGACAGCTTCCCCTACAATTTTGGCTGATCTTGTGCGATGTCGATCCCGGTGAGAGATAGTTGCTCATGGAGCAGGCCCAGTTAGTCGCCCGGGATATTTGTCAGTCGTTTCGGATGGGTTCGCGCCGGATCGAAGTGTTGCGCGGCATCTCGATGGAAATCCAGCGTAACGAAGCAGTGTTTCTTTCCGGCGCTTCCGGCGCGGGTAAAACGACGCTTCTTTACACATTGGCCGGCCTGGAGCGTCCCGAGTCGGGAACCGTCGAATTCGAAGGCCGGCGATTGTATCGCGGCGGCTCGTCCGCGGAAGCTCGTTTGCGCAACAAGAAGATGGGCTTTGTTTTCCAGGGTTATTTTCTGTTACCCGAACTTACCGCATTAGAAAACGTTCTGTTGCCGGGAATGATTGGCCGCCGCGCAACAAAGACCGAAGCAGAAGAGAGCCTCGTCGCCGTCGGTCTTGCTGATCGCATGAATCATCTGCCGGCGGAACTTTCCGGCGGAGAACAGCAGCGCGTCGCCATAGCGCGAGCGCTGACGAACGATCCCGATATCGTTTTTGCCGACGAACCAACTGGAAATCTTGATTCGAAAACAGGCGACGCGATTATGGATCTCCTCTTGAATCTCGCACGCAATCGGAACAAGACGCTTCTTGTGGTGACACACGACACTCGTCTCGCAGCGCGCGGTGACCGCCAGTTGCACATCAAGGATGGAGTATTGCAGTGAAATGTTGAAGCGTTGAAGGGTTGAACGATTGAAGCGGAACGCTCGCTTCAACGCTTTAACTCTTTAACGATTTCCATTTGCTGCTTGAATTACGCAAGTAAACGTCGAAGATTTTTTTGCGATTATGAAAACCACTGATGCAGCGGTGTTAGACGAACCCAAAATTCATGAGCCTACTGCAGATGCAGTAGTTGAACCCGCCATTGAAGGTCGCCCACAGCCTACGGCAGTCGGAATCAAGGACGCGAAGGTTTACATTGACGGAAAATTTTACTCCGAGGCGGACGCTAAAGTCTCTGTCTTCGATCACGGTCTGCTGTACGGCGACGGAATTTTCGAGGGGATTCGTTTTTACAATGGGCGCGTTTTCCGGCTTGGAGAACATCTCGATCGTTTATGGGACTCGGCTCGCTCGATTGCACTCGAAATTCCAATGACAAAGGACGCCATGACGGAAGCGCTCCTCGAGACAATCCGGCAAAATCATATGCGCGATGGGTACGTCCGCCTGGTGGTAACCCGTGGGATCGGCAATCTGGGTTTAAACCCGACACAATGTAAATGGCCGAGCGTAATTATTATCGTGGCAGCGATTACGCTCTATCATGACAATCTTTATCGAAAGGGACTGACGATCGTGACGTGCGCAACGCGCCGGTGCAATCCCGGCGCGCTTAATCCAGCCGTCAAGTCGCTGAATTATTTGAACAATGTGATGGCCCGGCTGGAGGCCAATCTGGCTGACGCCGACGAAGCGCTCATGTTGAACGATCAGGGCAATGTTGCCGAATGCACTGCGGACAACGTTTTCGTCATCAAGCGCGGTCAAATTGTTACGCCGCCAGTTACTGCTGGCGCGCTTCGAGGCATTACGCGTTCGGTGGCGTTTGAGATCGCCGAGGAACTCGGGTTCAAAACGCTAAAGGCAGACATTACGCGCCACGATATTTATGCTGCCGACGAATGTTTCCTCACAGGAACGGCTGCGGAGATTATTCCTGTGGTCAAGGCCGATGGGCGCATGATCGGCAATGGAAAACCCGGACCGATCACGACGCGCATCATTGCGCGCTTCCGGGAAATGACACGCGACACCGGCACACCGATTTACGGATAGCGTTGAGCAAAGCCGCTCCTGGCGGAGAGTGTCGCGGGAATATTCGGGTTGAATGTTTCCAAACTATCAGGGTCTAATTAAGAGAAATGTTGTGCGACGTTTGCAAATGCAATGATGCGACAGTCTTCCTGACACAGATTCTGGAGGGCAAGATGCACAAGGTGAATTTGTGCGAAGCTTGCTCGAAAGAAAAAGGTGTGCAGGATCCCACGAGCTTCGCTCTCGCCGATCTGCTGCTTGGCATCGGAGCGGCAGAGGAAATCGAAAAGGGAGCGCCCGCACAAAAATGCCCGGTGTGCGGTTTCAGCCAGGCCGATTTCAAAAAGACTGGTCGCCTGGGATGCAGCGAATGCTACGTCACATTTGGAGAGGGCTTGAACTCACTTTTGAAAGCAATGCACAAAGGCACCGAGCACGTTGGCAAATTACCAGAACGCGCGCAACGCGCCGTCGCACTCAATCACCGGATGCGTACACTGACAGAAAATTTACAGAAAGCCGTGGCCGACGAGAACTATGAGACGGCGGCCTCGTTGCGCGATCAGATTAAACAGCTCGAAAGCGAGCTCTCCAATTCGCCATGAAATTTTCAAACATGCTCGCTACTGCAGGAGAATGGCTGCGCGGTGAAGGGCCGCATCACGAAATTGTAATCAGCAGCCGGGTGCGCCTTGCGCGCAATCTGCGCTACCGCCCTTTTCCTGGCTGGGCAAAGAAAGCGGAGCGCACTTCGATCCTGGAATTGATCAGGGCACACGTGGAAGCGCTTCCAGAAATGCAGGAATCATTCTCCGAAAGCTTGCAGGATCTTTCGGCGTTGGACAGGCAGGTTCTGGTGGAACGTCATCTAATCAGTCGCGAGCATGCCGCCAAGGGCGGCGGCAGCGCAGTGGTGGTGAATCGGCGCCAAACGGTCAGCATCATGATCAACGAAGAAGATCATCTGCGGATGCAATCGATTCGGTCCGGGCTCCAGCTCAAACAGGCCTTCAAGCTGATCGACAAGATTGACAGCGCACTCGAAAGCAAACTGGACTTCGCTTTCGATCCGCGGCTGGGATATTTGACGGCGTGTCCTACGAACGTCGGCACCGGCATGCGCGCCTCCGCGATGCTTCACTTGCCAGGGCTTGTCCTGAGCGAGCTGATTAATCAGGTAGTTCAAGCCGTGAGCAAAATCGGTCTCGCCGTGCGTGGGCTTTATGGCGAAGGCACCGAAGCCATGGGCAATCTTTTTCAGATTTCAAATCAAACCACCCTTGGTGAAAAGGAAGACGAGATCATCAATCGGCTGAGCAAAGTGATCGAAACCATCATCGAAAAGGAACATGACGCGCGTCAAATTTTGCTCCAGAAAAAGCCGAACACGCTGTGCGACCAGATTGGTCGCGCTTACGGAGTTTTAACCTACGCGCACGCGATGCCGTCGAAGGAAGCGCTCAACCTGCTCTCGATCATCAAGCTTGGCATGGACCTCGGCGCATTCCCAGAAGACCAGCGCCTGCAGATTGATGAATTGTTCATCGACACGCAGCCAGCACATTTGCAAAAAAGCTCGCAACAAAAGCTAAACGCGGAGGAACGCGATCATTTGCGCGCTCAGATCATCCGCGACCGTTTGAAACTTTTCCCCAAACCTGATATTAGTAAGATGGCAACAGAGTCGGGCAACGGCTCGACGACGAAGCCATCGAACAATGAATAATTTCACACCCCGGGCTCAACAGGTTTTGGCGCTTGCTCGCAAGGAAGCCGACCGGTTTAACCACAATTACGTCGGCACCGAGCATCTGCTCCTGGGCCTTATCAAGCTTGGGCAGGGCGTGGCGGTGAACGTCTTGCAGAAGATGGGTCTCGATCTTGAGACCGTTCGCATGGAAGTGGAAAAACAGGTCGGCTCTGGCCCGGAGACGAAGATCGTCGGCAACGTTCCCTACACGCCGCGGGTCAAAAAAGTATTGGCACTGGCGGGCAAAGAAGCCAAGGCGCTGAATCATTCTTATGTCGGCACGGAACACATTTTGCTTGGACTTTTGCGCGAAGGCGAGGGGGTTGCTGCCAGAGTGCTGAAAAGTCTCGAACTCGATATCGAACGCACCCGCAACGAAATTCTTAAAGAGCTAGATCCAAACTTCACGCCGTCTGAATCAGAGCAGGAAGGTACCGAAACATCGGGAGCTAAGAAAGACGTCAAAACTCCGGCGCTTCGCGCATTTGGCCGTGACCTGACGGAGTTGGCGAGGAAAGGAGAACTCGATCCCGTAATTGGCAGGCACAATGAGATCGAGCGGGTGATTCAAGTGCTTTGCCGGAGGACAAAGAACAATCCGGTCTTGATAGGTGAAGCAGGCGTGGGCAAAACTGCCATCGCCGAAGGACTGGCGCAGGAGATTGCAAACGGCAATGTGCCTGAATTGTTGCGTGACCGGCGAGTGATCACGCTCGATCTCGCATTGATGGTAGCCGGGACAAAATACCGCGGCCAATTCGAAGAACGCATCAAAGCGGTGATGGACGAAATCCGTCGTTCCAAGACCGTGATTCTTTTCATCGACGAGCTGCACACGATTGTCGGGGCAGGTTCAGCCGAAGGCGCGATGGACGCTTCGAACATTATCAAGCCCGCGCTGAGTCGCGGCGAACTTCAATGCGTCGGCGCGACCACGATGAACGAATACCGCAAGTACATCGAAAAAGACGCAGCGCTGGAACGGCGGTTCCAGACGATAAAGGTGGATGCGCCAACCGTTGATGAAGCCATTCAAATCTTGAAAGGCCTGCGTCCGAAATATGAGGCGCACCACAAAGCAAAACTCACCGACGATGCGCTGGAGACGGCTGTCAGATTTTCCGATCGTTACATCACCGGACGGTTTCTTCCCGATAAGGCGATCGATGTAATGGACGAGGCCGGCGCGCGTGCCCGCATCAACGCCATGACGCGGCCGCCGGACGTGAAGGATATTGAAAAAGAAATCGAAGAGATTCGTTTGGAAAAGGAAGGCGCAATCAAGGCGCAGGATTTCGAAAAAGCCGCAGCGCTTCGCGACAACGAGAAGCATACGAAAGAAAAACTCGATGCCATTCTCAACAAATGGCGCGAGGAACGCGAAGAAAAAGAAGTCGTTGTGACGGCCGACGACATGATGCACATCATCTCGAAAGTCACCGGCGTTCCGCTCCAGCGCATGGAGCAGGAGGAAACGCAAAAGCTCCTCATGATGGAAGCCGACATGAAGCAGCGCGTCATCGGCCAGGACGAAGCGGTTACCGCCATCAGCAAGGCGTTGCGCCGGTCGCGCGCGGATTTGAAAGATCCCCGGCGGCCGATCGGTTCGTTTGTCTTTCTCGGCCCGACCGGAGTAGGCAAAACCTTTCTGGCGCGCACTCTGGCGGAGTTCATGTTCGGTGACGCCGACGCATTGATCCAGATCGACATGTCGGAGTACATGGAAAAATTCACCGCGTCGCGGTTGATCGGCTCGCCGCCAGGCTACGTCGGATACGAAGAAGGCGGCCAACTTTCCGAGGCGGTCCGGCGCCGGCCATACTCGGTTGTGCTTTTTGACGAGATCGAAAAAGCGCATCCCGACGTGATGCATTTGCTTTTGCAGATTCTCGAGGACGGCAAAATCACCGATTCGTTAGGACGCAAGATCGATTTCCGCAACACCATCATCATCATGACCTCCAACGTCGGAGCCGAGTTGTTGAAAAAACAAACAGTGATGGGCTTCGGCGCGCCGGTTGAGGGGCACGATTACGATTCGATGCGTGACAAAATCCTCGATGAAACCAAGCGCGTCTTTAAGCCCGAGTTCCTCAATCGATTGGATGAAATCATCGTGTTTCATGCGCTCACCAAATCGGATCTACTGTGCATTGTCGATCTTGAAGCCAACAAAGTGCTCACCCGCATCAAAGCCAAAGACGTTCACATCGAGTTGCAGCAAAGCGCGAAGGAATTTCTGATCGAAAAAGGATACGATCCGCAGTACGGCGCACGGCCAATGCGCCGCGCGGTGGAACGTTTTCTCGAAGATCCGTTGGCGGAAGAGTTGCTCCGCGGCAACGTCAAAGCCGGCGACAAAGTCGAGGTTGCGGCCGTCGATGGGAAGCTGTCATTCCGGGTTCCCGAATCGCAACCCCAGAGCAGCGCCCCTGCGCCGGCGAGCTAAGGTGCTCTACAATCATGCCCGCGGATGAGCGTCCGCGTAGGCTTTCTTGAGCCGTTCGACTGTGACGTGTGTGTAGATTTGCGTCGTGGAAAGGCTGGCGTGCCCGAGTAACGCCTGGACACTGCGCAGATCGGCGCCGCGATCGAGCATGTGCGTTGCGAAACTGTGCCGCAACTTGTGTGGACTGATCGAAATCGGAATTGATGTGTGGCGCACATAACGTTTTAACACCAGCCAGATCGAGCGTACAGACATTCGTTTTCGCGCCTTGTTGATGAAGAGGGGACCCGCATGCACGTTGGCCGCGGCGCGATACCGCGAGATCGCTTCCAGCGCGGGCAGGCCCACCGGGCAGACGCGTTCTTTGCGGCCTTTGCCGAATACGCGCGCCGATTCTGTGTAAGGATCGAGATCGGCCACATCGAGCGCCGCCAGCTCGCTCAAACGCAAACCGCTGCTGTAGAACAATTCCATTATCGCAACGTCACGCAGCGGCATCCAAACAGGCGCCGCGCGGTTCTTGTCAAGCTTGAGCGGCGCTGCGATCAGTTCCTCAACCTGCTGACGCGTGAGAACGAGCGGCAGTTTTTTCTCAATTTTCGGCAACTGCACTTCGCGAACCGGATTCCGTGCCAGCCGTTTTCGAGCGGTGAGAAATTGATAAAACGTGCGGAATGCTGAGAATTGCAGGCGCACGTACGAACGGGCTTGCTCCCGCTTCATAAGCGCAAAGAGATAATCGCGAAAATCGTCGGCTGTGCATTTTTTCCACGAGGTTTTGTTCTCCGCGCGGAAACCGGTCAGCGCCTGCCGATATGCCTTAAGCGTGCGCGGCGAAGCGTTTCGTTCGTCCGCCAGATAACGCAGGAATTCCTCGACAAGAGGATCTCGATTCACCGAAGCGCCACTCGCCTTTGTCATTCTATTTCATTCCGGTTTTTCTACCACGTAACGCAAATCCGTAGGACTGGCGTTTCCTCGGAACTGGCTTTTGAAAATTGGCGGCGGGTTGGTGGAAATTAATTCGTAGCCCTTCAAAACAAATTCCGGATAAATTCCGTTGCTTGCAGGCTCGTATACCTTGTCGCCGCTGAAAATGCCATAGAGCTTGTATTCGTAATTGTTGTCGCTCCCGAAATCGAGGCGTTCACGATCTGGAGCAAGTTTCTGTTTTTCATTCAACATCACCAGCTCCGCTGTGCTCCATGGCTGACCTGGCCGCCGCACGTAACCCCAGAATTTGTAATCGGGTTTGAAGTAACGCCGCCCAATGAAATAATCTCCGGCCGGCTCTGCCGCGATGTGTTGTACCATTTCGATTCTTGCCTGCTGAATTCCTTGCGGCACGGTTTCGCAACCGCCGAAGAACACCGTGCCCAGAGACAGGCTCCCTGCCAGCCCAAACTGAACCGCGCGCATCATTCCTTGAATGAACATTTTTTATCGCAGCTTTTACGCGAGACGCAATTGCAACTCTATCAGACAATCTGGAACTTGTTAATAAAGTGGAGAACTGCTTGCGCTTCGGCCGTCACTGATCACTAGTCACTGGTCTGATTTAAAACAAATGGTCCGATTCTTCAACGCTCTCGGCGCGCCGCTGCTGTCGTTCTCCCAATATCTGGGCGAGCTTGTCCTGCTCGCGGCCGAGACTTTCCGCTCCATCTTTACGCACAAGCTGCGGTGGAAATTATTCCTCAACCAGGTCGTCGAGATCGGTTTGCTCTCCCAGGTACTCGTCATTATCACGGGAGGTTTTACCGGCGCGGTTTTTTCCGCGCAGGCATTTTTTCAATTCAACAAACTGGGAATGGGATCGGCTGTTGGCGCGGTGGTTTCGGTATCGCTGTGTCGAGAGCTGGCGCCGGTTTTGACGGCGCTAATGGTTGCCGGACGCGTCGGGGCAGCGATGTCGGCTGAGATCGGCACAATGAAGGTGACCGAGCAAATCGATGCACTTCGTGCGCTCGCAGTTTATCCCATTGATTACCTGGTCGTGCCGCGAACACTCGCCATGATGCTCTCGATGCCGTTGCTGGTTGCCGAATGCATCGCGTTCGGGATCCTGGCTGGATATTTTGTTGCGGTTTATTTGCTCGACGTCAATGGCCCTTACTACGTCGAAAACATGGTCCGTTGGACGCGGCCGAAGGACATCACTATGGCTTTGACCAAGGCGTTCGTCTTCGCGCTGTTAATTGTGTTTATCAGTTGCCAAAAAGGTCTCACGGCACGCGAAGGCGCGGTGGGTGTCGGCCGCGCGACAACTGAAGCAGTCGTGAACGCTTCGCTGGCGGTTTTGATTGTTAATTTCTTCCTTACGATGGGGTTGAACATCATTTTCCCCGCCGGCCATCAGTGATGTTAATAGTTGAGTGTCGCGGGTTGAGAGTTGAGAGTTGGCCTCGCAATGATTGAAGCGCCACCTCTTGCAAGTGTGACAACTGAACCTCGGGTAACTGCGGGCAACGGGTCGCTAATGATCAGGGTGTGCTCGTTGAAAAAAAAGATCGGGCAACAGGAGATTTTGCGAGGCGTCGATCTTGAGGTTCGCACCGGTGAAACTCTCGTCCTTATAGGTCGCAGCGGCGGCGGGAAAAGCGTTTTGCTAAAGAATATCATCGGACTGATGGAGCCGGACTCCGGCGAAATCTGGATCCACGGCGAGAACATTATCGGCTTGAACGAGCGGCAACTGGGAGCCATACGCGAAAAGGTGGGGATTCTGTTCCAAGGCGCCGCGCTTTTTGATTCGATGACGGTGGAGGACAACATCGCATTTCCTCTGCGCGAAGCTGGTGAGCGCGATCCGAAAGTTTTGCGCTCGAGAGTCGAGGAGATGCTCGAGGTCACGGAAATGGAAGGGCAGGAGGACAAGATGCCGGAGAGTTTGAGCGGCGGGATGAAAAAGCGGGTTGGCCTCGCACGCGCCATCATTCGTCGCCCTTCATGCGTGCTGTACGATGAGCCGACCGCGGGCCTTGATCCCGTTGTCGCCGACAGCATCAATAAACTAATTCGTTGCCTTCAGCAGCGATTCGGAATTACCAGCGTTGTTGTTACTCATGACATGAAGAGCGCCTTCGATGTCGCCGACCGGGTCGCGTATTTGCATCAGGGCAGCGTTTATTTTCACGGGACTCCAGGTGAACTTCAGCAATCGACGGATCCGCTTATTCAAGATTTCCTTCTCGGTCGCTCTGAAACCTGGCGCGATTGACCTGGCTCCCCTCGAGGGGACTAGGTAAATCGCCCATACCTTGCGAATCCAGCCCGACAATGGACAATTACGGTCAATGAATCGCCACGAAAGAGGTTTGGAATTCAAGGTCGGCATCTTCGTCTTTATTGGATGCGCGGCCTTGGCCGGGTTGCTACTGAAGTTCGGCCGTCTTGGAGAGGGCGTTAAAACCTATTACCAGCTCACGGTTCGTTTCGCGGACGCGAGCGGGTTGCTTACAAACTCGGATGTTTTGCTCGCCGGCGCCAAGATCGGTCGCGTCGCAGGTGGCCCGCGTCTGGTTCGAGATGGACCGGGCGTGTACGTGCCGTTGCGAATCTTCGATTACGTTAAGATTCCTGTCGGCAGCAAATTCACAGTGGGCAGTTCCGGTTTGCTTGGCGACCGCTTTGTTACCGTGACGCCGCCGACCGGCACGCCAAGCGGATACATTCCGAAGGACGCATTTGTCGATGGCGCGCGCGAGACTGGTTTCGATGATCTCACCCGGCAGGGCAACGAGCTCGTCGGTGATGTCCGCACGACCGTGAAAAAGCTGAATGAGGAAACGCTTTCAGCGCAGAACATGGAAAACTTGAAGGCGAGCTTGCAACATTTGAATCAGGCTACCACTGCGCTGGCAGAATCTTCGAAGAAACTGGATGGTGTAATCGAGCAGACGGATTCGACCATGGCCTCCGCAAAACAAGCTGCCGATGGCTTGCAGAACGCCATCGCCGACACGCGCAAGGTCTTGCGCAGCGCCATGCAGGGGAAGGGTCTGGTCGCAACGCTGTTGAATGATCAACAACTGGCGAGTGATCTGCACGCACTGATCACCAATCTGCGAGCCCACGGCGTCTTGTTTTACCGTGATAGCGCCGCAACGACTCAAACGAAGCCCCCCGAGCAAACCAAACGAGCTCGTCAAAGCCCCAGCCGCTGATTTTCGTTTCATTGGTGGAGTGGGCGGACAAGATAATCACGGAATAGCCGTCAATCATCACAGCGCCCCGAGCAGACGCGAGCGCACATCTTCTTCGGTCATGCCGTCGATGCGAATCACTTTATCGCGCGACCTCTGACCGTGTTCCAGAATGATTGCGCGCTGAGAGATATTCAATTGGTCGGCCAGAAAACAATGCAGAGCTGCGTTAGCTTTCCCCTCCACAGCCTGTGCGCGCAATTTGATCTTAATCGCGCCTCCATGCTCGCCGACGACTTTGTTGATCTTGGCGTTTGGAACAACGTGAACGCGGAGCCTCGCCATCGATTTCAATTATAGCGGAGATCGTCTATTCATCGCAGTTCTGCTCGACAAATTTACAAACGTTGCCAGAAAGTCGAAGCCATGAAACTTCGGTACCTCTATCTTGTGTTGGCGTTGATCGGCCTGATTTTACCATATTCGCAATTCCTGCCGTGGATCATGGAGCACCACGCGATGAACATCCCGCTCTTCATTCATGACCTGTTCGCCAACCAGATCAGCGCATTCTTCGCCATGGATGTCATCGTTTCTGCAATCGTCCTGATTGTTTTTATCCTGGACGAGAGCCGATGCCTGGGGATGCGAACCCTGTGGCTGCCCGTGATAGCCACTTTACTGGTCGGCGTTTCGCTTGGGCTTCCGTTGTTTCTCTATTTACGGCAGATCCAACTTGACCAGAGTCGAATTTAAACCAAACGAGTGACTGTCCGAGTCTGCCTGCTAACGGAGGCCAATGGCTTTCCGAACACGTTCCATTACTCGGTCCGCAATCTCATTCGCGCGTTTTGCGCCGCGCGCAAGGACCGCTGCGATGTACGATCTGTCGGCCAGGATTTCTTCGCGGCGTTGGCGCATCGGCGCGAAATATTCCCAGAGTTTTTCAAAGAGCTGTTTCTTAAAATCGCCGTAGCCCGTTCCACCTTTTAGAAATCTTTCGCGCATCTCAGCAATTTCGTTCTTGGGCGCGACCAGCGAGTAGAGTTTGAAAATTGTGGAACTCGCGGGGTCCTTTGGCGCGTCCACTGGCGTGGAATCGGTGACAATGCTCATAACGCGTTTTCGCATTTCCTTCTCGTCCCCGAAGATGTCGATGTTGTTGCCGTAGCTCTTGCTCATTTTCTGGCCATCGATGCCGGGCACGGTTTCGGTTTCGGGCTGAATACGCGGCTCGGGCAGCTTGAAAATCTGCCCGTAGGTTTCGTTCATTTTCACTGCCAGATCGCGCGTTATTTCGATGTGCTGTTTCTGGTCCTTGCCGACTGGCACGACATCGCTGTCGTAAATCAAAATGTCCGCGGCCATCAGGATGGGGTAGCTGAACAGTCCAACGTTCGCGCTCATACCGCGGGCGAGTTTGTCCTTGTACGAGGTCGCCCGCTCAAGCAATCCCATCGGCGCTAGTGTTGATAAAATCCAGGCGAGTTCCGTCACCTGCGGCACATCCGAATGCCGAAAGAGCGTCGCGCGCTCCGGATCGAGTCCGCACGCCAGAAAATCGAGTGCGACGCGACGGCTGTTTGCGCGCAACGTTTCCGGGTCGCGCAAACTCGTGAGCGCATGGTAATCGGCGACAAAATAAAGCGCTTCGCCCTCGGCTTGCAGCGCGACCGCAGGCCGCATCATGCCAAAATAATTGCCGATGTGTAGGGCACCGCTGGGCTGTATGCCGGAGAGAATGCGCATGATTTTTCTATTTGTCATCCTGAGCGAAGTCGAAGGATCTCATTTTGTACTCACCAATACTGCGCGGCATGGTTTCGGGAGATTCCTCGACTCCGCTCGGAATGACAAACGTTTGTTTCTTGCTCGCCATTTTTTGGCTAACCGCTAAATACAGCAAGCATGGCTGCACGCTCACGGCCCGTCTCCGTCGTCACCGGCGGTGCAGGCTTTCTCGGCTCGCATTTGGTGGATCGGCTTTTGGCGGAAGGCCATCGCGTCATTGCGATCGATAATTTAATCACCGGTACCACCGGGAACATTGGACATCTGGCTGGGGAAGAGAATTTCCGATTCATTAAACACAACGTTTCTAATTTCATTTTTTTGCCGAAAGAAAAACTCGATTACGTTTTTCATTTCGCGTCACCGGCCAGCCCGATTGATTATCTGGAGCTTCCAATTCCCACGCTCAAGGTGGGCGCACTCGGCACACATAACACGCTCGGCCTGGCGAAGGACAAAGAAGCCTCTTTCATTCTCGCCTCGACATCGGAGGTGTACGGAGATCCACTGGAGCACCCACAAAAAGAAGATTACTGGGGTAACGTAAACCCGATCGGGCCGCGCGGTGTGTACGATGAAGCTAAGCGATTCGCCGAGGCGATCACGATGGCGTATCACCGTTATCACAGGCTCGACACAAAAATTGTCCGCATCTTCAACACGTACGGGCCGCGAATGCGGTTGCGCGATGGGCGCGTCGTGCCGGCATTTATCGGGCAGGCCCTGAGTGGCGAGCCACTCACGGTCTTTGGCGACGGCTCGCAGACACGCTCATTCTGTTACGTGTCAGATTTGATTGATGGGATTTTCAAACTGGCCATGAGCAGTTTTCACGAGCCGGTGAACCTCGGTAATCCGCGAGAGATGACGATCAAGCAGTTCGCCGAGGAAATTATTCGGATCACCGGAACAAAATCGACAATCGAATACAAACCATTGCCGGTCGATGACCCGAAGGTCCGTCAGCCGGATATCTCCCGCGCGAAAGAGGTGCTCGGTTGGGAGCCGCGCGTCGGATTTGAGAAAGGAATCAAAGCGACGATCGATTATTTCCGCGACTCGTTGAAGTCTTAAAATGTTAAGGGTGTGAAGAAGGCTACCTAGCCTCGCGACAGCTGCTGCGGGTAGCTCGCGCGCTCTCCCGAAAAAATTTTACTGGCATTTGCGAGGATTTGGTTGTGAATTGCGGCATGATTAGGCGTGCGCTTGCCGTCGCCGTTGGGTTTATCGCTGTTTGCTTTCCCGTCACGGCGCAGCAAGCGAATCGGTCGGCAGCAGCAAAACCTCGAACGGGTACACATCAACAATTGCCTGCCAATCGGTCGCATCCGGGTTCCGAGCTGAGCCTTTATCAGCCGACGATTTTCAGCGCGAACGATAATTCACTTTTGTTTCGTAAAGGGCGAGTGCTCACGTGGTCGGACGGTGGCAGGCTGGCGAGCGAGAATGCGCTGGCGTCCACCGGCATGATTGCGCTCGACCTGTTTTCGAGCGCGTATTTACCGCCCCTCAACGCTTTCGGGCCCGTGCCAATGAACCGAGGAACCACTGCACCCAACTCGCGACCGGGGAATCTCGGTACCGACGCAAAAGATTCGCCTGAAATGATGACGTCGCCGCCGGATCGATTTTATTACGGCGGGGAAATAGGATTCATGTACGGCCACTGGAGCGGCAAAGGCAGTGGCGACATGATGGAGAGCTATATCACTGGCGGGGTGGGCAACGATCATTTCCAGATCACCGCCGGCGCGGCGTTTGAGGAATGGAATGGACACGCAGCGCGCTTCCACTCATTCGTCCCAAGATAAGTACCGCCGCATTTAAGGTGCGGCAGTGTCTTATCGCTTTGGTTTTGCACGTCCTTTCGAGGACTCATACCGTCTTGCATAATTCGTAAGTGGAAAAGTTGGATCATTGCCGCGCTGCGTAATTATGGCTCAATACTTCACGTCGCCGATCCACTAAAGAACAACTGCGGTCTTTTCGATTGAAATCGCCGATTCATTCTTCCTACTATCGCTGGTAATCGGACAGGAGGTTCCTGATTGACCCGCTGACCGAAGTCGCTTCAACGGATTGAAATCAATGTCGGTTCGAAATCTCACCGCGGATAAATTGTTGTGGGAAACGCTGGGACGTTGGAAACGTTCAAGCCCTGAACTGGATCGCATTCAATTCCTGAAGACTGTGCCGTTTTTTGACCGACTCTCGAATCGGCAGCTCAAGAGTGTCTCTGATATCATGTTTGAACGAAAATATGACGCCAATGAATCAATTTTTGAGGAGGGACAACCAGGAGCAGCTCTTTTCTTGATTCTGGATGGCAAAGTCGCAGTAGAAATTTTTCGGGAGACGAGTACCACGCGTCTGGCCGTTTTAGAAAAAGGCGCTTTTTTCGGTGAGATGGCTTTGCTCGATGATACGCCGCGCTCTGCCACGGCGAGGGCCTTGGAACGGACTCGGACGCTGGCGCTTTATCGGAACGACCTTCGCGGGTTGGTTCATCGGGACGCGAAGACTGCGTGCAGAATTTATCGCTCCCTTGCGGGAATGATCGCCGATCGGCTTCGTTTGACCAATGAATTGGTGCAGATGAAAACGCCGACCGACGATGTCGGATCAGGATGAGCAACGGTCAGGAGTTCGAAGAAATAGAGCAAGAGCGCAAAGCTCGGCGCAAGGTTTTCTATCTCACATTTGCGGCGCTGGTCTTGATTGTGGGAGGATTTTTGATCTGGAAGTTAAGCATTCTGATTCTACCGATCATAGTTGGCGCGCTGTTGGCGTTTGTGTTTCGCCCGGTGAAAGAGCGTTTCAGGGTCCGATGGTTACCTCACCAGATTCAAGTGTTGTGTTCCTTCGCAGCTATCGGTCTGGTCTTGTTTTTCGCATTCAATACCCTTCGCAAACACATTCCTGACGAAGAGCAGAAGCTCGAATTCAAAGTCCGGCTGAAATACAAACTGAATGAAAAATACCGGCAGCTGGTAGCGAAGCCAGCGGAGGAAAAATCAAACGCCGTGGCGCCGTTAATCGAAAAAGAGCTCGGCCCGCTGATGGATAAATTCAATCAGTCGCTCGAACTCAATCCGGAGGAACGCGATCTATTCCTGAAATATGCCGCGGGACACAACGGGAAACCTCCGATTCAGGGTAAATTCGTTGATTACTTTCGCGCGAACCAACGGATGAGAAAGTATGTGATACTCGAAAAGGCACCCACCGGTGCGGCCGAGCCCACGAGAACGGTTGCACCCGCTCCGGCTGAGCCTGGGGCTGCTACGGAGGGACCGAGCTTCGAGAACAAGTTGTCCGCATGGATGCTGGCTCCATTAATTTTTATCTTTCTCGGTTTCGATAACGGTCAAATTCGCCGCTTTTTCATTGGCCTTGTGCCCAACCGCTACTTTGAGTTGTCTCTGACAGTTGTCGATAGACTCGATGATGCAATCGGCAATTATCTCCGCGGTACGCTAATTGAGTGTTTTCTGGTGGGCGTAACTCTTGCATTGGGACTGATCCTGCTTGGGATCCCCGCTGGGGTGGCCGTGGCCATTGCTGTGGTTTCCGGACTTCTGAACGCGATTCCGTTTGTTGGCACGGCTATCGCTCTGGTAATCGGTCTTGGTTATGCGTTAGTCGCGGAAAACATAAGACCGTTGATTCCCGGTCTGAATCCGAATGATCTGGCGCTGTATGTAGTGATTCTGGTCGTAATCACACACGTGCTGGACGATGTTGTGTTTCAGCCCTTTGTCCTCGGCAGCGCAGTGAACGTTCATCCACTGGCGGTGGTTATCGCGATCATCAGCGGCTCTCTCATCATGGGTTTGTGGGGAATGTTATTTGCTATTCCCACGGTGGTAGTAATCAAGACAGCGGTCGCGACTTTCTTCGAGGAACTGAAGGATTATCGCATCATTTGATGGAGCTTGCCCAAATCGAGGGCGTCAGGCCATATCACCGCCGCGCAAATCGATTATCGATCCCGAGGCGGTTCGTGTGGTTTTGCGTGTTTGAGATTTGTGTATTGAAATTTGGCGGAAGAGGCAGCACGGCCTGCATGTTTGTTCTTGATTCGCGATTTGTGAATTGCCATTTAGAGCTTTAGCCAATGCCAGCACCGGCGCGCCTCATCACTGTCAACATAGGTTCCCAAACCATCGGTCTGGCGGAATTTCGCCTGATCAATGACCGGCTAGTGTTGGTGCATTATCGTTTTCGCGAAACGCCGCTTGATCCTGCAACGGGTGAGCGTAGTGACGCCCATACTGCGCTGCACGAGACGGCTGGCGCGCTACGCGAAATCATGCACGAACTGCACATTAATCCTGCGCCGGTGAACTACGCCGTACCGGCACAGTCGGTTTTTGCACGCTTTGTCAAGCTGCCTGCGCTCGAAGCGGAGAAGATCGACAAGATTGTCTCATTCGAAGCGCAACAAAACGTTCCATTCCCAATCGATCAGGTGGTGTGGGATTACCAGTTGGTGGGAGGCGGCATGGGCGAACAACTTCAGGTGGTGATTGTCGCGATCAAACGGGATTTGCTCGAGGAAATCAACAATGCAGTCGAAGAAATCGGGCTGCGGACCAGGATCATCGATATGGCATCCATGGGTCTGTACAACGCGTTTTGTTACAACTACACAGATCTGAAGGGCTGCTCGCTGCTGCTGGATATTGGCGCGCGCACGACCAACGTTCTCTTTATCGAGTCCGGACGAATTTTCTCGCGTAGTCTTCCC
>Ga0209377_1000121_pt1 | contig 45829 bp, 44 predicted proteins | sample GraSoiAngelo_141_FD_185898 | JGI IMG/M metagenome (GOLD analysis project Ga0209377, IMG submission 185898) | Grasslands soil microbial communities from the Angelo Coastal Reserve, California, USA - 14_0929_12_40cm (SPAdes) (version 2) | ecosystem: Environmental > Terrestrial > Soil > Grasslands ...
CCCTTCCTCCTCCCCCTCCCCCTCCCCGGCCGGCCAGCGCCCGGCCGATCTCCTCGACCAGGACCGGCAGATTGTCGCGCTCATTGTACACCGGGACGACCAGCGAGAGCTCAACCGGGGCGGACATACTTGAGTTCGGGCGCGTCGGGATACCGCCTGACCAGCCGGGCGATGACGGCCTCCGCTCTGGCGGGGTCGTGCTGGTGCGTGCGGTAGATCTCGGCGAGGCGGATCCCGGCGAGCACGACCCGGTGGGGCGGTGGGGGCGGATCGGCGTCGACCAGGCGCTCGAGCATCACCGTTTCGTCCTGGATGGTGATCACGGGGCCACCCGGCATCGCCCCGCCGGTCAGCGCGTCACCCACGAACCGGCCGAGCGGCTCGAGCACCGATCCGAACAGCGCGTCTAAGAACCCCCACGCGCCCCACAGCGTGAGCACCAACGCGGCGAGCCGCCATTCGATGTGCCCCGCACCGATCGATACCACGACGAGCGCGAGGCCGGCCAGCGCCATCGCCACGCCCAGGATGCCGCGCACCACCCCGCGCAGGCTCGGCGGATCTGCGAAGTCCACGGGGAGCAAGTTGACAGGGCCCGCCCGGCGGCGCAACCTACGCACGCGCATTTCACCCGGAGTCTTTCTGTGGCCGACCTGCTGTCGCGCCGTGAGTTCCTCACTTCCGCCGCCGTCGGCGTGGCGGCCACGCGAGCCCGCGATATCCCGTTCCCGATGCGGCCGCCGCAGCCGCTCCCGCCCCCGAGCCGGTGGGCGGCGAAGCCCGTCGCGGTCTCGAGCGCTAACGGGTTGCGGGCCGTGCAAAAGGCGTTCGACCTGCTGCTCCAGGGGGCGGACACCCTCGACGCGGTGATCGAAGGGGTGAAGATCCAGGAGCTCGACCCGAACGACGACTCGGTGGGCTACGGCGGCCTGCCCAACGCCGACGGCGTGGTGCAGCTCGACGCCTCGTGCATGCACGGACCCACCAAGCGCGCCGGCGCAGTCGGCGCGCTCGAGGGGATCAAGACCCCCTCCGAGGTCGCGAAGCTCGTGCTCAAGTACACGAACCACATCTTCCTGGTGGGGGAGGGCGCGAAGCGGTTCGCGCTCCAGTACGGTTTCAAGGAGGAAGACCTGCTCACCCCGCACGCCCGGGAAGTCTGGCTGCACTGGCGGGCGAATCTGAACTCGACCGACGATTACTTGGACGTGCCCGAGACGCAGGACATGTCCGTCCGGCCCACCGGAACCATCAACTGTGATGCCGTCACCCCCCAGGGCGACATCTCGTCCGTGACGACCACCAGCGGCTTGGCGTTCAAGATCCCCGGCCGGGTGGGCGACAGCCCGATCATCGGCGCCGGCCAGTATACCGACAACGACATCGGCGCGGCGGGCTCGACCGGCCGCGGCGAATCGAACATCAAGGTGTGCGGCGGGTTTTTGACAGTCGAGCTGATGCGCCGCGGCCTCAAGCCCACCGATGCGTGCCTCGAGACCCTGAAACGGGTGGTCCAGCTCACCGAGCCGCGCCTGCTCGGCCCCGACGGCAAACCCAAGTTCAGCCTCAACTTCTACGCGGTGAACAAGCGCGGCGAGTTCGGGGCTGCCTCGCTCTACCCCGGGAGCTACGCCGCCCACGACGGGAAAGAGGCAAAGCTCCGGGACACGGCGTATCTGTACGAGCGGCCCGCTGCGAGCCGCTAGCACCGCGCTCGCGCTCCTCGTGGCCGCCGCGCCGGCGCTGTCGGCGCAGCGCTACTGGCGCAGTACCCTCTACCCCAATCTGTCCCACAGCCCGGGCGACGGGTTGTGGGTCGGGCTCCACTACGGGCGGTACAGCCCCGTCGGCTTCGCTGAGCGGCCCGAGCCGAACTTCGCGTCGATCAACCTCGATGCGGGGGCCAGCACCCAGGGCAGCTACACGCTCGTCGCGGACGCGCAGGGACCGGCGTGGTGGCCTGGCTGGCGGGCCGGACTCACCATCGGCGCCGTGCGCGCGAACCGACTCGGCTATTACGGCCTGGGAAACGACACGCAATACTCGAGGGACAGCCTCACGACCGCCGGGTCCTATTTCTACAAGGTCAGCCGCACCACCCAATTTGCGCGCGCCACCGTGCAGCGCCGGGTGATCGGCCCGCTGCGGATCCTGGCCGGCGCGTCGATCGACCACTCCGACTTCCGCGCCCTCCCGGGACGGAGTGTGTTTCGCGACGATTTCGCCGCCGGGGTGGTCGATCCGGGCACTATCCCGTTTACCGACAAGGTGCTCCGCGCCGGCGTCGTGCTCGATGCGCGGGACAACGAAATCGACCCGCATCGCGGCGTCGCCGCGGAAGCGCTGTTCGCGAGCGGCACCGGTTATACGCGCACGACGACGAGTGCCCGGGTCTACGTGCATCCGTTCCGGCGGCTGGTGCTGGCGGGGCGGCTCGCGGCCGAGGGCACCGGGGGGAACCCGCCCCTCGCGGCGCTCGAGCTGATGGAGTCGTCGGAGCGGCCCTTCGTGGCGGTGGGCGGTTACTACTCGCTCCGGGCATACTACAACGGTCGCTTCACGGGGCCGGGCAAGTTGATCGGCGGGCTGGAGGCGCGTTACGCGCTGCTGTTGGTGCCGAGCCTGGTGGAGGTCAAGCTGGTGGCGTTTTACGACGCCGGCCGCGTCTTCGGGCGGGGCGAGGGGGTGCGGCTCACCGGCACCGGGCTCCACCGCAGCGGCGGCGCTGAGCTGGCGGTGCGCGTGCTCCGCAATTCACTCCTGGTGATGGGCTACGGCCACGGGAGCGATGGGGGACGGTTCCTGTTTGGGACGAGCTGGTGCTACTAGAGTGCGGAATGTGGAATGCGGAATGCGGAATTGCAGGGGAAGGTCGCTGGGTCTCGACGTCTACTTTGACATTCCGCATTCCGCACTCCGCATTCCGCATTAGTTACAGCTCCCGGATTTCGACGCCCCGCTTCGCGAGCTCGGCGATATAGTCGCCGAACGGCACCGCCTCGTCGGGTGTGTGCACCCCCGTCGCGGCGATACGGCCGTCCGCCTGCATGAGACCGGTAATGGCGAGTGAGTACCCCGTCGTCCGCATCATCGCGCTGATCCCGTGCGCCTCGTCGGAGTAGTCGAGCAGCTGCCACGCGACCGGCTTCCCATTTCTGCCCCGCACCTCGACCCGCAGCGCGACCAGGTCGCGCCCCTCGGGCTTCGTGAGCTTGGGGGACACGGTGGCGATGAAGGCGTCGCGCGGCACGATGTCCTTCCCCTTCACCTTGACGGGACTGAGGTCGAGGAGGCCGAGCTCGCGGATCGGCCGCATGATGCCGATGTGCCCCGGATACCGTAGCGTCTTGTACTCCATCGTGCGGACCTTGCCCTCGTACGCCCACGGCAGCGTGGAGATACCGCCGCCGGTGTGGAACGCTTCGAGCTGGCCCACGGGCGGTGGAAATGTCACGTGCTCGAGCTCGGAGAGCGCGTCCACGCGTGCCGGCTTGCCGTCGCGCAGCACCCAGGACGGCGTCGTGTAGTAGTCGAGCGCGCCCTCGAGCGAGTACACGATCTGGTAGTTGAGCGGGGGCTCGGGGTGCTGCGGCAGGCCGCCGACGTAGATCTTCACGGACTCCGCGTCGCCCACCCGCCGGATCCCCTCGGCCGCGAGCACGTTGACCATCCCGGGCGCGAGGCCGCAGTCCGGGATCACCGAGACGTTCCGCTGCTTCGCCTCGGCGTCGAGCTTCTGCTGCTGGAACACGATCTCCGTGTTGCCGCCCAGGTCGGCGCAATGGACGCCGGCGTCCACCGCAGCCCGGGAGACCTCGAGGTTGAAGTAGTACGGTGCCGCGTTCTGGACCGCCGCGTGCTCGACCATCGCCGCGCGCAACGCGGCGCCATCCTGCACGTCGAGCTTCAAGAGCGCGAGCCGTTTCCCGACGTGGGGCTTGAGGAAGGCGGGAATGCGCTCGGGCTTCAGGTCCGCGATCGTGACCCGCTCGACGCCGGGCTGCCGCAACAGATCATACGCGCAGGCGGATCCCTGAAGCCCCGCGCCCAGCACCAGCATCCGCATCGGGTAAACGCCTCCGCATGAATACGAGTAAAAATGAGCGGCGGAAAGGTAGAAGGTCCCGGCAGGCGACGGTAGGCCGCGTTAGATTCGCCTCCGATGACCCCGGCCGACGTCACCCGCGAGCGGCTCGTGCGCGCGGCGCTCGAGCTCTTCACCGCGCAGGGCTATCACGAGACCACCACGCCACAGATCGCGAAGAAGGCCGGCGTGGCGGAGGGCACGATCTACCGTCATTTCACGAGCAAGCAACACTGCTTCAACGAGCTGTACCGTACGGCGGCACGCTGGGCGGGGCAGCTCGTCAAGGACGCCGACGCGCTCAAGGTGGGACCGCGTGAGAAGCTCGCCGAGCTCGCCCGCGGGCTCCTGACAGGGGCGGCGCACGAGGCGGCCGTCGCCCGGCTGTTCTTCCTCCAACGCCACGAGGACCTGCTGGACGAGGAGAGTCGCAAGACCGCGCGTGACTTCCGCCTCGGCCTCGAGAGCCTGATCGCGCAGGGCAAGGCCGACGGCTCGGTGAAGGCCGGTGCCGCGGAGGTGTGGGCCGGCGTGTGGCTCGGCGTGGTGACGCTCGTGATCGATCGGGTGTCGGCCAAGGAGTGGCCGGAGACGCACGCGGGCGTGAAGCTGGCGCTGGACGGAGCCTGGGACGCGATCGCTGCGACGCGCGGGTGATCGCCCACCCGAGCCCGGCTACGCGACAAAACGACACAGTCGCTGCGCCGGGCTCGGGCGGGCTCTCACCTGCCGACATTGACGCCGTCGGGGTCTCGCGGAGCGACTGCGTATTTTTGTCGCGGAGCGAGACCCCGGCGGCGTCACATCCGTCGCAACTCGAAGAGCTCGACTTCCGGGGGCGTGAAGACCCGGATCGGCACGCCCACGACCCCGATCCCGCGGCTCACGTACAACTGGCTGTTTCCTCGCTGGAAGTGCCCCATGACGTACTTCGTGATCAGGCTCCCGGCCGACCACCCGATCAGCGGGAGGTAGATCTGGCCGCCGTGGATGTGTCCCGCCAGGGTGAGCGGGATGCCGCGCGGTGCGGCCGAGTCCCAGGCGCCGGGGCGATGCGCGAGCAGCACGTGGAACGCTTGGGAAGCGGGAGGCGCGGCGGCGAGCGCGGCATCGATGTCCGCCGGTTGAGGATCGTCCGCCCGCCAGTTGTGCGGGTCGTCGATACCGAGCAGCGCGAGCGTGGCACCGTTGCGCTCGATCACATGGCAGCCGTTCTGCACGAATACCTGGCCCGCGTCCCGGCAGCCGCGGATGACCTCACGCTCGCCGGTATAGCGGTCGTGATTGCCGAGCACCGTCACTACACCGAGCGGTGCCGAGAGCTCGCGGAACGCGCGCACGTAGGGCGGGATGTAGGAGCGGGAGATGTCGATCATGTCTCCCGTCTGCACGATCAGATCGGGCCGGAGCGCGTTCGCCAGCGCCACGATCTCCTGCATCGCGTCGTCGCCGAGGTGGATGCCAGCGTGCAGGTCTGACAGGTGAAGCAGCTTGAGCCCGTCGAGCCCGCGCGGGAGATCGGGGAACACGAGCGTGCGGCGGGTGACCTGGGGGAGGCGGTAGGCGCTCCAGATGCCGTAGGTTGACAGCGTGGCGCCGACGCCGGCGTAAGCGTACGTGGCGCGGGCGAGGAAGCGACGACGAGAGACGACTGCGTGGTGCGTGGTGAGTGGTTGCTCCCGATGCGGCTCCGAGGGACGGTTGGCACGGGCTTGAACCACGTACCACCCACCACGCACTTTGGTCGCGAGCCACCATACCCCTTTCCCGAACAGGTACACCGTTACCAGCGCGCAATAGATCCACCCGAGTAGCTGCCACGCGATCCACGGGCCCGTGAACGGGATCCGTCCCACACCCCACATGCCGCCGCCGAACAGCACGCGCTGGCCCACGACGAGCCACGGGAGGTTGAATGCGATGAAGACACCGGCCAGCGCGACACGCACCAGGTGCGCCTGGCGGGGCCTGGTGGGGTCGGGAAGACGCTCGCGCAGGTACACGTAGATCAGTCCCTGCGGTGCCATGAAGAGAAGGAGATAGATTAGGCGCGTGAACACTCGGTCGAGGCTCCTCGCGTGTCTGGCCGTGGCGGGAATCGCGTCTCCCCCGGGGAGGTCGGTCGCCGCGCAACAGCTCACTGCCGCCGAGCGTGCGGCGGCGGTCGCCTCGGTATGGGCGGAGGCGCGTTACAACTTCGCCTACTGGGACCGCGTGCGGGCCGATTGGGACTCGGGGCTAGTCGCGAACCTGAAGCTCGCCGCCGAGCCGCAATCGGACCTGCTCTTCTACCGCCGGTTGCGGCGCCTCGTCGCCTTGCTGGGCGACGGGCGGGCCGCGGTGATCGCGCCCCCGACGCTGCGGTCCCGCATCGCGCGCCCGCCGTTGCTCGTGTCCAGCGTCGAGCGCCGGCCCTTCATCCTGGATTACGCCGAGAACGACGAGATGCGCGTGGCGCGTCCCCAGCGACTCGCCGAGATCCTCGCCGTCCAGGGTGTGCCGGCGGAGACGTGGATCCGTGACTCCGTGCTGCCGGAGGTCTCGGCGGCCACCCCGGCCGACCGCTGGCAGCGCGCCGCCGCGTGGATGCTCCAGGGCGACAAGGGCACCACCGTCCATCTCCTCGTCCGCGTGCCGGGCGCTGAGCCGCGCGGTCTCAGCGTCACCCGCAGCCTGTCGCTCAATGACCGCTGGCCGCTCGACCCGCCGGCGTTCGCCACGGAGTCGCTACCGGGCGGCGTCGCCGTCGTGCGAATCGCTTCCCTGGGGGACGAAGAGGTGGTGCGCGAGTTCGACCGCGCGTTTCCCGACTTCGCCCGTGTAGAGGGGCTGGTGCTGGACCTGCGCCACGCCACGGACGGCAAGACCGAATACGCCTACCAGATCCTCGCCCGCCTCACCGACCGCCCCTTCCCCGCCGTGCGCTGGAGAACGCCCCAATATCGGGCCGTGTTCCGGGCATGGAACCTGGGCGACTCCGCTACCACTTGGTACGGACCGGAGACGGGAACAGTTGCGCCCCGCTCAGACCATCCCCCCTACGGGGGACCGATCGCCGTGCTGGCGTCGAGCGCGACGACCGGCGCGGCCGAAGACTTGCTAGCCGCGTTCCGCGCCGCGGGGCGCGGCCTCATCATCGGGGAGCCGACCGGCGGGAGCCCGGGAGATATCGCCTCGTTCGCGCTGCCGAAGAGCTGGGGCGTACAATTCTGCGTCACCCGCCACGAGGCTCCGGACGGCACGGGGTTCGCAGGCGTCGGAGTGAGACCCCACCTCGTCATGATACGGACCGTGAACGACCTGCTCGGGGGAAACGAGCCGGCGCTGCAGAAGGCGCGAGAATACCTCAAGGGCGGCCTTCCGCCGCCCTAGTGTTCCAGACTCTCCCTGAAGAACCCGAGGATCGTCTTCCACGCACTATCCGCGACTTCCGGCTTTTCACGGGCCCGCAGGAAGCCGTGGCCGACGCCGGGATATACGGTGTAGCGGTAGGCCTTGTGGTAAGTCCGGATCGCCGCGTCCACGTCGCTCAGACCGGCGTTGATGCGGGCGTCGTTCTCGGCGTAGACGCCGAGCCCCTTCGCACGGATGCGGGCGATGGACATGGCGTCGGGGCCCGGCCCGTAGCAGACGACGAACGCCCCGAGCGATGGGTTGTTGGTGGCATAGCGGAAGCTCTGCCCGCCGCCCCAGCAGAAGCCGATAACGCCCACCCGGTCGCGCCGGGCCGCCTTGACGCGCTTCACGTACGCCACGGTCGCGTCGAGATCCTTCGTGACCGTGTCGGGGTCGAGCCCGGCGATGAGCTTGCGGGCGTCGTCCGTCGACGGCGGCGTCCCGCCGCGGCGCGACAGCAGATCGGGAGCGATCGCCACGAAGCCGTCCTTGGCGAGCTGCTCCGTGGTCTGGCGGATGAAGTCCGACATGCCGAAGATCTCGTGGATCACCACGACGACCGGCGCCGGATCTTTGCGCTCGGGATAGGCGAGGTAGGCAGTGATGGTGTCGCGGCCGCTGGGAAATTTGACGTACTCGGCGTGAATGTCGGCGGACAGGCGGTCACGCGGTCGGGCGGACCGTGACTCCGTCGCCACGACAAGTGCCACAGCGCCGACAACACCGACCGCCAGACCGCCCGTCTGCCTGACCGCCTTACCGCCCATAGCTCACCCTCCAGATCCGATCGCCCGCGTCGTCGCTCACCAGCAGCGCTCCATCCGGCAGCACCAGTAGCCCGACCGGTCGCCCCCAGCGCGACCCGTCAGCCAGCTGCCACCCCGTGACGAAGTCCTCGACCGAGACCGGCCGGCCGTTCTGCACGTGCACCCGCACGACCTTCGCGCCCGTGGGTACCGAGCGATTCCAAGAGCCGTGATACGTCATGAACGCATCGCCGGCGTAGTCCGCGGGAAACCTGGCGCCTGTGTAGAACGCGAGCCCAAGGGGCGCCGAGTGCGCTTGCACCGTCAGCGCCGGCGGCTCGACGCTCGAGCAGTTGGCCCCGGCGAACTCGGGGTTGGGCTGGTTCGGAAGATAGCACTGGGGCCAACCGTACCACTTGCCCTCCTTCAGGATGTTCAGGTGCTCGGGCGGGACGTTGTCGCCCAGGTTGTCGCGGTCGTTGTTGTTCGCCCAAAGCTCGCCGGTGGTGGGGTGAAAGGCGAGGCCCACCGAGTTGCGAAGCCCCCGGGCGAAGATCCGCCCGCCCGACCCGTTCAGGTTGAAGCGCGTGACCGCCGCTCGCATTGAGTCGCGCGGCAGCTCGACGCACACGTTGCACGACGAGCCGGCGGCGACGTACATGAGGTTGTCCGGACCGATGACGAGGGTGCGGGTCCCGTGGCCCCCGCTCGGCAGGCCCGACACCAGGGTGAGCGGTGTGGTCGCCCCTGGGTCGAGCCGCTTTACGGCGGTTTGCTCGGCGAAGTACATAGTGTCGCCCCGGAACGCGATGCCGAAGGGCGCGTTGAGGCCGCCGAGCACGGTTTGCCCCGGCGCGTCGGCCACCCCATCGCCATTGGCATCTACGAGCCGGACGATCTGGCCTGTGGGCAATGAGGCGTACACCGCACCACCGGGACCGAGCGCGAGGTAGCGAACGCCGTTCACACCTTCGGCGAACAGGTTGACCGTGAAGCCGTGCGGCACGTACAGGGCGTGCCCTGCAATGAGAATGGTGTCCTGGACACCGGGCGGGGGGGGCGGGGGCGGGGGCGGAGGCGGGGGGGGCGGGCGCATATTGTCCTCCGCCGGGATCGCGCAGGCGAGGACCACCGATGCAAGCAACAGGAGTCGATTCATCGCAGTCTCTTCCCTCGCATCGCTACCCCCCGCACCGACGGACGTTCGCTGCTATCGGCCATTCTTCGCGTATACGCCCTGCAGCGCGCTCTCGCCGGGCGGCATCCTGTCGCGGCTTTGCAGCGCCTGGTCCGCGGCGCGCTCGACCTCGGCCGTCACCGCCGCTTCGATCTCCTCGAGCCGCTTCACCGTGATCCCGTCCGCCTTCAAGTACTCCTCGTACATCCCGATCGGATCCCGCTTGCCCCAGTGCTCGAACAGCGCGGCGGGCACCGTGTCGCGCGCCTCGCGCTCGTCGTGGGTCGCGTGCCCTCCCATCCGGAATGTCTCAGCGACGAGCAGCGCCGGTCCCTCGCCCCGTCGACAGCGCTCGGCCGCGAGCTTTGTCGCCGCATAGGCGTCGAGCACGTTGTTGCCGTCGAACGCGGCGCCCGGGATGCCGTAGCTCGCCGCCCAGTCGTCGAAGGTGCCGGGCAAGTGATGCTGGTCGAGCCGGGTGCCGAGGGCGACCTGATTGTTCTGGATGATGAAGATCGCAGGAACTTTCTGGACCGCGGCGAAATTCGTGCCCTCGTGCGCCGCCGCGGTCTTGGTAGAGCCGTCGCCCACCCAGGTGAGGGCGACGCGCGGCTCCTGCCGGATCCTGAACGTGAGCGCGATTCCGCAGGTCACCGGGACCATATCGCCCACGTGCGAGATGGGCTGCAGCACGCCCTGGGCCCAGGCGCTGACGTGGAGGTCGCGGCCGCGCGCCGGCGAGTCCTCGCTGCCGAGATAGGCGCGCAGCATGTCGCTGACGGGCAGCCCCAGCTCGCAGCAGGCCGCGGCGTTCCGGATCATCGGCGCGACCACGTCGCGACCGCGCTCGAGCGCATGCACCGGGCCGACGGTCGTCGCCTCCTCCCCGGTGCCGAGCCACGCCTTGGAAATGACGCCGGTGCGCACCCAGCGCTTGAGCTGAATGTCGTGCAGCCGCGCGCGCAGCAGTCCGGCGTACAGCTCGAGCTTGGGCTCCAACGGGAGTCGTGCGACGACGGCGGCCCGCTCGGGATCCCGCTCGATCGTCTCCCGGAAGGCGCGCACGAGGGCGGGGTCCGGCTTCCACTCGAGGTACTCGGGCGGATCGAAGGCGGGGAAGCGCCTTATTTCAGCCTCTCCTTCATCTTCGACAGGAAACCGCCGGCGTGAGATGCGGTGAGGGCGTCGGCGAACTCGAGCGCGGTGTTGTAGCGCGCGTCGGGGTTCGCTTCCAGCGCGCGGGCCAGCGTGCTCTCCAGGCCCTCCGAGAGATCAGCGCGGAGCTGGCGCAGCTTCTGCGGCTGCCCACGCAGCCGGGCGATCATCATCTCCTGGGCATTCCGCCCCTGGAACGGCAGCTTGCCCGTGAACATCTCGAAGGCGACGATGCCGAGGGCGTAAATGTCGGAGCGGGCGTCGAGCGGCTTGCCCCGGATCTGCTCGGGGCTCATGAACTCCGGCGTCCCGAGGATGATGCCGGTCGCCGTGAGCTTCGCAATGGCCGGATCGGCGCGGCGCTCCTTCGCGAGGCCGAAGTCCATGACGACCGCCCGGTCGCGGCCGTTGGCCTCGGCCACGAGCATGATGTTCTCGGGCTTCAGGTCGCGGTGCACGATCTGGAGCTCGTGCGCGTGGTGCAGGCCGGCGCACACCTGCCGCAGCACGTCGACCCCGGCGGCGAGACTCATCGGCCCGCCCTTGACCTCGCGGTCCGACAGCAGCTCGCCGTTCAGGAACGGCATGACCAGGTAGATCAGCCCATCCTCGGACTCGCCGAGGCGCAGGATGCGGCAGACATTCGGATGGTCGAGTCGCATGGCGAGCCCGGCCTCGCGTCGCAGCCGCTCCACCGAGCTCCGGTCGGTGGCGAGCTTGGGGGAGAGCACCTTGATCGCCACGTCGTGCCCGGTCGAGACCTCGCGGGCGAGGTAGACGTACGACATGCCCCCTTCGCCCAGGTAGCGCGAGTCGAGGACCTCTCCCAAAAGGGAGGCGGCGCGGTCGAGCCCCGGCTTCGCCTGCGGTGGCGTGCGGACGGCGGTGCCGCCGGCCGAGGGGGGAGCGGGGGGGGGCCGAGGCGTCGCGGGCTTCGCCTGCACCTCCACGAGCATGTTGCCGTCGCGGGGGCAGAATCGGGCGCTGTCGGCGTACACGGTCCCGCACTTGGGACAGCGGCGTTCGCTCATTGACGCACCAAGTTGCGCCCTTCGTTCTTCGCGCGATAGAGGGCTTGGTCGGCGAGGGCCACGAAGCTGTCGGCGCTGGTGACGCGGTCGTCGGGAAAGGACGCCACCCCGATCGAGATCGTCAGGTTCAGGGGGTCTTCGCCCGGGTCGGCGAAGTCGTGGCGCATCACGCGCCGCCGCAGGCGCTCGGCGAAGATGGCGGAGCCGTGGAGCGCCGTCTCGGGCATGACGACGACGAACTCTTCCCCGCCGTAGCGGGCGACCAGGTCCACCGACCGCGCCTCCCGTCGCAGGATCTCGCCCACTTGGCGCAGGACGGAATCCCCGGCAATGTGGCCGCGCGTGTCGTTCACCAGCTTGAACCGGTCGATGTCCGCAAGCAGGATCGTCAGCGCGAGATTGTAGCGCCGCGCGCGGTCGAGCTCCGCCTCGAGCTCTTCCGACAGGGCGCGGCGGTTCAAACAGCCGGTGAGCGCGTCCGTCGCCGCGAGCTTCTCAAGCCGCTTCTTGTCCGACACCGCGGTTTCGAAATCGTACGCCTTCTCGATCGCAGCGACGGCCGTGCGGATCACCGTCTCCGCAAACTGGGCGTCGGCGCGCGTGAGCGGCGGATCCTCGCCAGTGGTCCGCAGGAAGAACACGCCGAGCTGCTGGTCCTTCATGGAGAACGGCAGCGCCACCGCAGACCGGGTGGGCACCGTGATCTCCTCGCGCTGCCACCGCACGCGCTCTTCCTGGTACAGCGGATCGGCCGTCACGTCTTCGACCAGCACCGAGCGACTCGTGGTCAGCGCCCGCTGGATCTCGGGGTAGCGGACCAGCTCGATTTGGAGGTTCCGAAGCATGGGGTTTTCATAGGCCGCCACGACCACGCCCAACTGGTCCCCGGGCTTGGCGAGCACCATCGAGCACTTCGAGATCTGCAGCACGCGCGCCACGCGCCGCACCAGGATGTGATAGATCTCGTCGGGTTTGAGGGAGTCCGTGACCTCGTGGAGGATGTCGACGATGGCGGCGCGGCTCTGCGCCTCGTCGCGCGCCCGCGCCAGCTCCTGCGCCGAGCGGATGTGGGCCTTCACGCGCGCCAGGAGCTCCCGCACCCGGAACGGCTTGGAGATGAAGTCCGCCGCGCCCAGGCCCAGCGACTTGACGGTCGCCTCTTCCGGAGGCATCGACGAGATCATCAGCACGGGAACGTCCCGGAACCGATCGTCGGCCTTCATTCTCGCGAGCAGCTGAAGCCCGTCGACCTTCGGCATCATGATGTCGAGGAGCAGCAGGTTGGGGCGCTCCTCTTCGAGCTTCCCGAGAAGCCCCTCGCCGCCGGGCGCGGTGACGACGTCGTATCCGTTCTCCTTGAGGATCCAGCTCAAGGTCCGCACCAGCGACTGATCGTCGTCGGCGACGAGAATCTTGGCGGCGGGCTCGGGCATCGGGTCTTCAGTCCTCGAGCAGCGAGGGATCGACGTTGCCGCCGCTCACCACGAGTACCGTGGGGGGGACGGGCTGGACGGCGCCGGAGCGCACCGCGGCCGTGGTCGCGGCGCCCGACGGTTCCACCGCCAGGTGGCAGTGCTGCCAGAGAAAATGCACCGCCTCCCGCAGCGTGTCATCTTCCACGAGCGCCACACCCGTCACCCGGGCGCGCTGCGCCGCGAGGTGCGCGAACGGGATCGCACCCACGCCGAGCGTGATCAGGCCGTCCGCGATGCTGGCGGTCCGCTCGAGCCGCACCGGGTGGCCGGCCTCAAGCGAGCGCTTGAGCTTTGGGGCGCCGGCGGGCTCGACCCCCCACACCGTGGCGTGACTGCCCGCCACCGCCAGCCCGGTCACCACGCCCGCGATCAGGCCGCCCCCGCCGACGGGGACCACCACGGTCCTGACGTCCGGAAGCTGCTCCGCGATCTCGAGCCCCACGGTGGCCTGCCCTGCCACGATGTCCGGATGGTCGAACGGAGGCACAATGGCGAGACCGTCCCGCGCGGCGATTGCCTCGGCCTCGTGTTGCCGGTCGTCCGACGTGCGACCTGCGAGCACCACCTCGCCGCCCCATTTCTTCACGCCCGCGACCTTCACCGCCGGCGCCGTCTCGGGCATGACGACCACGGCGCGAACCCCCACGAGTTGCGCGGCGTACGCCACAGCCTGGCCATGGTTTCCACTGGAGTAGGTAATCACGCCACTACGCCTTACGTCGTGCGGCATACGACGTATGGCCGTATAGGCGCCCCGCAGCTTGAACGCGCCGATGGGCTGGAGGCTCTCGAGCTTCAGGTAGGCGCTGAGAGGCTCGACGAAGCGCAGCGGTGTGCGAACCGCCACCCCCGCGAGCCCCGCGGCCGCCTCCCGGACGTCCTGGGCGGTGACCACGCTACTTTTTCTTCTTCGTCGGCTTCGGCTTCGCCTTCGCCTTTGGCGGGGCCTTCTTGGCCTTGGCGGAAGGCCGCGGGGCGCCGTCGTCGTCCGCGTCACCCTCGCCGTCATCCGCCTCGTCTTCCTTCACCACCCGGGCCACGTCCACCACCAGATCGCCCGGGGCCAGATTCATGACCTTCACTCCTTGAGTGTTGCGACCCGAGATGCGGATGCCCTCGACCGGCACGCGGATCATGATGCCCTTCTTGGTGATCATCATCAGCTCGTCGTCGGGGAGCACCTCCTTGAGAGCGACGATGTTGCCGGTCTTGTCGGCGCGCTTCAGCGTGATGATGCCACGGCCGCCCCGGTGCTGTACGCGGTACTCGTCGAGCTCCGAGCGCTTGCCCATGCCCTTCTCGGTGACCGTGAGGAGCGTGGACTTCCGGCGGACGACCACCATGTCGATGACCTGGTCCTTCTTGTCGAGCTCGATCCCCTTCACTCCGGTGGCCGTGCGCCCCATGTCCCGCACGTCCTTCTCGTGGAACCGGATGCTCATGCCGTGGTGCGTGGCGAGGACGATATCGTTGCGCCCGTCTGTCACCTGCACGTCGATCAGCTCGTCGCCCTTTTCGATGTTGATCGCGCGAATGCCGACCGAGCGCGGGTTGCCGAACTCCGACAGCCGCGTCTTCTTCACGACGCCCTGTTTGGTGGCGAACAGGAGGTACTGGTCCTCGGAGAACTCGCGCACGGGCACCAGGGACGCGAGGCGCTCGTCGGGCTTCATCGCGATGCAGCTCAGGATCGGTTTGCCGCGCGCGGCACGTGCCGCCTGCGGGATCTCGTGCACCTTGAGCCAGTAGCACTGTCCCTGCTGGGTGAAGAACATCACGTAGTCGTGGGTCGACGCGATGAACAGGTGCTCGACCCAATCGTCTTCCTTCGTATGGGCGGAGATCACCCCGCGACCGCCCCGCCGCTGGCGCCGGTAGGCCGACACCGGCAGCCGCTTGATATAGCCCGCGTGGGACACGGTGATCACCATGTCCTCTTCCGCGATCAGGTCTTCGATCGAGAACTCGCCCTGGTCGGCCACGATCTCGGTGCGCCGCTCGTCGCCGAACCCGTGCGCCACCTCCGAGAGCTCTTCCTTGAGGATCTTCAAGCGCCGCGGCTTCGACCCGAGGATCTCCTTACACTCTTTGATGAACTTGCGGACCTCCTTCAGCTCCTCCTCGAGCTTCGTGATCTCGAGGGCGGTGAGCCGAGCCAGCCGCATGTTGAGGATTTCCGCCGACTGCTTTTCGGAGAGCTTGAAGCGCTTGCGCAAGCTGGCGTCAGCCGTCGGCGTGTCCTTCGATTTGCGGATGATCTTCACGACCTCGTCGATGTTGTCGACGGCGATCTTCAAGCCTTCGAGGATATGCTCGCGGTCCTGCGCGCGCTTCAGCTCGAACTCGGTGCGGCGGGTGATGACGGTGTGGCGATGCTCGATGAAGTGCTCGAGCAACTCCTTGAGGTTCATCTCCTGCGGCGCGCCGTCGACCAGGGCGAGCATGATCGCGCCGAAGGTGGTCTGCATCTGCGTGTGCGCGTACAGCTGGTTCAGGACCACCATCGGGACGGCGTCCCGCTTCAGCTCGATCACGACCCGGATGCCTTCCTTATCGGATTCGTTCCGGAGATCGCTGACCCCCTCGAGCTTCTTCGCCACCACCAGGTCGCGGATCTGCTCGATCACGCGGTCGGGGGAGACCTGGTAGGGGAACTCGGTGACGACGATCTGCTGCTTCCCGGTCGACTCCCGCTCCTCGACCGTGGCGCGCGCGCGGATCGCGATCCGGCCGCGCCCCTTCTCGTAGCACTCTTTGATGCCCTCGCGACCGTAGATGATCGCGCCGGTCGGGAAATCCGGGCCCTTGATGAACTTCCGGAGATCCTTGACCGACGCGTCCGGGTGATCCACCAGATGATTGATGGCCTCGACCGCCTCGCCGAGGTTGTGCGGCGGAATGTTGGTCGCCATCCCCACCGCGATGCCGGACGTGCCGTTCACGATGAGGTTGGGCAGCCGCGCCGGGAGCACCGTCGGCTCCTGCAGCCGGTCGTCGAAGTTGGGGACGAAGTCGACGGTGTTCTTGTCGATATCGTCGAGCATCGTCATCGCGATACGCGTCAGGCGGGCTTCGGTATAGCGATAGGCGGCCGGTGGATCCCCGTCCACCGAGCCGAAGTTTCCCTGACCGTCCACCAGCGGGTAGCGCAGCGAGAAGTCCTGCACCATGCGCACGAGCGAGTCGTACAACGCGACGTCGCCGTGCGGGTGATACTTGCCGAGCACGTCGCCCACCACCGTCGCGCTCTTCTTGTAGGGGCGGCCGGGGACGAGCCCGAGCTCGTTCATGGCGTACAGGATGCGGCGGTGCACGGGCTTGAGTCCGTCTCGGACATCGGGCAGCGCGCGCTGCACGATGACGCTCATCGAATAGTCGAGGAACGACTCCTTGAGCTCGTCTTCGATGAGGCGCGGGACGATCCGTTCGCGGGCGTTCGGTGCGGTCATGAAACCAGGTGTCAGGTGTTAGATGTCGGGTGTCAGCAAGGCTCGGCGAGACTGCCTAAGTTGCTAAAAAATAGTCACTTAGGTCGTGAAAGGCAACGCGAGAACGCCCGCTAACTGGGGGTGGGGGCAGTACTTACGCGATGTAAGCCTGGGAACGTGCGGTGGCGCGCCCTCAGACTCCATTTGACGGTTGGTTGATCGTCGCTGCCCATGTTGTTCCCAGGCTGAACCCTGGGCTCGGCCCACACGGTGCTGAAGCACACGGAGCGAAGCGGCGCTGTCGAGCGGGAGTGTCCTTCAGGATAGTGCTTCGCCGAGCCCAGCCTTCAGGCTGGGGACACAACGTCGGGTCGTACCTCAACTGTCATGTCCACCTACCAGATCTACGTCCATCTCGCCTGGACGACCCGCGACAGACTGCCAATGATCAACGTGGCCACCCGAGCGTTTCTGGACGAGTTCTTTCGCAAAACTGCGATCCGTCAGGAGTCCGAGGTCGTCGGGCTCGCCATCCTGCAAACACACGTTCACCCGCTCGTGCGCACGCCAGCTCGAATCGACCTCCCCCGACTGGTGCAGTTCTTCAAGGGAGGCAGCAGCTACGCGGCGAGTCGGCTGCCGGGAAGCGTCGCCGGGTTGCGGTGGGCAGCCGAGTATTCAGCAACGAGTGTGAGTCCTCGACAGCTCGCGGCTGTGATTCGCTACTTGGAGAACCAGGAGAAGCACCATCCGGGAGAGGGAGTCGACGAGGCTGACCACCGCCGCAAGGCGAGGGGTTAGCGCCCCGTGGTTCCCAGGCTGAAGCCTGGGCTCGGCCCACCCGGTGCTGAAGCACACGGAGCGAAGCGGCGCTGTCGAGCGGGAGTGTCCTTCAGGATAGTGCTTCGCCGAGCCCAGCCTTCAGGCTGGGGAGATTTCAACCGCCACCTTCCCAAGCTGTTCGCCCCGCTCCAATCGCTCGAACGCCGCGCGCGCCTCGGCGAACGGGAACACCCGATCGACGATAGGTCGCAGCTCACCCCCGCCGAGCAAACGCACGATCTCGCGATACTCGGCGTCGTTGCCCATGGTGGAACCCATGATGCTCCACTGATGCCAGAACAACCGGCGGATGTCGAGCGCGACCTTGGGCCCCGTCGTCGCGCCGCAGCTCACGAGCCGCCCACCGCGCGCGAGCGAGCGGAGCGACTCGTCCCAGGTCGCCTCGCCGATGTTGTCGATCACGACGTCGGCGCCGCGCTTCTCGGTGAGCGCGCGCACCTGCTGCGAGACTTTCTCGGTCCGGTGATTGAGCGTCACATCCGCGCCGAGGGCGCGCGCCTGCTCGAGCTTGGCGGCGCTGGACGACGTGGCGATGACGCGGGCGCCCCTGCGCTTGGCGATCCGCAATGCCGCCAGGGAGACGCCGCCCCCGATGCCCCAGACGAGCACGGTTTCCCCCGGCCGCACCTGCGCCCGCGTGACTACCATGCGCCAGGCGGTGAGGGTCACGAGTGAGAACGCGGCCGCCTCTGCCCACGTAAGTGGTTTCGGCAGTGTCGGGATAATGGCAGTATTCTGCTCGGGGACGATGACATACTCCGCGAGGGTCCCGGGCCGATGCTCACCCAGGATGCCGTAGTTGACACACAGCGAGTGCTCACCGGCGCGGCAGGATTCACACGCGTAATCGGGGATCCCCGGGTTGATCATCACCCGGTCGCCCAGCCGGACCGATCGGACGTCGGCGCCCACGGCCTCCACGACGCCGGCACCGTCGGCACCGAGGATATGGGGATAGTGGTACTCGTGAGGTAAGCCCCGCACGACGAAGAGATCGAGGCGGTTGAGGGCCGCCGCACGCAACGCTATTCGAACCTGCCGGGCCTCGAGGGGGCCCGCAAGATCAGGGACGTCGGCGATTTGGAGTTGGTCGAGGCCGCCGATACCGCGGATCACCCAGGCGCGCATGGCGTGGGCGCCCACCTCGCTACGGCATGAAAGCGGGAGACACCATCTGCTCGGCGCCGGTGGTCGGGATAGGCACGGGCGCGCCGCTCCCGGCCGCACCGACCGGCTGGACGTACACCCTGAATACGTTCTTCTGCACCGCGACGACGAGCCCCAGAAGATCGCCGGCGGGCGAGACCGTAAAGTCCGCGACCACGAGGTCCACACCTGAGAGCGGGGTCACCTTCCCGGTGGCGAGGTCGACCTTGACGACCTGCGTGACGGTGCGGCCGCTCTCCTTCTGCTCCAGCAGGTAGGCGAGCGAGCCGTCACGCATGAAGCGGGGCGCGGTCTCCTTGCTCTGCGGGCCCCGGGTGACGGGACGCTGGCTCGAGCCGTCTTTCGACATCAACCAGATATGGTTGTTGCCCTCGCGGTTCGACACGAAGGCGATGGTCTCCCCGTCCGGCGACACTGTCGGCTGTGAGTTGTCGGCGGGCTCCTGGGTGAGCTGCACCGCGTCCGAGCTGGTGATCGGCTGCAGGAAGATCTGGCGGTGCCCGGTGCGCAGCGAGTGGAACACCACTGCCTGACCGTCGGCCGTGAACGACGCATCGCCGTCCGCCCCGGGTGAGTTGGTGAGCCGCGCGGCGCTCGTGCCGTCCGCATCCATGATGTAGATCTCGGGTTGCCCATCGCGTGTCGATGTGAACGCGATCCGGGATCCGTCCGGGGAGAACGCGGCCTCGGTCGCGACCGCAGTGTCGTCCATGATCTTGCGGAGCTGCGCCAGGTTGGCGCGCTCCGCCGCATAGAGCTGGAAGCGGCCGGTGCGCGAGCTCGCGACGACGATCTCGCCCTGGACGAATACTTCAGCAACGGCGCGCCTTCCGCCCGGCGCCGTCGCCGTGATGCGCGCGTGGCCGTACGACGCCGTCGACACGGCGCCGTCCTCGGCGACCGCGACAACCGGCGGGTTGTCGGACGCCCAGGTGACGCCGGTGGCGGGGCCGATCACGACCCCCGCCTCGTCGGCGAAGCTCGCCCTCAACGGGTACCGCCGGTTGAGCGGCAGGCCGAGCCGGGCGGCAGAGAGCTTCAAGCCCGCGGCAATGACCCGGATCTGCCACGTGACCACCAGGCCCGAGCCAGGGCCCCTGACCACCAGCGTCGTCTTTCCGGCGCGCTTCCCCGTCAGCGTGCCCGACGCCGGGTCGAAGCTCGCAAGCGACGTGTCCCCGACGGTCCAGCGGAACGGCGCTTCGGGCACGGGAGTCCTGTCGGCCGCGAGCGCCTGGACCTGGAACTTGGTCGTTCCCTGGATCGGAAGCGGCACATCCAGTTTGTACGTTGGACTGACTGCCAGCTGCTCCACCGTCCGGTGCACCACGATGTCAACGGTCTTCGTTTGCAGGAGCCCCGCGACGGTGAGCGTCGTCCGCCCGGGAGCGACCCCGGTCACGACCCCCGTAAGGCTCACCCGCGCGACGCCGGGATCCGCGGCGGACCACTGCAGGGCAAGCGGGCTGACCAACCGGCCGCCCTGCGCAGGCACCATCACATGGAGCGTATCGACGTCTCCCGGCGACATGACCAGGGGAACCGGCTCCTGGATCGCGATGTCGCTCGGCTGCACGACAATCGGCGCCGTCGCTGTGAGGCCGCCCGAGCTCGTGACCTGCACCGTTCCCTGGCCGGGGGCGAGTGCGACGATCACGCCGTTCTGGTCCACGCTCGCGATATCCGGGCGCAGGGACTTCCAGGTCACAGCCACCGGAGCAGCCGGAGAGCCGTCGTCCCTCAGTGCCCGTGGCAACACACGCGTATTCTCGGAGGGCAGCAGGTACACCGTGGGCGGCTCGATCCGGAGCACCGCAGCCGGGCCGGAGCCCACGACTTGACCGGCGAACGGGTCCGCGCCGGAGGGAGCGGGCGCTTGCCCCGGCGCTCCCGCTGACGGGTTGGCTCCGCTGGCGGGGGGCGTCGGTGGGGGGGCGGCGGCCGCTCCTACCACCTGGACTGCGGCCTGGCCCTTCCGCGTGCCCGCCCGGGCCTCGATGATCGCCACGCCGCCACCCACCCCCGTGACCGTGCCGTTGTTGTCCACCTTCGCCACCGCGACGTTATTGGACGACCAGATGAGGCGCACGGTGGGGATGACGTTCCCGGCGCGGTCGAACGCGGTGGCGAGGAGCCCGCTCCGCTCCCCGATTCTGATTGTGACCGAGGGGGGCGCCACCTGGACTTCAGCAATATTTTGTGCGGACACCGCGCCCGGAAGGCCGAGGCCGGTGAGGAGGAAGAGGCGCCGAGCCGTCATAGCGGCGCGAAGGTAAGCGCGCGTAAGTGCCGTTGTCAAGCTAACTTGTCACGAAACACGCGAGACCGCTCGAGCCGTGGCGTTCTCACCCGCATCCACTTGCGTGGGAGCATTCCCGGGGTAAGCTATAGGCCACGCCCACCGACACCCAGCGGAGGAGAGATCATCCGATGCTCGCGTCAACCGATTTTTCGGAGAGCAGCTGGACTGGCTCGGGGATGATGGAGCCGATGTACCCGCCGGCACCCTCAATGCCGCCGGCCCCCGCGCCGATGCGGGATGAGCCGATGTCGGCGCCCCGGCCCAAGCCGGCGAAGAAACGGAAAAAGCCGTCGAGACCCAAGGCCAAGAAGAAAGCGGGCAAGAAGCGGCCCAAGGCCCGGGCGAAGCGAGGCGGCAAGGCGAAGCGGAAGAAGACGGCAAGGAAGCGTCGCCGCTAGAGATCCTTCAGCGTCAGTGCGCGGGAGCGCCTCTTGGATGGCTCGACCATCTCCTCGAGGCGCTCCCGCGGTACGTTTGCATCCCCTTTGAACGGAGCGGCCAGACGATGCGGGTGGCGGAATGGCGAGGTCCTTGGAGGTGGAGCGCACTGCTGGTGCTCGCCTGCTCGGCCCCCAAGGTCGTCCCGGGGGATCCGCAGGCCGAGATCGCGGCGACACTCGAGCGCAGCGCCCGTGATTGGAACCGCGGCGACCTCGCGGGCTTCATGAGCGACTACGCGCAGGATTCCCTCACGAGCTACGTATCCGGCGGGCACGTGCAGTACGGTTGGCAGCCGCTGTACGACCACTATCGGACCACGTACTTCGCGCCCGGCAAGCACCGCGACTCGCTCGCGTTCGCGGACGTGCGCGTGCGCCCCCTCACGCTCGATCTCGCGCTCTGCACCGCACGCTTCCAGCTCTTGCGCGGCGACTCGGTGACCGCGAGCGGGCCGTTCACGCTCATCCTCCAGAAGCGTGGAGATCGGTGGCAGATTCTGCACGACCACACGTCGTCGGATCCCAAGTGACGCATCGCGCATCCCGCCTCTCGCATCCCGGCCTCCTCCTCCTCCTCTTCGCGCTCGCCTCCTGCAACTCCTCGGGCGACGTCATCGCCCTCGAGGGAGCGACGCTCATCGACGGATCGGGAGGCGATCCCATGCGCGACGCCCTGATCCTCGTCAAGCAGGGGCACATCCAGGCGGTCGCCCGAGTGAACGAGATCCCGGTGCCGCGCGGCGCGCAGGTCGTGAACCTCATCGGCAAGACGATCATCCCGGGGCTGATCGACGCTCATGCGCACGTCGAGCGGTGGGCAGCCGAGCGCTACCTCGCGTGGGGCGTCACCACGGTCCGCGACCTCGGCGCGTCGAGCACCGATTCCGCCATCGCGCTCAAGAACGACTTCGACCTGGGCTCGGTGTTGGGCCCGCGGATGCTCACTTCGGGGGCCATGATCGACGGCGCCCCCGCGACTTACGCAGCGGCGACGGGCGTGAGGACGTCCGCGGAGGTGCGCCGGGCCGTCGATCTGCGCGCGGTGGCGGGGGCAGACCACGTCAAGATCTACACCAAGTTCACGGCCGACCTGCTGCGACCGCTCCTGGACGAGGCGACCACGCTCCGCCTCCCCGTGGCTGCGCACCTCGGCAAGATCGACGCCCTCACCGCCGCCAGGGCCGGCGTGGCGTCGCTCGAGCACATGGCCGGCGTCGTCGCCGCGGCGAGCCGCGACCCCACCCCGTACCTCAGGGCGCACGACCAGTTCCTGCGCGGCTGGACGACCGAGGAGAAGGGCTGGGCCGCGCTCGATTCCGCTTCGCTCGCGCGTACAGCGCGCGGGCTCGCGGCCACCCGCGTCGCAATCGTGCCCACGCTCGTGGTGCACGAGATGCTCTCGCGGCTCGACAACCCGACGCTCCTGTCGCGCCCCGGGATGGAGGATGTCCCGGCCAGCGCCGCGAGCGTGCGCGACGTCGCCGGGCTCTTGCGCCGCACGGGGTGGCGCACCGCCGACCTCCAGGCGTTCCGGCGATCACGCGGTCGTCAAAACCAGTTCGTCCGCGAGTTCAAGCGCGCGGGCGGGCTCATTGCGGCCGGCTCCGATGCCGCGAACCAGCTGCTCGTGCCGGGCCTCTCGCTGCACGAAGAGCTGAGCCTGCTCGTCGCGGCCGGCTTGACGCCGGTCGAGGCGCTCACCGCGGCCACGCGGAAAGGGGCCGAGCTGCTGCGCGCCGACTCGCTCGGCCGGGTGGCCGCGGGCAAGGTGGCCGACCTCGTCGTGCTCGACGCCAACCCCGCGGCGAACATCGCGGCCACGCGCCGCATCGCTTGGGTCATGCTCCGGGGACGGATCCTCTACCCAGATTCGCTGAGGAGAACATGGACAAAATGAGACTCGCGCTCGTGGCCGCCGCGATCATCGGTGCCTGCGGGAAAGGGGAAACCCTAAAGGACTCCCTGGCGGTCGCGGGAAAGGGGAAAGGTGCCTACGACCTCGTCCTCAAGAACGGCTGGATCGTGGATGGCAGCGGCAATCCGCGCTACCGGGGAGACGTCGCCATCCGGGGCGACCGCATCGCGGCGGTCGGATTCCTGAACGGGGCGGCGGCTCGGGAGACTCTGGACGTGCGCGGGCTGGTGGTGGCTCCCGGCTTTATCGACATGATGGGCCAGTCCGAGATTTACGCCCTGATCGACAACCGCCTCTTCAGCAAGATCACGCAGGGCGTCACGACCGAAGTCACCGGCGAAGGCGGGTCCGTGGCCCCGCTGACCGACCGGCTGGTCGTTGACGACTCGGATGCCATGAAGAAGTGGCACTATCGCGAGGACTGGCGCGACCTGGACGGCTATTACGCGCAGCTCGCGAAGCAGGGATCGACGCTGAACATCGCCACGTTCGTGGGCGCGACCCAGGTGCGCCTCGCGGTGGTGGGCAAGGAGAACCGGCAGCCGACCGAGGCCGAGCTCGCGCGCATGTCGGCCATGGTGGATACGCTGATGGAGCAGGGAGCGCTCGGCGTCTGGACCGCGCTCGAATACGCCCCGGCGAGCTATTCCAAGACCGAGGAGATCATCGCGCTCGCCAAGGCGGCCCGGAAGCACGGCGGCATCTACGCGTCGCACATGCGGAACGAGGGGATCCGGATCGACGATGCGCTGGACGAAGTGTTCCGCATCGCGCGCGAAGCGGACATCCCGGCCGAGATCTCGCACTTGAAGCTCGCGGGGCGCGCGAGCTGGGGCCGGATGCCCCGCGTGCTCGCCCGGATCGACTCGGCTCGGGCCGCGGGGCTCGACGTGACCGCCGACCAGTACCCCTACATCGCCGGGGCGACATCGCTCGACGCCGCGATTCCGACGTGGGCCGAGAGCGGCGGGTGGGACTCGCTGCTCGTGCGGTTGCGGAATCCCGAGACGCGCGCCCGCATCCAGGCGGAGATGCTCCACCCCACGGACGGGACCGAGGGGTTCTACAACGAGGCCGGGGGCGGAGGCGGCATCCTGATCACGGGCGTGTTCCAGGACTCGCTCCGTTACTTGCAGGGAAAACGGATCAGCGAGATCGCGGCCGCTCGCCACCGGGACCCCATCGAGACCATCTTCGACATCGTGCTCGCGGAGGGCGGCCATCGCACCGATGCGGTCTATTTCCTGATGAGCGAACCGGACGTGCAAACCGCCATGAAGACCTGGTGGGTGGCGGTGAACACCGACTTCCCGGGCGTGGCACCGGACGGGCCGCTGGGGACGCAGTCCGCCCACCCGCGTGCCTACGGCACGTTCGCCCGGATTCTCGGCCGCTACACGCGTGACCAGAAGCTCTTCCCGCTCGAGTTCGCGGTGCACAAGATGACGGCGTTGGCCGCTCAGCGCGTCGGGCTGTCGGGGCGCGGGTTGCTCAAGTCCGGGATGGCGGCCGACATCACGGTGTTCGATCCCGCGACCGTGGCGGACAAAGCGACGTTCGAGCAGCCGCATCAGCCGTCGGTCGGGTTTGCGTATGTGTTCGTGAACGGGCAGAAGGTTTTGGACCATGGCAAGCTCACGGCGGCGCGCCCCGGTCGCGGCCTGCGCGGGCCGGGATACGTGCCGCCGGAGCGGCGCGGCAAGAAGTGACGCTCGGGCGGCTGGTGCTGGCATGGATCCCCGTGGCCGTGTGGTTCGCGCTCGCGACGTTCGCGATCCCATTGCTCGGCGCAGCGCTCTCGAAGCCCGCGGGCCAGTCCGCCGTGTTCGTTGCCGTGCCGGTCCCGGTTGTGAAAACCCTGCTGAAATGGCGGCTCGTTGAGGCCGGGTTACTCACCCTGTTCGCCTCGCTGTGGTTCGACTCCATCGGGAGCGGTGGCTGGTGGCTGCTGTTCCTGCTCGTGGGCGCGCTGGCGACGATCCCGACGTGGTTGCCCCCTCACTTCGAGCAGCTCCCGCCCCGGGCCCGCGTCGCGGGAGCCTGCGCCGATGTCGTGCGTTACGTCGTCGCCGGGGCCATTCTCGCCTGGAGACTGGGATAGAGTATCTTCGGTGGACCCATGTCCACCGAACCCATGACCGCCATCCGGCTGACGCGCTACTCGCACGGCGCGGGCTGAGCCTGCAAACTCGGGTCCTCCGAGTTGGCGCAGGTCTTGCGCTACGTGCCGGTCGCGACGGATCCCCGGATCCTCGTCGACGCCTCGAGCCGCGACGATGCCGCCGTCTTCCAGGTGGCGCCGGATCGCGCGATCGTGGCGACGGTGGACTTTTTCACGCCGATCGTGGACGATCCGTACGACTTCGGGCGCATCGCCGCGACCAACGCGTTCTCGGATGTGTACGCGATGGGCGCAACGCCGCTGCTCGCGCTCAATCTCGTGGGCTGGCCGCGCGAGGCGCTGCCGTTCGAGCTGTTGGGCGAGGTGCTGCGCGGCGGTGCCGACGTGGCGCGCGCCGCCGGCGCGTTCGTGCTCGGCGGCCACTCGGTGGACGATCCCGAGCCCAAGTACGGCATGGTCGCCATCGGGGAAGTGCATCCCGATCGGATCTTGAGGAACAGCGGCGCCAAGCCGGGCGACGTGCTGGTGCTCACCAAGCCCCTCGGCACCGGGGTGCTCACCACCGCTCTGAAACGCGATCTCCTGACGGAGCAGGACGTCGCGCCCGCCGTCACGGCGATGACCACCCTGAACGCCGGCGCGGCGCGCGCCATGCTCGGCGTCGGGGTGCACGCCGCGACCGACGTGACCGGGTTCGGCCTCCTGGGCCACCTGCGGACGTTGCTCGAGGCGAGCGGAGCGGCGGCAGAGGTACGTGCAGCGGCCGTCCCGCTCCTGCCGCGCGCGCGCGAGGCGGCCGAGCGCGGAGCGATCCCCGGCGGCACCGAGCGCAACGCAGCGAGCGTCGCCGACACGGTTCGGTTCGCGGCCGGCGTGGACCAGACGGCGCGCCTGCTCCTCGCGGACGCCCAGACCTCGGGCGGGCTGCTGATCGCCGTAGCGGCGGAGCGGGCGGACGCGCTCGTGACGGCGCTGCGCCGCGAAGCGACCCCAGCGGCCGCAAGGATCGGTCGGGTGGTGACCGGGACGCCCGGCGCGATCGCCGTGGTGTGACCGAGCCATGAAGAGCGCGATCCGCGAGTTCCGGCGTCTCACGCCCGACGCGCTCGACGCGCTCGAGCGGGCTGTGCGGGAGCGGCGGCGGGTCGCGTTGCGCCGCCGCGGGACGGAGTATGTGGTCGTCGCCGAAGGACTGAATACGCTGGGGCGCGACGAGGCGCTGGAGGGGAGGCTGCCGATGACGGGTGAGCTGCTGGCGTTCCCGCTGCACGAGCTCGAGTCGTTCGCGGTGCTGCCGTAGCCGTGTTCACGCGTCTGCTGGTGGGACTCGATGGCAGCCCGCGGGCCGACGCCGCGTTCGAGCAGGCGGTCCTGCTCGGCAAGCGGTTCGGCAGCACGATCATCGTGGCCTACGTGCGCGAGCCCCACGGACATGAGACGGACGGGCCCGCGATGCTCGACCGGGCGCGCGAGCGCGTGCTCGCGGCCGGCCTGAACGTCGAGGTGACTGCGCTGACCGGCGAGGCGGACGTGGAGCTCGCCGAGCTCGCCAAGACCACGGACGCCGTGCTCGTGGGGCGCCGCGGGGTGACCACGAAGGGCGGCGCCCTCGGTCCGACCGTGACCTCGCTCATCCGCATCGCCGAGCGTTGCGTGATCGTGTGCGGCGGCCTGCCCTCGCCGATGCAGTCAATCGCGGTCGCGTTCGACGGGCACGACACCAGCCGCCGGGCGCTCGAGCGCGCGATGCAGTTCGCCACCGTCGCTGAGAGCACTGTGCACATCATCCACGCCAGCGACGACCGGGAGGCAGGGCTCAAGGTGGTGGGCGTGGCGGAGGCGACGCTCTCGATGCAACGGGTGGCGTTCGTCACGCATGTGGAGGCGGGCAAGCCCGGCGAGGTCGTCGCCCGGGTCATCCAACGGACCCGCTGCGACTCCCTGTTTGCGGGCGCGCACATGAGCCACGAGGAAGGCCGGCCCAGCGCGGTGGTCGTGTCCCACGCGGAGGAGATCCTGCGACACACCGACATTCCGGTGGTCATCCAGCCCTGACATGGCCGGCGGGAGAGGGAGGGGGGGGGCCCCGCGTCCTTGTCCACGCCGATGAAAGCTGCCTGGGCAACGACAGCACCAAACCGAGCCCTGGCGGGAATGCCGCGCTGATCGAGGCGCCCGCCGGAGACAGCGTCGCGCGATGGGACTTCTACGAATCCTCCCCACAGACGACCAACAACAAGATGGCCCTGGCCGGCGCGATCGCTACCTTGGAATGGATCCGCCGCCAGTGGAAGCACGCCCGCGTCGTGTACGTTTCCGACTCGCAGTACCTCATCAAGGGGATGCGCGAGTGGGTGGCAGGGTGGGAAGCGCGTGGCTGGAAGCGCAAGGGCGGAGTGCTCGAGAATCAGGAGCTCTGGAAGAAACTGGTCCAAGCCGCGGCCGCGCACCAAGTCGAGTGGCAATGGATCGAGGGTCATGCGGGGCATGGGAAGAACGAATACGCCGACGTCCTCGCCACCCGGGCCGCGGAGCGTCAGGAACGCTCGAACGGGCTGGTGCCGTCGGGGTTCGACACCTGGCTCGCCCAAGAGCGCGCCCGGGGGCGCTACCGGGACTACGATCCCGATCAGGAGCTGCATGAGCGTCTTTAAGGACGGGGTGTCCGCCAATGCGCACTTCCTCAACGTGCTGCCCGACGGCGTCGCCGCACCGCCCATCGATCGCATACCGCTGTACGAGGTGTACATGCGCATGGCCGAGGAGTTGGCCAAGCGCTCCACCTGCGCGCGGCTGCAGGTGGGGACCGTCGTGACGGACCAGGTGCTCGAGAACGTGCTCGCGATCGGCTACAACGGCAACGCGCGCGGCTTGCCCAACCGGTGCGATTCGGCCGTGCCGGGGAGCTGCGGGTGCATTCATTCGGAGATGAATGCGCTCGTGAAGGCCCCGGGCAGCGTGCGCGACAAGGTCGTGTTCGTGAGTGCCTCGCCCTGCGTGATGTGCGCGAAGCTGATCATCAACTCGGGCGTGACGCACGCCTTTTACCGGAAGGCCTACCGCGACCCCTCGGGCATCGAAGTACTCCAGCAGGGAGGCGTCGTGCCGGTGCTGTATGACCGCTGGGTGCGGGAGTGGCGGTAGACGATTTCGGAATGCGGATTGCGGAATGCGGAAGCAGTGAAGGGTCGTTCCCATACCAGGGAGGTCCGTCATGAAGCGTGTTTCGTTGGCTCTGCTTGCGCTCGCTGCCGCCGCGCCGCTTGGCGCGCAATCGCTCCTGTACCGTGGGCCCAACTTGGGCGGCACCTGGGTCCCGGATGCGGCGGTGGTGCAGTTCAATTTCCTGCACCGGTTCTACGTCGCGCCGGGCCCCTCGCACGCTGTCGTCAACTATCCAAGCTTCACCCTCGCCGCTGGGATTGCTCACGGCATCGCTTTCGGGGGGAGGTTCGCAACCAAGTCGCTGGCCGGCACTGGGGCTGGCGCGCAATCGAGCAACGAAACCGAGGTATTCGTCCGGTGGCGTGCTGTTGGGACTGAAGGCAGAGAGGGATTCTCCCTGTCGATCACCCCGGCCTACAACCTCCTTGCGAAGAGTATCGACGGTGAGCTGGCCGTGGATTGGACTCGCGGACCCGTCACGCTGGAAGGCGCCGCCCGCGGGATCAACCGGGAGCTGGGCACGCCCGGCCGGCACCAGGTAGCCCTCGCAGGCGGATTCGTGGGGCGCCTCACACGGTACATCGCGGTGAGCGGCGACGTCGGCTCGTTCATGGCGCCCGTCGACGGTCGGGCCGCGTGGAGCGTGGCACTGAACCTGCTCATCCCCAGCTCACCGCACACCTTCTCTCTGCAGGCGAGCAACGCGGGCAGCGCGACGATGCAAGGAGCGTCCCGCGGGCTCACGACCTTTGGAACCGGATCCAACTTTATTCTGTATGGTTTCGAGTTCACGATACCGCTGCACTTGAAACGCTTTAGTCCGTGGTTCCACGGCTCACCCAAGCCCGTCGCACTCGGCGCGCCGGCCGGCGTCGCGATCGCGGCGGAGGTCGTCATGGCCGCCATCAAGTTTACGGTCGAGACCGTCACCATCTCCGCCGGGCAGGGGGTGCGCTGGACCAACCGCGACCCGGTGGAGCACACCGTCACGTTCGACGGTGCCGAGCCGGGATCGCCGCCGATCGCGCCGAATGGCTCCTACGTCCACCGCTTCGACAAGCCGGGCACGTACACGTACCACTGCACGCCGCATCCCTTCATGAAGGGCGTCGTCGTAGTCAAATGACGGGAGGCGGGATGCGGGATGCGAGATGCGCCGCCAATGGCTGACGACTTGGATCGGCTGTTCGAACGTCTGGTGAGCGTGCTGGCCGACGATGCGCCGGGCCGGCTCGCGGTCCCGTTCCCGGCGGCGGAGGTGTATGAGCGGCTCGTGCCCTACCGCTCGAACCGCTCGATCCTCAAGGTGGCGACGCATCAGGACTACGAGATGGCGGTGCTGCGGCTGCTCGCGGGCGAGCGGGGCTACACGTCGCTCGAGCCGGCCGAGGTGCAGGACGCGCTGCGGCGCGAAGCGGGGGAGGCGAATCCCGACACCGCTGTGTTCCGCCAGTTCCCCGACGCGATCCTGAGCCTCAACCGGCTCGCCGCCGAGCGGTCCCTGCGGGGCGATCGGGCCTACGCACCGCCCCCGCTGGCGCCACCGCCCGAATCGGCGGAGGGCGCCGATCGGGAGGAAGACCAGAACGAAAAGCCGCCGCTCGCAGGCGCGGCGTTCGAGCTCGCCGAGCAGAGCGAGACGCCGCGCCAGTGTCCCTACTGCGGCGAAACCCTCCCCGGCAGCCGCAAGGTGAACTTCTGCCCCCAGTGCGGGCAGCCGCCTTCGGGAGAGCTGCGCTGTCCGGCGTGCGGTGGTGAAGTCGACGTGGGCTGGAGCTACTGTGTGAGCTGCGGCCGCGCAACGGGCTTTGAATGAGTCGGACGGTCGGACGGTCGGACGGTCGGTCGGCTAGGCGCCGAATCGCCGTGATCCCCGGGGATGGGATCGGGCCCGAAGTCATCGATGCAGCCCTCCAGCCCATCGAGCAGGCCGCCGCACAGTACGGCCTCACCCTCGAGCTCGAGCGTCTGCCGTACGGGGCCGATCACTACCTCAAGACCAAGGAAACGCTCCCAGAACAGGCGTTCCATCATCTGCGCGACGACGCGGACGCCATCTTGCTGGGCGCGATCGGGGACCCGCGAGTGCCGGGCAACGAGCACGCGCGGGACATCCTGCTCGGGCTCCGGTTCCGACTCGATCTGTACGTCAACTTTCGGCCCGTGACGCTGCTCCATCCCGACCTCACCCCCCTGCGGGGGAACGGTCGCCGTATCGACTTCGTGATCTTCCGCGAGAACACCGAAGGCGTGTATCTCGGCCGGGGGCGCATCGGCGGCGACGAGTATGTCGCCGAGGAAATCAACACGGCGAGGGGCGTGGAGCGCATCATCCGCGCCGCTTTCGAGTGGGCGCAAGATCACGGCAAGACCCGGGTCACGATGAGCGACAAGGCGAACGCCGTGCCCGCTCACAAGATCTGGCAGGAGACGTTCAAGCGCGTCGCCGCCGGGTTCGGCGGCATCGAGGCCGAGCACCGCTACGTGGACGCACTGGCGATGGAGCTGGTGCGCGAGCCGGAGCGCTTCCAGGTCATCGTGACCAACAACCTGTACGGCGACATCCTGTCCGACTTGGGCGCCGCGCTCGTCGGCGGGCTGGGGCTCGCCGCCAGCGCCAATCTTCATCCTGGCCGGGGGGGAGCGGGGTTGTTCGAGCCGGTGCACGGCTCGGCACCGCCACTCGCGGGCAAGGGGATCGCCAATCCGATGGCGGCCGTGCTCGCCGGTGCGCTGATGCTCGAGCAGCTCGGCGCTCCCGGAGCGGCCCGCGACCTCGAGCGGGCGGTACGGGCGACGCTCGCCGCCGGAGTACGGACCCCGGATCTCGGCGGGACGGCCGGAACCCGCGACGTCGCCGCGGCCATCGCGGCGCAGCTCTGAGGTGTCCGCGCCGCCGGCCTCACGGGAGCTCGCCCGCGTCCTCACGCTCCGCGACCTGGTGCTCATCGTGGTCGGCACAACGATCGGCTCGGGGATCTTCACGGTGCCGGGCGCGGTGCTGCGCCAGTCCGGCGGAGACCTGGGCGTGGCACTGCTCGTCTGGCTCCTGGGGAGCGTGCTCGCGCTGCTCGGCGCGCTCACCTTCGGCGAGCTCGGCGCCATGCTGCCCGACGCCGGCGGCAGCTACGTTTACGTGCGCGAGGCGTTCGGCTCGCTCCCCGCCTTCCTGCTCGGTTGGACGCTGTTCCTGGCGATCAACACCGGCTCGACCGCCACGCTCGCGGTGGCGTTCGCGAACTATCTGGGTGAGCTCGTCCCGCTCGCGCCGGCGGCGCACAAGCTGGCCGGGGTCGCCATGATCGCCGCCGTGGCCGCCGTGAACATCCGGGGCGTCCGCCAAGCGGCCTCCGTCCAGAACTGGAGCACGGCGTTGAAGGTGACGGCGATCTTCGCGCTCGCCGTGGCGGGCTTCGCCCTGGGCGATGGCTTTCACCGCGCCGACGTGCGCGCCTTCACGACGCCGCTCTCACTCGCGTCGCTCTCGGCGGCCGGCGTGGCGCTGCTTGGCGTCCTGTGGGCGTACGAAGGCTGGCAGAACGTGACCAACTCCGCGGGGGAGGCCCGAGACCCGCAGCGCACCTTCGCGCGGGGGATCGGGTTCGGGACGGCGGCGCTCGTGGCCATCTATCTCACCGCGAACGCCGGCTACGTGGGGGCACTTGGGGCTTCCGGCGTCGCCGCCACGGACCGCGTGGCTGCCGATGCGGTGCGCTCCCTGTTCGGCTCCGGTGCCGCGCGGCTCGTCACTCTGGTTATTCTCGTATCGATTTTCAGCGCCGCGAACGGGCTCGCGCTCACCGGCCCGCGCATGTACTTCGCGATGGCGCGCGACGGGGTGTTCTTCCGATCGCTCGCCGACGTGCATCCCCGGTTCGGGACCCCGGCGCTGGCGGTCGCTTTCAGTGCCCTGTGGGCGATGCTGCTCGCGGTGAGCGGTACGTTCGAGCAGCTGTTCACGTACGTGGTGTTCGCAAGCTGGATATTCGCCGCGCTCGCCGCGGCGAGTGTCTTCGTGCTGCGCCGGCGCCGCCCGAACATACCTCGCCCGTTTCGCGTCCCCGGCTATCCCGTCACACCCGCGCTGTTCATCGCCGCCGCGGCAGCGATCGTCGGGAATACGATCGTCGCGCGGCCGGTGCAGGCCCTGATCGGCCTCGGCATCGTGGCCACGGGGGCGCCGGCGTACGTCGTGTGGAAACGCAGGCCGAAGTCGGCGGACTAGGCTCGGTCGTATTCGCGCCCTGAGAGGGCGCGCTCGGCCGGGAGTGCGCCCTTACATGGCGCACACAACGCCGAGCCCGGGCTCTCAGCCCGGGGACTCATCCAAGGCGAGCTCCGGGTGTCTTGTCGACTGCGACCGGACGTATCTGACCGCGCGCCTCACATCTCGCACGCTCAATGATCGTAAGTCGTATCCATTCGCCCATTGCAGGCGCGCGCGGGGCATCACGCCGTCGCGGTTGGCAATGCGCGCGCTCGCGCCTTTCAGTCCTTGAACGAGTCGCGGAATGTCGACGTTAGGCGGGAGGTCGAGAACCACATGCACGTGGTTCCGCACGATCCCAAGGTCGACGACGCGGGTTCCATGACGGCGCGCGATCTCGGGTAGTATGCGACGCAGGAACGCCCCTGCTCCAGGGTGGATAAGGGGTAGCCGACGGAGCGTCGTCCACGTGAGGAGGGCGTAGAGACGAACGGGCATGCTGCGAGCTTATCGTGCGGCAGGGCCCCAATAGGATCATTCTCATGCCGCGACCATCGTTTGTCCGCGCACTAAGAGGGCGCGCTCGGCCGGGAGTGCGCCCTTACAGGGCGCACACAACGCCGAGCCCGGGCTCTCAGCCCGGGTAGACACCGTAAGGCTGACCCCAAGCGCCTCGCCTGGAACACGTTGGTTCGTCCCGCCCTACCGCCCTCCCCCGATCCCCCCGATATTCCCCTCGTCTCACGTGGAGCTTCCCCCCAATGAAGACCCAGGGTTCCAATACAGATGTCGTGTTCCTCTCGGGCGTCCGGACCGGCTTCGGCACGTTCGGCGGGACGCTGAAGGACCTCTCGGCGATCGAGCTCGGCGCCGTCGCTGCGAAGCAGGCGCTCGAGCGCGCGGGCGTCCCGCCGGCCGAGGTGGGCCACAGCGTCTTCGGCAACGCGCTCCAGACGTCCGCCGACGCGATCTACTGCGCCCGGCACATCGGGCTCAAGGCGGGACTCCCGATCGAGGTCCCGGCGGTCACGGTGAACCGGCTGTGTGGCTCGGGGTTCGAAGCGATCACGCAGGGCGCTCAGCTCATTCTCCTGGGCGAAACGCAGGCGGTACTGGCCGGCGGCACGGAGTCCATGAGCCAGGCCCCGCACGTGGTGCGCGGTGCGCGCTGGGGCCTGCGGCTCGGACCCTCGGCCCCGCTCGAGGACCTCCTCTGGGAGGCGCTCAAGGACCCGCAGTGCGGCCTCTCCATGGCCGAAACCGCCGAGGGCCTCGCCGACAAGTACAAGCTGACCCGGCAGGAGGTGGACGAGGTGGCGCTCGCGTCACAACAACGCGCCAAGCAGGCCTGGGACGCGTGCGTGTTCCAGGACGAGGTGGTGCCAGTGACGGTGAAGGGGAAGAAGGGTGAGCCGACCGAGTATCGCGCCGACGAGCACATGCGGCCCAACACGACGCTCGAGGTGCTGCTCTCCCTCAAGCCGTATTTCAGGAAGGACGGGCTCGTCACCGCGGGCAACGCCTCCGGGATCGTGGACGGCGCCGCCGCAACCGTGATCGCGAGCGCGGACTACGCCAAGGCGCACGCCCTGAAGCCGCTCGGCCGCCTCGTAGCCTGGGCGGTGGTCGGAGTCGAGCCCAAGTACATGGGGATCGGGCCGGCGCCCGCGGCGCGCACGGCACTGCGGAGGGCGGGGATGAAGCTCGAGCAGATGGACCTGGTGGAAGTGAACGAGGCGTTCGCGCCGCAGTATCTCGCGGTCGAGAGAGAGCTCGGGCTCGACCGCGCTAAAACCAACGTGCACGGCGGCGCGATTGCCATCGGCCACCCGCTCGCCGCGACCGGGACCCGCGTCACGATCCATCTGCTGCACGCCCTGCGCCGCGCGAAGCAGCGCTTCGGGCTCGGCTCCGCCTGCATCGGTGGCGGCCAGGGCGCGGCGGTGATCGTGGAAGCCTTCCCGCCCTGAAGAGGAGTCGCGATGGACATCGTAGTGACTGTGGTTCTCGGTACCCTGGCGGTGTATCTCTTCGGCGGCCTCAAGGTGCTGCGGGAATACGAGCGAGCCGTGTACTTCTTCTTGGGGCGATCGTGGGGCGCGAAGGGGCCCGGGCTCATCTACGTGCCGCCGCTCTTCGCCAAGACGCAAACGGTTTCCCTCCGAGTGGTGGCGCTGGACATTCCGCCACAGGATGTCATCACCCGCGACAACATCTCGATCAAGGTGAACGCCGTCCTCTACATGCGCGTGAGAGAGCCCGTGAAGGCGGTGATCGGCGTCGAGAACTACCTCTACGCGACGAGCCAGCTCGCGCAGACCACGCTGCGCTCCGTGCTGGGCGAGACCGAGCTCGACGAGCTGTTGATGAACCGCGAGAAGATCAACAACATCCTGAAGAACATCATCGACAAGCGCGCCGAGGACTGGGGGATCGAAGTCTCCGCGGTGGAAGTGAAGGACGTGGACCTGCCACCGGAAATGAAGCGCGCGATTGCGCGACAGGCTGAGGCAGAGCGCGAGCGCCGGGCCAAGGTCATCAACGCGGAGGGCGAGCTACAGGCGTCGGAGAAGCTCGCCCAGGCCGCGCATATCATCGGCTCGGAGCCCGCCGCGATCCAACTGCGCTACCTGCAGACGGTGACGGAGATCTCCTCCGAGAACAACTCGACGACGTTCTTCCCGATCCCGATCGATCTGTTCAAGGGATTCCTCGAAGCGGTGGCCCGCAAGCCGGCGACGCCCGCGCTCCCCGAACGGACTTCGGGTGACACGGTCCCGGTCGAGCCGAAGAAGATCAAGGCCAAGGCGTAACGATGGCGGGCGAACTCATCCGCCGGGAGGCGCTCGAGCGCATCATCCAGCGCGCGGCGGAGCTGCAGGCCGGCGAGCGGGACATCGGCGAAGGGCTGACCGAGCCCGAGCTCCTCGCGCTCGGCCAGGACGTCGGGATCCCGGCGCGCTACCTGCGGCAGGCGTTGCTCGAAGAGCGGACGCGCCCCCTGATCGAAGAGCGCGGCGGTCTGCTGGGTTGGCTCGTGGGTCCGGGACGCCTCTCCGCCCAGCGCGTGGTCTCAGGGGAGCCGGCCGCGGTGGAGCGCGCGCTCGACTCGTGGATGCAGCAGGAGGAGCTGCTCCAGGTGAAGCGACGCTACCCCGACCACACGAGCTGGGAGCCGAAGGTCGGGGCGTTCGCGTCGATTCAGCGGGCGCTCGGATCGGGGGGCCGGCGCTTTGCCCTCGCGCGGGCGACGGAGATCGCCGGCCAAGTGACTCCGCTCGAGAGCGGCTTCTGCCATGTTCAGCTGTTCGCGGATGTGCGCAATGTCCGCCGACAGCGGCTCGGCATCGCCGCCACGCTGGTCGGCATGGGCGCCGCGGCGACCGGCGTCTTCCTCGCGTTGGCGTTCCTCGGACCGTTCTCGTACCTACCGCTCCTGGTCCTCGGGACCGCGGCGGTGGCGGCGCTGCGCAGTCACCGCCTGCAGCACGAGCAGATTCAGATCGGACTGGAGCAGGTGTTGGACCGGCTCGAGCGCGGGGAGATCAAACCCGGGCACGCCGCGCCGGGCCTACAGGCAAACCCGTTCCTGCGCATCGCCGACGAGATCCGCACATTGATCAACCCCAGGTGATCGTGGGAGCGCCATGACCGACATCAAACGGGTTGGGGTGCTGGGCTGCGGGCTCATGGGAAGCGGGATCGCCCAGGTGGCTGCCGCGGCGGGATACGACACGATCGTGCGGGACGTGTCCCAGCAGGTCTGGGACAAGGCGCGCGCCGGAATCGAGAAATCGCTCGCCAAGTTCGTGGAGAAGGGGAAGCTCCAGCCCGCGGACCGCGACGCGACACTCAAGCGCCTGCAGTTCACGACCACTACGGCCGACCTGAAGCCGTGCGACATTGTGGTCGAGGCGGTCACCGAAGACCTGGATCTCAAGAACACCCTGTGGAAGGAGCTCGACGGTCTGTGCGGCCCCGCCACGATCTTCGCGTCGAACACGTCGAGCCTCACGATCGCGGCGATGGCGGCGGCCACGAAGCGAGGAGACCGCTTCGTCGGCTTGCACTTCTTCAATCCCGTCCCGCTGATGCCGCTCGTGGAGGTCGTCCGGACCGTGACCACCTCGGCAGAGACATTCCAACGCGCCTTCGCGTTTGCAAGATCGCTCGGCAAGGAACCCGTGGCGGCGAAGGACAACTCCGGCTTCATCGTCAATCTGCTGCTCGTCCCCTACCTGCTCGACGCGATCCGGGCGGTCGAGCGCGGCGTGGGGAGCGTGCCGGACATCGACAAGGCGATGCAGCTCGGCTGCGGTTATCCCATGGGGCCGCTCACCCTCCTCGACTTCGTCGGGCTGGATACGACCTACAAGATCGCCGAGATCATGTTCACCGAGTACCGCGAGCAGCGCTACGCCCCGCCGCCGCTCCTCAAGCGCATGGTGCTGGCCGGGATGAACGGCCGGAAGAGCGGCAAGGGCTTCTACGACTATTCCGTCGATCCGCCCAAGGTCCTCGCCCTCGGCGTCTGACGCGCGCCACTCCAACCCTACACTCCCAAGGATCGGCATGTTCGGCTACGACTGGCCCCGGTTTCACGCGGCGGTGAACGACCTCCCTGCGGCGCTGCTGTTCGTGACGGTGCTGTTCGACCTCGGCGCCTGGGTCACCAAGCGCGATTCGCTCAAAGCGGCGGCATTGTGGACTCTGTGGGCCGGGGTGATCGGCGGCTGGGTAGCGGTGCTCGCCGGCCTCCAGGCCGAAGATGCGATCGAGCACGGCGAGGCGATTCACGAGCTGATGGAGACGCACGAGACGCTGGCGCTCACTACCATGGGCATCTTCACGGTGGCGCTCGCGTGGAAACTGTTCCGCCGCTCCAAGCTCACGGGCGCCGAGGAGGCCGGACTCCGGGTGTTGAGCCTCGCGGGGCTCGTGACCATCGTCTGGACCGCCGTGCTCGGAGGGAAGTTGATGTTCGAGCACGCGGCGGGCATTCCCAACGCCATCATCTGGACGGAGATGCAGAACCGGGAGGCGGGGCATCATCACGAGGCGGGCGACGCGGGCGAGGCGGGCGACGCGGAGGAGCACGAGCACGCGGACTCGGCGAAAGCGGCGGGGCACACGCACGCGCCCGGGACGCCGCCTCCTAAACACTAATGCGGAATTCGGAATGCGGAATGCGGAATCGCAGTGGGATGTCACGCGCCCCGACACCCACCCGTACATTCCGCATTCTCCATTCCGCATTCCGCATTCTGGTTTTCGTCGCCGCCTGCACCCCCATCACCACCCGCCCCGACTTCCGGCCCGACCCGCGTGCGCTCATCGTCATCCTCGACGCGCGCCCGGAGCGGGTCACCGCCGCCCTCGACAGCCTGGTGCCGGCCGAGAGCCTCGAGGTCGCGCATTCCAGCGTGCGGGACGGCTACGTCGAGACGGCGTGGTACGACACGCAGGCCCATCGCTCCCGCCATCACGAGCGCGAGATCGCGAATCTGGGCGCCACGGTGAAGACCCGCTTCTGGGCCGACCCGTGGGTGCCGGGCCAAACCCGGCTCACCGTCGAGCCGGTGTACCGGCCCCGCTACGACCCGTCACGCCCCGAGCGCGACCTCGAACTGATCGCGCCGAAGGAGCACCAGGGCTACAAGATCGCGCAGCGGTTCGTGGACAAGCTGAAGGAGAGATTCGGGGTACCGAAGGCCGCCCGGTAGCGCCGGTGCCTCGAGCCGTCTCACCCTTAGACTTGATTGGGAATTGACTCCCCGACCCCAAGCTTCCGAGTCATCTCGACCCTAGGAGGCAAGACCGTGCGTCATCCACTTCTCACATCCGCGCTGCTCGCTGCATGTGTCGCCTGCAGCAGTGACGGGACGGGCCCAGGCAACGCTGCATTCACTTGGTCCGCCCGGTCAGCACTCCCCGTACCACGAACCGATTTCGGCGCGGCCGTTGTGGGAGGAAAAGTGTACGCCTTGGCCGGGTTCTCGGGATCCACGCTGGCTCGCGTGGACGAATACGACCCGGCAACGGACAGTTGGACCCGGCGGGCTGATATGCTCACGCCGCGCCGCGACTTCGTGGCCGGCGTCGTGAACGGTAAGATCTATGTCGCGGCAGGCATGAGCTGGACCGATCCGAACGGGGTCACCTATATCACCGCAACCGAGGAATACGATCCAACTACCGACGCCTGGACCAGCAAGGCGCCGTGCCCGCTGGCTTCGCCGAGCAACAACGTCTACGGAAACGTGCATTACGGTGGGGGCGCCGCGAACGGGCGTCTCTACGTCGTCGAGTTCAACACGAACCTCTCGGGCCTTACCGCAACGTACGAATATGATCCGAGCACGGATCGCTGGACGACGAAAGCACCCGTACCGTTCAGCTATCAGGAATTCGCCGCGACGACGCTGGCTGAGGAGTTGTACGTGCTCGCGAGCAGCGCGGGCGGCGGCAAGCTGGCAGTGTACGACCCGGTTGGGGACGTGTGGGTTTTGCGCGCGGCCCTCCCCACCATCGCCTTGCCGGGCCTGGTGGCGGCGAACGGCAAGGTGTACGCAGTGGGTGGCGTGACGGGCGACGGTACCCACACGCCGTTCGCGGTTAGCCCCGCCGTGTACGAGTACGACCCTGCGGTCGATCGCTGGGCTGCGCGGGGCGCCCTGACCGTGACTCGCCACTCGCCTGGGGCAGTCGACGTAGGTAGCGAGGTATTCGTGATGGGCGGATCGTCAACGACGAGCCTGTTCGCGACCCCTGTCGCGACGGTGGAGGAGGGTACGCCGAAGCCGTGAGCGGAACTAGCCGCCGATCCAGCTCTTCACCCACTGCTCCATCACGTCGAGATCGAGCATCGCGTCGCGGCACGGTCCGTTCGGGAGGCGCATGGTGAGCCCGAGCACCGGCAGCCGGCCGGCCACGTCGCGGAGCCCGGTCATCATGTCCCGTTCGCACGCCACCGCGACGACCGCGCGGGGACGGCGCTCGCGGATGACCCGCCGCGCGAGCTGCCCCCGGGTCGCGACAAACACGGGCACCTCGTAGCGCCCGGCGATCGCCAGCACGCCGTCGAGCGCTTGCTTGGACAGACAGCGGGGGATGAGGACCAGCAGCTCGCCTTTGCCGACCTTCCGCCGGCGGCGCTCCGCGAGAGCGTTGTACACATCGATGGCCGCGTGCTCCACCCAATCCCGCTTGCCGAACGCCCGGGAGACGTAGGAGGTGAGGCTCATCAGGCGGAGATAGGGCCCCCGCTCGAGCCAGCCCTCGGGGAGGGCAAGCATGCCCCCATAAAAGGAAAGGAGCAGGGTCCCATACCACAGCCAGGTCGCCGCGGCCGCCACCCCCAGGGCCAGCCACAGCGTGCGGGGCAGCATGGACCAGAGGGTGCCGAGTCGCGGGCCAAGCAAGAAGATGAGCGCCGCTCCCACCGCCATGCCGGTGCCGATCGTCAGCGCGGCGAAGCGGAAGAAGAGTCCCGGCGGCGCGGAGAAGTCCCCGCTCCCGGGGAGGGGGCGCCCGTCCCACTCGTCCCACTCGTGACCGAGACGGCGATCGGTCTCAATGTGAATGAGCTGGGCGCGGGGAGCGTCAGCGGTCATATGGGCGTCAAGCATCACCCGCACCCCCCGCGGTGTCAAGCGCGAATGATGCGTTGGTGCGTGGTGCGTGGTGCGTGGTGCGTGGTAAGTTCACGGCAGCAACCACGCACCACGTTACCACGCACTCTATTGGGACCGACACCCGGCCTGCTCACCGACTTCCGGATCCGCGCCGCCTACTCGGAGGGCGCGGGGATCCACCGTATCGTCCCAGGGGCGGTCGCCGTGCCGCGGGGCGTGGAGGAGCTGCACGCACTCGTCAGGTGGGCGGGGGCGACCGACACCCCGCTCGTGCCGCGTGGCGCGGGGAGCGGGATGGCGGGGGGGAGCGTGGGGCGCGGCGTCGTCGTGGACCTGAGCCGGGGGTTCAACTGGACTGCGCCCGACTGGCCGGGCCGGAGGCTGTGGGCCGGCGCGTCGGTCACCTGGGCCGAGCTGACGGCAGCCGCGCGACCCTTCGGCCTGCGGCTCTCCCCCGACCCGTCCTCCGGCGCGTTCGCGACGTCGGGCGGCATGGTGGCCACCAACGCAGCAGGGCCGCGCTCGGTGCGGTGCGGCAGCGTGCGACGCTGGATCGAGGCGATCGAGGTCATCGACGCCGAGGGCGAAGCCCGCCGCGTCGTTCGGGGAGCGGGGAGCGGGGAGCGGTTCACGCTGTCGGCCGACCAGCGACGCCTCGTCGAGACCCGCTTTCCGAAGACCCGCAAGAACTCGGCCGGGTACGCGCTGAACCATTTCGCCGAGTCGGGCGACGAGCTGGACCTGCTGATCGGGTCGGAGGGGACGCTCGCCTTCGTCACGGCCGTCGAGTGGGAGCTGGAGCCGATCCCCGCCGATGTGGCGGGCGCGGCCCTGGGGTTCGGGGACCTGAAGCAGCTCGCGGAGGCGGTCCCGTACCTCGTGGCGCTCAACCCTTCGGCGGTCGAGCTCTTGGACCGGACGCTGCTCGACGTCGTGCGGGATGTGGGCGCCCCCTCCGACCTGCCCGAGGGGCTCGAGGGACTCCTGCTGATCGAGTTCGAGCGTGAGACTCAGGCGGCGGCCCGAGGGGTGGTCGGGGACGCGGTGCGCGGCCTGCGCGGCAGCACCGCGCACGTCGCGACGGCGGTCGACCGGGCGAGCCTCGAGACGCTGTGGGCGGTGCGCCGCCTGGCGAGCCCCGCCCTGGCCCGCCTCCCGGACAACCGACGCTCACTGCAGGTGGTCGAGGACGGGTGCGTGCCGCTCGAGCGGCTGGCCGACTATATCGCGGGGATCCGCTCGGCGGCGGAGGGGCGCGGCATTCCGGTGGCGATCTTCGGGCACGCGGGCGACGGCCACGTGCACGTGAACGCGCTCCCCGACCTGACCGTCGCCGGCTGGCGGGATGCGCTGGCGGCGCTCTACGCCGACGCGGCCGAGCTGCTGCTCCGATTGGGCGGGACGCCGAGCGGCGAGCACGGGGTGGGACGGCTGCGCGCCGGCCTGTTGGAGCGATTCTACGGCCCGGAGGTGACCGGGCTGTTCCGGGAGCTGAAGCACGCGTACGACTCGCGCGGCACGCTCAACCCGGGTGTTATAATCCCCTCGGCTGATTGGGCGCCCCTCGCCGATCTCAAGGTCGGGCCGGAGGCGACGCCGATTCCCGACGACATTGCCGCCCGGCTGCGAGAGGTGGAGCGGACCGCCGGCTGGGCGACACCAAAGCTCGATCTGGCATCCGCGAGCCCCTAACCCCCAGCTCCTCGCCCCCATGGAAGTCTTCCGCGCCCCTCGCGTGACGCTGATCGCCCGGCCCGAATTCCTCGAGCCCGAGCACCTGCGGGTGCAATGGCAGGGCAACGCCTCCGCCGGCGAGCGCCTCGCCGAGTTCGCCGGCCGGATCTGCTACATGAGCCAGCACAACCCGGCAAACCGGTCGACGGCCGACTACCTCGAGAACATCAAGAAGCAGGGCCACGGCTCGGTGCTGGAGCACGCGGTCTACGTGCTGCTGATCGAGGGCATCTCGCGCTCCTGCTCGCACGAGCTGGTGCGACACCGAGCGGGGTTCGGCTACTCCCAGCTGTCGCAGCGCTACGTGGACGAGTCGCACGCCGCGTTCGTCGTGCCGCCAGCGATGCTGGGCGACCCGGTGCTCGAGTCGGAGTGGGAACGGGAGGTGGCGGACGCCCAGGCGGCGTACGTGCGCGCGGTGGAAGCGCTGATGCAACGCTATGCGTGGATCGGGGACAAGGTGCACCGGCGCAAGGTGGCGCGCGAGGCGGCGCGCAGCGTCCTCCCCAACGCCACCGAGGTGAAGATCGTCGTGTCGGGGAACGCGCGCGCGTGGCGTACGATGCTCGAGCTGCGCGCGAGCGAGGGCGCGGAGCTCGAGATCCGGCGCATGGCGATCGCGTGCCTTCGCGTCCTGCAGCGCGAGGCGCCGGCGCTGTTCGCCGATTTCGAGATTTATCTCGCCGACGACAAGACTGACGCCGCGCGCGTCGCGTACCACAAAGTTTGACGCGCGTCGATCGGCAAAAAATTCCCGACTTGCCTATTGCGCATCGCTTCCGTCTTTCTTATTCTCTACTCGACAACGCGTTTCGATCACAGACCGCACGAGCGGCCTTTTTTTGTAGGAGGTCACCCGAGACCACATGCGAATCGGTCTCGCTTACAACGAAAAACCCGAATCCGCGCCCGCCGCCGAATCCGACGGTACCGGCGATGCGTTCGCCGAATGGGACGACCCATCCACCATCACGGCGGTGGAGCAGGCTCTTGGTCTCTTCGGCAGCGTCACCCGCCTCGAAGCCGATCAGTTCTTTCCGCAGAACGTCGTCCTCGCGCGCCCCGATCTCGTCTTCAACATGGCCGAAGGGCTCCACGGCCAGAGCCGTGAAGCCCTCGTCCCCGCGATCTGCGAGTACCTGAACATCCCGTATACGGGCTCGGACCCGCTTACCCTGGCGCTGTCCCTGCACAAAGGTCGGACCAAGGAGACGCTCGCGTATCGCGGCGTGCCGACGGCTCCGTTCACCTGCATCGAGGCGGCTGGGCACGTCGAGCGCATGGCGCTGCCCTACCCGGTGTTCGTCAAGCCGATCGCCGAGGGGTCGGGGAAGGGTGTGTTCGCGACCAACCTGTGCGCGAACGTCGCCGCGCTGCGCGAGCGGGTCCGGTTCCTGCTCGAGCGCTACGCCGAGCCCGTGCTGGTCGAGACCTACCTCCCGGGTCCCGAGTTCACCATCGCGATCCTCGGGAACGGCCCGGAGGCATACTGTCTCCCGGTGATCGGGTTCGATTTCTCGACACTTCCCGCGGGCGCGGCACCGGTGTACGGCTACGAGGCAAAGTGGGTATGGGACCGCCCTGAAGCACCGCTCGCGATCTTCCAGTGCCCGGCGCGCGTGCCGGCGGCGCTGTCCCGCGAGATCGAGCGCACCGCGCTCGACGCCTACCACGCCCTCGGCTGCCGCGACTGGTGCCGCGTGGACCTCCGCGTGGACCGGTTCGGCGTGCCGAACGTCCTCGAGCTCAACCCCCTGCCGGGCATCATCCCCGATCCGGCCATGAACTCCTGCTTCCCCAAGGCGGCGCGCGCCGCAGGGTTCGGCTACGACGAGCTCATCCAGGAAGTGGTCCGCATCGCCTGGCGGCGCCTCACCGGACAGCCGGTTGGCGAGGCGGGGGCACGTACGGGGGTAGGGGCGCAGCATGCTGCGCCCCTACAGACGGCCGCGGTTTCGGCATGAAGGTTGTCATCCTGTTCGACCCGGGGGCCGAAAACTGGACGCCGGAGGACATCCGCGGCGTGATGAAAGCCGTGGACGAGATCGGCGCGATCTTCGCCTCGATGGGCCACGAGATCCGCAAGGTCCCGGTCCGCCACGACATGCGCTGGTTCCAGGTGGCGCGCCGGGCGGATCTCGTGTTCAATCTGTGCGAAGGCGTTCACGGGAAGAGCGAGTGGGAAGAGCACGTCGTGGGCACGCTCGAATTCGCGGGGATCCCCATCACGGGCGCGAGCCTCTGGACCCTCGCGGCGTGCCGCCGCAAGCCCATCGCGAACGCCTTGCTCCAACTGGCGGGTCTCCCCATTCCCCGCTGGACGGTCGCGCAAGGCAAGATCGAGGACGACTTCCCGCTGCCTGCCATCGTCAAGCCGGCGGCGGAGGACGCAAGCGCGGGGCTCGACCGCGGCTCCGTCGTGAGCGACCGCAAGTCGCTGCGCGCGCGCCTGGCGGCCATGACGGAGCAGTTCGACGAAGTGCTCGTCCAGGAGTACATCGGCGGCCGCGAGTTCAACGTCGGCTTCGTCGGGAGCCGCGTGCTCCCGATCGCGGAGATCGACTTCAGCCGCATGCCGGAGGGCGCCTGGCCCATCCTCACGTACGCCGCCAAATGGGAGCTCGGCTCCGCCGACGACCTCGGCTCGGTGCCCGTGTGCCCGGCCGGCATCCCGCAGAAGCTCGCCGATCGCCTCATCCGGGTCGCCGACCTCGCCTGGCGGACCATGCAGGGAAAGGGCTACGGCCGCATCGATCTGCGGGTGGACGACCAGGGCCGGCCCTGGGTGCTCGAGGTCAACCCCAATCCAGACCTCAACGACGACGCCGGCCTTTCCCGCATGGCGAAGGTCGCCGGCTGGGACTACGCGGAACTGGTGCGCCGGATCGCGGAGGTGGCGCTCCGCGAGGCACAGGGCGCCAAGGCGGCGCGTGAGCTGCTCGCTCCGTCCCGTCGGCCACGCGCAACGCGCACCGCTTGAGCGGCTCACGGCGGCTACCGGCCTGTTCCGGCCGGACGAGGTCGCCATCGCCGTGGAGCTGCTCGACGACGCCCTCGCGGGCGACGACGACTACCGCTTCCTGGGCGCGTATGCGGATGACCGGCTCGTCGGCTACGCGTGCTGGGGTCCGACGCCGGGCACCGCGGGAACCTTCGATCTCTACTGGATCGTCGTGGATCCGGTCCGACAGGGCGAGGGAGTCGGCACCCGATTGTTGCGGGCGGTCGAGGAGAACCTGACGACGGACAACGGACGCCTGATCGTCGTCGAGACGTCGTCGCGCGCCGCCTACGCACCCACGCGCGCCTTCTACGAGCGGCGCGGCTACACCCAGGCGGCCCGGCTCCCGGGCTACTACGCCCCCGGCGACGACCTGGTGATCTATCTCAAGGATCTGACGCATGGAGTCCTGGCAACAGCTACTGCGTAAGCAGAGCATCGCCTCGCTCGAAGCGCTCGTCGCCAAGTTCGGCGCCGAGCACTTTCCCGACCTCGAGCGGCTGCGACAGGCGGCGGAGAATTTCGAGTTTCGGATTTCCCCCGCCATGGTGGACCTCATCACGTCGCCGGGCGACCCCATCTGGCGGCAGTACGTGCCCGACCTGCAGGAGCTCGAAGTACACGACGGGCTGGTGGACTCGTTGGCCGAGGACGCCAACTCGCCCGTGCCGAACATCACCCACCGCTATCCCGACCGGGCGCTGTTCCTCGTGTCGCCGGTGTGTGCCGCGTATTGCCGCTTCTGTACCCGGCGGCGCAAGGTGGGTGACCCCGCAAAGATCCCCATGGCCGAGCTCGAGTCCGCGT
>Ga0209377_1000128_pt1 | contig 44716 bp, 40 predicted proteins | sample GraSoiAngelo_141_FD_185898 | JGI IMG/M metagenome (GOLD analysis project Ga0209377, IMG submission 185898) | Grasslands soil microbial communities from the Angelo Coastal Reserve, California, USA - 14_0929_12_40cm (SPAdes) (version 2) | ecosystem: Environmental > Terrestrial > Soil > Grasslands ...
CAAAAGCTAAAGTGGAACACATTTTATCCATTGGTTGACACGAAGTTTTTGGGGCCGCGACCGCGTCCGCCCGCGTCAAAATTCACAACCGTTGGCCAATGGTATTGGGGCGGAGCCGTGGAAGTTGCTGGTGAATTTCCTGATTTATCGAAAAAATTCGCATTCGAGCCTTATCTGGAGCTTCCGACCCGCGTACCGGAGGCGTGCTTCGAACTGGCGATGAACATCGCCGCCGAGGATCCGGAAAGAAAACGGTTACAACGACTCGGCTGGAAAATTGCCGATCCCCACCGGGTCGCGCGCACCCCGCGGGCTTACCGCCGTTACCTGGCCAGCGCGATCGCTGAATTCACCGCGATCAAGGGCGTTGACGTAGCATGGCGCACCGGATGGATCAGCGATCGCGCCGCAGCATTTCTGGCTCTCGGGCGGCCGGTGATCACCGAAGACACTGGCGCCAGACATCATCTGCCTGCGAACAATGGATTCAGTTTTGTTCACGATGCAGACGAGGCAGAAGCCGCCGTCAACGAAGTGCTGCGCGATTGGCCGCTGCTGTCCGCGAAGGCGCGCGCATGCGCGGTCGAGGTCTTCGATTCGCGAAGGAATCTTAAGACGATTCTTGATCTTTAATCCGCAGACGAGACGCCAATCCGCGTTACATGACTGTTACGAAAAGTCGCTCGATTTAGCGTTGCAAAACGATTTTCGGGTGTTACTCGTTGTGCCGTTATGGCTGACTTGATCAAAGCAGAGGAGCTGAAAGCACGGCTTAAAAAGATCCCGGAATGGGAACTGGAGAAGAAACATATCGAGCGCACTTTTGAGTTTGATGATTTTGCCGATGCGATCGATTTCGTAAATACTGTGGCGGAAGTCGCTGAGGATGAAGAACACCATCCCGACATCGACATCCGCTACAACAAAGTGCGCCTGGTCCTCTCAACTCATAGCAAAGGCGGCTTGACCGAGCTTGATTTTAATCTCGCCGAGAGAATCGATACGCTAGAGGAATAGCGGATTCGAAGTCGCAGATCCCAACGTCCAAGTTCCAAAGAAATTCTAATTCTCAATTCGACAAACGCAGCCACGTCCTGCGGAACGGCTTTTTGGATTTGGATGTTTGAGATTTGTTTGGGATTTGAAGTTTGGAATTTGGAGCTTCTGTCCTAGGGCAGTCGTCCTTCGTCCGCATCGATAAATTGAAACGATGTCTCAATGTCCGATCTGTCACTCATCCCTGCCTCCGCTTTGCGGCGCGTAACCATGCCGGAAACTTCATCGTTCCAGCCGCGCTTGCGCATGAATTCGTTCCAAACGTATAGGTCGTCTTCCGACGGCCTGCGGCCAACTTCGAAGCACCATTGCAAAATCTCCTCGTCGGTGCCGCCCTTTCTCACGCGGTCGACTAATCGATCGTAATCTACTCGGAGAAAGCGGACACACTTCTCATCGAAGCCTTTTCCAAGGTTCGCATGGTAATCCGGAGGCAATTCGCCCTTGGCGTGCAGTCGGATTTTGTCGAGCATCCGACCAAAATAGAAAAGGCCACCAACTTTTTCTGTAGGACTGCGGAGTGGAAATGCGGCCATGGAAGAAACTTGAGCCTTCTCCCGCGCGGTTCAAGCGCGCGGAAATATTTAGCGATTTAGCGATTCAATGATTTAGTGATTTCAATTTGCTAAATCACTCACTCGCTAACTCGCTAAATTGTTGAAATGGATCGGATCGTTGGAGTAGAAACCGAATACGGCTGTCTTCTGAGTGAAGAAGAACCGCACGTTAATTCGGAGTTATGGCCGGCGAAGGTCAAAAACTATCTGTTCCGAAAGGCGGATGCCGGCACGATCGATCTGCATTACCGCGATTACGAGGAACCCCCTGGCAATGGAGGATTTCTCCTCAACGGCGGACGTCTCTACCTCGACATGGGCCATATCGAGTACGCGTCGCCGGAATGTTTGCATCTGCATGATCTGGTCACCTATGAATTGGCCGGCGACGACCTCCTGCAATCTTCGCTGGTGGCTCTCGGCGCGGAGGACCGTGTGTCCTTCATCAAGAATAACGTCGATCATCACACCGGAGCCACGTTTGGCTGCCACGAGAATTATCTGATGAAACGGGAGGCGCAGTTCACGCCTCCAATTCTCGGAACGCTGCTAACTTTCCTGGCGACTCGCCAGATCTTCACCGGCTCGGGACGCGTCGGGCAGTCCAACCCGCTGGCATTCGATTTCGAGCCGCCGCAACCCGAGGCACATGTCAATTTTCAGCTTAGTCAGCGCGCCGACCATATCGTGAACGACATTTATCAATGGGTGCAATTTAATCGCGCAATCATCAACGCGCGCGACGAGCCGCTGGCTGATTACCGGAAATATCGCCGGCTGCATTTGCTGATTGGCGATTCCAACATGAGCCCTTATGCCAATGCGCTGAAAATCGGGACGACTGCCTGCGTTCTCTCATTGCTGGAAGAGGGCCGTTTGCCGCGAAATCTCATTCTGGCTGATGCAGTGCAGAGCACGCGCGATATTTCTCGCGATCCCACTCAGCGATGGACGGTGCGTCTTGAAAACGGTAAAACCATCGACGCGATCGACGTGCAGTGGGAATTCCATCAACTGGCGCAGAAGTACCTGCACAACAGCAGCGCCGAAACCAACTGGTTACTGGAAAACTGGGGATTCGTTCTTGAAGCGCTGACGAATAATCCTCATGCGCTTATCGGCGGCGTCGATTGGATAACAAAGAAATGGTTGCTGGAAACGTTTGTCGAATCTGAAGGGTTAAGCTGGGACGATCCATGGCTGCAAAGCATTGATCTGGAATATCACAACATCGACCCACGGCGCGGCTTGTTCTTTGCCGTTACGCCCGGAAAGCGAATTACTGAGTGGAACAACAGTGTACGTCGTCCCAGCGCGATGCGCGTTCCTCCCGCTAACACGCGCGCCTCAGGTCGCGCGCGGGCAGTTGCTTTTTTCCAGTCCGGCGCCTGCGGGATCCCCTATGTAATTAACTGGGACTCGATCGCCTGTGACAGCCGGGATTTTCTTGTTATGGGCAACCCGTTTGAGACTTACAATGATGAAGTCGACCGTTTTCTGTCAAAGCCGCGCGCGGTCAACGTCGCTGGGGACTGAGCAACTCTTAAAGTCGACCCGGATTAGGCCCAAAATTTGGATCGAATTCTCGTTAGACGCATGTGCCACTCCTTACCAAGAACACCGATCACAGAGAACCAATCGACACATGATTCCAATGCCCTTTCGTATCATTCTGCTTCTAGCGCTCCAGTTCACGGCCTCCCCACTCTCCGCTGCGTCATCGTGGCAGGAGGCCGATCCAGAACAGAGCAACACACGACTCGGAAACGGTAAAACGATTCAGACCGTCGTTTCTCCGAATGGCGCTTATACGGTTCTTTTACGAGATGAAGGGGAGCAACAAGATTTCGCGTGGAAGCGACTTTATCTCAAGCAAGGACAATCCTACACGCTTATTGGTGTTTACAACACAATTGAAGATATCAGGTGGGACGAAGACTCTACAAACGTCCGATTTAAGGCTACAAAGGCCGTGGGGCCGGATCAGGTCGAAGAGCGTGAAGCGACCTACGACCCTCGGAAGAAGCTTCTCAGGTGGCGTGTTCTTCGGGTCATAGAGATTCCCACCTAACATGATGCACCCGATACTGCAACACAACTTCCTCCCAGCGCCTAACCATGCGATGCAGCGAACCGCGAGCCAGCTTGCGATCTCAGTCTTGTGTGTTTGCCATCCACCCGTTGCCTGCGTGGCGCGCATCACAGGGCTCGCGGTCGCTGATCTTGTGTCTCGTTAGCTTACTGCAGTCTTTGCAGTGACGAAATGCCGTAGTTTTCTTGGAGCGCGGGGGCTTCGGCGGCGACTTGCGATGCGTCGAGCTCGATCTGTTTCGGATCTTCTTCGGTCTCGATTTTGATGAAACCTTCGATTGGATGCTTTACGGCTTCTGCCAAATCGTCTAACGATTTGATTTCTCTGCCGTTCACCTTCTTTACGGTCAAATACGCAAGGTCATCGTAACCGATTGTGCTGTTGGCAGGCAGGACTTGGCTGAGGATCACGATGCGCCGATTCCTCTCTGGAAAGAGCTCGGATTGGAAATGGTCGAAATAAACCAAACGCTGAGGCGCTTCTCGTTGCCAGTTGGGTCCCCATTCCTTGAGATATTGACGGGACAGCTCCTGAAAAATCAGGCCGCCAACGACATAATATCGGGGCGGCTGATCGAGATAATAGGGCAGGCTAACGTAATCTTTCGCGTCGCGATGTTCGAGAGTGACGTTTACCTGCATCGGCTTGCCGTTGCGTTGAATGTGGAAAGGGACAACGTCGCCGGCGTACGCGTGTGCCGTGAGTAAATTTGTGAATTCGATCTTGCCATAAAGCGAATCCACATAGTTACCATTTTGGTCGATTTCATTGTTCCCGATCGCTGTTATGACATCGCCGACTTGCAGACCCGCTTTCATTGCCGGCGTGCCTGGTTCCACATTCGTAATGTACACGCCGCCGCCCTTGCCTTTTTCTCCCGCGAATTCGCGCAACTGCGGATCGCGCGTAGGAAAAAATGAGAAGCCAGCAGAGGGAAAACCGCGATAGTTCTGGCTTTCGGCTTCTTTCAAAAAGTGCGTGATGATCGGCGCCGGAATGGCATCAACCAGCTGCGAGCGCGAATCGTAACGCAACAGCAGCCCGGCGAGCTTGTTCTTTTTAACCAAGGGAACCGTGTAGCTGTTCTCGCGATATTGCATGGGGATGCTAATGCGGTAAGTAAGGAATTGCCCAACTTCGATCGGGTAAGGCATCATTTGCACGGTTGTCACCAAGCCTTCTGTTGCGAGTAAGGCACCGGTTGGTTCCAACTGCCACGCTGCGAGCCGGTCGCCGACGACCGTATCAGGCGTGATTTCGAGCGGCGTGATTCCGTCGAGGAATGTTTTCTCCGCCGGTTCAAGGAGCGCCAGGTTCGCTTCGTAATCGATCACCCGCACATTGGCTGCCGTTTTCTCGCCTGATTCCGCGCGCTCCAGTTCTACGTAATTTTGGTTCGCAACGAGATCGGCGGTAACAAGAACACGTCCTTTGGACAAAACCGCTCCAAGGGCGCGTTTTGAAAACGGCGCTTTCTTTTGCCAAGGCCGAAAATAATCGTACGATTGGCCGGTCACATTTACGCGAACCAACGCCAGTTGTTTCTGCTTACCTGCCGCCGACGGAACAGTAGGTTCTTTTTTCGCCAACATCCCGCTGGTTGCGACAACCATGACCCCGAAAACGATAAGAGAGCGTCTAAGCATGTTAAGTCTTGTTCGCCTGCTTCGGCGGACCTGCCTCCGGTTGTTCCCGAAGATTTTGTTCCTTCGCTACATTGTAACGCGTCTTGATGCGTTCACGTGCAGCCTCCACTTTGTTGCGATCAAGCACCAACGGAGGCCCGTCACCGATCATGCGAATGACCAGCTGTTCCGGTGCCTGGGCAAAAGCGTTCGCCAATTCGTCGAGAGTCCGAATTTTCTTGCCGTTTACTTCATCCACAATCGCCCCGCGATAAGGCGCGAGGTACGTGTTGATCGGGTCCGGCAAAATGTTGCTCAGCACGATGATGTCGGGATGCTGTAAATAAATTTGCTCCACGGTGAAATACTCGAAGAAATGACGGAGGCGCAGATCTGTCGCGCGATAAGCCTCCAGCATGTCGAGGTTCAACGGCTGAAAAAGCAAACCGCCATAAAGGACGTAGCGTGCTCGCACATCATAGCTATGGCCTTGGATGGCGTAAGGCCAGGGCTTGTATAACTTAATTGTCACAGTCATCGGCTGCTTGTTCCGCAAGAGATCAAACTTGACCGAATCACCTTTGAACTTTCGCTCGACAACCTCCTCGAATTGGGCGCGCTCGCCCTCCAGTTCGACATTCGCATCGCTGGCAATAGGATGGCCGTCGATCGTTAGAAGAACGTCACCCGGTCGCAGAATACCGTCCGATGGCCCAGCCGCGACCACAGAACTTACCAGCACCCCACGATCATCATCTTTCAATCCAAGAAATTTTCTTTGGGCAGGATTTTGCAATTTCGCGTAGGTGATGGCGAGATCCGGGTATTCGTCGTAATGCCCGTTGCTGATATCTTTCAAGAACCGATTGATCACCGGTGTGGGAATCATGTAGGCCACGCCTTGGGCGACGTCGCCGCTGTAGCCCTGAAATGCAACGCCGACGACTTTCCCATCCTGCATCACGGGCCCACCGCTGTTGCCCGGGTTAATCTGCGCGCTGATCTGTATCGCAAGATGCTGGTCAATCGACGAATGCGTGTAGAGCTGAAAATCAATTCGCGACACGATCCCGGTCGTGACCGACATTCGTTCACCGCCAATTGGGTAACCGTAGGCCGACACGGTCGATTCCAGCGCAGGGATGCCGCCAAATTTCAGCGGGATCATGTTTTTGAAAAAATCCGGAGCCGATACCGTGATGAGTGCGAGGTCGCAATCGTTCGCGATGAATTGCACTGTGGCCGGATATTTGTTGGGATCGCCATCGCGCTCCACGGTGAGATACCGGCTATTGGCGACGACGTGCGCGTTTGTCAGAATGCGGTTGTCGCTAATCACAAACCCGGCACCCACCCCACGTTGCAGCCCACCTGCATTCCATGGCGCCCTGTAGTCAGGTTCCACCGCGGTCGCTGTGATTCGGACCAGACTTTTCTGGACCGGTCCATTTGGTTTTGGCGGCGTAATCAGAACGGGAACGGGAACGACTTCTTGTGCAGGTGGGCTCGATCTCCTTGGGCCCGGGGCCTGGGGTGCCTGTGGACCTTGCGGCTCCATTGGAGGCCCCGCCGGTGTGCTTTCCTGCGCGGGCAAACCCGGCGAGAGCAACAAGGCAATAGTGGTAGCAATAAGAAAACGCTTCATCGGCGGAAAGCCTGCAACCTTAGACAGTGTTATCCAAAATCAACATTCGGATTGGAATTTGCATTTGGCCCTTTTGGTGACACACAGACATTTTAGATGCTTCGCCCGTTCAAATGTGTCACGAGACGCACGAAGCGTTGCCCCTTCAAAGTCTCGAAGCAATCATTAATGTATGTGTGTTGCACAGCGGGATCAAATACCAGCACGATCGAGAATCGACTTGAGCACCTTTTCGGCCTCGAAGAATTCGCGGGCAATGTCGTAAGCAGCGCGCGAATGGTTAGCGTAGTCGCGATTGACTTCTTCTACTGCGTCAACAATTTCCCCGACGGATCGGAAGGATAAGAGTCCTGCTTTCCCGCCATAATTTTTGGTGAAGCCGGTTTCCTGGGTGATCACCGGGCGACCTGCGGCCAGATAGCACGCGCTGCGGTCGCTAAACCAGCCAGTGTTGAGGCGGACATATTGGTCCTTGGCCACCGTAAACTCTCCCTTCGATCGCTGAATGTAATCGCGGTACAGCCAGTAATCGACACTCATCTGCAGAGGACAGCGCAGCCGCCAGCCGTTTCGTTGGAATTTCGTGCGTGTTTTTGAATCTTTGATATTCGTTGCCAGTTCAAATGTTTCTCCGGCTTTTGCTGGTGCGGAAACGAATCGAAGAAACTCTCGCGATTTGCTCCAAAGATATCTCTCTCCACGCCACGAAATATCTTTGAGGCCGCTCGTGGACCAGTTTGCTACTGACGTAAAAACTGGAGCGCTCGCAGGAGACCGCTTTGTTTTCCAGAAACCAGTCACCACCGGTTGCCGCGTCGCGAGCCATTTGAATCCATGCGTTGGAACGGGAAAACTTTTCGTCCCGACGTTTTCGCCAAATGTAAAAAGTGCGCGATGACCTCGCAGATATTCCATTGTCGATTTCACGCCCTTATCGATCTTGATTTGCTCAACGCCAGGATCGCTCTCGACGTAAAGGATGCGATCGGAAACAAGTAAATCGTTATTAAATTCTTGGGTCCCGCAAACGTTCAGGATCGCATCAGCCTCGCGATAGAGTTGACGAATTTTTTTTAACGGCAGACCGGCAGTTGGATTACCGGGCAAATAACGTGCGCAATATGCCCAGCGATTCTTGAAGTCAAAGTCGCGCGCCAGGCAGGCGAGAACTTTTGCTGCGTAATCGAACTCGTCGGTGACTTCGAACGTTTCCGGATTGTACGGCAAGCGCGCTGAATCCTCGATGAAGAAAACCTCGTGCCCAAGGCGTTGCAGTCCCACAATGTAGTGAATGTGCTGCCAGATCACCCCTGCGATCGGCATCGATCCCATGAAACCCATGATGACGATGCGCTTGCGTTTCATGACCTACCGCTGAGAGCGCGGAGGACGCAGAGGGTTACAAACAAAGAATTCATCTCTGCGAACTCAGCGATCTCTGCGGTTAAATTTTCTGACGACTACGGCTGGATTGCCGGCCACCACAACATTTGGCTCGACCGATTTGGTAACCACTGCGCCTGCGGCGACAACCGAGTTTTCGCCGATCGTGACGCCTTTCAAAATCACGGCGTTCATGCCGATCCAGACGTTGTCCGCGATTTTCACCGGAGCCGTCGTTAGTTTTGGACGAGCCGGGCGGTTTTTGTAATACGGGGCAAGAGCTTGTGCATCGATCAGACGCTGTGCGGGCTCGAGCGGATGAAAGTCCGAATCGGCGATACCGACGTTCCATGAAACGAGGCAATGCGATCCGATCTCGATCTTTTCCTCCGCCATGATCAACGCGCCATTGAGCAGCGTGAAATCGCCGATTGTGCAATGACCATTCTCGCCGATCGCAAATGAGCAGCCCGCGTAACATGAAACGTGTTTGCCGATAATTACTGCTCGCGGCTCTTTGCTCCGGAGCTTTCGGAAGATTTGCGCTGTCTCGCAGTAGAATCCTTCTCCGAACTCAACATTGCCTGGAATTGGCTCCGGCCACCAATCGCCTTCCACGTGTCGATCTTCTCTGACGTTGCTCATGAGGGTCTTCCTGTCATTCTGAGCGAAGCGAAGAATCTCAATATTTCTTTCTCCGCGTTGATTGCCTCGGCATCCAGAGATGTTTCGCTTCGCTCAACATGACAGGGCACTACGTCACGTCGGAAATTTTCCTGAACTGTAAAGTTTCGCGTAAACACCGCCGCGCGCGACAAGTTCGTGGCCTCGACCTTGTTCTATGATCTGTCCGTGGTCGAGCACGATGATTTGATCGAGATTGTGGATCGTGGCCAGCCGATGTGTTGCGATCAAAGTTGTCCGGCCGCGCATCAATTCTTTGATTGTCTCCATAATCGCAGCCTCGGTAGCCGGATCGAGCGCCGAAGTCGGTTCATCAAGCAACAGGATGGGCGCATTTTTCAGAAACGCCCGCGCGATTCCAATGCGCTGCCGTTGACCAACGCTCAGATGTCCGCCCCTTTCGCCGACGAGGCTGCCGTATCCCTGAGGCATCTCGCGGATAAACTCATCGGCCTGCGCCCGACGCGCCGCTTCGATGATTTCTTCTTCGGTCGCATCCGGCCGGCCATAGGCAATATTTTCGCGAACTGTAGTCGAGAACAGCAATGTGTCCTGCAGCACGATTGCGATCTGCGCCCGCAAAGATTTTTTCGTTATTTCGCGCACGTCACGGTCATCGAGCATGACAGAACCGCTCGAGGGATCGTAAAATCGAGGCACCAAACTCAGTAAAGTGCTCTTACCCACGCCAGTCCCGCCTACGAGCCCGATGATCTGGTTTGGCTCGATGCGAAGATCGATGTTGCGCAAGACCTGGCGATCTCCCGCATAAGCAAAACTTACCGATTGAAACGCGATGGCACCGTTCGCGGAAGAAATGGCAACCGCGTTCGGTGAATCAACAACGTCATCCTGCCGGTCCAAAACTTCGAAGCAACGTTTCGCGCCTGCGGTGGCGCCTTCCATTGCCCATGCCGTGTAGGTGAGCGATTCCAGCGGTTGGTAAAGCATTAGCAGATACGCGCTGAAGACCAGAAGCGAGCCCAGTGTGAGCGTACCCGTCAGAACATGCAGCGTACCGATGTAGTACATCACGGCCGTGCCGACCACCATCAGCGTGCTGATCACGAGGGCGCTGTTTACGTTCGTCAAAGTCAGCCGCAAATTTGCTTGCAGACTCTGGCGGGCTTGCTGCTGAAATTGCCGCACTTCAAAGTCCTCGCGTCCGAACGCGTGCACCATTCGGATCGAGCTCAGGCCTTCCTGCGCCTGCGCGAGAACGGCGCTCTCCTGTTCTTGAATGGATGTCGATTCGCGGCGAATCCTGTGGGCAAAGAGATAGATGGCGCCGACAACTAACGGAACAATCCCAAGCGAGACCAACGTAAGCTGCCAGTCCAGTCGCAGCATGATAACGAAAGTTCCGATCAACGTGATGACAGACGCAAAGATGTTGGTGAATCCCTTGTTGTAGATTGTCTGAATCGATTGCGAGTCGTACGCCACGCGGAAACTGGAATCGCTCGAGCGCCGCGCATCGTGATATTTGAGCGAGAGCGATTGCAGATACGCGTACAAATCGGTGCGCAACTTTAGCAACGCTTGTAACCCAATTTTCACGAACAGATAATTCGTGATCCAATTAATGATTCCCCAAAGAAACTGGATACCGATCAGCGCCAGACAGAGCAGGAGAACCCACGTGCGCCAGTCGGGCCGTATCGCTGCCCCTGCGCGCAGAAAATCGTCAACGATGATCTTGAATGGCCACGGCTTGAGCAGGTTCAGACCTATGCCAACGAACGCCAGGCACAATCCGAAGATCGTTTGCCACAGAAATGGTCGGTAGTAATGGAGAACGCGCCGATAAATCGACATGTGAATTTTGGATTGCGGATTTTCGTTTTTAGACTGAACTAGGGGCAAACTTTATTGCGGCCCGAATCGAGAGATTCCTCGACTTCGCTCGGAATGACAATATGCATCATCTTCTTGAAACTTGGTTCTCTTGGGTATTGACCGGTGGATATACCGGGATTGTCGTGTTGATGGCGATGGAGAGCTCTATCTTTCCGGTCCCGAGCGAGATCGTCATTCCGCCGGCTGCATTTTTGGCCGCGCAAGGAAAATTGAATCCTGTTGGGGTGGTGCTGGCCGGGACAGTGGGATCGTATTTGGGTTCGGCCATCACGTACTGGGCATCACGGCTCATTGGACGTCCGCTTATCGTAAAGTACGGTCGGTTCGTTCTCATCAGTCCTAAAAAACTGGAACAAGCCGAGAATTGGCTGGCGCGCTATGAAGCAGGGGGCGTCTTTTTCGCGCGTCTGCTTCCCGTGGTTCGCCATTTGATCTCGATCCCGGCGGGGATCGTTCGGATGAACTTCGGCGTTTTCAGTATCGTCACCATCGCTGGTTCGGCGCTCTGGTGCTCGATCCTGGCTTACCTTGGCGACAAAGCATATCGCATTGAACCCGAGCTCTTGACTAATCCGGATGCGCTTGTGCGCTTTATCCAAGGACAATCGCGCGGGATCCTGCTGGTGATCGCGCTTTTCGCAGCTCTTTACATGCTCACTCTGCGGTTGCTGAAGCCGCGTTCCAGCGCATAGGCAGCGCCCTGGCAACCTGCCAGAAAAAGCCGCATACGTTCCCATATTCGGAGACCGAATTTCCTAACCGCCGCCAAAGACCTCCGCAGGCGGCTGACGCAAGACGCCTCCCTCGGCGCCTCACTGAGCGAGAGGCTGTCGCAAGATTTGTGTTTGAAAATTGAACAAAAGTGTCGCTCAACGGTCAGTGGTAGGTGAACAAAGTATGAATAACTGCATTGGGTTTATGGATGAGATATTCGCATCAGGGAATGGCACCGGAACTGCTCTCCGGAAAAGCAGACACAATATGAAAAGAAATCGGCAAATTCTAAAGCGGCGCACCAGGTTGTCTCTTGGCGATCTCATCCTGGCAGTGAGTTCCTGCACCAACAGCAGCAGGGAAACGGTCGCAACCGTTGCGGATCTTCTTGCCAGTGGCCGGGTGCGCTTGGACGACAACGGACGTTACCTGCGCGCGCGCGTCTGTTAGACGGCGGACCGAATAACGATTCTGAGAAGTCGCTCCCGTGTTCTGTCGCTGGAGCGATTTTGTTTTTGGACCTCTGTCTCAGCGGACTTCGTGTTGTCGGCCCCAGATCCAACGCGCTGAGGACAGCTCACATTACGGCGTTCGGCCTCAGTTTCGGCTCCTAATGTTAGCGTCGATCGCGTCAACAAAACACTTTTCGCGTGAGTCGGTCGCTTTTATCTTAACGCAGTGATCGATCGTTATTCCCGGCCAGAGATGAGCAAGATCTGGTCGGATGAGCGCAAGTTTCAGATTTGGCTGGAGATCGAAGTGCTCGCCTGCGAGGCGATGGCGGAGCTGTGTCAGATCCCAAAAGAGGACGCTGCGGAGATTCGCAAGCGGGCGCGATTTTCAATCCCGAAAATCTTGGAAATTGAAAAGCGTACGGATCACGACGTCATCGCTTTTCTAGAGAACGTAGCTGAATCGGTCGGTCCGGCAGCACGCTGGATTCATCAGGGGCTGACTTCATCAGATATTTTGGACACAACCCTCGCCGTCCAACTGAACGAGTCGTGCCAAATTCTGCTCGACGATCTGCAAACGCTACGCACCGCTATTGCTGGGCAGGCGTGCCGGTTCAAGATGACTCCGATGATCGGCCGCAGCCACGGCGTGCACGCCGAGCCGATCACATTCGGTCTGAAGCTCGCGCTCATGTATGATGAATTCCGCCGCGCCATCGAGCGGCTCACCCAAACGCGCGAACGCATCCGCGTCGGCAAAATCAGTGGAGCGGTCGGTACTCATGCGCACATCGATCCTAAGATCGAGCGCGCGGTTTGCGAAAAACTCGGACTAAAACCGGCGACACTCTCAACTCAGATCGTGCAGCGCGACCGCCACGCGGAATTTATGGCAACGCTCGCCGTCATCGCATCGAGCATCGATCGTTGGGCGACAGAATTCCGTCATCTCCAGCGCACCGAGGTGCTTGAAGTTGAAGAGTTTTTCGGCGAAGGCCAGAAAGGCAGCTCCGCCATGCCGCACAAGCGCAATCCAATCACAAGCGAACGCTTGAGCGGTTTGGCGCGCGTCATTCGCGGGAATGCAGTCGTTGCGCTGGAGAACGTGGCGCTCTGGCACGAGCGCGATATCAGTCACTCGAGCGCCGAGCGAATCATTCTGCCGGATTCATGCATCCTGCTCGATTACATGCTCGCGAAATTGCGAGACATCGTCGAAAAATTGCAGGTCTATCCCGAGCGAATGGCGCAGAATCTCGCCCTCACGAAGGGACTGTATTTCAGCCAGTCGGTCCTGCTTGCTCTGACGAACGCGGGTGCGGAACGCAAAGCTGCTTATGAAGCGGTTCAACGCGCCGCTATGAAAACTTGGAAAGGCGAGGGGACATTTGCCGAAAACGCAAAATGCGAAGCGGAAATCGTCGCGAAACTTTCACCGGAAGAAATCGATCGCCTTTGCTCGCTCGACATTCATTTCAAGCACGTCGGTTCGACCTTCAAGGCGCTTGGGTTGGAGTAGGTAGACATGCCGTACTGCGGCGTCCACTCGGTGCGGCGCTGCGTTGATAAAATCAGTTCAGCCGCTGCCACACGTAGCGAACTGGACCGTCTCGGACTGCAATTCGACTGGTTTCGATGCCGATGATTGGCCACTGGCGATGCCGCATTTCAATCGCTTCGCCTTTGAAGCTCGGCACGGTTTTCATCTCTGTTAGCAGTTTTCCATTTGCCGTGCACCATATACCTGCCCAGAGCTGCTCTCTTACGTCACCTTTTCCCGGCTCACGCCAATTTGGCATGTTTGCGAACACGCCGATGCTGTGATCTCGCCCAAGGACGATTTCGTAGTCATGCGTATTATAGTGGACACGCCAAGAACCGAACAAATCGGTATCGACAACGTCGCGTGTGCATGCCCTCACGGTGGAGTCAGGAAATAGCCGCTTGTAGCTGAGAACACGTTTTTCGTTGGGATCTACGAGCTCCAATGTATCTCCTGTGGCCTTCACGATCATAAACTGAACTTGTTTGTCCTCGGGTTCCCATTTGTCGAGCCCAATTGAAGAAGTGAAATGAACGGCAATTTGTCCATTTTGCAGCCTCCACGTGCCTGCGCTAGTAGGACAACTCGGGGTAGTTAGTGCATTCTTTTCGCTTACCCATGCAACAAACATGTGATCTCTGCTGAGTGCGATTTCCTGCACAATGTCTGCCGTTTCCGCCCGCCATGTGCCAGTAAAACTCGTTTCAGAAAATTTCGTGCAGCTGCACAGGGCGAAAACGGCAATCACCGCCAAGCGATTCACGGCACGAAAACTTAACGAGTCAGCTTGTTCATTCGTAACGCAGTGCTTCGATGGGATCGAGGTTAGCGGCGCGATAGGCGGGGTAGAGACCAAAGGCGATGCCGATTGCCGAGCAGACGAGAAGGCCCGCAATCGCCCAGCCGTAAGGGAAAATTAGGTCCACCTTGAGCCACGCTGCGAGCATGTCGCCGACGATGATTCCAAGAACGATTCCGAGCATACCGCCGGCCTCGGAAATGAAGACGGCCTCGGTTAAAAATTGACGCAGGATATCGCGACTGCGGGCACCGATCGATTTGCGAACCCCGATTTCCTTTGTCCGTTCGGTGACGCTTACCAGCATGATGTTCATGATGCCGATTCCGGCAGCGACGAGCGCAATGAAACTGATGACGAACGCGCCTACTCGCACGTAGCCCGCAACGTTAACGAACGCACTCTTGAGCGAGTCGTTACTGTAAATCTCGAAATCGTTCGGCTGATCGGGGCGCAAGCCGCGGGCGATCCGCATGGCGCCGATCGCACGATCAAATGTGCGGTTGTACGTGTCTTGCGTGAACGCTTGCGTCGCGATGTTGACGGTACGTTTGGCCTCGCCGTAATCCTCGAAAAAGCGCGTAATCGGCATGAGCACAAGGTCGTCCTGGCTCTGGCCGAATGCGGTCCCTTTTTCCGCCAGCACGCCGACGATTGTGTACGTGTGTCCGCTCACGCGTATGACTTTACCGATCGGCGTTTCGTGTGGAAACAGCCTTTTCTCTACAACCTTTCCCACAACGATGACGCGCCGCGAAAGCTCGACATCTTCATCATTCAAATTGCGGCCGTAACCGAGCGTGTGCGCGTTGGCAGTAAGAAAACTTCGATTCGTCCCAACGATGAGAAGGCTCGGCGTCGTCTTAACCCCGTTGTAAACCGCCTGGCCTTTTACTTCATAACCAAAACTCTTGAGGCAAATCTCGCGCGCCTCGCCTTCCATCAACCGATAATAATGAATCGCCTGTTTGTAGGAAATATTGTGGCGGTTCCGAAATTTTTCCTGCACATCGCCGCTCGCACTGACATTGGCTGGGTATTTGGCAAACTGGAAAATATTCGACCCGAGAAAGCTAATGCCGTTCTCAATTGAATATTGCAATGCGCCAATAGCAGTCATGACTGAAATCACCGAGAACACGCCGATGGTGATGCCAAGCATTGTCAGCGCCGAGCGCAGTTTATTCGCGCCGAGCGACGACCACGCCATTTTTATGATTTCGCCGAATAGCATTTCAAACGTTTATTTACCGCAGAGGGCGCAGAGTTCGCAGAGCTGAATCATAACCTGACCTCCTCAACGAGGCCGCGTCCGGTCAACTTCCATAGCGGCACCAATGATCGCATCCGTGAGTTGATTCAAATTCTTCACAGTCTCTGTGTCCTCTGCGTCCTCTGCGGTTAAAGGTCTATTCATATCTCAGTGCCGCTACTGGATCGAGACGGGACGCTGTCCAAGCTGGCGCGAAACCCGAGAACAAGCCGGTCAGTATTGAGACAATCATGCTTAGAAACACCAAGCCCACCGAGAAATGGATTGGAAAAGACGGAAACGCTTTGCCAATTCCGAAGCACATTAGATAGGCAAACGCCAGCCCGATGAACCCGCCGAGGAGACAAAGCGCCGTCGATTCGATCAGGAATTGCAGCAGGATCGTTCGCCGCCGCGCGCCAAGCGCTTTGCGTGTTCCGATTTCCTTTGTGCGCTCTTTTACGCTGACGAACGTGATGTTCATGATGCCGATCGCGCCGACGAAAAGGGACAGGCCAGTAATGAACAGTCCGGCGATCGCAATTGAGTTTTTCACCGGATCGAGCGTGCTCTTGAATGCCTGTTGCTCGTTGATCGAGAAATCGTCCTTTTTCTCGGGGGGCAATCCGCGCACGCGTCGCATCAAACCAGTGAGCTCGTCCTTCGCATCGGCGAGTCTGGTCTTGTCTTTTACTTTCACACGCACGTCCGAATCACTTTTAGCGGAGAAATATTTGTTAAACGCGCCGAGCGGCATCGCCACCATTGAGTCCCAGCTGAACAAACCAAGAAAGGTGCCCTGTCGCGTATTTACTCCAACGACTTTGAACAATTGACCGTTGATCAACACCGATTTGTTGAGCGGGCTTTCGGAAGGGAAAAGCGCGTCGGCCACGTCATAGCCAATCACGACAACATTGGCGCCCCCCCGCGACTCGAGCTCGTTGAAGAATCGCCCAACCGTACAATCGATCGTCGAGGTTACGATGAAGTCCGACGTCGTCCCGAGCACGAAGACGTTGTCGACCTGGTTGCCGCCATATTTGATTGATCGCATCAAATTCGACGTCGGGACTGCGATGACTAGGTTCGAATTCGGCGTTGCCGCGATCATCCTGTTTAATGTCTCGGTGTAGTCAGTTTTGATCTTTTTGCGGTCCCGGTAGTTCCACCAGTCGTCTACTGGCTTCCACGGCCATTGCGTCACGTACAAGACGTCGTCGCCGAGAACTGCCATGCTTTTGTCGAAACCGATAGAGATCCCGTTCACTGCGGTGCCCATCAACGTCACGGCGATAATGCCAATGATCACCCCGAGGGCGGTGAGTGTTGAGCGCGTCAGATTCGAGCGCATTTGCGCCGCTGCGATTTTCCAACTTTCGCTCAGCTCGTATAGAAGGCGTTTCATGCCGATGTTTGTGTAGCAACGGGCATATCGAGCTCCGCAATGAATCCGGCGTGATCCATCTCGATGAGTCCGTCGCGCAAATGCACGGTTCGACGCGCGTGCGCAGCGATATCGCGTTCATGCGTCACGAGAATGATCGTGTTGCCGCGACGATATAAATCCTCCAAGAGTTCCATGATTTCTTCGCCCGTTTTCGAGTCGAGGTTACCGGTGGGCTCGTCGGCGAGAATAATCGATGGTCCGTTCACGAGCGCGCGGGCAATGGCCACTCGCTGGCGTTGGCCGCCAGAAAGTTCGTTCGGTTTGTGATGAATGCGATCCCCCAAGCCCACGTCTGTCAGTACCTGGGTCGCGCGTTCTACACGCCGCTCGGGCTGGATGCCCGCGTAGATGAGCGGCAGTTCCACATTACGCAGGGATGTCGATCTGGGCAGAAGATTGAAGGTTTGAAACACGAAGCCGATCTCGCGATTGCGAACGGCCGCAAGCTCGTCGTCATCCATTTCGGCAACGTTCTTGCCATTGAATTCGTAGCGGCCGGAGGTCGGGGTATCGAGACAACCGAGCATGTTCATGAGCGTGGATTTGCCGCTGCCGCTCGGCCCCATTATGGCGATGTATTCGTTGCGATGAATCTTCAGGTTGACACCGCGCAGCGCACGAACCACTTCCTCGCCCATCACGTAGTCTTTAGTGATGTTCTCAATGTCGATCACGACCGGCCCAGGCGGTCTGATTGAGTTTCGAGTCTCCATCGCAATGTCGATAGTCGCTCGTCGAGATTACTTCATTCCTTCCTTGTCGTACGTGACCTTGATGCCGTCTTTCAATTTTCGGCTGATCACGCTGTAACTTCCCGAGATCACCTCGTCGCCAGGCTGAATACCGCTTTTGATTTCGGTGTAAGTATCGTCGGAAATACCGGTCGTTACTTTCACTATCTGGGCGTTGGTTCCTTTTTTGAGGAACACGACCTTGGAGACTTTTTCGCGCTCTTCTTTTTGTGCCGCTTTCTCGGCTCGCTCATTGACGAACTCCGCGTTGTTATCGCCCTTGTCGCGCTGCGCGACCTTCTGCCTTTTCTTTTCGATTTCCTCTGGACTCAAATTGCTCTCGCCGGTGCGAATGGTCACGGCCTGCATCGGCACTGCCACGACGTCTTTCGCCTCGTTTGTATGGATTTCCGCCGTACAACTCAGCGCGGGCTTCAACGTCACGGCAGCGTCTTCGATTCGAATTTTCACCTCAAAATTGGTGACCTCTTCCTGAGTGCCCGCGCCGGTTGTTTTTCCAGTGTTGGCGATTTGATAAACCGTGCCATGAAATTTCCGATCGCCGTAGGCGTCAATTTTGATCTCGGCCTTGTCGCCCACCTTGACACTTACGACGTCGTTTTCGTTCACATCGACACGCGCTTCCATGTGGCTGAGATCAGCAACGCGCATGACTTCCGTGCCGGCAAATTGCCCTGTCGCCACCAGACGTTCGCCCTGTTTGCTGTTGAGAACTGTGACCGTGCCATCGATCGGGGAATAAATTGTCGTCTTTGACAGCTGATCGCGCGCCTGACTCGAGCCAGCCTGCGCGCGCTCAATCTCATGGAGCGAGCTTTCGTAAGTGTTCTTCGCAACGTCATACGCTGCTTCAGCTGCATTGTATTCCTGTTCTGAAATTAGCTTCTTACTGAACAGGTCTTCCGCTCGCTTGAAATCGTGCTCGGTCTTCAGCATCGTCGCCTTCTGCTGAAGATTTGTTGCTTTCGCTGCGCTGATCGCCGCTTCCTGTTGCTCCACGAGCGCCTTGTACGAATCCGGTTTGATCCGTACAAGCAGATCGCCTTGCTTGACTCGCTTTCCGTCTTCCACCGGTAGCTCGATGATTTCGCCCGCGACCTCGGGAGAAATTTTTACTTCTGTTTCCGGTTGCACCTTTCCTGTTGCTGAAACTGTCTGCACGATAGTTTTACGAATCGCCTTCTCCGTGGTAACCGGAACCGCTTTCTCGCGCTTGCTCCAGATAATCGACGCAGCGATGCAAAGCACGACCAGGCCGATGGAACTGCAAATGATTTGCTTTTTGCGTCGGGCGCGACGCTGCTTCGCCGTCAAAGGCGCCGGGGCAGGTGTGCTTACAACTTGGTGCATTGTGAGAGCGGTTCGCGGGGTGAAAGCTTCAGGGTTAGTTGGTTGTTGGACTCTTGCAAACGAAATCCCATTCATGACAACGTTGGGATGCGCCGAAAAGCCGCTTTGGATTCAGCTAATTGCAGCTTCCTTCAATGACGCTGATCTTGTCGGTCGATCCCACGACTTAACGCCGCGGCGAGCCCTAATTTGCTCAACTGCCCACAGCGCGTGCTCTGCGATCAAAGGCTCCGGATCGTCTGCCGCGCGTTCGAGCGCCGGAAGATCGGATACGTCGCCGGTGTTACCGAGAGCGACACACACATTGCGTAGAAAACCACGGCGCTTGATTCGTTTTATTGGGGAATTTTTGAAAACGGCGCGAAACTCTACTTCACTGAGTTCCAAATACTCCCGCAACGACATACCCGTCGTTGATTGGCGTGCTGAAAAAGCTGTCTGGTGAGAAACTTGAGCGAACCGGTTCCATGGGCAAACATCCAGGCAATCATCGCAACCGAAGATCCGATCTCCGATAAGTGCGCGAAGCTCCAAGGGAATGGAACCTTTCAACTCAATCGTCAGATAAGAGATGCAGCGGCGTGCGTCGAGTCGATGCGGAGCAGTGATCGCGCCTGTCGGGCACGCAGCGATACAGCGCTCGCATGTTCCGCAGTGATCGGCGACTGGCTCATCCACCGACAGTTCAAGCGTCGTCAAAAGCTCTGCGAGAAAGAACCAAGTCCCGAGCCGTTCATCAATCAGCATGGTGTTTTTGCCATGCCAGCCAATTCCAGCTTGCGCCGCATGGTCGCGCTCTAAAATAGGGCCGGTATCCACGTAATATTTCTGCTGTCCGCCAAAACTGCGAAGAAATTGGTCGATCTTGCTGAGCTTCGCCTCGATCACATCGTGATAATCCTCGCCCCACGCGTAGCGCGCGATTCTGCCCGTAGCTCCGACATGTCGGGGCGACCGACGAACTTGTTCACCCTGAAAATAATTCAGCGCCAAAGTAACGATGGATCGCGCGCCGGGCAAAACTTTCTGCGGATCGCAACGCTTCTCTTCGCCGCGTTGCATGTAATGCATTTCGCCGTGCGCGCCGTCACGCAACCATTCCCGAAATTCACTTGTATGCGCTGGCTCGGTGCAAGCTGCTATGCGACAGGAATCAAAACCAATCTGCCGCGCAAAAGACACGAGCTGCGCCTTCAAATCTCTTTGCGAAGTTTGAGTCATCATGCTGTAGTCGGCATAGGCGTCCCTGGCTGCGGGTTGGCGCCAACTCTTCCGAGTTTGCTCAAAATTGCCAGGGCAACTTCCTCATTTGTAAGCATCGACGTATCGACTCGGACATCCGCAACGCTGCCATAAAGTGGTTGCCGTGCCTGCAACATTCGCGCAAACGATCGCCTTGGACTTTTCACTTGCAACAACGGTCGGTTGCCTGATCGCGAGGCGCGTTCGAATAGCGCTTCCTCATTGCCGTCCAGCCAAACGGTTAAGCCGAGCCGTTTCAAAATCTGCAGATTCTCGTGGCGTAAAACGATACCCCCACCGGTTACGATGATTGCCCGCTTTGTCTCTGACAGTTGGCGCAGGGCTTGAGTTTCCGCTTCACGGAATTTCTTCTCGCCGTGTTTGGAAAAGATTTCCGGGATCGAGAGTCCGAATTTCGACGCAACGATGTCGTCGGTGTCGAATAGGACGAGTGCCGTGCGCCGCTGCAGGCAAGTTCCAACGGACGACTTTCCTGCGCCCATCATGCCGATGAGGACAATCGATCCAGCGACAGCGTTCACAGGACAATATCTCATTAACACCTTGCTTCAGCCAGACGTGTTGTGTTTCGAATCAGCATCGCGTTGCTGTCATGTAGAGCGAAGCAAAACATCTCTGGATTATTCTGTTCGCCGCCAAACCAATAATCAGAGATTCCTCACTTCGCTCGGAATGACGGAGGGCTTGGCGTTTCACAGAATGGAGCCGGCGGGAGCCGAGCGACATGGACGGGAAGCCCGAAGGGTGAGTTTGCTGGCGCAAACGAATCAAACGCCCTACAATTTGCCCATGCCTGAATCGAAGCCTTTGGTTGCCATCATCATGGGCAGCAAATCAGATTGGGAAACGATGCGGCACGCCGTAGAAACGCTAGATGAGCTCGGTGTGGCGAATGAAGCGCGCGTTCTATCTGCGCATCGCACTCCCGACGCGACTACGGAGTTCGCGCGAACAGCGGCTGATCGCGGCGTACGGGTGATTATCGCTGGCGCGGGTGGCGCGGCGCATTTGGCTGGAGTGATTGCTGCACATACATGGCTGCCTGTGCTCGGTGTTCCGATTCAATCGAAGCTCCAGGGGCTCGATTCCCTTTTGTCGACTGCTCAAATGCCGGGGGGCATTCCCGTCGGCACTTTAGCGATCGGGGAGGCGGGGGCGAAAAACGCCGCGCTTCTCGCGGCTGCGATTCTCGCCACGTCCGATAAGACGATTCGTCATCAACTGGAGGCCTTTCGTAAGAAACAGTCGGAAGCTGTACTGGCTGCGAAATTGCCAAAGTGAAAACAGTGATTTCAACCGACCGCGCTGCGGCGGTTGAACTGCTGCGCAAAGGCGAGATTGTGGGACTGCCCACGGAAACGGTTTACGGACTCGCTGCTGACGCGCTGAACCCGATTGCAGTCGCGAAAATCTTTGAGGCGAAGGAACGACCGCGGTTCGATCCGCTGATTGTGCATTTGCCCAACGAAGAATGGCTGGAACGCGTAGCAAAGATCGACAATCGTTCCCACGCGCCGATCAATAAGTTGGTCACGCGATTCTGGCCCGGACCGCTCACACTAGTTTTAGATCGGCGATCGATTGTTCCGGAAATTGTAACCGCAGGGCTCGACACCGTTGCCGTGCGAATGAGTTCGCATCCGGTTTTTGCCGAAATCATCTCCGAACTTGGAAAACCAATTGCTGCGCCTAGCGCGAACCGATTCGGCCGCATCAGTCCTACGACTGCACAACACGTGCTCGCTGAACTCAATGGACGAATCGAGTTAATCATCGACGCGGGGCGAACCCAACATGGACTTGAGTCAACAATTGTTCGTGTGCGGGGAAACAGCATCCAGATCTTGCGGCGTGGGCCGATTACCGCAGAGCAGTTATCGGAATTTGCAAAGATCAACATCGTCGCGGCGTCGACACAGAAAATTTCGGCTCCGGGACAATTGCCATCGCATTATGCGCCCAAAACACCATTGGACTTGATCGACGACGCGAAATCATTTTCACCGAAAAACGACCAACGCGTTGGTTTGCTGGCATGGCATCCAAGAAAGGGCGATCTCCAGATCGCCCAGCGGCGGACTGGAGACCGCCGCTCCTTGCAATTTCTCGCAGTCCGAAATCTCAGCGAACAACAAGACCTTCGCGAAGCAGCTGCGAACTTGTTTCGATATCTGCGCGAACTCGATGCACTTGGTCTCGATCTTATCGTTGCGGAACGAGTTCCCTCTCAGGGACTCGGCGCAGCGATTCTTGATCGGCTTGAGCGTGCGTCGCACGGCTACTCTGTCGCCCCAGAGATGCCTGAATAAATCCTTTAAACAGTGGATGCGGCTTATTTGGTTTGCTTTGGAACTCCGGGTGATACTGGCAACCGACGAAATACGGGTGATCGCGCAGCTCAATCAGTTCGGCGAGGGTGCCATCCGGCGATGTACCTGAAATCACGAAGCCTTTTGCGTTCATTCGGTCGCGATACTTCATGTTGAACTCGTATCGGTGCCGGTGCCGCTCCGTTACCTCGGTGTCACCGTAGATTTTTTCAGCGAGCGTGCCTTGGACAACCTTGGTTGGCCATGTGCCCAGTCGCATGCTTGCCCCTTTGTTACGGACGCCACGCTGCTCCTCCAGCAGGGAGATTACCGGCTCTGGAGTTTTCTTGTCGAACTCAGTGCTGTTAGCGTCTTTGATTCCACAGACGTTCCTCGCAAATTCAATCGTCGCCACCTGCATACCAAGACACAGACCGAGGTACGGAATCTTATGCTCCCGTGCGAAACGTGCTGCGTTGATTTTTCCGTCAACACCGCGAGCGCCAAATCCGCCAGGAATCAGGACGGCGCCAATATCTTTCAACTGCGAGTCCACGCCGTGCTCCAGCGATTCGGCATCAATCAGTTTAAGATCGATTCCGCAGTCCTCGCTCGCGGCGGCGTGCGTGAGTGATTCATAAATGCTCTTGTAGGCGTCGCGGACTTCCATGTATTTGCCAACTACAGCGATCTTGATGCGGCGCTTTGGATTTACAACGCGTTCGACAAATTTTCGCCAGTCTGCCAGATCGGGGGCAGGCGTTTGCAGATGCAAAAGATCGCACACCAATTGGTCGAGTCCCTCAGCATGCAGTGTTAACGGCACTTCATAAATCGTGTGCTCGACATCGCGCTCCTCGATCACGGCTTTTTCAGAAACGCTGCAGAACATCGACAGTTTCCGACGCACATCCCGATCCAGCGGTTTTTCGCTACGGCAAATCAACACCTGCGGCTGCAAACCGATCTCGCGGAGCTTCGCCACGCTTTGCTGCGTTGGCTTTGTTTTTAATTCGTGCGCCGCCTTGATGTATGGAACAAGCGTCACGTGCATGTTCAGCACGTTTTCCGGGCCGACCTCTAGAATAAATTGTCGAATCGCTTCCAGAAATGGCAGACCTTCGATGTCACCGGTCGTTCCGCCGATCTCAGTAATAACGACGTCGTATTTGCTTTCGTCGGAAAGCTCACGAATGCGATTTTTGATCACGTCCGTGACATGCGGAATGACCTGAACAGTCTTGCCGAGATAATCGCCGCGCCGCTCCTTTAAAATGACGGTCTCGTAAACCTGGCCGCTGGTCAGGTTGTTGTGCCGTGTGAGGACGCAGTTGGTGAAGCGCTCGTAATGTCCAAGATCGAGATCGGTTTCAGCGCCATCGTTGAGCACATAAACTTCTCCGTGCTGGAACGGGTTCATCGTGCCGGGATCGACATTGAGGTAAGGATCGAACTTTTGTAGGACAACGCGCAGCTTGCGCGCTTCAAGTAGCGTCCCGAGTGAGGCTGCGGTTAAGCCTTTACCCAGCGAACTGACGACACCCCCGGTGACAAAAATGTATTTCATCCGGAGCGAGCACTCTGTTGGGCGCGAACGAGTTTTTGCTCCAGCGATTTTGCGTCGGCGGGCGTGTCCACGCCGGGCGAACCATGTTTGGTGACGAGCACATGAACTTTTACACCATTTTCCAACGCGCGCAATTGCTCCAGCGACTCAGCGCGCTCAAGTGGACTCGGTTTCCACTTCACAAACTGGAGCAGCACGTCGCGACGGAAACCATAAATACCCTGATGCCGCAGATAACGAACACGGGAAGGTTTGGCAGAGTAGGGGATAACGCTTCGCGAGAAGTAGAGAGCGCAATTGTGCCGATCTATGACGACTTTGTTTTGATGCGGTGATTCTGCTTCGGAAGGATTTTGGAACGGATGCGCGGCAGTAACGATGTCGATCTTCACGCCCGAGCGAAGTTTTTCAACGACTGCATCAATCAAACGGGGATCGAGCAACGGTTCATCCCCTTGGATATTGAGCACGAACGAAAAAGCTTTTGCGCGGCGTGCGACTTCCGCCACCCGATCAGTCCCGCTACGATGTCTCGGGGAGGTCAAAGCGACCTCGGCGCCCCACTTGAAAGCGGCCTCGGCAATGCGCATATCGTCGGTGGCAACGATCAGCCGGTCTAGATTTTTGGCTGTTTGACACCGCTGCCAGACGTGTTGCAGAAGTGGTTTATCGGCAATGCGATGCAGTGGTTTTCCCGGAAAACGTGTAGACGACCAGCGCGCTGGAATGACGCCCAATGCCTTATTCATTGCCTGTCATCCTGAGCGAACCGCAGGATCTCTCGATTGCCGAAGCATTACGCAAGTGGACGTCTCCGTGCAACGAACCAAAGGGCGGGGTTCCTCCCCTGATTCGGAATGACCGCGTAATCATGACGTTATGTTCAAGATAATCTCCGCCGCTGCGGGGAAATCCTCCGCAATCCAATCAGCCTTGCTGCTAGTAATGTCGCGTTGAAAACCGGTTTGAACGCGGATCGTGCGCACGCCAGCGTTGCGACCGCATTCGACATCGACTTCCTTGTCGCCAATGAAAAATGAGCGTGAAAGGTCAATCCCGTGTTCTTGCTTGGCCTGCAAGATCATCCCGGGGGCTGGTTTGCGAGAGCTGGAATCTTGCCCGGGAAGATCGGGGGAAAAATAGGTCGCCCCGATCAAATCATCCAACTGTCGCAGGACCTCCGCGTCAACGGCACGATATTGCTCGACTGTCATCAGACCGCGACCGATCCCGCTCTGATTTGTAATGACAATCAGTTTGAAACCACGCGCTTTCAAACGCCGCAATGCTTCCGGAACGCCTGGAAAAATCCTGACGTCTTTCGGGTCGGAACAATAATCACAATCCTTCATGATGGTGCCGTCGCGATCGACAAAGACGGCAGGAGACAGCTCATCAGTCATGGTCGCTGTCCTCTCGGAAGCTGGCGATAAGTTCATTTCGCGTCACGGTTGCAGTTCCAAGTTTGCTAACCACAATTGCGCTTCCGTGGTTGGCGATTTCTGCCGCTTCAATTGGAGTTGCTCCGCAGACAAGCCCGAGGGTAAAGAGCGCAACGGCAGTATCGCCCGCGCCGGAGACATCAAAAACCTGTCGTGCCTTTGTTGGAATATAATGTGGCTCTTCTATCTGCTGAAAAAGCATCATGCCGTGTTCGCCCAGCGTGATAAGGAGATATTTTGTGTTCCATTTCTTAAGAAGCGTTTCGCCGACGCGCCGGAGATCGACATCGTGCGGCGGGACCGCATCCGGATCGCGCCCTGGAATGCCAGCTGCCAGAAAAGCCTCTGCGCGGTTCGGCGTAACCACTGTGGCGCCATGCCAATCCATTAGATGCTCGGGATTGGGATCGGCCGCCACGATCTTGCCGGCCGAGCGCGCAACATCTGTAATCTCCGAAACCATATCAGCTGACAAAAACCCTTTGCCGTAGTCTTCAAAGATAATCGCGTCTGTCTGCGCAATGGTGTTTCGGACCGCCGCGAGCACATGCTGGACTTGGTGTGCCGATGGCCCGGTAAACTGTTCACGATCGACGCGAACAACCTGTTGATGACGCGCAATGATGCGCGTTTTCACAATCGTGCGGAACGACTCGTCTTTAACCGCGTTGGAGAAATCGATTTTTTGTTCCGCCAACAGTTCCTGAAGTTGCTGGCCACTGCGATCGTTTCCCAGCAAGCCAATGATCGCGACGTAATCTACGAATTCGCGCAGATTGCGTGCGACGTTGGCAGCGCCTCCGGGGTAGAACGACTCTCTGGTGACCTCCACAACAGGAACCGGCGCCTCGGGGGAAATGCGGCCGACTTTTCCCCACACGAATTCATCGAGCATCAAATCGCCGATGACCAGTATTCGCATTGATGACGAACGATCCAGAAGCGTCTTGAGTCTGTTGAGGTTCATAAAAGTGCAGAAGATGCCGCCGAGGCAGCGCGATGGTTCGACTATGGGAAAGCAAATTTTTGTTGACGGCGTTTGTGCGCGGAGCGGGTTCTGTTAAAGTTCGCTCCATTAAATCCTTAAATCGAACTCGAAATCAACAGTCGAAAGTGCCAATGATTCCGTTTACCAGATATTTGAAATTAGGCGTGGGTGTCCTCTGTGGGCTTGCATTGTGTGCAGGTGCCGCTCAAGCGCCACAGCACATCAATATTAAACAATTAGCAACCAGGGTGGAAGACGTTGTCGTGCCGTTGCCGAACGAAATTTTCGGCGCCCTGAACAAACTGGGCACGGTGAACTGGAAGCAGCACGTGCGCAGCGACAAAGGACCGAACTTTACCGAGAGGCCGCGTATCGCTCTTTTACTTGGGACGGTGATCGCCGATGGTTTTATCGCAGTGCAGGCGGAAGACGCGGACGCCGTAAAAGATATTGGCCAGCGCGTCCTGGCCCTGGCGAAGGGTATCGGCGTGGGAAATTCGATTACTCCACATGCCAAGGCGATCATCGAGGCGGCCGACAAGCGTAATTGGGAAAACGTCCGCAGAGAACTGGATCGCACCCAAAACAGCGTGCAACAGGCGATGAACGAGGTGCACGATGAAAAATTATCACAGCTTGTAAGCCTGGGCGGATGGCTGCGTGGTACAGAGGTGTTGACCTCGGTTGTGAAGGAACATTTTTCCAGCGATGGCGCCGAGCTGCTGCACCAGCCCGATCTGCTTTCCTATTTTCAAACAAGGCTCCAAGCTATGCCCGAGTTTAACCTGCCCATCATCCGCCAAATTCAAGACGCGCTGGTCGAGGTGAAACCTTTGATTGATGTCGGCGATCGCCGCATTCCGCCCGAATCAGTGAAGAAGGTCAATGAAATCACAACCCGGCTCGGCCATGGCATCGTCACAAGAGACTAGCACTTCGATGAAAAGCTGCGCGAAACTCGTGTTCCAGACGAGCGCTCTGCTGCTCGTTTTAGTAGCCCTTCAACCTGTGATTTTCGCATCGGTGGACGATGCACAGTCGTTTGCTCTTCAAGCCGCTGAACCATATGTAAAACAAGGATTTCAGGTGCGTGAGGATTACTGGGGAGGCGACCTCGGTTCCGGAGAAAAAAAGGCAGTCCGACAGCAATTGTTCAAAGGGAACGAATATTGGTTTTGGTTGGGAACGGAAGTCGATAAGGCAAAGGTTTCCGTTCACGTTTATGACTCAGATGGGAAACTCGCCGAAGAGCCGGACGGATGGGAAAAAGGCCACTTTGCAGGTGCACACGTTATTCCAAAAGCGACCGGCAGCTACTTCATCATAGTCAGTGTTGAGGAATCGCCAGAGGATCGGACTCATTGGGCATTGGTGTATGGTTTTCGGTAGGACTGAGTGGCTTCGAATCGGGCAGATGCCGATGCTACTTGGAAAATGACTGAAACGCGAACTTTGCAGTTTGAAAGCCCACGCGCTCTGCAATCGCTTTACGCTAACGATCTCAAGCTTTTGAAGAATCTCGAGGACTCGCTCGGTGTAAAAGTGACCACGCGCGAAGGTTGGGTGAAACTCGAGGGCGATCCGGGTCGCCTAGACAAAGCGCAACAAGTGTTCGAACAGCTTGATAAAGCGCGCCAGCAAGGTGTCGATATTCAACGGCACGAATTCAATTATGCGCTTAAATCCGTGACCGGAGACCAGGATGAAAACCTCGGCGAGATAGTATTGACGAAAATCACAACCTCGTCACGCAAGCCGCCGATCGTGGCGCGGAGCGCAAACCAGCGCGCGTACGTCGATGCAATTCAAAAGCACGACGTGGTATTTGGAATTGGACCGGCTGGCACGGGCAAAACTTTTCTTGCTGTGGCGATGGCCGTCGCGGCGCTCAAGAAAGAACAGGTGGCGCGCATTATTTTGACGCGACCCGCGGTGGAAGCCGGTGAAGCGCTGGGATTTCTTCCAGGCGACCTCGAACAAAAGATTACGCCATATCTCCGCCCGCTTTACGATGCGTTGCATGAAATGTTGGAGCCGGAGGAAATGGAGCGGGCGATTTCAAGGCAAACGATTGAAGTGGCTCCGCTGGCGTATATGCGTGGACGCACCTTGAACAATGCTTTTGTGATTCTAGACGAGGCACAGAACACCACGACTGAACAAATGTTCATGCTGCTGACACGAATCGGTTTGAATTCCAAATGCGTGGTTACGGGTGACGTCACACAAATTGATTTGCCCGCCAACAAACGCTCCGGTGTGGTCGAAGCGTTACAGGCATTGAAAACCGTGCCGGGAATTGCGACCGTATATTTCACCGAGCGCGACGTTGTGCGCCATGAGCTCGTGCGCGCCATCATTGGCGCGTACCAACTGCACCGGTCGCCCGCGCCGTCACCGCGCAAATAGAAAACAACCATGTTCGATTTCCTCAAACGCGGGCGACTCATCAGACGCGGACTGGCCTCACGCAAGATGCGGCGACGACGACGGGCACGAAGCGAGCTCATGCGGAACCTGGAAAACGCGACCTACGTGAGGGTATTCCTCCTTGCACTGTTTGCGGCCGGCCTCGCATTTCTAGTCTTCAGTGGTCAACAGCCTGAACCGACAAAAAATTACGTGATTGCGCTGCTTGTTTTGGCCACGGCGATTACCCAGCTTTGGATCAACCAACCGAAGAGCTTTTACCAAAACTCGCGACTTCTTCTTGTGTTTGGCGTTATCCTTGCGCAACTGGCCGTTACAAAACTGTTGCTGGTCATTTGTAACAGCGGCGATTACCGATTCTTAAAGCCGGAGATGGCCGGCTTGATCACGCCCTATGCGTTTGCGCCGCTCGTGCTGAGCGTGCTGCTGGGACGGCAGCACGGCCTCTATGCTGCCTTCTTCGTCAGCTTATGGAGCAGCATGTTGTTTGGTCCAATTGATGCCCCGCTTTTGTTAACCAGTCTGATCAGCGGATTTACTGCTGTCTCTCTAACGTTGCAGGTGCGGCGGCGCAGCAAATTGATTCGGGCTGGTCTCTACGTCGGACTCGCGATCTGGTTATTGTCGCTGACGTTTGGTTTGATCGGACCTATCAATTGGTTTTATCCGACGGCCAATGACTGGGGCATGCTCGGATGGCAGAGTGCGCTCGCGATCGGAAATGGGGTTTTGACTGCCACACTGGTTGGCGGGGCGCTGCCAATGCTCGAGAACCTGTTTAGAATCACGACAGATATTTCGTGGCTGGAAGCTTCCGATCTGAATCACCCTTTGCTGCGCCGCATGACCATCGAAGCGCCGGGCACTTATCATCACAGCCTCGTTGTGGCCAATCTCGCCGAAGCGGCAGCGGAAGCGGTCGATGCAAACGCGACGCTTTGCCGCGTCTGCTCGTACTTCCATGACGTTGGCAAGCTGGTGAAACCGGAATACTTCACCGAAAACATGAGCTTTGAACGCAACCCACATGATGAACTCGCGCCGACGATGAGCGCACTGATTATCATCGCGCACGTCAAGGAAGGCGTGGATCTTGCGCTGAAGCATCGGCTAAACCAGCGCATCATCGATATTATCCAGGAGCACCACGGCACCTCGCTCGTCCGTTATTTTTATCAACGCGCGGTCCAGCAGCATGAAGACGCGCGCGCTGGGGGCAAGATCATGAAGCTGCGCGAGGACGATATTCCAGAAGTGCACGAGGAGAGTTTTCGTTACAGCGGGCCGAAACCGCAGACGAAGGAAAGCGCGATCGTCAGTCTGGCCGACACGATTGAGAGCGCCTCGCGCAGCCTGGAGAAACCAACGCCGCAAAAAATCGAAGCGCTCGTGAACGAGCTGATCGACGAGCGCATTAGCGATCGGCAACTGGACGAATGCGATCTGACGCTCGGCGAATTGAAAGTAATCGCCGACCGTTTCCGATTCACGCTTCTATCGATGTTGCATACTCGAATCGCTTATCCAAAGGCAGGGCACAGACCGGCAGTGCCGCGCGACGAAATCTTGCGCCCAGACGTGATGGCCGCCAGGCGCAAACCTGAAACCGCTCCGCCAATCTCGGCTGCGTAATCGCAGCAAAGATGGCGTCCGACACAGACGCCCTACAGTTCAGGCGGATGCGCACGCGGCTCACGATCCTTTGAGCCGGCACTGCTCGGAACCGTGACGAAGGGGCCGCCTTCCATCGGTGTGACTTTGGTGAAAGCGACATCAGGCATTTCGCTCGGCAATCCTTCGAGCGGAAAATCTTTTCGCAACGGGAAGTACGGATAACCGTCCCACATCAGGATACGTCTTAGATCGAGATGCCCGTTAAACTTGATGCCCATCATGTCGTAAGCCTCGCGCTCGTGCCAGTTGGCTGTGGGCCAAATGTCGGAAATGGTGTCGACCGCGCCGAGCTCTTCGGGAACTCTTAATTTCAAGCGCAGATGCACGCCGTGCGGCATCGAGTAAAGATGATAAACAATTTCGAAGCGCGGGTCTTCGCCGAAATTGTCGATGCTTGTGATGTCGAGCAAATAATCGAATGAAAGCTCATCACGGCAGAATTTGGCGATCTCATGGAGATCACTGGCCGCGATCGTAAAACTCGTTTCGCCGCGGAATTCAGTTTCGCGCTGAATTTTTCCCCCAAATGAGTTGCTCAGCGATTCGCGTGCTTCCTGGCTCGTCATCTGTGCTTATGTTGTAGGACAGGCGCTCCGCCTGCCGAGATCGTGACAGAAGGCAAGCGATGCGCTTGCCCTACAATTGCGAGTTGCAGCCCGCGTGCTCATGATGCGAGCATTTCCTCGAGCTTTTCAGTGAGCTTCGGTTTCTGGTCCCTGAACGACTGGTGCCGGGAAATTTTCTCCTGCAATTTCATCAAACCAGCTAGCAACGCTTCCGGACGCGGTGGGCAACCAGAGATGTAAACATCGACGGGGATAAGCTGATCGATTCCCTGCAGTGTAGCGTAAGAGCGGTACATACCGCCTGTGGAAGCGCATGCGCCCATGGCGATCACCCATTTCGGCTCCGGCATCTGCTCATAGATCCGCTTCACCGCGAGAGCCATTTTGTAGGTCACCGTGCCGGCCACGATCATCACATCGCATTGCCGCGGCGAGAAGCGCATCACTTCCGCGCCAAACCGCGCAATGTCAAAGCGCGATGCAGCCGTTGCCATCAACTCGATCGCGCAACAAGCCAGGCCCATCGGCATTGGCCAGAGCGAGTTTTTGCGGACCCAATTCAGCGCCGCATCGAAGCGTGTAAAAATCATGTTGCCTTCGATCTTGGAATCGTAGGCCGTCGCTCGCTTCTCTGACATGCGAAAAGGGTAACGTGCAGAATTGGGTGTGCAAGATCCGCAAGCATGTAATTGGTTCGGCGTTGTCTCAGTAACACCTGGTTCTAACCGGGTGATTTTACATCTGGTGTGGGAAAGTCGTTTAAACGGGCTTTCGACAGTTTCGTGCGTGAAAACACCGGTCTGAAGACACGCTGTTAATGAGACTGCCACTAAATTAGCCGTTTCGTCGGATGATTTGGCACAGTATTCGGTTCACGGCGTAATTTTGCGCGACACCCCTCTCGAATGTATAGAAACGCTCTTGTAATGACTGAAGTAGCGCGTACGCATCTGGACGCTCTCGAGAACCAGAGCATTTTTATTTTTCGCGAGGCGTATCACGCTTTCAAAAACATCGCGACGCCATGGTCGATGGGCAAGGACTCAAACGTTCTCATCTGGCTGGCGCGCAAATCTTTTTTTGGACGCGTACCATTTCCGATTTTGCACATCGACACGACTTATGAGTTTCCAGAAATGCTGGAGTTCCGTGAATGGGCGACGAAGTATCACAACCTGAATTTGATCGTGAAAATTAATACCGAGGCGCGCGCACGCGGCATCGGGTACGAGACGCATGATCCGGTAACAGTGACGCACGAGCTAAAAACCGTCGCGTTACAACAGGCGCTTGCGGAATATAAATGGGATGCGCTCATCACCGGCATTCGCCGCGATGAAGATCCCACGCGCGCGAAGGAGAGGTATTTTTCGCCGCGCAACGCGCAGTTCGAATGGGACTACAAAGATCAGCCTCCGGAATTCTGGAGCCAATTCGTTACCACTACAGCAAAGGGCGAACATGTCCGCGTGCAACCGTTGCTCGATTGGACCGAGATCGACGTCTGGCGCTACATCCAGCGAGAAAACATTCCCATCCCGAAGATGTATTTTGCCCGAAACGGAAAACGTTTCCGTTCGTTAGGCTGCAGCCCCATTACGCATCCAATCGAAAGCAACGCATCTACAATCGACGAGATCGTCGCCGAGCTAGAGGCGACAAAAACAACCGAGCGCGCCGGCCGTGCACAAGACCATTACGAACGGAATGCGATGCAGAAATTAAGGGCGAAGGGATTTTTATGAAAGCCGGAGAGCGGATAGCGGATGCCGGAAAGATTTTACTATGACGCGTCCGAAAGGAAATTTGAAAGGACGCTCCACGTCGGAATCAGAATCTTATCCGGTATCCGCTATCCGCTCTCCGATTTCTACTCCGCTGCGCGTGGTTTTCGTTGGTCACGTCGATCACGGAAAGTCCACGCTAATCGGGCGCATCCTGCATGACACCGGTTCACTGCCCGAGGGCAAGATCGAGGAAATTAAGAAGGCCTGCGCGGCGGAAGGGATGGAGTTTGAATTTGCATTCCTGCTCGATGCGCTGCTGGAGGAGCAGAAACAAAACGTCACGATCGACACGACGGAGATTCCTTTCCGAACAGCGCGCCGCCGTTACGCCATTATCGACGCGCCAGGGCACAAGGAATTTTTGAAGAACATGATCACCGGCGCGTCGAGAGCGGACGCCGCGATCCTGGTGATTGGCGCGGACGAAGGCGTGCGCGAACAGAGCCGTCGTCACGGTTATCTGCTCAGTATGCTTGGCATCCGGAACCTCATCGTCGTGGTAAACAAAATGGATCTCGTGGGTTATTCGGAAAAACGATTTCGCGAGATCGAACAGGACTATCGGAAGTTTCTCCAGCAGCTCGGACTCAACGCGCACACATTTATTCCTGCGTCGGCGAGTGAAGGTGAGAACGTCGCGCGGTCGAGCATGAAAATGAAATGGTACTGCGCGGCGAACGTTCTCGAAGCGCTCGACTTGCTGGAGCCGCAAAAGTCTGACGTCGATCTTCCGCTGCGCTTTTGTGTTCAGGATGTTTATCGCTTCGATGGACGACGGATCATTGCAGGCCGGATCGAAACCGGAACGCTGAGAGTGGGAGATGAGTTGATATTCTCGCCGGCAAATAAGTCATCAGTGGTTGCTACGATTGAGCGCTGGCCACAGGTCATCCTGAGCGGAGTAGAAGGATCCCGCGGAGCTAGCTCAACGGTAACGCAACGGGATTCCTCGACTTCGCCCGGAATGACAGTCGTTGCAGGCGATTCGATCGGGATCACTTTGGCCGAACAGATTTTTGTCGAGCGCGGCTATGTCGCATCGCACCAGAACGAAACACCGGTCGAGACAAACCGGTTCCACGCAGATTTGTTCTGGATCGTGCGCGAACCCCTACGGATAGGACATTTTTACGATCTGCGCCTCGCAACGCAAGAGGTGAAATGTCAGATCGTTTCCATCGAGCAGGTGATGGATTCGTCCACGCTCGAAAAGACAAGCGACGCGCGCGAACAGTTGCAGCGCAACGAGATTGGCCGGCTTGCGATTCAAACTCGCGGCCCACTCGTCATCGATAATTACGATCGCGTGCCAAATCTTGGCCGATTTGTGATCGTTGATGATGGAAAAATCTGCGGCGGCGGCACGATTTTCGGCGGCGTCTACACAGATCGAACCGTCGCAAAAAGCAAAAATATTTTCTGGACCGAGGAAAAGATTACAGCCCGGGAACGGGCGCTGCGAACTGGCCATCGGGGAGCAGTCATCTGGTTGACCGGACTTTCCGGCGCCGGGAAATCGACCATTGCGCAGTCACTCGAACGCGATCTGTTCCATCGTGGCATGCACACCTACGTGCTGGACGGCGACAATATCCGGCACGGCTTGACCTCGAATCTTGGCTTCTCGCCAGACGATCGGATGGAGAACATTCGCCGCGTTAGTGAAGTGGCGAAACTGATGGCCGACGCAGGTACGGTCGTAATCACCGCGTTCATCTCGCCGTATCGAATGGATCGCCGCCGTGCGCGCGAAATCGCGCTCGAGGGCAACGCGGAGTTTATCGAGGTCTTCGTTGACGCGCCGCTCGAAGTTTGCGAAGCGCGCGACCCAAAGAACCTCTACAAAAAAGCGCGCGCAGGAGAGATTCGTGAGTTCACTGGAATTGATGCCCCCTACGAAGCTCCAGACGACCCCGAGATCGTAGTGCACACGGACCAGCAAACCGTCGATGAATCGGTCGCGACGATCCTTGAGCAGTTGTTATCGCGTTTGCGCACAGAGGAGTAATTCCGTCATCTTGAACGGAGCGAAGCGAAGTCGAAAGAGCTCGCGGCATTACCCTGAGGCTTCTCAACGGGATTCCTGGACTTCGCTCGGAATGACAATGAAGCTTAGAATTCGATACGCCGAGCCTGGCGATGCGTCAGTGCTTGCGCAACTGATGTGCGAGCTCGGCTACGAAACAACCGCCACCGAAATGCGTCGGCGTTTGAAATCAATTTTCAGCGATGCGCGCTTTCGCACATTTGTCGCCGAGATCAACGATCAGGTTTGCGGAATGAGTGGGACGCTGACACACGCCAGTCACGAGCATAACGATTTCACCGGAAAAATTACCGCGCTGATTGTGTCCAGGAAACATCGGCGCAGCGGCATCGGTCGCGCGCTCATTGGCGCAGCTGAGAAAGATTTTGTGGAGAAAAGAGTTACGCGAGTGAGTCTAACAACCCGATTCACCCGCGAAGACGCGCATCAATTTTACGAGGCGCTCGGTTACTCCCGAACTGGCTTCCGCTTTGCAAAAAATCTTTCGCCCATCTCTGCAGACAAGTAACGATACATCTTCCGAGGGCGGTCGCGATCTTTGTCGCTGAGCCCGGCGATTCGCACCGGAAAGCGGCTACGGAATAGGAGCGGCTGCGGACCTAGCGGGTCTTTGCGTCCCCCGAAATTCGAAGAAAGCAAACACCAAAACACCAGCATTCAGTAGCAAGATCGTCAGCGTAGAATACGTAAGCCATTCAATTAGGCTTACTGAGCTATCCAAGCTGTGGTTCAAATCCTGCAACAGTTTTAGAGACTTTACTCGTGCCTCGTCGGCAGGCTGATTTCGAAACCTCTCCATAACTTGCGGAAAAATTTGCCGCTCGTGAAGTATATCTCGATGTCTTGGAAAGACCGAAATCATATAAATCACAGAGCCTATCCCAATCGCATCAATTGCGATCGTGCCGATCAGAATGATGCTTAGATTCGACAGTTTCAATTTATGAAATCCAGATCGTTTTCGTGTTCGTAAATTCGCGGATGCCGGCGGCGCCAAGCTCACGGCCGAAACCGGAACGTTTTACTCCGCCGAAGGGCAGACGCGGATCGGAGGCGACCATTGCATTGATGAAAACCATGCCGGTATCCAACTCAGATACGAAGAGTTTCTGCTCCTCGCGATCATTGGTCCATGCGCTGGAGCCGAGACCAAATGTGGTGTCGTTCGCCAGCTCGATGGCATTATGGGCGTCGCGCACCCGGAAAACAGCTGCGACCGGGCCGAACACTTCTTCACGATACGCCGGCGATTCTTTGGGAACATCGACGAAAACAGTTGGCTCGTAGAACAATCCGGCGCCGTGGATCCGATTTCCGCCGGTCAATAGTTTCGCGCCCGCGGCGATCGTTTTCTGAACCTGATCGTGCACATCTTGCAGGATTTGTTCCGTCGCGAGCGGACCGATTTCCGTCGTCTCGTCCATCGGATCCCCAATCTTCAATGCGCGCATGCGCGCGACGAACTGATCCAGAAACTCGTCGTAAATTTGATCAGCAATCATGAAACGCTTCGCGGCAATACATGATTGACCGGTATTGATCGTGCGTGCTTTGACCGCAGTGCTCAATGCGCGCTCGAAGTCTGCGCTTGGCATCACGATGAACCCATCACTGCCGCCAAGCTCAAGCACGCTTTTCTTGATCTCGCCCGCGGCGGTGCTTGCTACCGCGCTTCCGGCTTTGTCACTGCCTGTGAGCGTTACTGCTTTGACGCGCGGATCGACAATCAGCTTTTTCACCTGCTCCGGTTCGATTAGCAGCGTTTGAAAAACACCATCATCGAAACCGGCGCGGCAAAAGATTTCTTCAATTGCCAGCGCGCACTGCGGGACATTGGATGCGTGCTTCAGCAAACCGACATTGCCGGCAAATAACGCGGGTGCGGCGAATCGAAAGACCTGCCAGAAAGGAAAATTCCACGGCATGATCGCGAGCACCGGTCCGAGCGGTTGATATTGCACGTAACTTTCAGCGGCATCGGTCTGCGCCGGTTCGTCCTCCAGAAATCGCTCGCCGTTCTCGGCGTAAAACCGGCAACCCCGCGCGCATTTCTCGATTTCTGCAACTGAATCGCGAAACAGCTTCCCCATCTCGAGCGTTATGATCTCGGCAAATTTTTCCTTTTCTTGAAACAGCAACTCCGTTACGGCATGCAAAAGCTCTGAGCGCTCTGTGAACGTCGTTCGACGATATTTTCTGAACGCGTCTTCTGCACGCTTCAACCGTTTCTCGATTTCTGCATCGTCGAAGGGAGAAAATTCCTTGAGCTTTTCGCCTGTCGTGGGATTGATTGTGGCGATTGGCATCAATCGGAACATAGGCACTTTGCCTGTGCGGCCAACGGACATTCGGTTCGAAAGTTCTAGAGCAGCGGAGTGCAACTCCGCTGGGCGCACAGACTGTGAGTCTATGTTCCGATCCGCGCTAAATTCGCAGCCCTTTTGGAATCAGGACGCGATCGAGCAAATCGAAAAACCATTGCACAAGCAACGCGAGCACAGCTGCGGGGATCGCGCCTTGCAAAATTGTTACGTGATCGTTCAGGTCTAGCCCGCTAAGGATCGGTTCGCCCAGACCTCCGGCGCCGATCAATGCCGCTAGCGTAGCAGTGCCGACGTTAATCACGGCGCTGGTTTTGATTCCGGATAGGATCGAGCGGGATGCCATCGGAAGATAAATTTCCCAGAGCCGGATCATTGGGCTGAGCCCCAATGCAACGGCAGATTCTCGCAACGATCGTGGAATGTCCTGCAACCCGCTCGCAGTGTTGCGCACAATCGGGAGCAAACCGTAAAGGAAAAGCGCCGCGATTGCAGTGCGGACGCTGATTCCGAAAAAGGGAAGGGGAACAAGCAAGGCCAGCAAGGCGAGCGACGGAATGGTTTGGACGATGCTGGCGAAACCCAGAATCCCGTGACCAATCGGACCGCCGCGACTCGCAACGATGCCAAGCGGAATTCCAACAATCACTGCAAGCAACAGCGAAAATCCAGCCAGTTGGAGATGACGAAGCGTCCAGCGCGCGAGTTTGTGTGGAAACGATTCGCCAATGTGGGAGGGGCCTGAGCGCCCCGACGGTCGCGGCGCTAAGGCTGCTTCCACATTGAAATACAAGTCTGCCGCGGCCGTGTAATTTTTTGTGCGCTCTGCTTCTGCGTTGAGGCGGACCATGCGTTTTTCATCCAGCGTTCCTTCCAACCGACGCAATGCAGCAATAGCATCCGGGCGCATGGACAATCGGAACAGGAAGAGTGCCTCGTACTTCGGGAAGAACTGAAGGTCGTCTTCCAGAACAACGAGATCATTCTTTTCAATCTTTGCGTCGGTCGAATAGGCGTCCTTTACGTCAACCGAGCCGTTGGCAATCGCGGCGTACCCCAGTGCATGATCGATCCCGACGACATTCTGCTGGGGAAGCGCGTAGCGCTCGCGCAATGGTCGCCAGCCATCCTGTCGATTCAGGAATTCGTGCGTGAGTCCGATCTTAAGCTCGGGATATTTTTGAAGATCCCTGATAGTGTGCACGCCGAGTCGTTGCGCTTCGCTGCGTCGCATCACTAACGCATAAGTGTTGTTAAAGCCGAGTGGCTCAGTTATTCCCACCTGAAATTTCGCGAGCAAGGCGCGAATTTCTGCCAGTGATAACGCGCGATCGGTTTTCAGAATCTGCTGCGTAATTGTTCCGGTGTATTCCGGGTAGGCATCGATCTGCCCGCCTCGCAGCGCTTCCCAGAGAATGATCGTGCCGCCCATGCCCTGGCGATGTTCCGCAGGAATTCCGGCATTGGTTAACGAGCGTTTGGCGATTTCTCCCAGCACATACGATTCGGTAAATTTCTTCGAACCGATCACAACATCCGCAGCGGCCGAAGAATGAATCAGGAAAAAAGGAATGCAGGAAAAAATCAGAAGAAAATCTGGAAGCCAGGAAACCAGGAACAATCGACAGGATTGCTTTGCTTTTCTGGCTTTATGGTTTCCAGATTCATTTGCTCTGCTCATTTCCTGTTTCCCTACTTTCCTGATTCGATTCATAGGGTCGCGATTCCACGTTGCGCGTTGATGAATTCGGAAACGAAAGGATCGGCAGGCCTCTCGCGGAGATCGGTAACTGAACCTTTTTGTACGACGCGGCCTTCATTCAGGAGCACGATTTCGTCACCGAAATAAATTGCCTCCTCCAGGTCGTGCGTGACGAAGAGCACCGTGTGACCCAGCTGCGCAAAAATTTCCTTGAGATCCTTTTGCAAAGAAGCGCGGACGAGCGGGTCCAGAGCGCCGAGCGGTTCGTCGAGCAACAGCAGCTCTGGCGAAAGCATTAGCGCGCGCATCAAACTGACGCGCTGCCGCTGGCCTCCGGAAAGTTCAACAGGATACCGCGGGAGCAGTTTTTCAGAAAACCTTGTCAGCTCGCACAATTCCAGGAGTTTGGTTCGCATTTCGTCCTGGGATTTCCCGACATGGCGCGCCATCAGGAGGACATTGGCGCGCGCCGTCAGGTGCGGGAACAGCCCACCTTCCTGGATGACGTAACCAATCCGGCGGCGAAGGTTGTCGATGTTATCGAGGTTGATTGGTTCTCCGCCGAAGTCGATGCGACCGGAGTCGGGCTCGATCAAACGAATGATTAAGCGCAGCAAAGTCGATTTGCCACAACCGCTGGGACCGATGAGCACAGTGGTCCTGCTGCGCTCGATCGAGAGATTTGTTGAATGCAACGCCGCTGTGCCCGCGTAGCGTTTGCTCACATCGAAGAGTCGAACCAACGCGCTCATTAAAGCAGCGCGACCCTCTGGCTTGCGTTGTGAATTAGATCGCAAGCGGGACGCATGCGCTACCCTGAACGGACTACGAAATAGAAAACGCCGAACAAGCGCGCATCGTCAGTCCACATCTGCGCAAACTCAAATTCCGCTTTGCCGGCGAGCGCGGAAAACTCTTCCGGTGAGTATTTATAGGAAAACTCGGTGACGATCTTTTCAGCCCGGCGAAAATGAAACCTTTGTTCGTCAAGGTAAACAAACTGGTCGCTCTCACTGATGAGATACATTTCGATTCGCCCAGCATCTGAATTGTAAATAGCGCGGTGGCGCCATTGATCCAGGTCGAAATCGGCGCCCAGTTCACGGTTCGCCCGCGCCAACAGGTTCAAATTAAACTGTGCAGTAACGCCGGCGCGGTCGTTGTAAGCACCTTCCAGCACGTCGCGAGCTTTCTTCAAATCTGCGCCGATGAGCAGGCCGCCTTTTTCCCGGCAAACATTAGCTACACGACGCAGGAATTGCACCGCTTCATCAGGCTCGAAGTTCCCGATAGTCGATCCAGGAAAATAAACGACATTACGCGCAGGTTTGTGATGTGGTGAAGGCAGAACCACGGGTTGCAAGTAATCGGCACAGACCGGCAGAATTTCCAGATCGGGAAAAATTTTCCGGAAATTGGCAGTCGATTCGTGCAATTGCTTTTCGGAGATATCCACGGGGATATAAACCGCGGGCGTCTCCAGTGCTTCGATGAGAATCCGGGTTTTGGTGCCGGCACCGGTGCCAAGCCCGATTAGCTCGAGGTTCGGTCCGAGGTGCGAGGCGATCTCGGCTCGATTCCGATCCAGAATGTCGATCTCGGTTCGTGTGATGTAGTATTCTGGCAGTTCGCAAATTTTCTGGAACAGCGCCGCGCCGCGTTCGTCGTAAAAATATTTGTACGGAAGCGTACGCGGGTTTGATGAAAGACCGGCGATCACGTCACTAATAAAGTCCGACGCTTCTGGCGGGGAAATCTGTTCCGGTGCCGTTAATGAATCTCCGCTCATTGTGACCGTTGAGGGCGGTCGCCGTAGCGACCCGCGATGTCCCGATTTATTGTGGATCGCGTGCGAGTCTGATTCCGGTGAACTGCCAGCGTTTTTCCGGCTGAAAGAAATTGCGATACGTAGGGCGAATGTGAGTCCGCGAGGTTGCGCACGAACCACCGCGTAAGACATATTGGTTGCACATAAACTTGCCGTTGTATTCCCCGAGCGCGCCCGGGGCCGCGCGATAACCGGGATAAGGCGAGTAAGCGCTGCGAGTCCATTCCCATACGTCTCCGAACATTTGCTGAAGTTGTCGGGCTGATTTGTCCGCTGAGACAGCGGACCCTACAGCCACCGGTGCCGGATGAAAGATTTCGTCTTCGACAAAATTTCCTTCGATTAGCCAATCCATTGCAGCGCGCTCCCATTCGAACTCCGTGGGGAGGCGCGCGCCTGCCCAGTTCGCGTACGCATCGGCTTCGAAATAACTCAAATGCGTTACCGGTTCGGATTTATCGACGGAGCGAAAACCAGAAAGGGTGAAGTTCCACCAGGCGCCGTCGCGTTTGCTCCAGTAAAGCGGTGCTTCCCAATGCTGTTCGTTCACCGTTATCCAACCGAGTGACAACCAGAATTCCGGACGCTTATATCCATTGTCTTCGATGAACGCGATGTATTCGCCGTTGGTTACCGGCCGCGAACCGATTGAAAATGCAGGGATCAGTACTTGATGCCGCGGTCCCTCGTTATCGTAGGCGAATCCATGACCATCGTGACCGAGCCGGGCGGTCGTTTCTTCGAAATGTATAAACTGCATTGGGATGATTTTTTCAGCACGGCCATTGATCTTCCGCTCGCGAAACACAGGATAGAGCGGATTTTGCGCGAAGACGTGCTTGATATCCGTAATGAGCAGTTCCTGATGTTGCTGCTCATGATGAGTGCCGAGGATAAGGATGGGCTCGATTTCATTCAATAAGTTCTCGTCAACATTGGAAAGCAGATCATCGATGCGCGAATCGATGGACGCGCGGTAGCGCTGCGCTTGCTTCACCGTCGGGCGCGAAATCAACCCACGCAGATCGCGCCGGTGCATGTCACCGGCGGCGTTATAGTACGAGTTAAACAGATACGCGTACTCTGGAATTGCCGACTGATACGCTGCGATAAGCTTCTTGAGAATGAAGGTCTCAAAAAACCAGGTGGTGTGCGCGAGGTGCCACTTGGTTGGGCTGACGTCGGGCATCGACTGCACGACGTAATCTTCTGGTTCAAGACCCGCGCACAACGCGTTGGTGAACGTTCTGATTTGATGAAAACGATCCCGCAACTGTTCGACACGCGTCATCATCGGCGGCAAATGAGGCGGCGCCTGCCGAGGCTAGCCTCAAAGAATATCTCCCTCTTGCTCGATTTCTTCCCGCCGCGCCTGGAGCATCTGGTCGTGAGCGGCTTCCTCAAGGCCATCAATCACGAGATGCTCGCCAACCGTTTCCTCTTCATCGGCATCAGGACGCGGCAAACGGTGACCTTTAGAACTGGCGACTACGCTCCACTCCTCCGTTAGATCGGCGTTATCGCTTGTTTCTTCGGGGGGCATATTATTTTCCTCGCCCATCAGTTCCCGGCGGGCTTGTTTCCAATCTGCGTCAGTAAATTCATCAGGATTGCGCTCGTCTATCATAGCAATTTCTCTGGCGCGACTTTCCACCTCTTCCGATGAAGGTGCGCCAAGCCCGTTGCCATGCACCTCGATTTTTCCCGGACGAGGTTGTGAGTAATCATTCATAACCAACACTCTATTCGCATTACACTGTGGACTACAGATTGGAGGCTTGCAATACAAGCGGTAAAAAAGTGTGTATAGAAATGTGAAGCGGTGAACGCAGAAAATTCAATTCAACTCCCGGACGGCGCCATCGTTGCCTTTGAGGGATACGGCGACCCCAACGGCGTACCGGTGATCTTTTGCCATGGCTGGCCCAGCTCACGCTCCATGGCGCGACTCACAGACGAACCAGCACGCGAGCTTGGCATTCGCATCGTTTCACTCGATCGTCCGGGCATCCGCGATTCCAGCTTCCAGCCGGATCGCAAGTTGAGTGATTGGCCGCGCCTTTTGGAACAAGTGGTTGAGCATCTCGACCTCCGAGAATTTCGAGTACTCGCGATTTCAGGCGGCGCGCCCTACGCTTATGCGACTGCGGTGGCGATGCCGGAGCGCGTGCGAGCGATTGCAATAGTCGCTGGCGCGCCCCCGATTGCCGAAATTACGGACGGCGAAGGATTGCTTCCGCTTTACCGTTGGATGGTGGCACTGTACCGGAGCCGACCCGGACTCCTGCGAAGGTGTTTTCATCTGGTGCGGCCATTTCTTTCGGTACGGTCGCCTGTTCGTTTTCGCCCATTGCTTTTAAAAATGCTTTTGCTGAGGCCGTGCGATACAGAGAGCTTGCGCGACGCAGCAGCGTTCGAAGCCATTTTCGAAAGCCAGCGACTCGCGTGGCGAGCTTCAGCCGAAGGCGTGATGGCCGACGCGGAGATTCACGCACACCCGTGGGGCTTTGCGATCGAAGACGTGCGCGTTCCCGTCCGATTGTGGCACGGAAAGCAAGACCGCGCTTTCTCTCTGCAGCTGGTGCAACAAATCGCGAACCGCTTACCCAACTGCAAAACGCGTTTCGTGAACGATGCAGGGCATTATTCGCTGCCTATCCGCCACATGCGCGAAATCCTCGAGGACCTCGTATCGGTTTAGTCGCAAGCCTTTCGCGATGTACAGCACGGATAGCTGGTCACGTCACGCCGAGCGAAGTATCAAAGCGTCGGCCTGAAGTTTTTTCTCCATCATTGTGTCGAAGGAAAAGTGTTCGGTTGCGTAGCGAAGACCATTCGCTGCGCAGTACGCAGCCAGGTTTGGATCGGTAATGAATTCCATGATAGCGTTCGCCAGCGCCTGAGTGTCACCCGGTTCGATAAGCAGACCGTTCTCGCGATCGCGAAGAATCTCCGGAATATCACCGACTTTCGTCGCGATGACTGGACGCCCACTGGCGAAAGCTTCACGCAAGACGATCGGAGACGCTTCGGTTCGAAGGGAAACAATAACGATCATGTCGCACGCTGCATAAACGTTGGGTGTGTCCCAGCGATATCCAACCATAATGATTTTATCGGCCAATCCGGCCCGATCGATTGCGTTCCTTACGTTGATGCCGCGTTTCAGAATCCCCGTGCCCTGGCCTACGATGACGAAGCGGGCATCGGGACGCTTTTGTAAGACTAGAGGCGCCGCTTCAACTAAAACGAGCTGGCCTTTGTCGGGGCGAATCATTCCGACATTTCCGATCAACGGAGTGTTGTCGCCGAGGCCGATCTCACGCCGGAACTTCGCGCGGTTCCGCGGCGGCTTAAATTTTTCCAAATCGACAGCTGAACCGATGACCTCAATTTTTGCAGGATCGACTCCATGTTCTGCGACAAGATGACGTCTAATCACCGACGCGTCAGCGACGATTTGTGAGCAGCCGTGCTTGAAAACAAATGCGCGACCTTTGCTGCCGATGGGGTCAGTGATGCAGCGTGCCCTGCTGAGAGGAATCCCGCAGAGATAGAGCGGCAGACAAATCCAG
>Ga0209377_1000129_pt1 | contig 44521 bp, 42 predicted proteins | sample GraSoiAngelo_141_FD_185898 | JGI IMG/M metagenome (GOLD analysis project Ga0209377, IMG submission 185898) | Grasslands soil microbial communities from the Angelo Coastal Reserve, California, USA - 14_0929_12_40cm (SPAdes) (version 2) | ecosystem: Environmental > Terrestrial > Soil > Grasslands ...
CTGAAGCGCGAGAACGTCAGCGTATTCGCGTTTGAGTGTGGTGAGTTCGTCTCCGCTTACTCGCTTGTCTTCTGCAGCGCGCGAGCGAGAGCATCCGGTCAGGAGAAGGATTGAAGTAATGGTTAGGACGATGGTGATGTTGGAGAGTTTCGCTTTCATATTTCGTTGTTGGTGTGATTTGAGGCCTAACGAGAAAGAGATAAGCCACCCAGCACTTTGAAAAACAGTGTGCGCATCGATCGAGAGCTTACAACAAAGTGCTGGGTTGGCTGCAACGCTTGGTTAGGTCTTAGGCGCGGCTTCGTGACGAGCGCGCTTCACGACATAAACGAGCTCGCCGGCCGCTTGCGGTGCCCCATTTCGGACACCAACAATCTCATGAAGGACATATTTGCCGGTCTTACCCGGGAGCTTCACGTGGATCGATCTGCCCACGTGAACCTGATCCTGAACCTCACGCAGTACAGCCTCCGATACCAAAAACTCCGTCTTCGCTTTTTTATTGGCCCGCTCAACCCGGCTCGCAATGTTCACCGCATCTCCAATGGCAGTAACCCGCTCTTGCAGACCACCTCCTACGGTGCCAACGACTGCTTTGCCAAAGTGTAAGCCAACCCCAATTCTGAAGGGGCGTTGGAACAATCTCTTCACATACGGCTGTACATCCTGTTTCACAGAACGGAGCATATCCAGTCCAGCTAGCACAGCCTGGAGGGGTGCACAGTTTGACGGCTCAACGCCAAAAAGCGCCATTAATCCATCGCCGGTGTAACAGGCGACGTGGCCGCCGTTATTCATGACCGCCTTATCCATGTGATGATAAAAGCGCCTGAGAACGTGAATCACATCGAACGGAGGAACGGAGTCAGCGAACCTTGTTGAATTTCGTACATCGACAAAGAGAATGGCGATCTGCCGCTCTTCACCCACCGACCCATGAGTTGTTGTGTCCTTCCTTTGGTCCGTGAGTCCCGCGTCCTGCGCGTCCAGGATGAGCCGTCGCACCGCCACGTTTCCTAGGATAGTGGTCTGGCACGCTAGACGAACTCTTTCGCCGAAATGGAGCTGCGCAGCAAGCGCCTGTTCTTTCTCATTGCGCGGACAACAGAACTCCAGACCGTTAAGGACGAGTACACGGCACGTCGAACACCGCGCGTTTCCACGGCATTCATTCGTAAGGGGAATTCCTGCTCGCAAGGATGCGGAGAGGATACTCTCTGATATGGAAGCCTCAATGGATCGCTGGTCGGGCAGCAATAGGATTTGAGGCATGGCTTGATGCTACAATGCAACGCTCGCCATCATCGAGCGAAAACATACAAACTCGCGTAGCGGATACCGGCTCTCCGGTGACCTAACGAGAAAGAGATAAGCCACGGCTAGCGTTGAACAACTTGTATTCATCTAAATCACCGCTTTAGGAGAGCTGAAGTTTTTACTATAGAACCCAGACCGATCGAAGCAGCAAACGCGTCGCTTCCCGGCAGCGAGCATCGCGCAAGCATTGTCGACCCGCCGCGCGCGAGTCTCTGGCCGCTTGGCGGAGGCGATCCAGTGGATCCAATCTCTGCGCGCGATGGGCGTGATGTCCGACCACAACGCCCGCGCTTTCGGGGCGGCCGCGAGAGCCTTCCGCAGATCTGCCGGCACCCTGGGTTCCGGTTCCTCTCCCGACGGCGCGATCTCCAGCGTGACGACGTCGCCTGCGTCTGCGCCCGCAGCTTCGCGCATCTTCCGGTTCACTCTGAGCCAGTGGCTTCTTTGGCCGTCTGGCTCGAGCGTGGCTCGAAAGGGGAAGCCATTGATGGTGCCTTCGACCGTCGTCATGCCCCGCGAGGGGAGCTTCGCACTGGCGTCCTTTGGTAGGGTAAGAAAGGTCCAAGAGCCGACCTTCGCGGTCGCCGCCGGCCGGAAGAGTTTCGCTCTGAAACGGATCTTAGAAGCGGTTTTGGTCATTTTTGCTTGGTATCACTGATAGGAATCTGCTTTTTGGACGCTGCGCGGTTCACTCGCTCAACGATCCCGGATTCGATGCTCATGCGGTAAAGTGCGCCTAACGAGACAAAGCTCAGCCACCGCTGGCGAGGGCGAGCATGGCTTGCGATGGCAGCGTTGAAGTCATATGAAAGTTACGCACTGGAGCGGCCCGCGTGCCTGCTCGCGAACGCTTTCGGAGTTGTCTGCAGCGTTTGGTTAGGTCTTCTCAGCTCGTAGCGATTCACATCTTGCTCGTAGGCAATGACACCGGGAGTCGTCCTATACCGCCTAACGAACGCGAATCCGAGTTTCTCTAACACCCGATTGGGAGCAAGATTCTCTGCCCAAGGTTCACAAACGAGTTTTTTCAGATTGAATCGTTCGAAGTAAAAGTTCGCAGATCGGCGCACGAATTCGGTCCCTAGACCGGCTCTTCTTAATTGTGAATTCCACAAATGCAAATGTATAAAGGCCTCGGTGCCAGGGACGATCTCATTGATACTTGAGTGTCCAACCCGCCGTCCTCGAAATAGCCAAACTAGGTAAAACCGGTCCCTTTCCTTGTCTGGTTTCTCATGGTCGACTAAAAGAGCATCAAGCCACTTATCTCTTTCAGGAAGTTTCAAGCGGTCTACGCCCATCCCGCGTAAAAATGGATCATCGGCTTTATAAAAATAATCAAGCATCAGCTCGTATTCTTCACGGCTTGAAAACGGACGGACCTCTATTTCTTCAACTCTTTGCATGGAACCAAAATTATTCTATCGGCTGCCGTGTAAAATTCTTGGTCAGCAAACGCCAGGTACACTGGAGCGAAAAGGTAAACCGTGACGAAAAGCTTCATGAGACGTAACGAGAATTTGGCCCCAAAAATCTGTAATCAATTGCAGATAAAATCTGTATAATCCGGTTGCCTTTAGCGAGGCCGATCACTAAAAGCGCAATCATGACCTTGGCATCTGTACCGCCAGCTTTTCCCGGGAGCAAGCCTAAAAAGCTCCTCGATCGGACGCGTGATGTCTTGCGGTTGAAGCATTACAGCCTGCGGACGGAACGAGCGTACGTGGACTGGCGCGTAAAGGCTGCTCCGACGCGCTAAAGATCCGGCGCTTCTTTCTCATGCATTACGTTTATCTGCTGCGATCAACCAGCGATGACGGTCTTTACATTGGTTATTCGGCGAATCTGCGGAAGAGACTTCAACAGCATGCTCAAGGCGATTCATTTGCAACCTCATACCGTGGACCTTGGAAGTTGATCTACTATGAGGCATATCTGGAACGCGACGATGCCTTAGGTCTAGAGCGCTATCTCAAGAGCGGCAGTGGAAGGAAGTTTCTTAAAACACAGCTTGCCCATTACCTAAGAAAAACTCCACTTAGTTCAACCGGGGAAGCAAGCAGGATGTAACGACTTTGTCCCGCAACCTAGTTATACACCACGTAGACGAAGTCTTTACGTGGATGATTTATACGCACGTGCTGAATAAGCCGGGCAGCGGCGTGAAGAGTCCGCTCGACTGAAAAGTTCGCGATTGCGAGCACGCGCCGGACGCGCGTTTTTCTCTTACGCGCGCACCGGCACGCTGGCGGTGCGCTCGAGTTTGCCCCAGCTGACCCACGCGCCTTTGATGGCGCGCAGGATCGCCTTCCAGATGCAGTAGCTGAGCATCGGACGATAAATCAATCGCATTGGCAAAATGCGCCAGGCGCGCACGATCGGCTCCCGCTCGAGCATGCACGCGAGCGTCGCGAGGATCACGTCCATGGCCAGGAATGTGATAATGAATGGCAGCACCGCGCGCCAGACGCCAAACGGCAGCGACGCAATCAGGAACAAGTCCACCATCGGCGTAACAGCCACGAGGATGATTTGAAAAAACCAGATGCTCGGTAAACTGAACCAGCCCAGCGCGCGGTAGTTCCAGTTGAACACCATGTCGCGGTGTTTCCAAAGACATTGCAGCGTGCCATAAGCCCAGCGAGAACGTTGTCGCGTCAGTGTGCGCACGCTTTCCGGCGCTTCCGTCCACGCGATCGCGTCGGGCACATAAACAATGCGCTGTCGCTGTCTGTGCAACGAGAGCGTCAGATCAGTGTCTTCAGCGAGGGTTTGCAGACTCAGCCCGCCCGCTTCATTGATCGCATCCTTACGAACAGCGCTGATCGCGCCAGGCACTACGGTGATGCACTTCCAGCGGTTGTAAGCACGCCGATCCAAATTAAAACCGCAGGTGTATTCCAAGGCCTGGCAACGAGCAATGAACGTGCGCAAATTCCCGACCTTCGCGTGACCCGACACAGCGCCGATGCGTGCATCGGCAAATGGCTCGAGCAATCGCGGGAGCGTATCGCGCTGACACTGCGTATCAGCATCAATGAAAACAACGATGCCGTGACGCGCCGCAGCCAGGCCGCGTCGCAGAGCGCGCGCCTTACCACGATTTTCCTGCTGCAACAAACGCACGCGCGGCTCGCCCCGCTTCGCGCCCGAAGGGCAGCCGGTTGTTCCAGCCGGCTGGGACGCCCAGCCCCTTTTGGCCGCGTTCACTTCCGAACTCGCTTCATCCGCGTGAAGGGGCTGCCCGCCGGTAGCGGGTCCGGCGCTGCATGCGACGCGCTCGACTTCCGCTGCGGTTTGATCACGCGAACCGTCGTCAACGACGACGACTTCGATTTCGCCCTTGTAATCTGTAGCCAGAAGGGTGCGCAAAGTTTCGCCGATCACTTTTTCTTCATTGTAAGCAGCCATCACCACACTGATCGGCTCCGCAAAATCTGTTTTCGGTCCGCGCCGAAAACGGTACGCAAGCCAGATGACGATCAGAGTGCGAACGATGACCAGCGCTGTCGCCACAATCATGAACGCCCAGAGAAATTGCTCGATGCTATGATAAACGCGAAACCCGGTGCTGCTCACGAACCGAGTGAGCGATCGCGCATTGCCTTGCAAGGGTGGCATTACTGCGTCGCGGGTCGTGCCCAACAGCGTGCTCAAAGGCACAATGGTGTCGCCTCGCGTATGCAGCCAATCCAGAATTCGCGGAAGCGCTTCTACTGTCTGGGAGCGATCTCCGCCCGCATCATGCAGAAGAATGACGCTACCATCGTGTCTTTGTTGCTTAATCCGCCGCAGAATGATGTCAGCTCCAGGCTTCGCCCAGTCTTGCGGGTCAATATTCTCCAGGACCACCAGATAATTGAGATCTTCGGCGATTTTCAGCGGAGCCAGTTCGCTCAGTTGCGTCGGACCGGTATCAGAGGCGTAAGGCGGGCGGAACAATGTAGTCGCGCGACCTGTTATCGTTTCGAGCAATAGCTGGGTCGCGTTCAGCTCAAGCCGAATGTGCTCCGGCCAGCAGAGCGCCAGGTTTGGATGATAATAAGTGTGGTTCCCGATCTCGTGCCCCTCGTTGACAATGCGTCGAACAAGCGACGGATAACGCTCGGCGTTCACGCCCACGAGGAAAAACGCCGCTTTTACATTTGCTGCTTTCAGAATGTCCAGGATCTTTGGCGTCCACCGCGGATTAGGGCCGTCGTCAAAAGTGATTGCAACCTGATGCTCGCCGCCGGCGCCCTGGTGATAAAGCGTTGGGAACTCGGCAAACTTCACATACTTCGCAGTGAGATAGCCATCTGCATCCACAGCGAGCTTTCGCATCCCGTCGGTGCGATCCTCGTCAACAGTGACAATCTCGCCGTCGCCAACATCCGCTATTGTGTCCGACGACTTTATCAATTCGAGCGACTGTCGCGTTTGATTGTCGACCTTGAAATCCCGCGGAACGCTCAAGGCATCCCAAGTTGCTGGGTCTTCGCTGCCGAGTCGATAGACAGCGAAGCCGCCGGCCTTGTGGTCGCGCACCGCGCGCAGTTGGTTGAGGAATGTTACGGCATCCAGGAACCAGACGGCGTGCTCCTTCTCTTCATCCTGAAAATAAAAGTACGGGCTGTAACTCGGTCCGCTTACTTCTACACTCTTGATTTCGGCGTCATTGGCGCGGCTCATTGCTTCGGAAAAACTGATCAGCTCCGCCTTTTTCCCGCCGATGGTCCAGTCATATCCGTAGCTACCCATCGCGATGATCCATTGCTTGGTGTCAGAATCTTCTAACAACACGTGCACCCAGCCTTCAAACCACGAGCGGGACGCCAGCGGCCCAGGCGGATCGGTGTCGGAAGTTTCGTCAAACAACATCGCCACAAAACGATCCACATTGTCGGCGACTGTATCGAAATCGATGTAATTGAGCTCCTCCCCGGGCTGAACGCACAGCCATAGCTGCTTATTATCGTCGTGCAACGCGTCGGCGAACTTGTCGATAAACGCAGTGATGTCCTTTTTGTAAATCGGATCGATTTGCTGCCAGTCGACCACAACGCCGGAAGCCTTCGCATTGCGCAAGACGGAAAGCACACTTTGGATAAACCGATCCTGCCGTTCAGCTGGCCCGTGCGCCAGGTTTTCAATCGCTTCCGGCTGCCAGGTGTCGCCGACAAGATTCGTCAGCAGTGGCATCAGGGCGATCCCCTTGTTCGCAGTGAGCTTCAATAGCCGGGTGTCGCCGTCAATTTGCAGATCGCCCATCCCGTCGATCACGGTCATCCATTCCGGACAAACATGCGTAATCTGCGCCGCGTGTTGCTCGAGCGAAGTATAGCTGTAAGGGTCTCCATTAGCGTAGAATGCAAGTCGCACTTCGTTGTCGGGCGGTTTTTTCCGCGGCTTCGGCGAAGCTGTTGGCGCTGCGCCAGCAAGCTTTTTTGCCGCCTGTCGTGCCGCGCCAAATTTCTGCCAAAGTAGCGAGGCCGGAGATAACTGGCCGGCCGGATTTTCCTTTTGTAGCGCTTTTAATTGACCCTTTAACTGCCGCAGCGAAAACGGCACATTCATTTGCGGTGTGACAAATAGCGTTTGAACGAACAGCACCGCGCCAAGGAAAAACAGCACTCCGCCGATGAGCAAAATCAGGCGCAGACGCGGCCAGCGTTTACCGGTTGGATCGGAGAACACGAAGGGTGTGACTTGTTCTGGAGGAAATTCAGGCATGCGGCGGCTATAATCGCTCAGACGTGGGAATAAGAAAATCCGATTCTGTTATTTGCTGTTGCACGTGGGAGTTCGGATGTTGAACCTTAATTCTTGAATGCAGAATGCATATAGGTGTTGCACCGCTTTGTCGCTGTTTGTCATTCCGACCGAAGTGGAGGAATCTCTCGTAAATCAAATAATAAGAGATGTCTCGACTTCGCTCGACATGACAGGCGGATTTGGGCGTTTAACATCCTCAAATGCATATAGAGCCAGATACATTGCCGACTGGACACGCCGGGATCGCTGCGCGGTTAAAAAAAGGTCCCGCAATTCACTCGAGCGCATGGATTGTCCCCGGCGCGACGGTCATTGGGGACGTTACACTCGAGGAGGAATCAAGCGTTTGGTACGGAGCCGTTCTACGCGGCGACATCAATCGCATCATTATCGGTCCGCGCTCGAACGTTCAGGACAATGCCGTCGTCCATCTCGACACAGGTTATCCCACAACGGTGGGCGAACTGGTCACCATCGGCCACAGCGCGATCGTGCACGCGTGCAACGTGGACAGTGAAGTGCTCGTCGGTATGGGCGCTATTATCCTTGACGATGTGGAAGTCGGCCCGCGCTCCATCATCGGCGCAAATGCGCTTATCACTGGCGGGATGAAAATTCCGCCCGGTTCCCTGGTGCTCGGATCGCCAGCGAAAATTCGCCGGCAACTGACGCTCGACGAACAGAAGGACATAGCGCGCTGGGCGTGGAGCTACGTCGAAACAGCGAAACAGTTCCGTGAACTTTGCTAAAACGACTTGCCGCCATAAAATCGAGCAACAATAATGAATCGATGAAAACCTTTGCCGGTTTCGCATTAGCTACCCTTCTGGCCGTGATCATCCCACAGGCGAGGTTATCCGCCGAAGACACGCAATCCGCAGACATGCGCCTTTATCCTCCGACGACAATCGAATGGAAAGCCGGCCCGCCCTCATTGCCAGCCGGTGCGAAGATGGCCGTGCTGGAAGGTGATCCGACAAAAGAAGGTCCCTTTGTGATGCGACTTCAGTTCCCTGATGGCTATCATATACGGCCGCACACGCATCCGAAAACCGAACGCGTGACGGTGATTTCAGGAACGATGTTCCTGGCAATGGGTGAAAATCTGGATCGCAGTGCAGCAAAAACCCTGCGCGATGGAACGTACGGCTTCTGGCCCGCCGGCGTGAAGCACACAGCCTGGTTCGAGAACGGGACGGTTATCCAACTCCATGGCATCGGGCCATGGCAGATTAATTACTTGAATCCTGCCGACGATCCGAGGAGCGCAAAGAAATCCCCGTGAGTGCGCTATAAGCTCTTAGCAAGTTCGCGCGCGTTCTCGCGCACTAGTTCCGCTGCGCGTTTCATGTTTTCTTCCTGGCTCATTCCCGGCCGCGCGTTCTCGTAAACGCCATCGAAAATCTCGCGAACTTCTGGATCATTCGTTGTGTGGCCGACAATTGCGAAAACGGGCTTGCCGAGTTTCCGCGCCAGCCGCGCCACGCCGGCAGGCGTTTTCCCTTCGAGCGTTTGCCGGTCCAGACTTCCCTCGCCTGTGATCACAAGATCGGCATCTTTGATTTTGGCTTCGAGGCCGACTGCTCCTGCGACAACGTCGAATCCCGGCCGGATTTTTGCGCCGCAAAAACTCAGCAGGCCAAAGCCGAGTCCGCCCGCCGCGCCGGCGCCAGGTTCGTTGCGATAGTCAAATCCAAATTGTTCGGCCACAACATCGGCCAGCCTGGTTAGGGCACGTTCCAAAATATCGATTTGGTTCTTCCCCGCGCCTTTCTGCGGACCAAACACTCGAGTCGCGCCGTTTGGTCCGAGTAACGGGTTTTTTACATCAACGGCGGCGATAATTCTCAGCTGTGGAGGCAGTCCCGAAAGCTTTCGGGACTGCGCCGTCGAATCTGCAGGCGACACGCCTGCCGCTACAGGAGCCTGAATTTTCGTCACATTTTGCAGATCGCTAATCGCTGCTGTCAATTCCTTTGCGCCCGCAAAAAACCGAAAACCCAGAGCCCGCGCCATGCCGAAGCCGCCGTCGTTTGTCGCGCTGCCGCCAAGACCGATGATGATTTCAGCCGCGCCTCGCCTCGCCGCATCCAAAATCATTTCGCCGACGCCAAATGTGGTGGCGACCTCGGGATTTAACTCGTTGAGATGCAAACGTCGCATTCCGGCGGCTTCGCTCATCTCCACGATGGCGAGCTTGTCACGCCGTAGGCTTAGCGAAGGCGGATCAATCCAAGCGTAGCGGGCCTCGATCTCGCGGCCTAACGGATCGTGCGCTGGGCAGGTCACCCAGGAAGCGCCCAGCGCCTGAGCAATCACTTCAGCAGTTCCCTCACCGCCGTCTGCCATTGGCACAATTTCGATGTCTGCATCCGGCACGACGTCGTGCAGTCCTTTCGCGATTCTTTCCGCGACATCGCGCGCGGTGAGCGCGCCTTTAAATTTATCCGGGGCAATCAGGATTCGCACAGTTGCAATTTCATCGCCTGTCCGATCTTGTCATTCCGAGCGAAGCACAGCGCAGTCGAGGAATCTCTCGCTACTCAAAAAATAGCAAGAGATGTCTCGACTTCGCTCGACTTGACAAAGGAGAAATACGATTAGCGCTTCAGCTTTCGCTCTAAAATTTCTCCCGCCAGCTGGGGATTGGCTTTCCCTTTGGACAATTTGATCACCTGGCCCTTGAGGAAATTCAGCGACGCAACGTTGCCTCTTTTAAAGTCTGCGACCGGTTTTGGATTTGCCGCAATCACTTCATCACAGAACGCTTCAATCGCGCTCAAATCGCTCAGTTGCTCGATACCTTTTTCTTTCACAATCGCGGCTGCGCTCCTTCCGGTTGCAAACATCTCCGCGAACACTTCCTTGCCTTGCTTACCGCTGATTTTTCCGCTGTCGATCAAATTGACTAATTCATCAAGCGCCTCCGGTGGAATCGGACAGTCATCGATCGTCTTTCCAGCACCGCCGAGGGCGTTCTGCAAATCGTTTAGAATCCAGTTTGCGATGTTTTTCGGTTTCTTAGCGCCCTTGGCAGCCGCTTCAAAATATCTGGCCAGCTCAAGATCGTTCGCCAGCACGCCTGCGTCGTAGGGGCTCACTTGATACTGCTCGACGAAACGCGCGCGCTTCGCTTTTGGTAGTTCCGGCACGCGCTCGCGCACATCGGCCAGAAGAACTTCAGTTTTCACCGGTAGCAGATCGGGATCTGGGAAATAGCGATAGTCGTGTGCGAACTCTTTTGTGCGCATGAGAAAGGTGTCGCCAGCGACATCGTCCCATCCACGCGTCTCCTGCTCGAGTCGTTCGCTGCTCTCCAGCAAGCTGGTTTGACGCTGAATCTCGTAAGCAAGGGCGCGCCGCACACCGCTGATCGAGTTCATATTTTTGATCTCAATTTTTGCTCCGAGTTCGGTTTGCTTTTCAGATCGCACCGACACATTACAGTCGCAGCGGAGCTGCCCCTTCTCCATGTCGGCGTCGCTTACGCCGCCGTAGATCAGGATTTGTTTAAGCGCCGTCAAAAACGCGAACGCCTCTTCCGGCGAATTAATCTCCGGTTGCGTCACGATCTCCATCAACGGCGTGCCGGCGCGATTGAAATCAATCCCAGTACTGTTCTCGAAATGGAAACTTTTCGCCACGTCTTCCTCGAGATGGATCCGCACCAGATGCACTTCCTTGTCGCGGGTTGCGATATTTTTCTGGGCGTCTTTCGGATAAGCCAGGTCGTGCAACGGCACGCTGCCATTCGTGCAAAGCGGCATGTCGTACTGCGAAATCTGATAGTTTTTCGGCATGTCGGGATAGAAATAGTTTTTGCGGTCGAATTTGCAGATCGGCGCGATGTCGCATCCCAGCATGAGCCCGGTTAGCACCGTCAGGCGCAATGCTTCATGATTCATCACTGGCAATGCGCCAGGGAGACCGAGGCAGATCGGACAAGTGTGCGTATTTGGTTCGGCTCCAAATTCAACTGGAGAAGCGCAAAACATCTTGGAGCGCGTCTTAAGCTGAACATGCACTTCAAGGCCGATAGTAGCGAGGTAGTTCATTCAACGTTGCGCGGGCTGCTGAGATTTTGTCGCATAATCAAGCGCGGCGTGAAGATCGAATTTCTTGATGCCTTCGGCCAGCGCCGGATCATTTGCCGCATCGATGATCCGCGGATCCTGAAGAAGATCGAGAAAACGCTTCTGCGCGATCATTTCGGAAATTTCCGGGTCGCCACGTAAAGCAACAATTTTCGGATGCTCGCTCAACTCGCGCGCCCCCGGAAACGACAGAAATCTCTGCGCGCGTTCCGGATTGGAAAATACGGCAGCCACTTTCGCCAGTGTGTCATAACTCTTTTGCGAAACGGGGTCCATCTGCTTGACCGCGTTTCCAAGCCAACCGAGTTCAAGCGAATTTTTTAGCCGCGCTAGAGACGCGGCAAACGCAGCAGATTGTTCATTTCGGTCTCCCAGAAACTGCCGCCGAACCTCTAGAGCATGAGACGTGGCATCCGGACCGGCGTGCACGGTAGCTGATCCGCTGCGGACCTGCGCGTCTGCCACCGCGCCAACAGCGCGCACGCTCACCACGATCAGCCACAGAGCAAAGAAACCGAAGAACAATCCGACGATGGCCCCCGCAAATCCGTGGATCAGTTGGACGATTCTGGGATCTTGTTCGCCGGTCCGTTTGAACAAAATTGTTCCCATGCTGCTCACCACAGCGTACGCAACGAATGCCAGCGTTGCGCCGCCCAGTGCCGAGAGAACGAAGTCAGGCATTTTCAAAACTGGGCGGGCGATCGGAACAAGTAACCTGCCGCCGAAAAACGCGGCCGCATACGCAGCGACAAGCGCAGCGAGTCGCATCAATTGGCGAAACAACCCCAGGCGCCAGCCACGCACGACTTCGAACAAAACCAACACCACTGCAAAAGAAAGGAAGACCCCCTGCCAAAGCGGCGAACCACGTAGCGCTTGAGGTTCAGGCGTCACTGCGACCGACCACCGATCGCTTGCTGCCGCAGCGCATGATCGCAAAGGACGAGCGCGACCATCGCTTCCACTATTGGCACTGCTCGAGGAAGAACGCACGGATCATGGCGTCCCCGAGCTGCGAGCGCGCTTTCCTTCTTGGAACTGGTAACGGTTTTCTGCTGAAGCGCGATTGTAGCCGGCGGCTTAAATGCAACGCGAAACCAAATGTCTTCGCCATTGCTGATCCCGCCTTGCACGCCGCCGGAGTTGTTTGTCGTTGTCCGTATTCTTTTGTCGCGCATTTCAAATGGATCATTGTGCTGCGAGCCGCGCATTCGCGTCGCCGCAAATCCAGAGCCAATCTCAAAACCTTTTGTTGCCGGTATGCTCAGCATTGCTTTCGCCAAGTCGGCTTCGAGCTTGTCGAAAACAGGCTCTCCGAGCCCGGGTGCTATCCCACGCGCGACGCACTCAATCACACCTGCGATTGAGTCGCCTTCGTCTCGGACTTGCTCGATCAGCGATATCATCCGTTTCGCTGTCGCAGCGTCCGGGCAGCGGACGATATTTTTCTCCACGTCCTTCATCTTCACAGTGGAGCGATCAATTTTCGCAACGATATCGTGAATTTGCCTCACGTAGGCGACAATCTCGAAATCGGCATACAACGTGGACAATACCTTTTTCGCAACTGCGCCTGCGGCGACGCGGCCAATCGTTTCGCGCGCAGACGCGCGACCGCCGCCCTGCCAATTTCGGATTCCGTATTTGGCCTCATAAGTGTAATCGGCGTGTGACGGTCGAAATTTGCCTGCGATCTCGCTGTAATCTTCAGGCCGAGCGTCCTTGTTCCGAACTGCAAGTGCGATAGGAGTGCCGAGCGTCTTTCCTTCGAAAACGCCGGAGAGAATCTCGCACCGGTCTTCCTCTTTCCGCTGTGTTGTGAGTTTGCTTTGACCCGGACGCCGCCGATCCAGCTCTCGTTGAATTTCGGCTTCGGAGATGTCGATTTTCGGCGGGCAGCCGTCGATCACCACGCCGATGCCGCCGCCATGCGATTCGCCAAAGGTGGTGACGCGAAAAAGCTGGCCGAAGGTGTTGCCCATTTACGAGCATTGTAGCACAGGCATGTTGCCTGCGGGGCCAATGGGCGTCTCGCCTGCTAATGGACGGCTCGGCGATCCGTCCCTACGATTCTCAAATCGCTTCGAGGGCGATCTTCAAATCGTCAATCAAATCGCGCACGTCTTCGATGCCAACCGACAACCGGACCAGTGAATCACTGATTCCGAGTGCTTCACGCTGCTCCGGCGGAACAGAGCTGTGCGTCATGAGTGAAGGATGATTGATCAGGCTTTCTACGCCGCCGAGGCTTTCGGCTAGTGCAAACAGGTGCGTGTTTTCTAGAAAGCGTTTCGTTCCGGCAAGATCAGTCTTTAATGTTATCGTCACGATTCCACCGAACCCACGCATCTGCTGACGTGCCAGATCGTGCTGTGGATGGGATTTTAGGCCCGGATACCGAACGGATTTCACCTCTCGCTGCTCCTCCAGCCAGCGCGCAATCTCGAGCGCGTTCGAACAATGCCGCTCTATGCGGAGGGCCAGCGTTTTCAAACTGCGCAGCACGAGAAAGCTGTCGAATGCGCCGGCGATTGCGCCGACCGAATTTTGCAAAAATGCAATTTGATCGGCGAGTTCTTTGTTTTCGCCGACTACGACCACTCCGCCAACTAGGTCGGAATGGCCGTTCAAGTATTTGGTTGCAGAATGCACAACCATGTCGAACCCGGTCTCAATTGGGCGTTGGATCCACGGGGTCGCAAATGTGTTATCGCAAACTGAGATGATTTTGCGCGTCCGCGCGATTTTCGCGATCGCTTCGAGATCAATCAGCTTCAGCAATGGATTGCTCGGAGTTTCGATCCAAATCATGCGCGTGTTTGGTTTCGTTGCGCGCTCGAGATCTTTCGTGTCGGTCAGATCGACATAGGTAAAATCAAGATTGGCCGAGCGACGGCGCACTCGGTTGAACAACCGGAACGTGCCGCCGTAAAGATCGTCACTTGCAACGATGTGGGAGCCGCTATCGAGCAGCTCGAGCACTGTCGCCATCGCGGCGAGGCCGGAGGCAAACGCGAATCCACGGGTGCCGCTTTCCAAATCGGCAATGCATTTTTCATATGCGAGCCGAGTTGGATTGATCGAGCGCGCATAGTCATAGCCTTTGTGCTTTCCAGGGCTTTCCTGCACGTATGTCGATGTTGCATAAATCGGCGTCATCACCGCCCCGGTGGAGGGGTCGGGCTCCTGCCCCGCGTGAATGGCGCGCGTGGCAAATTCGTGTTGCTTTTTCATGGTCAGTGTTCAGGCGTCTACAGATTACACCGATTTCCGCAGATTAAAGACGGCCCCATTCTGAAAGCGGTGAAAACCTGCGCAACCTGTGGATGCCCTAGACAAATTCTCGTTCCGGCGCCGTGGCCGATCCTGGCATGTGAAGGCGGAGATAAGATAGCAAATCGGTGCGCGTAATCAGCCCCAGAAATTTGTCGTCCTCCATCACAATAGCGACCCGGCCACGGTCGAACACGTCGAGCAAGTCTTTAATCTTTGCGTTCGGCGGCAGCGTTTCCAACCGGTCGGTCATCGCGTTTTCCACTGGATCATTAAAGTGCGACGGGGAGCGGTGCACTTTCACCAGCAGGTCAGATTCGTCGATGATGCCGATGGCGCGTCCGTTTTGATCAACAACGGGAAGCTGTGAGACGTCTGAGTCGCGCATGCGCTTAAACGCCGTCAGCAGGGAATCGTGCGGCCCGACCGTGATCACCTCGCCCGCTTCGTATCGATGCGAAATCAAATCGCTCAAATCGCCGTGCGGTGGCCGGTGGATGAATCCCTGCTCGGCCATCCAGAAGTCGTTGTACATTTTCGAGAGATACTTGTTGCCGGTGTCGGGGACCAGACTGACGACACGTTTGGCTTTCGTTTGTTCCCGGCAATAACGCAGCGCGCCGGCGACCAGCGTCCCGGTGGACGAGCCGCCGAAGATTCCTTCCTTGCGCAAAAGCTCACGAGCCGTCGCGAAACTTTCTTCGTCATCAATCTCAAACGCATCTGTCACCAGCGACATGTCCGCGATTTCAGGAATGAAATCTTCGCCGATGCCTTCCACAGCCCAGCTTCCCGATTCCAGGAGCTTCCCCGTCTTGACGTACTCGTATAGAATGGAGCCCGTCGGGTCGGCCAGAAGCATCTCGATGCCGCGACGGGGTTTGACGCGATTGAAGAACCTGCCAAGGCCGGTCAGCGTTCCCCCGGAACCAACTCCCACGACGATGGCATCGACGTCGTGTCGCATTTGTTCCCAAATTTCGGGACCGGTGGTGCGCTCGTGCGCCAGAGGATTCGCCGGATTTCCAAATTGATTTACGTAAAAGCCGCCCGGAATTTCCTGGGCCAGTCGCGCGGCCATGTCCTGATAATATTCGGGGTGGCCGCGAGTCACGTCAGAGCGCGTGATCCGCACTTCGGCGCCGAGAGCTTTGACGTGCGAGATTTTTTCCTGCGACATCTTGTCTGGGATCACGAGCAAGACGCGATAGCCTTTGGCACCGGCCACGAGCGCGAGACCCAGACCGGTGTTCCCTGCAGTGGCCTCAACGACAGTGCCACCAGGCTCCAATTTTCCCTCGGCCTCAGCCGCTTCGATCATTGAGAGCGCGATTCTGTCCTTGATCGAACCGCCGGGATTTTGATTTTCAAGCTTCAGAAAAAGCTGACACGGGCCAGTGTCAAACTGCGTAATCTCCACAAGCGGCGTGTCGCCAATGAGCGACAGAATTACGGGTGGTTTATTCTGCGCAATCGACGGGGCTGCAGAAGTTTCAATCATGCAAAGCGTGCTCGATAGACGGTTCGCCTTTGTGCGACCATTCCGACTGGCTGTCTTCGAGAAATTGTTGGAGCACAGGAAAACGGATTTCGCCGTAATTTAATGCGTAGCGGAGATCGCCGCCTTTGTAAATCCAAGTCGTCGGGATCCACGAGAGCGGCAAGCCAGCGAATTGTTTGATCTTGTTTTCGCCACGACGCGGGCCCGGATCTGCAAGAATTGTCACGTTTGATTGATCGGCAATATTGAATTTTTTTAGCATCGCCCGTCCGTCCTGGCCATCGTTCCAGACGGAAACGAAATTAAATTTCACATTCGGATTGTCCTTAACGATTTTGGTCCAGCCGCCGTTTTTGAGTTCTGCCTGACAGTTCGAGCACCACGGCGCCCAAAGATGAACGACGGTGAGATCAGACGATTTGATCGCGGTGAGGACTATTTGTTCAGCCGGAGATTCAGCGCGGAGCGAAGTGGCTGCGATGAGGGCAATCAATATTAGGAATCGGACTATCGACATGTTCCCCTAAAGCGTAAAGGCGAAACGCCCAACGCTCAACGCCGAACACCCAAGGCCGAACAGACGCAGTGTTTGACCTCCGCTCCTAAGTTGGCTACTGTGGCGTCCCGTTTCCGCTGCTTAGCTGCGCGGAAACATCGGCGTTCGATTGACCGCCGCTGTACCCACAGGAGACCCACTTACTTTTATGATTCAAATGCAGGACGTGATGTCGAAGGCGATGCCCGACTTTCGCGAGGGAAGCATCGTCAAAGGCCGGATCTTGGAAATTCGACCGCGCGAAGTGCTGGTCGATGTGGGATACAAGTCCGAGGGCGTCATTCCGTTGACCGAATTTGAGGATCTCGAATCGTTAGAAGTGGGCGACGAGGTAGACGTCCTCCTGGAACGGCTAGAAAACGAAGAAGGGATGGTCGTTCTCTCGAAGGAGAAAGCCGCTTACCGCCAAAACTGGAACAAAATCGTTGGTGTTTTCGAAGGCGACGGCCTGATCAAAGGCAAGGTGAAATCGGTGGTCAAGGGCGGCCTTATGGTCAACATCGGCGTCGAAGCGTTTTTGCCGGCGTCCCAGATCGACGTCGTTCCGCCAAAGGATTTGCAGCAATTCGTTGGCAACACCTACGATTTCAAAATTGTTAAACTCAATGACGACCGCAAAAATGTCGTGCTCAGCCGGCGCGAGGTGATCGAGCAGGAGCGCAGCGAGAAACGACAAAAATTCATGGACGGCGTGAACGTGGGCGACCGTGTCACTGGCACCGTGAAAAACATCACCGACTTCGGCGCATTCATCGATCTCGATGGCATGGATGGTTTGCTGCACGTCACGGATATGACTTGGGGCCGGCTCGGCCATCCCAGCGAGTTATTGAAGGTCGGTCAGCCGTTGGAAGTCGTCGTGCTCGACATCAACAAGGAAAAAGAGCGCGTCTCGCTGGGACTCAAACAAACTCAGAAGAATCCATGGGACCAGATCGAAGAGCGTTTCCCGGCTGGCCAGCGTATCAAGGGCAAGATAACCAACCTCGTTCCCTACGGCGCATTTGTTGAGATCGAGGAAGGCGTGGAAGGCCTCATCCACGTTTCCGAGCTTTCGTGGACAAAACGGATCATGCGACCCTCCGATATCCTCAGCGTCGGCCAGGAAGTGGAAGCCGTGGTGCTAGGCGTGAACAAGGAAGAACAGAAAATTTCACTGGGCCTGCGTCAGCTCGAACCGAATCCGTGGGATGAAATCGAAAAGAAGTTCACCATCGGTAGTCGGGTGAAAGGCAAGATTCGCAACATGACCGCATATGGCGCGTTCGTAGAGCTGGAGGAAGGCATCGACGGCATGATTCACGTGTCCGATTTAAGCTGGACTCGCAAGATCAATCATCCCAGCGAGATGTTTAAGAAAGGCGATGAAGTTGAGGCTGTCGTCATCGACATCGACAAAGTAAACCAGCGGATCAGTCTTGGGATCAAACAGCTCACCGAAGATCCGTGGAAGACGATTGATGAGAAGTACAAGATCGGCGATCTAGTGAAAGGCAAAGTGACCAAGCTCGCTAGCTTCGGCGCGTTCGTGCAACTACAGGATGATATCGACGGGCTCGTGCACATCTCGCAATTGAGCGAAGACCACGTCGCGAAAGTGAAGGATGTCCTCAAAGTTGGTCAGGAAGTCGAAGCGCGAGTCATCAAAGTGGACAAGATCGAGCGCCGCATCGGCTTGTCGATCAAAGCGGCCAACTATTCTGAGGAACAACTCCGGAAGGAAGTAGAGTCTTTCGACACGTTACGTCCCGGCGAAGACATGGTCGGTCTGGAAAAAGCTTTCGCCGCCGCCGAACAGGAAGAATATCGTCCCGGGGATTCAAGAAGAGCCGCAAAAGAGCCGAACGAACCAAAGCGCGAGGGAAAGAAGAAGTAGCGCGATCCCCAGACATACCAGAGAAGGAACGTTCGTTGAAAGTGTCTTCGATCTCAGTAACCTAATCGCGTCTGCTAGATGCAAGCGCCAGCCAAGATCAGAGATCAGCCGGCGTTGGGTCTCTTCAATCGAACGAAGATTCCAATGTGAACAGCGAACAGCAGCGGAACCAGGAAGCCCGGAATTAAAAGCCACGGCAAAGTTGTCATGATCGCGGAGCTCGGCTCGGCTAAAATCAGGTGCTGTAGGCCGGGCGATGAAAGTACACCCAGTCCGACAGCAGCGATCAAATCGAGGGCCCCAATCAAATTCCAGATCCATAGGATCGGCCTAGTCATCACGCCGCGTCGATAAGCCAGCAAGGCCACAAGCGGAGCGGTGGCTCCAACAAAAATATCGCCCCAACCAGCAATCGGCGCGAACGGCGCGGGCAAACGATGGGCCGTGTAAAGAACTACGAAACTAATACCGAGCAGGCGAACCGTGTGCACGCTCACGAGTAGCCACAGCGGCACACGATGGAACCCTTCGCGCAGCGAGTGTACGCGCGCGACAAGAATGTAGAGAATCGCGATCGGCAGCGCCACCGCAACGCCAAGGCCGGGCGCCCCTAGCCCGTGCTCGTAATATAAAGCTCGCGTCGCGGCCAGAATTACGACGACTACGAACCACGCACTGAGCCAAGCGGCGATGCGAACTCGCATGGCCGTGTTCAAACCTAATCCGCTTGATAGCGCAGCAATTACGATAGCCGCCGAGGCAGTTAGTTCAATGCAACCGATAAGATCAATACTCATGAGTTGTGCCTTTTTTTTCCTTCATTTCTTTTCCCCAGGTGTGCCGCTGTAAGACCAGCCGCGACATCAATAGCTAGTCTCTTCTGATCATAGGTGTATATACACACGTCTTCGCAAAAAATTATTTCGTCAGTACCATCGGACGAGACTGTAAACCAAAGCGTCTCAGGATAGGCTCAACGCTCACGTCCGCTCGCTTCCAAACTGTCAAAGCGGTTGAAGCCTTATTCAGTCCCTTCGGAGTAAGCGTCATCTTTCGCACGCGTTCATCATCATGCGGGCACGCGGAAATCCACCCCTGGTCCTCGATTAAACGCAAAGTTCGCGACAGAGTGGTTCGATCGAGGCCCAGTTGCGCCGACAACTCAGAGATCGAGAGTGGTCCTGTCTGCGCCAGTGTCGCGAGAACGGTGAATTGGGTCGCACGAAGGCCGCTACTCCGGAAATGTTTCTCGTAGTGTTGCGTCACGGCCCGGCTGGCGCGACGCAAAGCCGAACAGGCGCACATGCGACAGGCTGCAAAGGATCTGGAAGAAGCGGACATGCGTGTATATACACGCTTGATCGCAATCGTCAAGCGACTGTCTTGGCGAAGGGGTCTGTCCGCGCTCGCCTGCCCTTCTCCCTAGTGAAGCAGCTCCAGAGTGAAGAAAAGCGTTACGATGTGCGAAGGAGCCGCTAGATTAAATGTTGCCCTAGCAAGCTGTGCCGAAGAGGATTCCGACCGTTATGCGATTCATTTTGCGCCGACATATATCCGGCTTACGAATAATCGCATCGGCAGTTTTGCTGTGCCTGATAGCCGGCTGCGGGAATCCAACCATTATTGGCAAATGGCGCATGTCCGGAGGTTCAAATGAAACAGTTTGGGAATTCTCGAAAAATGGCGTGGTCCTTGTCGGGGACATGCGAGGCATATACAAATTCGGCGACCAGGACCGAATCAAAATTCAAACGCGGTTCGCCAATACAGTTTATGAGGTGAAAATTTCGGGCGACCAGATGGTCCTGCAAGAGCCAGGCGGTTCGAAGCTCGAATTCACCAGAATAAGAGAAGCCCGGCGGTGATTTCTGGGTAGGTGAACAGCAAGAGCTTTCTTGGCTGCGCCCAGAATGACAAAGGGGTTAGAACTCGGCGCTGCCAGGTGTGCGTGCGAATGGAATCACGTCGCGGATGTTCGGGACACCGGTGATGAACATCAGCATTCGCTCGAAGCCGAGGCCGAACCCGGAGTGCGGTACCGTGCCGTAGCGCCGCAGATCGAGATACCATTTGTAATCGGCGGGATCCATTCTGTGCCGGCGCATATTTCCCTCCAGCATTTCGAGCCTCTCTTCACGCTGGCTGCCGCCGACGATTTCCCCGATGCCGGGCACGAGCAAATCCATTGCCGCGACTGTTTTTCCATCGTCGTTTAAACGCATGTAGAAAGGTTTGATCTCCTTCGGAAAATTGAAAACCGTGACCGGACATTTGAAATGTTTTTCGGTCAACCAGCGCTCGTGCTCCGATTGCAGGTTCAAGCCGTAATCGATCGGGAACTCAAATTTTGCGCCGCTGTTTTTTAGAAGATCGACAGCGTCGCTGTAGGTGGTGCGTTGAAACGGCAGCTCAATGACGAAATCGAGTCGGGAAAGCAACTCTTTGTCCACGAATCTGGCGAAAAGTTCCATCTCGTCGGGGCAATGCTTTTTCGCATCTGCGATCAAATACTTAACGAACTCTTCCGCGAGATTCATGTTGCCGTTCAAGTCGCAAAACGCCATCTCCGGCTCGATCATCCAGAACTCGCTGGCGTGGCGAGATGTGTTTGAGTTTTCAGCGCGGAAGGTTGGACCAAATGTGTAAACTTTCGACAAAGCCAGCGCGAACGCTTCCGCTTCCAACTGGCCGCTCACAGTCAAATAGGTCGGGCGGGCGAAGAAATCCTGCGCGAAATCAATCTCCCCGTTTTTCCGCGGCGGATTCTTAAGGTCGATCGTGGAGACGCGAAATAATTCCCCTGCACCCTCGCAATCGCTGCCGGTGATAATTGGGGTGTGGACATACACGAAACCGCGTTCCTGGAAAAAGTGGTGAACAGCAAAGGCCAGTCGGCTGCGCACGCGAAAAATGCTACTGAAAAGGTTTGAGCGAGGGCGGAGATGAGCGACCTCTCGGAGAAACTCAGGCGTGTGCCCCTTTTTCTGGAGCGGATAGGAATCGTCTGCCGTTCCCACAATCTCGATGTTGTCCGCGACCAGTTCCCATTTTTGTCCTTTACCCTGCGAAGCGACCAGCGCGCCAGTCACACTAATTGACGCGCCGGTCGTGACCCGTTGAACCGCAGGATAATTCGACAACGTATTTCTGGCGATAATCTGAAGATTGCGCAGCGATGACCCATCATTCAGCTCGATGAACGAGAAATCTTTTGAATCGCGCCGTGTGCGCACCCATCCCTGGACCTGAATTTCGGCAATGGGAGTGCTGCTTTGCAAAGCATCCGTGATCGAGGTCGGAGAAAGCTGCGTCATGTTTACACCGAGAGATTCCTCGACTTCGCTCGGAATGACAAGTTGCACGAAGCGGTTAACTCGCCTGCGTGCCGGTCGCGAGCTCGGCGCCAACAAAAATTAACTTAGCGGCAGCCAATTGCCTGGTTGAGGCGGCGCTTTAACGCCATTGAGGGAGAGGTAGGTATATTCCTGCAAAAGCCGCTCGTAATCGTCCAGTAGTTTCATCGCATCGTTAGGCTTAAGGCGATCGGTCTTGATTGCGTCATCGACCTCCGACTTCAGCAATCGCATCAACTCAACTTTGTCCCACTGCGTCATCGCCAGAACTTCTCCAATGGTGCTGCCCTCGATCACCTCCTCAATGTACCAGCCGGATTCCTCATCAGGATCGAGGAAAACATGCACCTCCGTGACGCGACCGAACAAATTGTGCAGATCACCCATGATGTCCTGGTAAGCGCCCACCATAAAAACGCCGAGATAATAAATTTCTCCCGGGTGAATCCGGTGCAGCGGCAGCGTTTCCTTTACATCCTGTAAGTCGGTGAACTTGCAGATCCTGCCGTCCGAATCGCAGGTAATGTCCACGATGGTGCCGTGGCGATCCGGCGGCGTGTTGAGACGATGGATCGGCATGATGGGAAACAACTGGCCCAGCGCCCAGTGATCGAGCAGTGACTGGAACACGGAAAAATTGCAGATGTACTGATCGCCCAACGTCGTTTCGAGCTGCTTCACTTCGTCGGGTACATAACGCAGGCCACGATGCATGTTGACGATTTGATGCGCGACTTGCCAATAGACTGTGTCGATCTTTGCCTTCGATTCGAGATCCAGCAGGCCGAGATCGAACGTTTGCTGCGCTTCCTCCTTTATCTGTTGGATGTCGTGCAGGCTCTCAAGGCGATTTCCGCGCTTTAAGCGCTGTTTCACGTCGAGGATGTCGCCCACCAATTTGTGGTCCTTCTCGCTGGCTTCGACCTTGAGCTTCGGCGCAGTTTTTTCGATCGAGCTAAACGCTTCCAGCACCAGCACCGAATGGTGCGCGACGATGGCGCGCCCGCTTTCGCTCACAATGGTCGGATGCGACACGCCTTCGGAATCGCACACGTCCATAATGTTCCAGACCACGTCGTTGGCGTATTCCTGAAGTGAATAGTTCGTCGAGCTATCGAAATCACTGCGCGAGCCATCATAATCCACGCCGAGGCCGCCACCGACGTCGAGGTAACCCAGTTGGTGACCGAGTTTGCACAGCTTTGCGTAATAGCGCGCGCCTTCGCGCACAGCTCGCTTGATGGTTGAGATATCCGGCACCTGCGATCCGACGTGGAAATGAAGAAGCTTGAGGCATTGCGTCAGCCCTGCTTCTTTCAACATCTGACTCGCAGCAACCAGATTAGTGGTATCGAGACCGAATTTGGCGTTCTCGCCGCCACTTGGCGACCACTTGCCGGAGCCTTTGCTATGCAAGCGAGCACGAATGCCAATGTAGGGCTCGACTCCAACCTCGTTGGATGCGCGAATGATCTGCTCCAGTTCTTCCAGTTTTTCCGCGACGATAATGACCGATTTGCCAAGTTTGCGCCCAAGCAGCGCGATGCGAATGAAAGCGGCATCTTTATAGCCGTTGCAGATGATCAAACTCTCAGGGTCTTTCTGCATGGCGAGCGCAGCAACCAGCTCCGGTTTGCTGCCTGCTTCGAGCCCAAAATGAAATTGTTCGCCTGCGGCGACAATTTCCTCGATAACCTCGCGCAGCTGATTGACTTTAATGGGAAAAACGCCACGATACTGATTGCGATAACCGAATTCAGAGATCGCGCTTTGAAAAGCGCGATTAATTGACTCGACGCGGTGCCGGAGCAGATCCTGAAACCGAATCAGCAATGGAAAACCGAGGTTTCTCACGCGCGCTTCATTGATTATTGCTAGAAGGTCGATGGAACCTCCATTCTCCTTTAACGGCCTCGCTTCGACGTTGCCGCCGCCGTTGACGGTAAAATAACCCTCGCCCCATCCATCCACGTTGTATGTTGTGATGGCGGACTCAAGGTCCCACTCAGTTTTCATTTCAATTCCTACCCAGCCGCGAATGTTCGAAAACGCATATTCAATCAGCGCGTCGAACATTCAAGCCCGCCACACCAAAAATTTCATGTCACTCATATGTGCCATGCGACCGATGAGGCGGACGTGACGTGTACAGTCCGCCGCTTGTGTTTCATTTTCGCGCAGGTACCGTTGCGTCGATGAACAAGACGGTGATCGAGGTGCAGGTTCGGGCGGTTTTACCTACAAGCGGTGGGTGCGCAGTGTTTATCGGCAATAACGAGAAAGTGTTCATCATCTACGTCGATCACACGGTGGGCAGCGCGATCACCATGTTCATGCGGCAGATCACCAAGGAACGCCCCCTCACCCACGATTTGATGGGACATTTAATGACGGCCCTCGGCGCCAAAGTCGATCGAGTGATTATCAATGATCTGAAAAATGCCACTTATTACGCGCGGGTCATCATTCGTGTCCAAAACGAGTTGGAGCAGAAAAAAATCATCGAGCTGGATGGCCGGCCAAGCGATTGCATCGCAATGGCCACCCAGCAGAAGGCGCCCATTTATGTGAGTCACGAGGTCTGGGACGAAGTGGACGACATGAGCGACGTCCTGCGCAAGATGGAGGAAGAGGGACTGAGACCGGAATCAGAAACGGAAGAGTGAAGAACGTTGAAGCGTTAAACGGGTATTGTCATTCTGAGCGAAGCGAAGAATCTTCGATTAATTCTTCCGGCAAACCCTAAGGGGCCAATCAGAGATGTTTCGCTTCGCTCAACATGACAGCGACAGTCCCATCCGCTTTAACGCTTCGACGCTGGCTTCAGCCCAACAAATCGCCGTAGCGCTTGTCCGCTAGTTCCAGGCAACGCGCCAGAATTTCCGACGCTGTGTCGAGCTTGAACGTTTCCTCAACCAGCTCGCGACATTCCGGAATGGTGAGACTCTGCACGGCGCGCTTGACCCTCGGCACCAGGATCGCGGCGGCGCTGAGCTCGTCCATGCCGAGACCGAGCAAGAGCGGGACGAGCGCGATATCTCCTGCCATTTCCCCGCACACGCCAACCCAGAGATTGTGGGCGTGGGCCGCGTCGGCGATCATTTTGAGCAAACGCAGTACTGCCGGATGGGTCGGTTCGTAAAGGTGCGCGATCTTCTCGTTCACGCGATCGACCGCAAGCGCATATTGAATCAGATCGTTTGTTCCGATACTTAAAAAATCGACCTCGGGTGCGAGCACGCTTGCGCAGATGGCTGCGCTTGGGATCTCTATCATCGCGCCAACCTCGAGTCGTTCGGCCATATCGATTTTGGAGCTGCGCAATTCCTCTTTGCATTCATCGAGCACCGCGATCGCCCGGCGCAATTCATCCAACCCGGAGATCATCGGAAACATGATTTTTACGTTGCCGACGGCGCTGGCACGGAGAATAGCGCGCAACTGCGTCTTGAAGATGTCTATATTCTCAAGACAGAAACGGATCGCGCGCCAGCCAAGAAAAGGGTTCAACTCATCGGCGATATCTACTGTACCCGGAGCCAATTTATCGCCGCCGAGATCAAACGTTCGAATAATCAGCGGATCCGGCCGGACGCGCTCCGCGACTTTTCGATAAATTTCGTATTGTTCGTCCTCGCTTGGCAGAGTAGGTCGGTTCAAATACAGAAACTCGGTGCGATAAAGTCCGACGCCCTCGGCGCCATTGGCCTCCACGGCATCGACATCTTGTGGGAGTTCGATATTTGCCGAGAGCACAATGTGACGGCCATCGCGCGTGGTTGAGGTTGTCTCGCGCAGCTCTTTCAGTTTCGCCGTGACCTTGGCTCTCCTTGATTCGATCTCCGCGTACTCCGCAACCGTCTTCGGTGTCGGATCTACGATCAACCAGCCGTCGTTCCCATCAAGGAGAACGTCCTGGCCGGTCTCGAGTTTTGCAGTGATATCGTGCAGGCCGACTATCGCCGGAATATTGAGTGAACGTGCTAAGATCGCTGCATGCGAGGTGCGGCTCCCGAGATCGGTCGCGACCCCGAGGACGTTCGCTCGATCCATGCTTGCGGTGTCCGAAGGAGTAAGATTATGCGCAACCAGAATGTGCGGCTCGGTCAGGGCAAGAAATGTCTTCGGAGATTTACCCTGCAGGTTGCGAATTACCCGCTTTGTCACGTCCTGGATATCGAGCGCGCGCTCTCGCAGGTAGGGGTCGTCGATTTTATTCAGGGTCTCGGCATACCGCGTGGCGACTTCCTGGAAAACCCATTCCACATTGCACAGATCAGTCTCCAGCTTCCGGAGCACTTCGTCGATTAACGTGCGGTCTTCGACTACGAGCAGATGCGCATCAAAGATAGCAGCATCTTTCGTCCCGATCGATTCTGCAATGCGCTGCTGCATCTGCAGAATCTGCATGCGCGTTTGAATAAGGGCCGTTTCGAAGCGCGCGATTTCATCCGTCACTTGGGAAGGCGCAATGCGGTAACGCACGACCTCCTCCAGCTCATCGCGGGCGACATGGACCCTGCCGCGGGCGATTCCGGGCGAGACGCCAGCTCCTTCAAACCGAATTTCTTTTGGCGCATTGTCGCCGCTCATCCACTTGGGAGAGTAAGGCAGATGTCAAACTCGCGAAAGCTTTGCTGCGTAAAGGCCGCATTAGTCCCACTAGTTCTTATGTGTCGTATGCGACATATGGGACGAATCAATCTTCGTTGAAGCGCGCGTTGATCAGTTGCTCCAGCTCCTCCATCGCTTTTTCGGCATCCGGGCCTTCGCAACGAATACGCAGCTTCGATCCCTGCCCAGCGGCCAGCATCATCAGCCCCATGATACTTTTGCCGTTTACCTCCTCGCCTTCTTTCGATACCCAAATTTCCGAGCGGTGCCGGCTGGCAATGCGCACAAACATGGCGGCCGGCCGGGCATGCAGCCCGAGCCGATTCACGACCGGAATTTCTTTCTCGATCTTCTGGATAGGTGCCGAGCGGTTCGCTCTTCGATACAACAATGCCATTACGTCGGTCCTTTTTGCTCCATCAGTCCGAGCAGCTTCGCGTTGAAATCAACGGCTGCATTTTGGCCCAGACCTTTCAATTTTTCGTCCATCGCCGCGACCTCGATCAAGCGCGCCATGTCCCGGCCGGGTCTCACCGGAATAGTCACATGTGGCACTTTAAGACCGAGGATTTCGTAAAATTCACGATCCAGCCCGATCCGATCAACCTCATCTACGTCCTGCCAGTCCTTCAGCGTGACAACAAGGTCGAGACGCTTTTCGACTCGGATACTGCCAATCCCGAAAACCTTCGCTACATCGATAATGCCGATGCCGCGCACTTCCATGTGGTTGCGGGTAAGCTCGGGCGCCGTCGCCATAAGCTCGCGTCCCTCGAGCATCGTAATCCGGGTGACGTCATCAGCCACCAGGCTGTAACCACGTTCGATGAGGCCCAGCACACACTCGCTTTTTCCGATGCCGCTGGCTCCGCGAATCAAAACGCCAATGCCAAGGATGTCGACCATACTACCGAATTCAGTCACTGTCGGCGAAAAATCCATCTCCAAAGCAATTGTAGCCGCGTTAATGAATTTCATCGTGATCATCGGAGTGCGGAATACCGCGATTTTTGCTTCCGCTGTGACTGCAAGCAACTCCGGCGCAAGATGAAACCCGCGCGACATCACCAGACAAGGGATCTTGCGCTCGCATAATTCGCGAAATCTCTTTACCCGAACGCTCGACAGCAAACTTTTTAGATATGAATGCTCGGCCGCTCCCAATACCTGAACGCGTTTCTCGGCGAAATACGTGTAGAATCCGGAGAGCGCGAGGCCGGGACGGTTAATGGTTGGCTCACGAATTTTCCGATGAAACCCGATTCGCGGTCCCTCGAGTTTCATCTGCAGTTTTTCCGCGTGACAATTGTAAAAGCTCTCAACCGTGACAACCGGAACGCTCTTCTGCTGATCGCTTGAGGATGTAATCGTTTGCGTCCCGTGTCGTTCCGCCATCAGACGTAACTTCTAGCGTGAATACCGCGCATTTCCAATAAGCATCGCGTGGCTGGCACCTCATGCCGGCTGCCAATCGATCGTTAGTATTTCGCGATGCTCTCGACCCGTTCGTTAGTCAGCCGCGCGTCGACCGACCACTTTTTTCCTGCGCCCACAATCAGCAGAAACAGGCTGCCGACCAACATGCAAAAATCCGTGCGCGCCTCGTGGGCCATGCTCCAGAAACCGTAGTTCGCCAATTTCGGCAGACTGAATCGCCAAATTCCGTGACCGAGCAAGATCGGGAGTTTCGTTGAAACAATCGCTACGGAAATGTCGATTATGAGCGGGATCGCAGCGAGCCGCGTCAGCAGTCCGATAAGCAGTAACACGCCGCAAACAATCTCCACGCGGCCGACGAACGGACCCACAACGTCCGGCGCAGGAATGCCGATCATTGCAAAACGCCCAGCACCCTGCGCATCGGGGAAAAGAAGTTTCTGAATTCCTTCCGACAAGAAAACCGCGCCTACCAGGAGCCGAACCAAGAGCGTTGCCGGCGGCGCGGTGGTGCGAAGTAATTTACTCATGTTTTGGGCGTGAATTGGGACAGCTCGTAAATGCGGAGTTTCTTTTCAATCTCGGCAACGCGATCGACAACTTTGAAGAATCCATCTTCGCCGAAGAGTTCGTCCTCTTTCTTCTCGAAATCTTCGCCGAGCGAATCGAACTCGTGTGCGCTCACAATTCCGCGAAAGGCAGGAAACAAGACAGTGTCCTCGCGCGCTTCGTGCGGGTTATACATGCGGATGAATTGGCGCATCGAATCGGCAAGCTTCCGTCGATCATCTGCGTTCTTGAGCGCCTGGCTTGTCGCGAGATGCATCGTGATATCGGTCAGCCGCCGCCCAGCCTGGTGCTGCTGCAAAAGCACATCCACAAGATCGACAAGTTTGTTGGCCTTCTTGAAGCGGGGGAAAAGAAAATCCTCCTCGAGTTTCTCGTGATAATCTTCAACAAACTCGCGAATAATTTTCGCGGAGTCAGCCAGCGGCTCGGGCGGCAAATCCTCTTTGCTATCTATCCGCCGGATAGCTTCGCCGTAAACAAGCAGAATGCGTTTGAGCACGCCATGTTCACGCATCAGATCCTCCGGCGGCGATATTTCTTCATCTTTCTTTCCTTCTTCTTTTGCCACGGAATTGCTAAGCGCAGCAAATCCCGACGTTGCAAGAATCACTCCGCTCTTCTTCAAGAACTGTCTCCGGCTCGGTTGACCACTGGTTTTCATAAACTTCTCCAAACTTGTTTAAGTGACTTTTGAAAAATTTGGCGACGATGCGTCGGCTGACCACGCATCCAGAACATCTTGAGCGTCCCATCCGCACAAAATCTCTAGATCATTTTGAATCGCTGATTTGTCGGACAAACCCGCCGCGATAGGCGCAGCTTCAAAGCGCGCGCGATGCATGTCGGCGAATATAGTGAACGCGTTGCGCAGTGTGCTGATGCTCTGCTCCATCCAGCGGCGAAGACGATTTGCGTAAAGACTCAGAAATTCCAGCAGCGCGCGATCGTATTGCTGCTCGAGCTTTCGTTGAACGTGCGATGCTAGTACGCCTTTGCCAAACAATGATATCACAGTCGGCTTCTCGACAACGATGGTTTTGGAGATTTCGCTTACGTCCACCATCGGCATGCCGGCGGGTTTGGGCAACTCATCGGGAACTCCATTTCCAGAGGTCGATGTAACCACCTGCATCGCCTTTGCCAGTGCCTCGCGTGTCTGCTCAATCGAACGCAGGGTGGCAGCGACAGGTTCGGCAATGAGGCTGGTAAGCGTCTCGGAAAAAATTGATGCTGCACTCGCATCGTCCGAATCGATCAATCCTGCTGCGATTCGTTGTGCAGCGATATCGATAATTGCTCCGTGCATCTTCGTAATTTTTCGGGTTAGAAAAAACGATTCACCTTGAGCTCGCTCCAAGAGGCGGTCGCCTTCGCGCAATGCTTCTCTATTTTGCTCGGGCAAGGTGCTACTCACGCCATGAACAGCTTCAGCTTGCAACCTGCGTTCCAAAGCGCCAATCACACTTTCGCGCAACCCGCCGATCTTTCGCTTTTGGGAAACAACGGCCAATTGGTGATGCTGCGCAAGAAACGGGCGCAGCTCGCTTTCGAACCATCGATCGCATAATGCTGCATGCGTGCCGAACACGCTGACCGCATGCACCGGCGGAAGGACGCAAAGCTGATTATGAAGATTTGATTTTATGTATGAAATCATTTGTTCCCGGTCAGCAGCGCTAAAAAGGTCGGCTTTGCTAATGAGAACCATGGCGCTCGCGCCCGCCTGGTAGAGCGCTTGTACCACAACGAGATCATCCTGGGTAAGGCCATTACTCGCGTCGATCAAGATTATGCCGAGATCGCACCGTGGAAGGTATGCTATCGTCTCCTCCGCGCCCGCAATCGCCAACGAGCCAAGACCCGGCGTATCCACGAACGTGACGCCTTCTGCCAGACGATCGGACGGCAGCTTAACAAAGATGCGTGTAACATGCTTCTTGTTGCCGGGATTTTTCTGCTCCGTCGCAAACTCAGCCAGCTCTGACAATGGAATGATTTGCGGCTGCGCTTCGGCAAATTCAATTCCGGCTTCGGCCACTGGGCCATGGCTGATGCGAGTTGGGATTGCCGTGACCGGTGTAACACCGATCGGGAGCACGTTTGTTTGTAAAATGTAATTGAGGAGTGATGACTTGCCGGATGAAACTCTCCCGAAAACGCCGACCTCAAAGGCTGCCGATTCCATTCGGTCAAGCAGCATGCTCAGCGTCCCGCGAAATTCGACAAGACCATGCGCCGTGACGATTCTTTCGATCTCGCTGAGCAAACGAATCTCGTCACTAGTTTTGCCTAATTGTTGGAGACGCTGTTGCAAATCGCCTCCGGCGCCTCGTCCCAGAAAGCTCCGCAGCTTGCCGACCAGTCCATCCAGCTCGGCACGGATTCGGTCCAATCTATTGGCGGCCTCCGTAGAAAGAGGGCCATAGGCGCGCATTCGTTCCGGCGTGAGCTCGTTGAGTGAGATTGAGCAGTACATCAGGTTAATCGCGGCGGCCCACACGGCGCCCGAGTGCGGCTCGGGCGGCGGAATATTGAGCTCCTCCATGACACGGCGCATCGCTTCGCGAACCCGGACGATGTAATCGTGGGTCACCTTGCGTTGGATTGGCGTCGTGTCGTCGGAGTGTCTTCGGAAAGGCGACAACGAACCAGCATCGGCCATCGTGTGCTCAGCCTCCGAGAGCAACTTGTCAATGTATTGAAACGTCGTGCGCACATGCCGCTGATGATGCTCGCTAAAGGGGTGTGCCTTTGTCTCTTCACTCATTTTTTTGCATCGCCGTTATCCCCGACATCCTCCACGCTTAGTACCCGTATACGCTTGCGGTAGAGGTGTCCCCACGCATGCATCATCTCCACAGTCGGCTGGAAAAATTTCTGTGCGATCAGCGTCGGCACAAATGCGCTCAAGATGACAACACTGACGAGAATCGTGTACTGATTCTGGTCGATGATCCCGTTTTGCAGGCCATACAACGAGGAAATCGTTCCAAAGGTGAGCCCCGTGGCCATCAGCAGCGTCGTGTAGCTCGCTTCCTTGATCTTCATGTAGTGCAATCGAGCGAGCGGAAAGACGCCGGCGATTTTGGTCACCATCTTCAGGCCGAGGAACACGCTGATCACCACCAGTCCTGACCAGAGCGCGGGCAATGAGACGTAGAGTCCAGCCTTGATAAAATAGAAAGGCGTGAAGATCGCAAAGGCGATGCTGCGCATGCGACGAACGAGCGTTTTGTCTCGAAGAAATACGCCTGCAACGACAAGACCAAGAAGATAGGCTGGCAGAACGGCTTCGCTTTTAGCTGTCGTGGCAAGGCCGCCGAGAAAGAACAGGACAAAGAAGATAAATTTTACTTCGGGTTCGCTTACCTGCGTTGCACCCAAGCGAGTGATGATCGCTTGCGTCCACCGTGGCATGAACCACAGAACGATCAACGTCACGATCACAAATAGCAGCAGCCAGAGATTGTAGTTAGCGAACAAGGTCCCGAGCGCCAGCACGGTTCCGAAATCCGTAATGAAGCAAGCGGCCAAGATCATCTTGCCCATGGCAGTGTCGCCGAATCCGCCCTCGATCATCACCGCGTAAACGACCGCGACGGAGGTGGTGGAAAGCGCGATGCCAGCGATTTGCGCCTGGTGCAGAGGCCAGCCGAAAACGAATTGGGCGAAGAGCCACACGACAGCAAATGGAATGGCAAATGAAAGAACACCGATGAGCACGCTTGCACGCCAATTGGCCTTTAGGGAGACGGGATCGATCTCCGCGCCAGCGAGAAACGTGAGCACGCCACTGCCGAGCAATGCCAGGAAGTTCGTCCATTCCGTCGATTGTAGAACGTGATGGAGATGTCCCGCGCCGGTACCGGCGCTGGCAATGCCGACATGCAACATGCCGCCCTCCAATCCGACAGCGAGATTGCCAGCGACAACGCCAACCAGAATTTCGACCAATGCGACCGAAATTCCGGTCCGGATCGAGATCAGGCTGGCAATGAGCGCGAGGCCCATCCAGACAGCGGCTATAAACCAAATATTTTCAAACATTAAACTCCTTCCGCTTGGAAGGAGTCATTAGCTCACGCGGTTTCCCCAGCTTTGACTCTGGGAAGGCAAACTCCATTGCCTTGGTCGGAGTCTACCCCCCTCTCTTGTCACTTCAACTAGAAGTTATCCTCAGTGCGATTGCGTCGTAGCACGTGCGGCGAACACAATCTACATTTTGAAACGTTCGCCGAGATAAAGCTGACGGCTGATAGGATCGTTGATGAGAAAATCTTTTGTGCCTTCGCTTTCCACACGACCATCGTAAATCAGGTAAGCGCGGTCCACGATGGAGAGCGTCTCACGCACATTGTGATCCGTGATCATGATAGCTAATCCCGATTTGCGCAGGTTCACGATAATCTGTTGCACATCATAGACGGCAATGGGATCCACGCCGCTGAACGGCTCGTCGAGCATCAACAACTTCGGTTGTGTGACCAGCGAACGCGCGATGGTTAAACGTCGTTTCTCGCCGCCGCTCAGCGTAAGCGCGATATTTTTCGCGATCCGTTCAATGCCAAACTGGTGCAGCAGTTGATCGCAGCGATTCCGCCGCTCCGCTTTGCTCATCGGAAGCGTTTCCAAAATCGCGAGGATGTTTTGTTCCACCGTCATCTTGCGAAAGATCGATTCTTCCTGCGGCAAATAACCCATGCCGAGGCGAGCGCGCTTGTACATCGGATAATCCGTGACATCGGTGTCCGAAAAAATCACGCGACCGCTGTTTGGCCTGACCAGACCAACGATCATGTAAAAGCTGGTCGTTTTACCCGCGCCGTTTGGCCCAAGCAGTCCCACGATTTCGCCGGCACGGACATGCATGTTGATCCCGTTCACCACTGCCCGACCGCCGTAAATCTTAACCAGCTCGTCAGTGGTCAGGACAATCTCCGCCTTCGTCGTCACCGGTGAAGGAACCTTGGCTGTCGAAACCGGCGCAGTTTGACTGATCATGGTGTCGGCAGGGCCGGTGCTGCCACGGATTGAGACGGAGCGGGTGACGCCTGGGCTGCGCTTGGTGTCTGGGAGGGACTTGCTTGTCCCTTTTTTTGATCGTTTGGCTGCTGGACAATCTCGGTGCGACTGGGGCCATGCGTCCTTAGCTGACTGTTCTGACTGATAACCATCACCGTATCGGGACTAGTCGCTACGTGCAGGTTCGGCCCCTCCTGGACACGCGGTGTCCCCGCCAATTCGACGTCTCCAGTAGAAGCTGTATAGATAGCTTTATCGGCGCGGCCAACAGCGCGGGTTGGTGGTCCGCCATTTGCGTCGGGGCGGTCGCGAATCAGGCCAACGTTTCCTTCAGCGATGGCTTTCTCCAAGCTTTGGTTTTGTCCCTTTGTAATGAACACGGTCAATTTGTCAGATTGAAGATTGAAACGCGGATCGACCACCTTCACACGGCCGCTAAAGATGCCCATGTTCTTGGTTGAATCAAAAACAGCCTCATCCGAGTAGATTTCCGTCGTCGTTGGTTCATTGGACTGCGCCCCTGCAGTGCTCGATCCAAACAAGTTCGTCCCGGATGACTTGTCTTGCTTTTTCTTGTCTTTGTTTTTCGCTTTCGCTGGTTTCTCTGCCTTTTTGGTTGGCTCGGGCGAACCTGCGAGTGTAGCGGCAGCCTGTCCAAGCGCGCGGGCCCCGATTGCACATGCCATAAACAAGACCAACACTATTAATTTTTTCATTCCGTCGTGTTGGGTTTTGCCGTCAGATGAGATTTGTCAGTAATGACCATCTTTACATTTCCGATCAATCGTCCGGTCTTCGAGTTCGTATCAAACTGCACTGAATCACCAACGATATTGAAATCTGACCGTCGAATCGTTGTGCGCTCCTGCGAGCTTAGAATTCGTGTCTTCAAGTCGAGCACCGACGTGTGCATGTCGATTTGCAGATCAGGCTGACTCTCTGGAGTATAAGTCGTAATTTTAAGATGTTGAAAACCGACGTGCTCCTCATCAATCCGGTGAGCCGTTCCTGCTTCAAATCGTCCTCTTAGGCGACCGTTGGCATCGAAATCTGGCAATACAAGGCCTTTGGCTTCATGCCCAATTGGCAGCGGAATGTTCGTCAAGCTTTGTTCGCCGGGAGACGAACTCGGCGTCGCCGAGGCGAGCGCTCTCTTTTTGCGACCTTTCGACTGACCGGACGCTTGAGGAGCCGCTATTGCAACGCACATCAAGACCGGCGCCAACCAAATCGACAAGACCCGCCGAAGATAGGAGCGGTTCGCCCGAACCGCCCGCTTTCTCGACGCGATACCCTTGTTACCCGGGCGATTGAGATCAATCACCCCTACCTGAGACGGCAGCATGAATAGCCTTTAACACGCGCAGGTGCTTCGGCAAATCCTTTAGGGGAATCTGATTTGGGCCGTCCGATAACGCGCGACCGGGGTGCTCGTGCACCTCCATGAAGATTCCGTCGCATCCGGTTGCCATCGCCGCTCTGGCCAGCGTCGGCGCCAGAATACCGTCCCCCGATGTGGAGTCCCCTGCTCCACCCGGCCTCTGCACCGAGTGTGTCGCGTCAAAGATGACGCGATATCCGGCTTCGCGCATCCAATAGAGCGAGCGCATGTCGGCGACGAGGTTGTTATAGCCGAAAGTGGTTCCGCGCTCGGTGAAACAGAATCGTGAGTTACCAAACGCGATCAGTTTCTCGGCAATGTTTCGCACGTCCCACGGAGCGAGGAACTGACCTTTCTTTACGTTGACTGCGCGACCCGTTTCTGCAGCAGCGCGCAACAGATCCGTTTGCCGGCAAAGAAACGCCGGGATTTGTAACATGTCGATTTTTTCGCCGGCGATCTCCGCTTCATTCGGGGCATGAACGTCCGTGGTCACTGGTATTTTTAAGTCGCGCCCGATCGCTGAAAGAATCTTGCTTCCTTCGCGTACGCCAATTCCGCGAAACGAACGCACCGAACTTCGATTTGCCTTGTCGTACGAGGCCTTAAAAATGAAATCAGCATCTTCGGCGGAGCAGATCTCAGCGATCTTCTTCGCCATGCGCCAGACAAACTTCTCCGACTCAATGACGCACGGTCCAAGAATAAAGACGGGACGTTTGCCGCCAATGGTGACTTTTCCGACCCGCAATGGTTTTGACTTGGCCATTAATCTCTAAGGAAAGCAGGAACGCGGGAATTTTAAAGGCTTTCTTCCTGCTTTCCTGTATTCCTTAGTGATTTGCCTGTTGCAAGATCGACAATGGCAAATGGCGCATACAACCCGAGAAAAAACAGCAGTGCGACTGCGTGCAATTGCAGAAGGTAAAGCGGGCGCGAATCGGAGAGAAAACTCAAAATAGAAAACGCCTCCGGTTTGTGCAGCAGAAATCCATAGTTAACGCCAGTGAGCTCATCGACGATAAGCGTCACCACAAAGTAAAACTCCGACCACAGCCACACGCGCACGATCGACATCGGATAGGGCCGGTATCGCCGGGTCAGCATCAGGAAAACCACACCCACGATGATACCGCAGTGGGAAGTAAAAAAACTGATGAACCGCCAATCTGGAAAGCCGAAGAGCAGATTTGGCGTGAGGACGGCTTGCAACGTGCCGCCGATGCCCCAGAAGTATGCCACCTCGAACCATCGCTGGCTGCCTGTCCACATTGCCACGATCACAACGACCATGCCCCAGTCGCACATTTGCAACGGCAACATTTGTCGCCAGTCCACAACGCCTTGGCTGCGGATAAAAAGCAAATAGACGACGTAGTTCAAAACGAGCACGGCTGAGAGCACACCGATAATCACGTTTTCAAGCCGCTGCGATTTTGTGCGCCGCACAATCGCCGCAAGCACGAACGGCAGCACGACTGTGAGGAAAATGACAGTGAGATGCGGCAAACCGTACGGTTGAAATTGAGGCTCCATGCGTTGTTCTAGCGGCGGTTGTATCAACCGCCGGTTCCGATGGGAAGGCGCTCGCCGCGGCGAGCGTCTCTACAAATCATGCGCAAGCTATGCTATTCAATTCACCGAATCACCCAGAGATTGCACGGAATAACGTCGGTAACCCAAGCGATGTTGCTGGGAGGTGGTTGGCTGCCTTCGCCCTTTTTCTCCAGTGGAACGACAAGCAAATCCGCTTTCACCGATTGAACAAAATCGGAGGCAGCCAAACCAGTGTTTCCACGAATGCATCGCGCTTCCATCGGGATCTCGGTTTCACCAGCTGACAAAACGAATTTCTCCAGCGCCTCTTCTTCCTCATCCTTGGTTTGAGGCTTTTCACCCTTCTCGGGATCCGCACGAATCGACGCGCGGGCCTGATCGAACGTGGTAATGATGCGGATAACATAAAGCCGTTCGCACGATTCGGCCGTGGCAAGCGGCAGCGTTCTTTTCAAAGCCTGCAAGCCCTGCCTGGAATAGTCGGCAACGAAAACGATCCGGCGCAGCGGTTTGGGTTTCACAGCAGGCCTCGTGAAGAGCACAACCGAGCAGGGCGCTTCTCGCACAAGGCGGCGCGCGACATTACCCAGAAATGGATGCAACACCACCTCCTTTTCCAGCGCGCCAGCGACGATCATGTCGATCTTCTCACGAGTGAGCGTACGCAGAATAGCTTCGGCCGGGTCTCCCGGTTGATAGTGAATCATTGAATCGGCGGGAAGGTGCAGTTCCGTGAGCGCATCGCTAAACTTCTTTGCCGTTTCTTCATTTCGCTCGCCCACATAGATCAGATGAAGATCGGCCAGAAAACGTTCTCGGATTCGCTTCGCTTCGGCAAGCACCTGTTTGAATCGCGGCGAAAACGTCGTGGCCACGGCAATGATTTTGTATGGCGATGGATTAACCATGAGACCTGTTGAACTGTCGCGCTCCACGGAAATTCGGCAAGGTAGCGACGGCCCGCTCGGCAGGCGCGTCCTACCAATCCGCTTTTCATTTCCAAGTTCCTCTGCGAATTTTCGCAGATGCGACGCGCAATCTATCCGGGCAGCTTTGATCCGGTGACCAACGGTCACCTGGATGTGATCGAGCGTGCGAGAAAACTATTCGATGAAGTCGTTGTGGCTGTGGCTCACAACGACGAGAAGCAACCGCTTTTCTCGCTAAAGGAACGGCTCGATTTGCTGCGGGAGACTGCCGGTAGAATCGACAACGTGCGAATCGCTCAGTTCAAGGGGTTACTCGTCGAGTTCGCCAATGCAGAAAAAGCCGGAGCGGTAATCCGCGGTTTGCGCGCGGTCTCTGATTTTGAATTCGAATTTCAAATGGCGCTGATGAATCGGCAACTGAACGCCGCGGTAGAAACGATTTTCCTAATGCCGAAGGAGGAATACACATATCTTAGTTCTCGCATTGTAAAAGAAATTGCGCGCCTCGGCGGCGATGTCTCGAATTTTGTTCCGGCTTGTGTGGCCAAAGCGCTGAGCAGGAAATTCAGTTGACCAACCCCGAACACTTCGACTCATGAAAGTGCATCTGAAACAAATTCCAGCCCATGGCCTACATCTGGAAGGGGAGGAGGATTGCCCAATCCAAGAACTGGAATCAGAGGGAATTCGTTGCGCTGAGCGCCTGCGGTACGACATTGATCTGGGTGTTGCAGGCGGCGGCCTATGGGCAAATGGCTCGCTGTCGCAGCCAGTAGAGCTGCGGTGCGTATCGTGTCTGGAAAAATTTGTGCACGAAATCCGAGTGCCTGCCTTCGCGATGCACATGGAACTCCACGGGCCGGAGACTGTCGATCTTACCCCGTTTATTCGCGAGGACGTTTTGCTAAACCTGCCGGCGCATCCGCATTGCGACAAGGATGGCGATCGAATCTGCAAAGCGAGGCAACTTGAAAAGCGCGAGCAGGAAGCGCAAAGCAAGTCAGACTGGAGCGCGCTGGACAAGTTGAAAATTGAGAATCGTTAAATCGAGATTCGTTACATCGGCATCGATTCACGATTCAGATTGTCTTTTCGTGATTTCCTGCTTTCCTAATTCGCTTCCATGGGAGTTCCAAAACGCAAAACATCTAAAATGCGGTTACGCATGCGCAAAGCAGCGAACCGCTGGCATGCGGCGCATCTGAACAAGTGCCCCCAATGCGGAAGCACCGTCCCGTCGCATATCGCCTGCCCATCGTGCGGCTATTACCGCGGGCGACAGGTGTTGACGCTCGAAAGCAAATAAGACGTTAAGCTCTTAAAGCGGCTGCAACTAAAACGCTTTAACGTTCTTCATTTTCATTTTGCATTCGGGGACTAAAGTTCGCAAAGTTTCGCACTAATGAAGATCGCCCTCGACGCGATGGGCGGTGACTTTGGCCCGCCTAATCTTGTTGCCGGTGCAGTTATGGCGCTGCGTGATTACCGGCAGATCAACAAACTCTATCTGGTGGGAGACTCCACCGAGATCGAGAACGAGTTAGGTAAACATCAGTGCAACGATTCACGGATCGACATTGTGCATTCCACTCAGGTGGTAGAAATGAGCGATCGCGCGTGGACTGCCGTTCGCAGAAAGAAAGATTCTTCGGTCAGCCGGGCTGTCGATCTGGTGAAGCGCGGTGATGCGGACGCGGTCGTGAGCGCCGGGCACACCGGCGCAGCCGTCGCCGCGAGCATGATCAAATTGCGCACACTGGAAGGGATCGACCGGCCCGGAATCGCGGCGCTATTGCCTACGCAGTTCAATGTCTTTGTTTTGGTCGACGCTGGCGCGAACATCGACGCACGTCCGGAGCATCTTTTGCAGTACGGCATCATGGGCTCGGTTTACTCCAGCCACGTTCTTCGCTACAAACGGCCACGGGTCGGCCTTATCTCGTTAGGGGAAGAAGATGTCAAAGGCAACGACCTGACAAAGGAGGCCTTCAAAATGTTGAAGGCGAGCTCGCTGAATTTTCGCGGCAATATCGAAGGCCGGCATTTGTTCGAGGACCCTGTCGAAGTTGTAGTGTGCGACGGTTTTGTCGGCAACGTGATTTTGAAAACGTCCGAATCGATTTCAGTGGCGATTTTCAAATGGCTCAAACAGGAACTGACGCGCTCGAAAATTCACATGGTTGGGGCCTATCTGGCGCGGAAAGCATTTCGCGTAATCAAAGACAAAACGAATTACGAAGAATACGGCGGCATGCCGCTGCTTGGTGTGAACGGGATTTGCATCATCGCGCACGGCGCCAGCACGCCGTTGGCGATCAAAAACGCGCTGCGAGTGGCGACCGAGTCCATTGAACAGCAGGTGAACCCGCATATCGTCGAGGAGATTCGCCGGTATCATGAAACGACAGCCCCGCTTGAGCCCGCGCTCCACTAAAGCGCTGCGCACGGTCTCAATCATCGGCACCGGCAGTTACGTGCCCGAAAAGACTCTGACCAATGCGGATCTCTCGCGAATGGTCGATACGAGCGACGAGTGGATCACTACCCGCACTGGCATCAAGGAGCGCCGCATTGCCGCAAAGGATGAAAACACCAGCGACATGGCGGCCAAAGCGGCGCTAAAAGCGCTCGAGCAAGCCAAGATTTCGGCCAAAGAGATCGATCTCATTATTGTGGCGACTGCCACGCCGGACATGCTGTTTCCCGCCACCGCGTGCTTTGTGCAAAAGAAAATTGGCGCTACCAACGCCGCTTGCCTCGACATTTCCGCAGCTTGCGCGGGATTCCTTTTTGGCTTGGAGATCGCACAACAATTCATTACGTCTCATACACACGAAACCGTGCTTGTGATCGGAGCCGAGAAATTGACGTCGATCACTAACTGGACCGATCGCAACAGTTGCGTTCTTTTTGGAGATGGCGCTGGCGCCGCTGTCTTGCGCCATCGAGGCAGCGCTCATGGCGTCATCAGCACCCACATCGGCAGCGACGGGAGGTACACAGACATTTTGTTCATGCCGGGCGGTGGTTCGCGTTGCCCTATCACACGGGACAATGTGGACATGCATTTGGCCACGATCCATATGACCGGTAAGGAGGTGTACAAACAGGCCGTCACCGCCATGCTAAACGCGGCGAAAAAGGCTCTCGATCAAGCGGGGCTTTCCATCGAAGACATCGCTTGTGTCATTCCGCATCAGGCAAATCTGCGCATCATTGAGGCGATCGCCGATCGACTCGGCATTTCACGCGACAAAATGTTTGTGAATCTGGATCGCTACGGCAATACGTCCGCCGCGGCCGTAGCAATCGCACTCGACGAAGCGAATCGTAGCGGTCGGATCAAGCGCGGTGATTATGTTCTGATGGTCGTGTTCGGCGGTGGGCTCACTTGGGCGAGCACGCTTTTGGAATGGTAGTAGGCGTTAAACCGTTGAAGCGGAAGATTACCTGCCTACTGTTCGGAACGCTCTAACGCTTTAACAATTCAACGCTGCAGCATGTTAATTGAAACCCACGCCCATCTCGATTATCCCGATTTCGCTAACGATCTTAAGGATGTGCTTCGTCGCGCTGTCGACGCCGGTGTAACGCGCATCATCACGATCGGCACCTCGGTCGAAAGCAGCCGGCGCGCGATCGATCTTGCGGAAAAATATCCGGCTGTTTACGCGGCCATTGGGGTTCATCCCACTTACGTTGAAGAGGCGGAGGAAGACGTTTTTACGCCGCTACGCGAACTGGCAAAGAACTCGCGCGTAGCAGCCATCGGCGAGACCGGGCTCGATTATCACCAGTTGCCGAGCGAAAAAGTGGCAAAAGAAAAGCAGGTCCAGGTCATGACAGCGCTGCGAACTGAGACCGATGAAGAAATCGAAGCGCAAATTCGCGATGGCGCTTACAAATCGAAACAAGCGAGTTTATTTCAACAACAACTCGACCTCGCCGTGGAGCTGGGGCTCAACGCAGTGATCCATCAGCGCGATGCCTGGGAGGATACGCTCAAACTCATGCAGCCATACACGGGTAAATTGCGCGGCGTTTTTCATTGCTTCGGCGGCTCGCTCGATCAGGCGAATGAAGTTCTCAATCTTGACCACCTCGTTTCGTTTACTGGAATTGTTACTTTCAAGAACGGCGCAGCCGTGCGAGAAGTCGCAGCACAAATCCCGCTCTGGAAATTCATGGTCGAAACCGATTGCCCATATCTGGCGCCAGTGCCCTTTCGCGCAAAGCGTTGCGAACCCGCACACACGCGCATCGTAGCGGAAACGATCGCGGCAGCGCGGGAAGTTCCATTGGAAGAAATTGCTGATGCAACAACCGAAACCGCGGAAAAGTTTTTCAGGTTTAATCGGCGATGAGAATCGGGACGGGTAACGCGCCAACTGTAGAGACAGCCGCTACAACCACAGACGGCGCAGCGCGACGTCCCTACCTTCTCCTTTTGGCCCTTTTACTTGCTTCGTGCGCTGCGCCTGACACGCAGCATCAGATCGTGATCAGCACGCGCGAACAGAAGCTGGCCCTTCTCGACCGCGGCAACGTCATGGCCATCTATCCCGTTTCCACCTCCAAGTTCGGTCTCGGCGATTGGCGAGGCAGCAGGTTTACGCCACTCGGTCAATTGCAGATAGCGGAAAAACTTGGCGGTAATGCGCCACCGGGCGCGGTATTCAAGGATCGTCGGCGCACCGGCGAAATTATCCAAGCCAACTCGCCTGGTCGTGATCCGATCGTGACGCGGATTTTCTGGTTGCGTGGACTCGAAGCGCAAAATGCCAACGCATTTGGGAGGGACATTTACATCCACGGCACGCCGGAGGAATGGAAAATCGGTTCGCCAGCGAGTTACGGATGCATCCGAATGCGCTCCAGTGACATCATACAATTATACAACATCGTGGGAGTCGGCGCCGCAGTAACCATTGTGAACGCGCCGCTCGCCACCGCTGTTCCCAGCCTCGTCACGGCCCATTCAATGTCCGCCGCAAACCCGGCGCCGTTCGTGATGCGGTAGGATCGTGATGCAGACAATCCTGTCTGCATCTACTCGCAGGCAGGATCGCCTGCGTCACTCACGGCAGTTTGCCGAGACGTTCTCTGGGCGTATTGCGCGAGAGCAAATCCATGTCCGCGTCCACCATGATTCGCACCAACTCGTGAAATCGCACTTTGGGTTCCCAACCAAGAATTTTCTTCGCCTTCGAAGCGTCGCCAAGTAGAACGTCCACCTCGGCTGGGCGCTCATACCGCGGGTCGTGTTTTACGAATTGTTTCCAATCGAGATCCGCATGAGCGAATGCGGCTTCGACAAACTCCTGTACCGTGTGGCTTTCGCCGGTAGCCAGGACGAAATCGTCTCCTTCGTCGTGCTGCAAAATTCGCCAGACGCCTTCGACATACTCAGGCGCATATCCCCAGTCACGTTTTGCATCCAGATTGCCGAGGAACAACTCCTTTTGTAGGCTGTGCTTAATCGCAGCGACTGCGCGTGAGATTTTGCGGGTGACAAAAGTTTCGCCGCGCCGCGGGCTTTCATGGTTAAACATGATGCCGTTGCTCGCGCAAAGACCGTAGCTCTCCCGATAATTAACAGTCGCCCAATATGAAAAGACTTTGGCCACGCCGTACGGGCTGCGCGGCCAGAACGACGTTTTCTCAGTTTGCGGCGTTTGTTGGGCTTTACCAAACATTTCGCTGCTCGAGGCCTGAAAAAAACGGGAACGCAACCCGGCTTCCCGAATCGCCTCCAGAATGCGGATCGTACCCACTCCGGTGACGTCGGAGGTATATTCCGGAATATCGAAGCTCACGCGCACGTGGCTCTGTGCACCCAGATGATAAATCTCGTCCGGCTTCAATTCGTAAAGGAGCTTCACAAGATTCACCGAGTCGCTGAGGTCCCCGTAATGCAGAAACAGTCGCACGCCGTTGACGTGGGGATCAGCGTAAAGATGATCAATGCGTGAAGTGTTAAACGTGCTGGCGCGGCGAATGATCCCGTGGACTTCGTAGCCTTTCTCAAGTAGCAGATCAGCCAGATAACTTCCGTCCTGGCCGGTGATGCCGGTGATGAGCGCCTTCTTCATTTGGGGCAATAATTGAAGGGCGTTTCTATGAAACGCCACCGAAATAATCATGGCGGGATTTTGGAGTGCGGCGACATGTCGCCGCTCAAAGCGCGGACATGTCTGCGCATTCCAAACGCTGGCGCCCTAAATGATCAGCTCTCTGGCGGCGTCACCATGATTCGCGCCAAAACAGCGCGCTGAGCGCCGATCAGTGCGCCGATACCTTTGCGTCCGAGAGCAAGCATTTCATCCAGCTGTAATCCGGCAAACGTCGCTTCTTCACCGGAAGCCTGTACTTCTACGAATTCGCCGTCTTCGGTAGCCACAAGATTAAAATCAACGGTAATGAGCTTGTCCTCTTCGTAATTAAGATCCACAACGGCCTGTCCATCCAGGATGCCGGCGCTCACTGCGGCGACCAATTTTTGCATCGGAGGTGCGTCGAGCTTTTTTTCCCGCACAAATTTCCGGCACGCTATTGCTAGGGCCAGGCTGGAACCGGTAATTGCCGTGGTACGCGTTCCGCCATCAGCTTGCAACACGTCGCAATCGATCCAGATCGTGCGCGGCCCAAGTTTTTCAAGATCCATAACCGCCCGCAGCGACCGGCCAATCAAGCGTTGAATCTCCACGCTGCGACCGTCAATGCGCCCTTTTGCAATATCGCGAGCTTTGCGCGGCTGAGTCGAATATGGGAGCATCGAATACTCGGCTGTGAGCCAGCCACCGGTAACCCCCTGCTCTTTCATCCAGCGCGGCACTCCTTCTTCGATTGTCACCGCGCAGATCACGCGCGTTTTACCCATTGAGACGAGCAGCGATCCGCTCGCATGCGGCGCGACATTCAACTCGAAATTTAGCGGACGGATCTCATCAGGCCCGCGGCCGTCGCTTCGCTGCATCGGTTAGAACTTAGATGTAGCTGGCACTTTGTGCGACGAACATTTTTTACAGCACAGAGACTCCGGACACGAATCGCGTCCAACGCCACCAGCTATCACCCGCGACTAATCGGCTTGACGCACTGGGCGGGCCATCGTTGCTTAAGCATTTTGAGTGAAAAATACCGCTGACACCCAGAAAGCGATTTGCATTGCCGGTGCTCACCGTTCAGGCACATCAATGCTCACTAGACTGCTGCATGCCTGCGGGCTGTACCTGGGAACGGAAAACGATTTGATGCCACCGCAGTCCGATAACCCAGATGGCT
>Ga0209377_1000130_pt1 | contig 44482 bp, 47 predicted proteins | sample GraSoiAngelo_141_FD_185898 | JGI IMG/M metagenome (GOLD analysis project Ga0209377, IMG submission 185898) | Grasslands soil microbial communities from the Angelo Coastal Reserve, California, USA - 14_0929_12_40cm (SPAdes) (version 2) | ecosystem: Environmental > Terrestrial > Soil > Grasslands ...
GCCGACCGTCGGTCCCGACGCCGACGTCGTGAAGTTCGCCAACGACTGGACCGGGGCCGTCGGCGTGGACGTCGCCTTCGAGGTCACCGGGCATCCCGCCGCCGTGCGGGCCGTCACCGACGTCGTGAGGGTGTGGGGGACCGTCAGCATCGTGGCCATTCACGCCGAGCCGATGCCGGTGAATCTCTATCAGATGTTCGCGCGCGAGCTCCACATGCACGGCAGCCGGCTCTACGCGCGCGAGGACTGGGAAGAAGCCATTCGCCTGGCGGCCACCGGCGCCGTCAACCTCGGCCCGCTGGTGAGCCGTCGAATCCCACTCGAGCGGATCAACGAAGGCATGGAAGAGGCACTCAAGGGAGGCGCCGTGATGAAAGTGCTGGTGGAGCTGTGAGGGCCCTCGCGATCGTTCTCCTCGCGGTTGCCGTCGGCGGATGCGCGGCCGAGCTCGACGTGTCGGGCGAGAAGTGGAGGAAGGAAGGCATCGGGTCCAACCAGGTGACCCTCGACGAGACCGAGTGCGCGCGCAGCGCGATGGACGCAGGCCAGACCCCCGATCTCATCGTCGGCGGACTTGCCGACGTCGTGCGCGACGTCATCCGCGAGCGCGGACGCCAGGGGACGTACGAGAAGTGCATGAGGGATCGCGGCTACCGGAGCGCGTAGGGCCAGTCGCCGGCACCGGGATTGCTGTAGGGAGGGGGCCATGAAGGGCATTGCCGTGGTCATGGTGATCCTGGCTCTCGTTGGAATAGCAGCCGTGGCGATGGTGCGCACGATCCTTCCTCCGATCGAGCACAGCGGCGCTTCGGGATGGGTGGGCACGGCGCCTCGCGCCGATGAGACCGGTTACGTCGCGCTGCCGCGACTCTTCGCTCCGGACCGGCAGGGCTTCCTCAGCATGATGTCCGGCGTCTCGCTCGTCGTGCTGCTGGTCGCCAGCACGGCCTTCGCCGCCTACACGATCCGCCTCGCGTACCGAGACGAGCCTCACGCCCGCCGGGCCTAAGTCCTAGCCGATCTTCTTCAGCACGAGGGCGGTCGGCGCGTTCGGGAAGGGCCATCCGGGGATCAGCGCCGTGAAGCGCCCGGCGGTGCCGCCGGCCACCAGGAGCCGGAAGTTCTCGGGCGCGCGGAATTTCCCGCGAAGCCGCTCCCACAGATAATCACGCACGTCGGCCTTCGACCAGCCGTCGTCGCCGATCACCTGCGCGTGCTCGGGGGCGAAGACGATCAGCACGTCACCCAGGTTCCTCAGCGTGTGGTTGCCGACGACCTCGAGCGTCCGTGTGATCGTCGCCAGCACGTCGGCGGCCTTGCGGCTCTGGGTATCGGCCACGACGACCAGCGGTTCGCCCGGGAACGCCGCCACCGTGCTCTCGCCGGGCGCGAAGCCGTGCTCGACGTGGAGCGGCTCCCACGGGCTCGCCTCCTCGTGCTCGCCGAAGCAGCACGCGTAGCGCGCGGGATTGCCGAACGTGGACATGCTGATGACGCCGGGCCGCGCGCCGCCGAGGTTGGCCCAGATCAGCCGGAGGGCGCGGCCGATGGTGGCGTTGGCGCGCGTGCCGGGGCCGAGGGCGCCGGCGGCGCAGTTGAGCTCGATCGTCACCCGCGCCGGGCCGTTGACGATGAAGATGGGCGCCACCGCATCGGTCGTCCCCGAGATACCGACGAGATCGAACGCGTCGTCGCACATCGCGCGGACGGCCGCGACGACCACCGGCATGTACTCGGGGCGGCAGCCCGCCATCACCGCGTTGATCGCGATCTTCTCGATCGTCGCGCGGCCATTGGCGGGCGCGACGCTGGCGATGAGCTCGTCGGCGCGGCGATCGGACGCCGCGATCATCGCGTCGACCAGCGCGCGGGTGGGCGGTACGACGGGCAGGCCGTCGGTGACGCCTCGCGCATGGAGCTGCTCGATGGCGTCGGCGGCCTCGGACATGTCGGGTAGGATAGCGCGCGGGAGAGCGCCATGTCCTACGAGCAGATCCTGTACGATGTCGCCGACTCCGTCGCGACGATCACGCTGAACCGTCCCGACCGCCTCAACGCCGTCACCGCGCGCTCGATCGACGAGCTCATCGCCGCGTTCGACGCGGCGGATGCCGACGATGGCGTGCGGGCGGTGATCGTCACCGGCGCCGGCCGCGCGTTCTGCGCGGGCGCCGACCTCGGCGCCGGCGGCCGGACGTTCGATCGCGCCGACCGCTCGACCGCGGACGAGCATCGTGACGGCGGCGGACGCGTGACGCTGCGCATCTTCGACCTCAAGAAGCCGGTCATCGCGGCGATCAACGGACCGGCCGTCGGCTTCGGCATCACGCTGACGCTGCCCATGGACGTGCGCATCGCGTCCACCGCGGCCCGCATCGGGTTCGTGTTCGCCCGCCGCGGCGTCGTGCCCGAGGCGTGCAGCACGTGGTTCCTGCCGCGCCTCGTCGGCATGAGTCAGGCGGCCGAGTGGGCGTTGACGGGACGCGTGTTCTCCGCCGAGGAGGCCCTGGCCGGGCGCCTGGTGAGTCGCGTCGTCGCGCCGGACGCGTTGCTCGCGACCGCGCGCGAGCTGGCGCGCGAGATCGCCGACAACACGTCGGCCGTCTCCGTCGCCCTGATCCGCCAGATGCTGTGGAAGCTGCTCGGCGCCGACCATCCTCGCGAGGCCCACCGGATCGACTCGCTGGGGATGTTCTGGACGGGACGCTCACCCGATGCCCGCGAGGGCATCGAGGCCTTCATCGCGAAGCGGCCGGCGCGCTTTTCGCAGCGCCCGAGCACCGACATGCCGCCGTTCTATCCCTGGTGGCGGTGATCGACTGGGCGCTCGGCGCCCTCGTCATCACGGCGGCGAGCTTCGTGCAGGGCCTGGCCGGCTTCGGCATCGGCCTGGTCGGGCTGGCGTTCCTGCCATACCTGATGTCGCCGGCCACGGCGATCGTCCTCCTCACGCTGTACGCCGCGCCGTTCACGCTCGGCGTGTTCATCCAGCTCCGCGACGATTTTCGGCTCTCGGGAATCCGCGACATGCTCGTCGGCACCGTGCTCGGGACACCCATCGGCGTCTGGGGCCTGGCCGCGCTGCCGGCGTCGCTCATCAACCGGCTGATCGGGGTGTTCATCTTGCTGATCGTGATCCTCGAGGTCCGCCGTCTCTTCCCCGAGCGCTTGCCTGGTCGCGGGTGGGGCTTCGGCGCCGGTGTCCTGTCCGGCGTGCTGGGAGGCGCGATCGGCACGCCGGCGCCGCCGGTCATCGTCTATTCGATGACGCAGGGGTGGACACCGCGCCGGATGAAGGCGAACCTCCAGGCGTTCATGGTGGTGAACCAGACCCTGATTCTCGGTGGCTACGAGTGGGCCGGGCTGTTGACGCGCGAGGTGTGGCATCTGGGGCTGAGCTTCGCCATTCCCGCCCTCGTCGGCGTGCTCGCGGGCATCGCGCTCTTCGGCCGGATCGATGCCGTGCGCTTCCGCCAGATCGTCTTCACGCTGCTCTTCATCTCCGGGCTCGTCCTGCTCGTGCGCGGCTGACGCCGCGGACGCATCGCGACGCCGCCCGGCCGCCCGACGCGCTCCGACGGTGGTATGCTCCCGCTCACCACTCCGGGAGGGAACCATGAGCATCAAGCGTCACCAGCCGGGCCCGCGGATGAGCGCTGCGGTCGTGCACAACAACACGGTCTATCTCGCCGGGCAGGTGGCCGGCGATCAGCCGACGGCCAAGGGCCAGACGGCCGACATCCTGAAAAAGATCGACGGCCTGCTGGCGTCGGTCGGCAGCGACAAGTCGAAACTCCTCTCGGCGACCATCTATCTCGCGAACATGGCGTCGTACAACGAGATGAACGAGGTGTGGGACGCCTGGGTCGATTCCGGTAACACGCCGGCGCGCGCCACGGTGGAAGCGCGACTGGCCCAGCCCAAGTTCCTGGTCGAGATCTCGGTCGTCGCGGGGCTCTGAGCGGCGTCATGCACGTCGGCACCGCCGTCGTCTTCCAGAATCCGGGCCGGATGCGTCCCGATCACGAGGTGTACCGGCAGGAGCTGCGGCTCGCCGATCTCGTCGAGCCGCTCGGCTACGACTCGATCTGGGGCGTCGAGCACCACTTCACCGACTACACGATGTGCCCCGACGTGCTGCAGTTCCTGTCGTACATGGCCGGGCGCACCGAGCGGATCAATCTCGGCTCGATGGTGGTCGTCCTGCCCTGGCACGATCCGCTCCGAGTGGCGGAGCAGGTGGCGATGCTCGATGCCATGTCGGGCGGCCGCCTGATCCTCGGTCTCGGCCGCGGCGCTGCCAAGGTCGAGTTCGACGGTTTCCGTCTTCCGATGGACGAGTCGCGGCCGCGCTTCGTGGAGTCGGCATCGATGCTGCTGCGCGGGCTCGAGAGCGGGTTCTGCGAGCACACGGGCGACTTCGTGAGTCAGCCGCGCGCGCGGATCCGACCGGCGCCGTTCAAGTCGTTCCGCGGGCGGACGTATGCGGCCGCCGTCTCGCCCGAGTCGGCGCGCATCATGGCCGAGCTCGGCGTCGGCATCCTGATCATTCCCCAGAAGCCGTGGCACGAGGTGGCCAAGGAGCTCGACGCCTACCGCGCGATGTACCGCGAGGTGAACGCGGCGGAGGCGCCGGCGCCGATCGCCGCGGGCTGGACATTCTGCGACGAGAGCGCCGACCGCGCCGAGGCGATGGCCCGCCAGTACATCGGCGGCTACTACCAGTCGGTGCTCGAGCACTACCAGTTCGCGAGCGATCATCTGGCCAAGACGCGCGGCTACGAGTACTACGGCAAGATGACCGAGAAGATCGCGCAGTACGGCACCGACAAGGTCATCGACTTCTTCCTGGGGCTCCAGGTGTGGGGCACACCCGAGCAGTGCTACGCGCGGATCCTGGACATCCGCGAGCGCGTGAGCAATCAGGCGTTCGTGGGCGTCTTTTCCTACGCCGGGATGCCGTACGACGAGGCCGAGCGCAACATGCGGCTGTTCGCGCGCGAGGTGACGCCGGAACTGAAGAAGCTGGGCGGTGCCGCCGTTGCGGCCCGCACGATCGGCGAGCGCGAGCGCCCGCAGGCCGACATCGCGCTCGGTTTCTAGCCCACCGCCCGGCGTTCCCTACCTGCCGGCAAGGCGGGCGACGACCGGTGCGAAGGCGTCGATGTACGGTTCGAAGATGACGTAGTACGAGATGGACCAGCGTTCCCGACGCGCGCGAAGGGCCTCGACGACCTGTTCGACGGTCCCGATCAGCACGTAGGGGCTCTCGAGAATCTCCGCGGGGTTCAACTGTTCCCAGCGGCGCGCCAGCTCCTCGGCAGCCTTCCGCCGATCGTCCGTCACGACCACGCGCTGGACCAAAGCGTTCAGCTCGATGCAATCGAAACGATCGCCGGCGACTTCTCGCACGAGCCGTACCCGCTCGTCGACGACCGCCGCCTTCCAGTCGGAGACGTCCCGCACCGCGCCGCTGCGCCGGAAGGCGATGCCAGTCAGGCCGACGATGTCGGCTTCCTTCGCGGCCAGAGCCAGGAGCCGTGGAGCGCTTCCACCGATGAAGATGGGCGGGCGAGGCCGCTGCACCGGGAGAGGATGAATCGTGTGATCGGTGACCCGATAGTGACGCCCGGCGAAGCTCACCGACTCACCTTCGAGCAAGCGCTTGACGATCACGACAGCTTCCCCGAGGCGCTCGACTCTGATGGCGCCCGGATCGAAGGTCAACCCGGCCTGATCGTATTCGGATTTCATGTGGCCGGCGCCCAGTCCGAGCTCGAGCCGGCCGCCGGTGAGGAGGTCCACGGTCGCGGCCTCTCGGGCGACGAAGATCGGGTGACGGAAGTCGTTGTTGAGGACCATCGTGGCGACCCGGAGGCGTTTCGTCGCGGCGGCGGCACCGACGAGCGCCGGCATCGGCGCGAGAAGGTCGGTCAAGTGGTCGGGAACGGCCAGCACGGAATAGCCGAGATCCTCGAGCTGGCGAGCCTTGTCGACCAGCTCGACCCGCGATCCCGCGCTCCTGACGCTGACGCCGAAACGGAACGGCTTCATCACCAGCGTCTGATGGCGGGGACTAGCTTCCCGGCGGATCGAGCAGCGCGCGCACCATGCGCCTGTTCGCGCGCGAGGAGGCTTCGCCCGTCTCGGTCACTTCCCGAAACGCCGCTGCCGCTGCTGGTAGCTTCGAATCGCCCGAAGGAAATCGAGCTTGCGGAACGCCGGCCAGTAGGCGTCGCAGAAGTAAAACTCGCTGTAGGCGCTCTGCCAGAGCATGAAGCCCGACAGGCGCACCTCACCGCTGGTTCGAATGATGAGATCGGGATCCGGGCAATCGTAGGTATAGAGGTACTTCGCCACGGCATCCACGGTCAGGCCGTGAAGCATCTCTTCCGGCTGATCCCGGCGCATGAAACTCTCGTGGAGATAGCTCCTGACGGCGTCGATGATCTCCTGCCGCCCGCCATAGCCGACGCCGACATTGAGCAGGAGTCGGTCGTGCTGGCGGGTCGCTGATTCCGCCTCGCGCAACGTTCGCTGCACGGCATCGGGTAAGAGTTCCAACTGGCCGATGGCGCGAATCCGAATCCCCAGCTGCTCCGTGAATCCGCTCCGCGTCCATTCCGGGATCGTGCTGTCGATGACGTCGAGAACTGCGCCGACGTCCGCGGAGTCGCGACCGAGATTCTCCGTTGAAAGCCACCAAAGAGTGACCATAGGGATCCTGAGTTCGCTGCACCAGCTCAGCACTTCTTCGGCCTTTGCGGCGCCGAGCCGGTATCCGTTGAGGTTGGAGAGGCCAGCTTCCCGCGCGTAGCGTCGATGGCCATCCTGGATCAGTCCCAAGTGCCGCGGCATGCGGCCGCGAATGATCTCGTCGAGCAGTCGTGCTTCATAGAGTCGGTAGAGAAGGCGCCTCAGCACGTTGTGTCCCGATTCACCACCTGATCGCCGCGCCGAGGGGCGAACGGGCAGGCGCCTCGACGCTCTGCGCGCCGAGCGCCGCGTGCTACCGGCCAGTGTCGAACGATCGACGGCGTCAGAGGCAGCAGCGCGCGGATGAGGCTGGCTGACCGGCTCAGCATCGCCTCTTTCCGCGCGTCCCACGATAGGCCGTACCCCTCTCGGATCGTCGGTGGCAGGAGGCCCGCCGTCACCAGGCGGGTCCACCAGAGCGCAGGCCTGACCGGGAGGAGCGCGGGAGGATAGAGGATGTCGCGCGCGAGGTCACGCGCGACGTCGGTCACCACGATTTCGCCTCCCGCGAGCATCGCGTCCATGTAGTGGCGCAGTGCCGCGAAGGTTCGCGGTAGACGTCTCTCCGGGATGCCCAGGCGTTCTTCGATGGCGCTGGCCTCGTCGCAGTATCGATTCTTTTCCTCCAGCGTCGGAGAATCGACGAAGAGTTCGTAGACGCGCAAGTTCATGTCGACGAGGGTGGCGTGGACCCAGGCGAGGAGGGATGGATCGTGGGCCGAATAGCGCGTTCCGGCCGGAAACACGCCGGCAACTTCGGACAACTGCCCGTTCACATGGTCATGGATCGCATTGATGCGCGCGATGACGAGCCGAGCTTCGGCCTCGGTGCCGAAGGAAAGTCTCAGCATCGCCTCGAGGGTGCCCTGAAAGCGCCGCAGCCGGCCCCGGGGTGACGAGCGAAACGTGCTGTGGTCGGCGACGCCCTGCGCGACGAGGGGATGCGCGAGCTGGAGCAGGATGGCCGGTCCCCACGCGAGCAGCAGAATGATCTCGCGCTGGAGTTTCCACGCAATCGTGCCGCCGTCCAGCGGTGTTCTCGTCCGTGCGATCGACGCCGAGGCCATTGCTTCGCGAATTCCCACAGCGTGGCAAACCCGATTTCGATGCTAACACACTGCAACGTGAACACATTGGGCCGATACCGCGTTCAGCTTCTCGCCGGCGCTAGCCTCCCAGCAGATCGACCAGCGGGCGCAGATCCCTGAACTCGTGGTCGGGCTTCGGGACGTCGGCAGCCAGGGGCAGCGCGCGGCGATTGATCCACGCCACCGTGATCCCCAGCGGCTTGGCGCCCACCATGTCGGTGCGCTGAGACTGGCCGCAGTGCAGTAATTCGTTCACGCCGACCCCGGCTTCCCTCAGCAGATATCTGAACAGCGTTCCGTCGGGCTTGTAGCCGCGCGCCCGCTCCGCGGTGCACACGAGGTCGAATGTCCGCCCGAGCGGCGTGACGGCCAGCAGATCGTCGTCGATGTTCGAGCCGAGCGCGAGCGTGAAGCGACCGGCGAGCCGATCGAGAACGCCGTCGACGTCGCCGAAGCGCGAAAACGTCGGGAAGGCGTCGAAGTATTTCTGAATCAGCCCTGCGTTGCCCCGGATGCCGAAGTGAGCGAACGTCTCGGCGAGCGAGTCGCGACAGATCTCGCGGTACGAGCGATAGGGCTGCCAGTAGCGCCGGATGTTGGCGGCCTCCCAGCGCTCCCAGAACTCGAGCGGATCGAGATGAGACGCGCCAACCGAGCTCAGGATGTCCGCGAAGGCGGCGTGGGAGCCGGCCCGCACGTCGACGAGCGTGCCGTAGACGTCGAAGGAGAGAACCTTCACCAGCGCGGCAGGCGCGGGGCCTCGGCGCAGACCCGCTCGACCTCCTCGATCGTCTTGGGGACGCCGACGGTCAGCACGTCGTGGCCGGACGCGGTGATAAGGACGTCGTCCTCGATCCTCACGCCGATGCCGCGGAACTCGCGCGGGATCGGGTGGACGATCTTTTCCGCCTTGGCCTTCTCTTCTTCGTCCAGCCGCCGGGCGGCGGCCGCGCCCAACCGCAGGCGGCGCTCGAGCATCTCCTGCTCACTGAACTCGCGCAGGTAGAAGGTGGCCGACTCGCGGGCCGGGTCGAAATAGAGGCCGGGCTCGACGGTGAACACCATGCCGGGCTCGAGATCGCGCGACCCGCCGCGAATCCGGTAATCGCCGACGTCGTGCACGTCCATGCCGAGCCAGTGCCCGGTGCCGTGCATGTAGAACTCGCGGTAGTGATGCATCGCGAGCGACTCCTCCACGCCGAGGGGGAGGAGCCGGAGGGCGACCAGGCCCTCGGTCAACACGCGCCGGGCCGCGTCGTGGACCACCTCGTAGCGCTGTCCCGGCTTGGCCGCGGCGATGCCCGCGAGCTGGGCGCGCAGGACGATGTCGTAGATCGCGCGCTGAGGCGCCGTGAAGCGCCCGTTCACGGGAAACGTCCGCGTGATGTCTGACGCCTGGTAACCGTACTCGCACCCCGCGTCGATCAGCAGCAGGTCGCCATCTTCCATGCGCCGGTTGTTCTCGAGGTAGTGCAGGATGCACGCGTTCGGTCCCGACCCGACGATCGAGGGATACGCGTTGCGCCGCGAGCCGTTCATGCGAAAGACGTACTCGAGGACGGCCTGCACCTGGTACTCCATGAGGCCGGGGTGGGTGAAGCGCATCGCCTCGGTGTGGGCCTCGGCGCTGATCTCGCAGGCGCGGCGCAGTCGGGCCAGCTCCTCGGGCAGCTTGCGGAGCCGCAGCTCGTTGAGGATCGGCGACGGATCCTCGAGGCGCGTCGGCGGCGTGTAGCCGCGCGCGCGGACCGCGCGCAGCTCGCCGACCAGGCGCGTGATGCGCGGGTCGAATGCGGGATTGCCGAGCCGGTAGTAGAGGACCGGGCGGTCCAGGCCGTAGTCGCGGAGCTTCTGATCGAGCTCGTCGATCGAATAGGCGGCGTCGGCGCCATACCGCGCCACCGCGCCTTCGATCCCCGCGCGGTAGCCGTTCCAGATCTCCATCTCGCGGTCGCGCGGCCGCACGAACAGGACGTAACGCTCCTTGACGTGCGTCGGATTGAAGACCGCGACGGCGTCGGGCTCGTCGAAGCCGGTGAGGAAGAAGAAGTCGGAGGCCTGGCGGAAATCGTGGTTGGTATCGGCGTTCCGCATGATCTCCTGGGCTCCCGGGACGACCGCGAGCCCCTCGCCGATGGCGTCCATGAAGCGCAGCCGGCGTTCGGTGAATGGCTGGTCCATACCTAGGTCTGTACCATAAGATGGGCTCGATGACCCCACTCACCGCGACCTTGCCGTTCAATCGCGACTGCATCGGCCAGACGTTCGAACCGGCCAAGCGGGGCGGCGCGCTGCCCGACCGCCGCGGCCACTGGCTCGTCGTCCAGGACCAGGGCCTGGTCGTCTCCAACGACAACCACGAGCTGGCCTTGCCGTTCGGCGACGCCCCCGCGGGCTTCGAGGTAGCGGCCAAGCAGGCGCTGCTGCTCGGCACGTGGCGCGGCGAGCCGTGCTGGGTGGTTGCCGTGGCGCGCGGGGACACGCTGCCGGCCGGCTATCACCGCGAGACGTGCGTCCCGATGCAGGGCACCAAGCTTCCCGACGATCTGCTCTCGCTCGGCGGCATGGCCATGCAGGCGCTCTGGTGGGAATCGACCAGCGGACACTGTCCCCGCTGCGGCGAGGGGACCACTCGCATCGAGGGCGAATGGGGCAAGCGCTGCCCGAAGTGCCAGTACGAGCATTATCCGCACCTGCACCCGTGCGTGATCGTCCTCGTGCGCGACGGCGAGCGCCTGCTGCTGGCCCGCAAATCCATCTGGGCGCCCGGCCGCTACGCGCTGATCGCCGGCTTCGTCGACAACGGCGAGTCGCTGGAAGGCGCCGTCGCCCGCGAGGTGAAGGAAGAAGTCGGCGTGGACGTGAAGGACATCCAGTACGTCGGGAGCCAGAACTGGCCCTTCCCCAGTCAGCTCATGGTCGGCTTCGTCGCCGAGTACGCCGGCGGCGAGATCGCCGTCGATAAGGAGGAGCTGGAGGACGCGCGCTGGTTCCCACGCGACGCGCTGCCGGTCGGGCCCGCGCGCCATTCGATCGCGGGGTTCATCATCGAGCATTACGCGCGCCGGCGCTGACGCGTCGGCAAGGAGACTCATCCATGGCAGACGCCGTCATCGTATCCACCGCGCGCACCGGCATCGGCAAGGCCTACCGCGGCGCCCTCAACAACACGCACGGAGCCACGATGGCGGGCCACGTCATCAAGGCCGCCGTCGAGCGCGCGCGCGTGGAGCCGGGTGAGGTCGAGGACGTCATCCTCGGCTGCGCGTTGCCCGAAGGCGCGACCGGACAGAACATCGCTCGGCAGTCGGCGCTGCGGGCGGGGCTGCCCGTGACGACGGCGGGCGTGACGGTCAACCGCTTCTGCTCCTCGGGCCTGCAGGCGATCGCCATGGCGGCCCAGCGGGTGATCGTCGATCGCGTGCCGATCATGGTGGCGGGCGGGCTCGAATCCGTCAGCCTCGTGCAGAACGAGCACTTCAACAACTTCCGCATTCACGAGCCGTGGATCGACGAGCACAAGCCCGAGGTCTACATGCCGATGATCGACACGGCCGAGGTGGTGGCCAAGCGCTACTACATCGCGCGCGAGAAGCAGGACGAGTACGCGCTGGCGAGCCAGCAGCGCACGGCCGCGGGCCAGGCGGCTGGCCGCTTCGACAAGGAAGTCGTGCCCATCACCACGACGAAGCTGACGCAGGATCGGGCCACCGGCGAGATGCGCGAGGAGCAGATCACGTTCATGAAGGACGAGGGCAATCGGCCCGACACGTCGCTCGAAGGCCTGGCCAAGCTCGCGCCGGTACGCGGCGAGAAAGGCTACATCACGGCCGGCAACGCCAGCCAGCTCTCCGACGGCGCGTCGGCGTGCGTGGTGATGGACGCCAAGCTCGCCGAGCGGCGCGGCCTCCATCCGCTCGGCATTTTCCGGGGCTTCACGGTGGCGGCGTGCGAGCCCGACGAGATGGGCATCGGCCCCGTCTTCGCGGTGCCGCGGCTGCTCGAGCGCTTCGGCCTCCGGATGGACCAGATCGATCTCTGGGAGCTGAACGAGGCGTTCGCCGTGCAGGTCGTGTATTGCCGGGACAAGCTGGGCATCCCGATGGAGAAGCTCAACGTGGACGGCGGCGCCATCTCCATCGGCCATCCCTACGGCATGAGCGGCGCGCGGATGGTCGGGCACGCGCTGATCGAGGGCAAGCGGCGCGGCGCCCGCCACGTGGTCTGCACGATGTGCATCGGCGGCGGCATGGGCGCCGCCGGCCTCTTCGAGGTCGCGTAGCCATGGGCATGCTCGACGGCAAGGTCGCGATCATCACGGGAGCGAGCAAGGGCATCGGGCGCGTGATGAGCCTGCAGTTCGCGCGCGAGGGCGCCAGGGTCGTGTGCAACGCGCGCTCGGCCGAGCTGGTCAAAGAGACGGTGAGGCTCGTCGAGAAGGCTGGCGGCAGCGCGATTGCCGTGGTCGGCGACGCCGCCCAGGAAGCCGACGTCAAGAATCTGGTGGCCGCGAGCGTGAAGGCCTTCGGCAAGATCGACACGCTCGTCAACAACGCGGGCGACGGCGGCCCGACCAAGCCCGTGCAGGACTACTCCGTCGAGGACTGGTTCTACACGGTCAACTCTTGCCTGACGTCGTCGTACATGTGCACGCACTTCGTCGTGCCCGAGATGATCAAGGCCGGCGGCGGCGCCATCGTCAACATCTCGTCCGTGGCCGGGCGCCGCGGCCTCGCCTTCCGCATCGGCTATTGCTCGTCGAAGGCGGGCCAGATCGGGATGACCTACGGCCTGGCTGCCGAGCTGGGCCCGCACAACATCCGCGTCAACGCCATCGCGCCCGGCGCAGTGGAGGGCGATCGCATCGACCGCGTCATCGCCGGCCAGGCCGAGGTGCGTGGCGTGCCCCTCGAGCAGATGCGCAAGCAGTTCCTGTCCCGCCAGCCGCTCGGACGGATGGTCGTCGCCGACGACATCTCGTCGCTCGCCGTCTTCTTGTCGAGCGACTGGTCCAGGAACATCTCGGGGCAGTGCATCGCGGTCACGGCCGGAGAGGTGGCGTGATCCGAAGCGTCCCCGGCCGCACCCCGCGCGTCGATCCGACCGCGTACGTCGACGAGGCGGCCCAGGTCATCGGGGACGTGACCATCGAGGCGGGCGCCAGCGTGTGGCCGATGGCCGTGCTGCGCGGCGACCAGGACAATTACGTGCGGCTCGGGCGCAACTCGAACGTACAGGATGGCTCGGTGCTCCACGTCACGCTGGAGCATCCGTGCATCGTGGGCGCCGGTGTGACGATCGGCCACCGCGCCGTCGTTCACGCCTGCACGGTGAAGGACGACGCCCGCATTGGCATCGGGGCCGTGGTCCTCGACGGCGCCGTCGTCGAGGAAGGTGCTCAGGTCGGCGCCGGCGCGCTGGTGCCGCCGGGCAAGGTCGTGCCGGCCGGTTGGCTCGTGATGGGAGTGCCAGCCAAGCCGGTGCGCCGGATGAGCGCCGACGAGCTCGAGGACATCAAGCGGAACGCGCGCGACTACATCGAGTTGTGGCACCGCGACTACAAGAAGTAGCCGTTCAAGGCCCGCCCGAAGACGTCCTGCTCCGCAGCGCCGCCGCCCTGCGTCGCATGGGTGCGCGGCTCACCCGTTACGACGCCGAGGCGTTGACGCTGGAGGCGCGCAGGCGAACGTTCGGGATCGCGACCGTGGTCAGGATCGCGGCGCGTGAGAATGGCGAGGCCACGCGGCTCGAGGTCGAGAGCCGACTCGCCCACCGCCTGGGCTTCGATTTCGGCCTCAATGCGCGCAACGTCAGCCGCTTCGTGGAGACGCTCCTGACGACCGACGTGCCTCCGCTCAGCCGCCGCGACTGAATCGCGCGTCGTCTTCGTCTTGACTGAGTGTCGGGCCGGACGTAGTGTCGGGCACGGCGTCTCGCCGGGCAATCGTCGATGTCGAGCGATCAGGACTTCAAGGCGTTCTTCGCAGCCGCGCTGGATGCGGTGCTGATTGTCGATGACGCGCGCGTCTTCATCGACGTGAATCCCGCGGCCGAGCAGCTCCTCGGTGCGCCCGCCGCCGACCTCGTGGGACGTCGCTTCGATCACTTCCTCCATTCCAACGTCGGTCTCGACGCCGCGTGGCGGACCTTCCTGACGACCGGCCGGCAGACGGGTGAGTTGCGCCTGGTGTGTGCCGACGCGACCGTGCGCGACGTGGAGTACGCCGCGACCGCTCATTTCTTGCACAACCGGCACCTCGCGGTGCTGCGCGATGTGTCCGATCGCAAGCAGGAGGAGATCGAGCGGGCCGAGCTGCTGAGCCGTCAGAAGCGGCGATTGCGGGAGACGGAAACACTCCTCACCGTGAGCCGCACCCTGAGCGCGACGCTCGATCCAACGGAGACGATGCGACGGGTGGCTCGCGAGATCGCTCATGCGCTCGGCGCCGACATGGTCGGCGCCTTTCTGGCCGGCCCGAGCGGTGATGACCTCCGCCCGGTGGCCGGCTATCGTGTGCCGCAACACATGCGGGAGGCCTTCCAGCAATTCCCGATCCCCATCAAGAATCACGCGGCGATCGAGGGAGCCTGGGGGGCGCGACGCGCCGTGTGGACGGACGACATGGCGGCCAACCCGCGGGTCGATCGTGAGTCCTTCAACCGGTTCCCCCACCAGTCCGATCTGTTCGTGCCCATCTGTATCAAGGAACGACCCGTCGGGGGCTTCTTCGTGATCTGGTGGACCGAGCGTCGGTCGATCACGGACGACGAGGTGCGGCTCGTGCAGGGCATCAGCGACCTGGCCGGCATGTTCCTCGACAACGCGCAGCTCTACCGTGCCGCCGCGGAGGCCAACCGGGCCAAGGACGAGTTTCTCGCTACGCTCTCCCACGAGCTGAGGAACCCGCTGGGCGCCATTGTCGCCGCCGTGGGTGCGCTGGAGCGCCGGGGCGAGCAGGACGAGAAGACGCGTCGCTCACGCCAGATCATCCTCCGTCAGTCTCACCATCTCGCCCACCTGGTGGACGACCTGCTGGACGTCGCGCGCGTCACCGCCGGCAAGATCACGCTGAGTCGCCAGCCGCTCGATCTCGGTGAGGTGGCCACCAACTGCGTTCGTTTGCTCCGGGACGGCGGGCAGGGGCTCGAGCATCGCGTCACCGTGAGAGCCGAGCCCGTGATGGTGAGCGCCGATCTGACGCGCCTTGAGCAGATCGTCGGCAACCTTCTTCAGAACGCCGTCAAGTACACGCCGGCGGGTGGTTCCGTCGAGATCGACATCACCCGTGAGTCCCGTGACGCCGTGCTGCGCGTGACGGACACGGGACGGGGCATTCGGCCCGAGATGCTGCCGCGGGTATTCGAGCTGTTCGCTCAGGCCGAGCAGCCGCTCGATCGGTCGCTCGGAGGACTCGGCGTCGGCCTCACGCTGACTCGCCGTCTCGTGGAGCTTCACGGAGGCGCGATCACCGCGTTCTCCGAAGGCGAGGGACGCGGGGCTCAGTTCAGCGTTCGCCTGCCCCTCGACGTCACCACAGCACCGCCCCGGCCCCCGTCAGAGCCGCTCGCTCACGGGCGGCCTCGAAGGATCCTGATCATCGAGGACAGCCCTGACGCCCGGGAGTCGCTGCGGCTGCTCCTCGAGTCGCAGGGACACCACGTGAGCGAGGCGAGTGATGGAGTCGGCGGCGTGACGCTTGCTCTGGCCGAGGGCCCCGACGTCATCCTGATCGATCTCGGTCTTCCCGGGCTCGACGGCTACGAGGTTGCGCGCACGCTGCGGGGCTCGGCGTTCGGCAAGACCGCGACACTCATCGCCGTCACCGGATACGGCCAGACCGAGGACCGCCGCCGTTCGAGCGAAGCGGGATTCGATGCCCACCTGGTGAAGCCCGTCTCGCCCGAAGCCCTGGCGCGCCTCCTGGCCACCTCGAGCGAGTCGGACGCGTAACACCACAACCTCGAGGCTGGCTCCGCGCGCCGCCCTCAGTGCATGATCGAGCCGCCGGCCACGTTGATCGCCTGGCCCGTGATGTACTCGGCGCTCTCGGAGACGAGAAACGCGGCCACCTCGGCGACGTCGTCGGCGGTGGCGAGCCGGCCGATCGGGACGCTGGCACCACGCATCCTGATCTGTTGCCCGCGTAGCGCCGCGTCGAACGATCCATCGGGCCGCCGCCCGAGATAGTCGAGACGGTCGGTGTCGGCGGCACCCGGACAGATCGCGTTCACGGTGATGCCGTGTGGCGCCAGCTCCATGGCGAGGGCCTGCGTGAAGCCGAGGATCCCGAACTTCGAGGCGCAGTAGGCCGCCAGCTTCGGGTACCCCATCTTCCCGCAGTTGGACGAGATGTTGACGATGCGGCCCCGGACGTTGCGCTCGAGCATCGCGCGCGCGACCGCACGAGAGCACAGGAACGTCCCCTTGAGGTTCACGTCGAGCACCGTGCTCCACGCCTCCTCGCCGAGCTCGATTACCGGCACGCGATCGGCGCCGGGCGGAGCGGCGGCGTTGTTCACCAGGATGTCGAGGCGGCCGAACGTGTCGAGCGCCTCGCGCACCGCCGCATCGATCTGAGCGGTCGAGCGGACGTCGACCAGCCCGGTGATCGCTCGCCGACCGGCTTTCTTCACTTCGTCCGCCACGGCATCGAGCCCGCCCCAGTTCCCGGACGGTTTGGCGGCAACGACCTTGGTGCCGGTCGACGCGACGTCGGTGAGCACGAGATCGCAGCCTTCCGTCGCCAAACGGCGGGCGATGGCCCGCCCGAAGCCGTGCTCGCCGCCGCTGCCCGTGATCATCGCGACCTTGCCCTCGAGGCCCATCACTAACCTCCTGATGAGTGGAATGGCCAGACATGATAGCCTTGGCCTCCCATGATTCGCCCGGTGTATCGCGAGGAGCCCTGCCGGAGCGCGCTGAACCCGGTGAAGGGGATGCCCTTCAAGTGGTCGCTGAACCCCTACATGGGCTGCGCGCACCGCTGCACCTACTGCTATGTCCGCGGCTACGAGCGCCGGGCCGACCGGCCGTCGGGCGAGGAGTACGGCCAGTCCGTGCGCGTGAAGACGAACGTGGCCGAGGTGCTGCGCCAGGAGCTGGCGCGTCGCACGTGGTGCGGTGAAGGCATCGCGATCGGTGCCGCCACCGATCCCTATCAGCCCGTCGAGGGTTATTACCGACTCACGCGGAAGTGTCTCGAGGTCCTGACCGCAGCGCGCAACCCGTTCAGCATCATCACGCGCGGCCCCATGATCATCCGGGACATCGACGTGCTCCAGGAGGCCTCACGGCGCGCCGAGGTTCACATCACGTTCTCGGTGCCCACGCTCGACCCGACGATCTGGCGGAGAACGGAGCCGGGCACGGCGCCGCCTCGCCAGCGACTGCGCGCGCTTCGCGCCCTCGTCGACGCCGGCATCAATGCGGGCGTGGGCATCGCGCCCGTGCTGCCCGGGATCACCGACAAGCCGGAGCTGCTGGCCGACGTCGTGCGCTCCGCTCGCGAGGCCGGCGCCACCGGCGTCTGGTGCAACGTGCTGTTCCTGGCACCCGGCACGCGCGAACACTTCCTCGAGCACCTCGCGCGCGACTGGCCGGAGCTGCTGCCGCGCTACGAGCGGCTGTACTGCGCCACCACGTATCTGCCCAGGAGCGAGACGGAGCCGATCAAGCGTCAGGTGGTGGCGCTGCGCGAGCGTTACGGCGTCACGGATCGACGTCAGGTCAAGCTCGAGCCGGCTGCGAAGCCGGAGCAGCTCTCGCTCGCCGTCTGATGGCCGCGCGCTTCGAGGGCGCCGTCAACGCACCCGATTTCCCCACCGACCTCGAGTGGCTGAACGCCGCGCGCGCGCTCAGCTTGAAGAACTTCCGCGGCAAGCTCGTCCTCCTCGACTTCTGGACCTTCTGCTGAATCAACTGCCTGCACGTGCTTCCGCAGTTGCGGAGGCTCGAGCGGAAGTGGCACGACGAGCTGGCCGTGATCGGCGTTCACTCGCCCAAGTTCATCGCCGAGCAAGACACCGAGAGCGTGCGCCAGGCCATCCTCAGATTGAACGTGGGCCACCCGGTCGTCAACGACCGCGACTTCCGCGTCTGGCAGTCGTACGCCGTGCGCGCCTGGCCGACGCTGATGTTCATCGATCCGCGCGGCAAGGTGATCGGCAAGCACGAGGGCGAGCTCCAGTTCGAGCCCTTCGATCGGCTCATCGGCGAGATGGTCACCGAGTTCGAGGCTGCCGGTGTTCTCGATCGCCGGGCGCTCGGGCTCCCCGGTCAGGAGCCTGCACCGCCCACGCCTCTGCTGTTCCCGGGAAAGCTCCTGGCCGACGAGGCCAGCGGCCGTCTCTTCGTGACCGACACCGGCCACCACCGCATCATCGAGGCCGGACTCGACGGCAGCGTGCGGCGGATCATCGGGTGCGGAAAGCCCGGCCTCGGAGATGGAGTCGCCGAGGAGGCGTACTTCCACCAGCCCCAAGGCCTCGCGCTTGCCGACGGAACGCTCTACGTCGCTGACACGGAGAACCACGTGGTGCGAACGGTGGAGCTCGCGACGGGCCGCGTGAGCACGATCGCTGGCACGGGCCAGCAACTCGTGGGCGAGCGAGTGGGCGGCCTCGCCCGCCGGACCGCTCTCAGCTCACCGTGGGATCTGACGATCTCGGCCGGCGTGCTCTACGTCGCCATGGCCGGGACTCATCAGCTCTGGGCGATGGTGCTCGGAAGCGATCGCATCGGCCCTCATACGGGCACCGGGCGCGAAGCGCTCGAGGACGGGCCGCGGCAGCAGGCGGCGATGAACCAGCCGAGCGGACTCACCACGGACGGCGTGCGGCTCTACGTGGCCGACAGCGAGGCGAGCGCGATCAGGATGGTCGAGCCTGCGGCCGAAGGTGTGATCCGCACGATCGTCGGTGAAGGCCTCTTCGAGTTCGGTGATCGCGATGGAACCGGGCCGGCGGCGGTGAGGCTTCAGCACCCACTCGGAGTCGTCTGGCACGAGGGCGCGCTGCTGATCGCCGACACGTACAACCACAAGATCAAGTGGCTCGACCCCGCCACCGCCGAATGTCGGACGATCGCCGGCGACGGCAAGCCCGGGCTGCTCGACGGCGAGGCCCTGGCCGCGCGTTTCAGCGAGCCGAGTGGCCTCACCGTCGCGGGCGAGCGCGTCTTCATCGCCGACACCAACAACCACGCGGTGCGCGTGCTCGACCTCGCGCGCGGCCACGTGGGCACGCTCACGCTCACCGGGCTCACGCCGCCGTCGTCGCCGGACTGACGGCCCCTCCTGGCGTCCCGCCAGACAGGACGTGCCGCCTGCGACCCTCGGGGTGGTATCCCTGGCCACTCTCGTGATCTATCGGTGGAGGCAGCGTTCCCGCCTTGCACCGCCGGAGACGCGTGCATAAAATGTGGTCACGGCGAGAGTTGAGGCGGCTCGCCGTTCCGCCGTCTTCTCCCGAGGCCACGCACGCGGCCGGGCTGATTTTCGGCGCAGTGTTCTAGAACAGTAATCGCACGGGAGGTGCCAGTTGAGGGTGCCCCGCTACCTTCGCATCGCGGACGCTCTGCGCGAGCAGATCCGCGATGGCGAGCTCACAGCGGGGGCACGGCTGCCCAATCAGCGCCGGCTGGCCCGTCAGTTCGGCGTGACACTGATGACCCTGCGTCAGGCACTCGAAGTCCTCGAGCGCGAGAAGTTGATCGACCGCCGTCACGGCCTCGGGACGTTCGTCACCGCCCCGTCCATCGACTACGACATCCTCGCGCTGCGCCGCTTCGCGGGAGACCTCACGGCGCTCGGCGAACAGGTCACCACGCGCGTCCTCGGTAACCTCTTCGGCGTGGCCGACCGACGCGTGGCCGCCGCCCTGGGCCTCGGGGCGCGGGCGCGCATCGTCGCCGTGGAGCGGCTTCGTCTGGTCGACGGCCATCCGATGAGCCTCCAGCGCTCGTTCCTCCCGCCCGACATCGGCGAGGACGTGTTGAAGTCGGACCTGACGGCCACGCCGCTGCGCCAGATTCTCGAGCACAAGCTCGGCCTTCCGATCGCACGGGCGCGCGAGACCGTCGCGGCCGTGCGGCTGGGGCCACGCGAGGCGCGCGAGCTGGGCTGTGCGGCCGGCGTCCCCGCGTTCGAATCCGAGCGCGTGTCCTATTCCGGCGGCCGCGCCATCGTCTTCGACCGTGTCTTCATCCCGGGTGACCGCTTCCGCATCACCCGGGAACTCACGTACGAGCAGCAGGCCTAAAGGAGCGAGCCCGAATGAAGATTCTCGTGGCCATCAAGCAGGTGCCGGACACGGCGACGCAGGTCAAGATCGGCGCGGGCGGCAAGGCCATCGACACCACCGGCATCACCTGGATCGTCTCGCCCTACGACGAGTTCGCCGTCGAGGAAGCGCTGCGCATCAAGGAGAAGCGCGGGCAGGGTGAAGTCGTCGCCGTGTGTCTCGGTCCCGACCGCGCCAAAGAAGCGCTGCGCTCCTGCCTGGCCATGGGCTGCGACCGCGCGATCCACCTGAACGATCCCGCGTGGGCGAACGTGGACACGCTGACGACCGCGCGTGCGCTCGCGGCCGTCATCAAGCAGGAGCAACCCCATCTCGTGTTGTGCGGGCGGCAGGCGATCGACGACGACATGGGGGCGGTGACCGCGCAGCTCAGCGAGGTGTTGGGCTGGCCGTGTGCGGCCTGGATCATGGAAGAGAGCGTGGACGCCGACGCCAAGCACGTCCGGGTCGCGCGCCAGGTGGAGGGCGGCCTGGAGGCGTTCGACCTTCCGCTGCCCGCCGTGGTCTCCGCTCAGAAGGGACTCAACGAGCCCCGCTACCCGACGCTGAAGGGAATCATGGGAGCCAAGAAGAAAGAGATCAAAGATCTCAAGGCGGGCGATCTCGGGCTCGGCGCCGAGCCGCCGCAGCTCAGCATCGTCGCGCTCGAGGCGCTGCCACCACGGCCGCCGGGGCGCGTCATCCCGGGTGACGTGCCGACCGCCGTGAAAGAGCTCGTGCGCTCGCTGCGCGAAGAAGCGAAGGCGATCTGATGCTCATCGATGCGATGACGACGTTCGAGATCTGAGGGGGCGACGACGATGGCTGGCGCAATCTGGTGCGTGGTCGAAGACGACCGCAAGGGCACGCCGAAGAAGGTCATGGCCGAGGTGATCGGCGAAGCGGCGCGCCTGGGCGGCCCCGTCGAAGCCGTGTGGCCGACCGACAAGGCCACCGAGGACGGGCTCAAGCAACTCGGGAGCTGGGGAGCGACGAAGGTGTGGCTCCTCGAGAACCCGGCATTCGCGCCCTACCGCAGTGAAGTCTGGGCCGGCGCGCTGGCCGAGCTGGCTGCCGCGCAGTCGCCGAAGGCGATCTTCGGCCCGGTGACGAGCCGTCAGCGCGAAGCGCTGGCGCGGCTGGCCGCGCGCCTGGGCGTCGGCATCTCGGCGGACTCGGTCGCGTTTTCGATGGAGGGCGACAAGCTCGTCGCCACGCGTCCGGTGTATGCGGGCAAGCTCTTGAGCAAAGTCACGTGGGCGAAGCAGCCGTGGGTCGCCACGCTGCGACCGAACGTCTTCCGCCCGGCCGAGAGCCAGGCGGGCAAGACCGCGGCCGTCGAGCGGCCGTCGGTGAAGATCGCCAGCGCGCAGATGAAGTTCATCGAGCGCCGCGAGGAAGTCTCGACCGGCCTGCCCGAGCTGACCGAGGCCGAGATCGTGATCTCGGGGGGCCGGGGCATGAAGGGCCCTGAGAACTACGTCATTCTCGAGGACATGGGCAAGGTCATCGGCGCCGCGGTCGGCGCCTCGCGCGCCGCCGTCGATGCCGGCTGGCGCCCGCACCGCTTCCAGATCGGCCAGACGGGACGGACCATCTCCCCCAAGCTCTACCTCGGCTTCGGCGTGTCCGGTGCCATCCAGCACCTCGCGGGCATGCGGACGTCGAAGGTGATCGTGGCCGTCAACAAGGATCCGGAAGCGCCGATCTTCAAGATCGCCGACTACGGGATCGTCGCCGACCTGTTCGAGGTGGTGCCGGCGCTGACGGCGGAGTTCAAGAAGTTGCTGGAGAAGTAGTAAGGACGAATAACTATGCGGCTGACATTGACCGACGAGCAGCAGATGATCCAGACGATGGCGCGGGAGTTCGCCGAGAGCGAGATCAAGCCCATCGCCGAGGAGCTCGACCGCGAGGAGCGCTTCCCTCACGAGACGGTCAAGCGCCTCGGCGAGCTGGGGATGATGGGGATGACGATCCCCGAGCGCTGGGGCGGCAGTGGCGCTGACGCCGTCAGCCTCATCCTCGCGATCATCGAGCTGGCCAAGCAGTGCGCCTCGCACGCGGTGATCCTCACCGTGAACAATTCGCTCTACTGCGAGCCGATCCTCAATTACGGCACCGATGCCCAACGCGAGCGATTCCTGACGCCGTGCGCGCGCGGCGAAAAAATCGGCTGCTTCTCGCTCACCGAGCCCCAGGCCGGATCGGACGCGGCCAACCAGCAGACGATGGGCGTGCGCGACGGCGATCACTACGTCCTCAACGGCCGCAAAATCTTCGTGACCAACGGCCGCGAGGCCTCGTTGGCCCTCGTCTTCTGCCAGACCGATCGCACCAAGGGGCGCAACGGGATCACCGCGCTGCTCGTCGACAAGGGCACCCCGGGCTTCAGCGTGCCGCGCACCGAGGAGAAGCTCGGTATCCGCGCCTCCGACACCGCCGAGTTCCTCTTCGAGGACTGCCGGGTGCCGGTGGCCAATCGGCTCGGTGAGGAAGGCCAGGGCTTCAAGATCGCGCTGGCCACGCTGGCGTCGAGCCGGATCGGCATCGCCGCCCAGGGCGTCGGCATCGCCAGCGGCGCCTACGAGCGCTCGGTCGCCTACGCGCGCGAGCGCAAGACGTTCGGCGTGCCCATCGGCCAGCACCAGATGATCCAGTGGATGCTGGCCGACATGGCCACGACCGTCGAGGGCGCCCGGCTGCTCACGCTGCGCGCGGCGGCGCTGAAGGACGCGGGCCGGCCCTACGTGAAGGCGGCGTCGATGGCCAAGTACTTCGCCGCCGAGACGGCGATGAAGGTGACGACCGACGCCATCCAGGTGCACGGCGGCTACGGCTACACGCGCGAGTACCAGGTAGAGCGCTTTTTCCGCGACGCGAAGATCACGCAGATCTACGAGGGCACCTCGCAGATCCAGAAGCTCGTCATCGCCCGCGAGGTCCTGGGAGGGGACGCATGACCGACAAGGAGCGCCCGGTGCGGTTCGAGACGCTCTCGGGGATTCCCATCGAGCGCGTCTACACGCCCGCGAGCCTCGGGGACTGGTCGCCTGACGAAAAGCTCGGCGAGCCCGGTCAGTATCCATTCACCCGTGGCGTCTACCCGACCATGTATCGCGGCCGGCTGTGGACGATGAGGATGTTCGCCGGCTTCGGGCGGCCCGAGGACACCAACGCGCGCTTCAAGTACCTCCTCGAGCAGGGCCAGACCGGCCTCTCGACCGCCTTCGACATGCCGGCCCTGATGGGCTACGACGCCGACCATCCACGCTCGCGCGGCGAGGTCGGCAAGGAAGGCGTGTCGATCTCCACGCTCGCCGACTTTGAGATCCTCTTCGGCGGCATCCCGCTCGGCGACGTGACGACGTCGATGACGATCAACTGCACGGCGTCGGTGGCGCTGGCCATGTACCTCGCCGTCGCCGAGAAGCAGGGCGTGTCCTGGGACCGCGTCGGCGGGACGATGCAAAACGACATGCTGAAGGAGTTCATCGCCCAGAAGGAATGGATCTGCCCGCCGGAGCCGGCCGTGCGCATCGTGACCGACATGATCGAGTTCACGTCAAAGCACGTGCCTCGCTTCAACCCGGTCTCGATCTCCGGCTATCACATCCGCGAGGCGGGATCGACGGCGGTGCAGGAGCTGGCCTTCACCCTGGCCGACGGCCTGGGCTACGTGGAGGCGGCGCTGGCCCGCGGCCTCGACATCGACAGCTTCGCGCCGCGGCTCAGCTTCTTCTTCGACATCCACAACGACTTCTTCGAGGAGATCGCGAAGCTGCGGGCAGCCCGCCGCATGTGGGCGCGCTTCATGAGGGAGCGCTACGGCGCCAAGAAGCCGGAGTCGATGCGGCTTCGCACGCACACCCAGACGGCCGGCGTCTCGGCCACGGCTCAGCAGCCGCTCAACAACGTCGCCCGCGTGGCCGTCCAGGCGCTGGCCGCGGTGCTCGGCGGTGCCCAGTCGCTCCACACCAACTCCTACGACGAGACGTGGGCCCTGCCGACCGAAGACGCGGTCACGGTCGCGCTTCGCACACAGCAAGTCATCGCCGAAGAGACGGGTGTGGCGCTGACCATCGACCCACTCGGCGGCTCCTACTATCTGGAGAAGCTGACCGACCAGATGGAGGCCGCCGCCCTCGACTACATCGGCCAGATCGACGCCATGGGCGGGATGATCCGCGCCATCGACCACGGCTACCCGCAGAAGGAAATCGCCGACGCCGCCTATCGCTACCAGCTCATGGACGATCGCGGCGAGAAAGTGGTGGTGGGCGTCAACAAGTACGTCATGCGCGACGGCAAGCCCATCAACTACCTGCGCATCGACGAGCAGGTCGAGGTCGAGCAGATCGAGCGGGTGTCACGCTTCAAGGCGGCGCGTGATGCCACCAAGGTCGAGCGCCGGCTCAAGCAATTGGCCGACGCCTGCCGCAACGGCGGGAACGTGATGCCGGTCCTCATCGACGCGGTGAAGGACTATGTGAGCCTCGGGGAGATTTCCGACGTGTACCGTCAGGTGTTCGGCATCTATCGCGAGCCGATCATCTTCTGATGCGGCCGATGAAAACGACCCATCTGCGTCGTTGGCTCGTCGCTCCTCCCCTGCGGCGTACAACCGCGTACGCCTCGGTCGTCGCTCCTTGCCGCCTCGCATCTGGGCCGTTTTGATCGGCCGCCGAAGAGATGTGCATGGTGAAAGGCCTTGACCGAAGCTGGGGTTTCGAGACGTGGGCCATTGGGTTCGTGTGGCGTTTCGGACGTGCGGCCATTTCTGCAAACGTCCGTACAGCGACAGCCCAGCGAACTGCTGCGAATGTCATCGAACTCGGACGCGCTGTGAACTGTGTCGGTTATCTGGTTCGCTGAAGACGTGAGAGGAGAGTCATGAACGACGCTATCAGGATTACGCGCACGGCCACGAAGAAGGAGAAGCCAAAGGACAAGGACCTCGCCTTCGGCAACGTCTTCACCGACCACATGTTCGTGATGGACTTCCAGGAGGAGAAGGGCTGGTACGACCCGCGCGTCGAGCCCTACGGTCCGTTCCCGATGGATCCAGCCACGGCCGTGCTGCACTACGGCCAGGGCCTGTTCGAGGGCCTCAAGGCGTTTCGCGGTCGCGACGGCAAGATCCGCCTCTTCCGTCCCCAGAAGCACGTCGAGCGCCTGAACCGGACGGCCGAGCGCATGTGCATTCCGACGCTCGATCCCGAGATGGTGCTGAAGTCCTGGACGACGCTGGTCGACGTCGATCGCGACTGGACGCCGTCGAGCGTGGGGACGTCGCTCTACGTGCGTCCGACCATCGTCGCCAGCGAGCCCTTCCTCGGCGTGCGGCCGGCCAAGCAGTATCTCTACTTCGTCATCATCTCGCCGGTCGGGCCCTATTACCCGGAAGGCATGAACCCGGTGAAGATCAAGGTCATCGACAAGTACGTGCGCGCCGTGGTGGGCGGCCTGGGCGAGGCCAAGACCTCGGCCAACTACGCGGCCAGCCTGTACGCGGCCGAAGAGGCCAAGCACGAGGGCTTCACCCAGGTGCTCTGGCTCGACGGCGTGCATCGCAAGTACATCGAAGAAGTCGGCACCATGAACATCATGCTGAAGATCGGTGACGAGATCATCACGCCGCCGCTCGCCGGCACCATCCTGGCCGGCGTCACCCGCGACTCCGTCCTGACCCTCATGCGCGAGTGGAAGCTCCGCGTGTCCGAGCGCCCGGTGACGATCGACGAGGTCCGCGAGGCGGCCAGCAAGGGAACGCTGAAGGAGGTCTGGGGCACCGGCACCGCCGCCGTCATCTCGCCGGTGGGTGAGCTCGCCTTCCAGCGCGACCGCATCGTCGTCAACGGCGGCCGGATCGGTGAGCTGACCCAGCGGCTGTACGACACCATCGTCGGCATCCAGTACGGCACCGCCCCCGACCCGCGCGGATGGACGGTGACGGTCTAGCGAATGATCGCGTCGGTGGCCGACTTCATTCGTTACTTCGAGTCCATTCGCCGCCGCACGTGGGCGGTGGTGGACCGGGTGACTCCGGACCTGATCGACTGGGCGCCGCGGGCGGGCGAGTTCACGTGCGGCGAGATCGTTCGCCACCTGGCCGGCGCCGAGCGCTTCTACGTGGCCAAGGTCATCGACGATCGCTGGACGTCGGATCTCGAGCCCGGACCGCCGCTGGACCACGCGGCCACGTGCGAGCTCCTGACTCGCGTCCACAAGGAAGAGATGGCACACCTGGCCACGCTGCCCGACGCCGAGCTGGCAGCGTCGCGGCGTGCTCTGGAAGGCGGGACCGTGCGAGGCTGGCGCTTTCTCATGGCGATGGTCGAGCACGAGGTGCACCATCGCAGTCAACTCGACGCCTGGCTGGCCGAGGCGGGCGTGGAACCGCCGCAGCTCTACGGCTATCGCATGGAAGACGTCATGAGCCGCGTCGCCCGCGAGGGCGCAGGGAGTCGCGCATGAGCGATTGTGTGTTCTGCAAGATCCGCGACGGACAGATTCCGGCCTTGAAGGTCTACGAGGACGCGCGGACGCTCTGCTTCATGGACATCAATCCGCTGAACTCTGGCCACTGCCTCGTCGTCACCAAGAACCACGCGGCGACGTTGTTCGAGTCCGACGACGAAGACTTGAAGGCGGCCATCGTTACCGCCAAGCGTGTTGCCAACGCCCTGCGCAGCGCCGTCAAGCCCGACGGGCTCAACATGCTCCAGGCTAACGGCGCGGCCGCCTTCCAATCGGTGCCGCACTTCCATCTGCACCTCATCCCGCGCTGGACGAACGACGGCAAGGGCTTCGACTGGAAGACGGTGGCCGGTGATCGCGGCCAGATCATGAAGGTCAGTGAGAAGCTTGGCCGCGTGCTCGCCGGCGGGACGGCCTAGCACCATGACCGAGCTGACCGAGCGCAAAGTCCGCGTCGTCGTCGCCAAGCCGGGCCTCGACGGTCACGATCGCGGCGCCAAGATCGTCGCCCGTGCCCTGCGCGACGCCGGCATCGAGGTCATCTACACCGGGCTTCACCAGACGCCCGAGCAGGTCGTGGCCACCGCGGTGCAGGAAGACGCCGACGCCATCGGGCTCAGCGTGCTTTCGGGCGCCCACAACTATCTCTTCAAGCGCGTGATCGAGCTGCTCAAGGAGAAGGGCGCCGACGACGTGGTCGTCTTCGGCGGCGGCATCATTCCGCCCGAGGACGTGGCCGGGCTGAAAGCGATCGGCGTCAAGGAGCTGTTCGGTCCCGGCACCTCGACCCAGGACATCATCCGCTTCGTCCACGACCACGTCCGGGCAGCCGTCTAGACGTGAAGGCCCGCAAGAACAGCGCGTGAGGCCATGGATTTCGAGCTGACGCCCGAGCAGGAAGAGATCCGAGAGGTCGCCCGGCAGTTCGCCGAGGACGAGCTGGGCGACAAGATCGCGCCCTTCGACGAGCGCCACCAGTTCCCGTTCGAGATCGTCAACAAGCTGGCGCCGCTCGGGCTGCTCGGCGTGCTGGTGCCCGAGGAATACGGCGGCGCGGGGCTCGACTACGTGTCCTACGCGCTCATCGTCGAGGAGCTGTGCCGCGGCGACGCGTCGGTCGGCATCACCATGTGGGCCCACAACTCGCTCTGCTCGAATCACATCGCGCTGCACGCCTCGCGCGAGCAAAAGGCGAAATACCTGCCACGCCTGGCCAGCGGCGAGACGCTGGGAGCGTGGGGCCTCACCGAGCCCGGCTCCGGCTCGGACGCCGCCGCCCTTCGCACGCGGGCCGAGCCGCGCGATGGCGGCTTCGTGCTGAACGGGAGCAAGGCGTTCATCACCAACGCCAGCGTCGGCGGGATCGCCGTCGTCATGGCGCGCACCGACCCTGGCCAGAAGGCCAAGGGCATCTCGGCCTTCATCGTCGAGCGGGGCACCAAGGGCTTCAGCGCGGGCCGGCCCTATCGCAAGCTGGGCCTGCACGCGTCGGATACGGCCGAGCTGATCTTCGAGGACGCCCGGGTCCCGGCCGGCAACCTCATCGGTGAGCGCGGTGAAGGGTTCGTGCAGGCGATGAAGGTGCTCGAGGGCGGGCGCATCGCGATGGCCGCGATGGGCGTCGGCATCGCCCAGGCCGCGCTCGATCAGGCCGTCAAGTACATGAAGCAGCGGTCGGCCTTCGGCAAGACGCTGGCCGAGTTCAACGGCCTGCAGGGGATGATCGCGGAGATGGCGACGGACGTCGAGGTGGCGCGCCTGCTCACGCTGCGGGCCGCGCACCTCAAGGACACTGGCGAGCCCTCCGCCCACGCGGCGGCCATGGCCAAGCTCTTCGCCTCGGAAGCCGCGATGAAGGCGGCAACTCGGGCGGTGCAGATCCACGGCGGCGCCGGCTACATCACCGAGTTTCCCGTCGAGCGCATCTTCCGCGACGCCAAGCTGACCGAGATCGGCGAAGGCACGTCCGAGATCCAGCGCCTCCTCATCGCCCGCGGCATCCTCGAATCCGTGTGAGACGTCCCGTGGCATCAAGGGGCGACCGGGGGCCATATCGGGGCCCCCAGCAAGACCAGTGAGCGCTGTCGAGCTGATCCGGATCGAAGGGGTCAGCAAGCGCTACGAGACGACGTCGGGCGCCGTCGACGCCGTCCGCGACGTCTCCCTGGCGGTTCGGCGCGGCGAGTTCTGCACGATCATCGGGCCGTCGGGCTGTGGCAAGTCCACGCTGCTGGCCATGGTCGGCGGGCTCGTGCAGGCCGATGCCGGCCGCGTGCTGATCGAGACTCAGCCGGTGACCGGGCCCGATCCCAAGCGCGTGGCCACCGTCTTCCAGGACCCCGGCCTCTTTCCCTGGCGCACCGCCGTCGAGAACGTGGAGTTCGGCCTCGAGATCCAGGGCGTGGACGGCAAGCGCCGGCGCGCCGTCGCCACCGAGCTGCTCGGCCCGCTCGGCCTTCGCCGCTTCGCCGAGAAATATCCGCGCGAGCTGTCGGGTGGCATGCGCCAGAGGGTCGCCATCGGCCGCGCGCTGGCCGTGGACGCGCAAATCCTCCTGATGGACGAGCCCTTCGGAGCCCTCGACGAGCAGACGCGCGTGCTCATGGGCGAGTGGCTGCTCGACATCTGGCGCCGGACCGAGCGCACGGTCATCTTCGTGACCCACAGCCTGCACGAGGCGCTCGCGCTGTCGTCGCGCGTGGTGGTCATGACCGCGCGGCCCGGCCGGATCAAGAGCGTGATCGAGCTGCCCTACGGTTATCCCCGTCTCATGGAGTCGGCGGAGATCGTCACGTTGAGGGCCAAGCTCTGGAGCGAGATCCGCGACGAGTCGTTGCGTGCCATGGGGGAGGCGTGACGATCCTGGCGATCCGCGCGCTGATCCTCCTGGCGATCCTCGCTCTCTGGGAGATCGCCGCGCGTGTCGGCAATCCGCTCATCTACGTGCCGCCGTCGGCGGCGTTGCCCGCGCTCGCCGAGCTGCTCCGCCTGCGCTCGTATCCCGATCTGCCGGAGCATCTTCTGCTCACGGCGCAGGAGATCGTCGTCGCTTACGGCCTGGCCGTGGGCGGTGGGCTCGCCGTCGGCTTCGGCCTCGGCCTCTACCGCGTGCTCGGCCGCGCCTACGGCCCCATCTTGGCCGCGCTCTACGCGGTGCCGTCGGTCGTCTGGTACCCATCGCTCATGCTCTTCTTCGGCCTCGACGCCGCGTCCAAGATCGCCTTCGGCTTCCTGCTCGGCTTCTTTCCGGTGACGCTCGCCGTGCTCGCCGGCATCCGCCAGGTGAACGTCCATCTCGTCACCGTGGCCCGGAGCTTCGGCGCCTCGTCGGTCACGGTCTTCACGAAGGTGATGGTGCCGGGCATGCTCTTCACGTTGATGGGGGGCTTGCGCACCGGACTGGCCCTGGCCGTCATCGGCGTGATCGTCGGCGAGATCCTCGGCTCGAAGTCGGGCATGGGATCGCTCATCAACCACGCCTACGGGCTCTTCCGGACGGCCGACTACGTGGCGCTGGTCATCGTCACGCTCGTGCTGATCATCGCCAGCGACGCGGCGGCGAGCCTGGTCGAGCGCCGCGCCCGCCGGTGGACGGCGTGAGCGCGACCGTGCGGGTTCGCGCGCTGCAAGCCGTGAGCGTGCTCACGCTCCTCGTCGTGTGGGAAGCGGTCGTGCGCCTGCGGCTGGTGGATCCACTCTTCGTGCCGGCGCCGAGCGCGGTCATCCGGGGCTTCGGCGCGATTGCCCCGACGGCGATGAGCGCGCTCGGCGACACGCTGCTCAAGACCGCCATCGCCTACGTGCTGGCCGCGGTGCTCGGCGTCACCGGCGGCATCGTGATCGGCTCGGTGCGTTCGCTCCACGACACGCTGCATCCGTTCGTCGGCGCGGTGTACGGGTTACCCAAGATCCTCGTCCTGCCGTGGATCGTGTTGATGCTCGGCTTCGGCACCGCGCCCGCCATCGCCTACGGCACGATCCACGGGCTCTTTCCCATCCTGGTGCTGGTGATGGGCGCCGTCCGCGACGTCGACCGCACGCTGTTGACGGTGGCTCGCTCGTATGGCGCGCGCCCGTGGCAGGTCTACGTGAAGGTGATCCTGCCCGCCATCGTCCCGTCGGTGCTGGCGAGCCTGCGCCTCGGCATCGTCTTCTGCCTGCTCGGCGTGCTGATCGTGGAGATGTTCGCCGGCGTGCGCGGCATGGGCAGCGTGATGGGCGGCCTCGCCAACGGCTTCCGCGCGCCGGAGCTGTTCGCCGCCACCGGGCTCGTCTCGGTGGCCTCGATCGCCATCGTCCTCGGCCTCGACCACCTCAACGAGAAGCTCTCGCACTGGCGGGGCTGAGTCGCGTCGTGATCCGCGCGGTCATCTTCGACATGGACGGCGTGCTCTCGGACACCGAGCGCCTCCACGTCCAGAGCGAAGAGCGCCAGCTCAGCCGGCTCGGCATCGATCCGGGTGTGCTGGCCGGCGGCGCCTACATGGGCGTTTCCGACCGCGAGTTCTTCGCGGCGGTCTTCCGGGAGCACGGCGTGGTCGCGGACGTCGAGGCGGCCATCGCCGAGAAGTGGAAGCTGATGAGCGAATGTCCCGACGACGCGATCGCGGCGGTGCCGGGCGCGCTCGCCCTCGTCGAGCGGCTGCACCGGCGCGGTGTGCCGCTCGCCGTCGCGTCCTCGTCGCCGCGGCCGTTCATCGAGCGGGTGTTGCGTTGCCTCGACGTGCTCGACCGGTTCTCCGTGGTGATGAGCGGCGACGAAGTCGCTCGCGGCAAGCCCGAACCCGACGTCTTCCTGGCCGTCGCGCGCGCGCTCGGCATGGCGCCCGGTGAGTGCGTGGTGATCGAGGACAGCCGGAACGGCATGATCGCCGCGCGGCGCGCCGGCATGCGCTGCGTGGCGTTGGTCCCGCCGGGCCGCGCGGGCGCCGTGCGCCGCGAGGCCGACGTCGTGGTCAGCGATCTCGCCCGCGTGACCGACGAGGTGCTGCTGGCAGGCTAGGAGCGAAGATGACGTCATGTCGACTATGCTCTCGACGTGCCGTCCCGCCTGAGCGAATCAGACTCCGCCGCGCTGGCGTCCCACGCCCTCTCCTACGTACGCCCCGGACAGGTCATCGGCCTCGGCAGCGGTCGGGCGGCATGGGCATTCGTCCACGAACTTGGCCGGGCCGTGCAGGCCGGGCTCCGGGTGACGGCCGTCCCCACATCGGAGGCCACCGCCACGCTGGCCCGCCGACTCGGCATCCCGCTCGTGTCGCTGGACGACGTGGCGTCGATCGACGTCACGCTCGACGGCGCCGATGAAGTGGACGCCCGCCTGGACTTGATCAAGGGCTACGGCGGCGCCCTCGTCCGGGAGAAGATCGTGGCGGCCGCGTCACGGCGGCTCGTCATCCTGGTGGGCCGCGAGAAGATCGTCCCGATGCTCGGGACACGGGGCAGGCTGCCGATCGAGGTCGTGCCGTTCGGGGCAGGATTCTGTCGGCGACGCCTCGCGGCGGAGGGCTACCCGCCCGTGGTGCGCACGGACGATGGGACTCCCGTCGTGAGTGACAATGGGAACCTGATCCTCGACTGCACGGTGCACCGCATCGCCGACGCCGCCGGAGTCGACGAGAAGCTGAGGGCGATCCCGGGCGTGGTCGGCACGGGGCTCTTCGTGGGCATGGCGCACACCGTGCTCGTGTGGGACGAGGGGCGCGTCACGACGATGTCGCGGCCCGAGGGGTAGACATGACAGAGCAAAATCTCGACAACCGGGCGATCAACACGATCCGTTTCCTCTCGGTCGACGCCGTGCAGCACGCCAACTCGGGGCACCCGGGGCTGCCGATGGGCGCGGCCGCGATGGCCTACGTCCTGTGGACGCGGTTCCTGCGACACAGTCCGTCGAACCCCGGCTGGCCCGACCGCGACCGCTTCGTGCTGTCGGCCGGACACGGGTCCATGCTGCTCTACTCGCTCCTCCACCTGAGCGGATACGACGTGTCGCTCGAGCAGATCAAGCGGTTTCGTCAGTGGGGCAGCGCGACCCCCGGCCATCCCGAGTATCACCTGACACCCGGTGTCGAGGCGACGACGGGGCCGCTCGGCCAGGGCATCGCCAACGCGGTCGGGATGGCGATGGCCGAGGCGCACCTCGCCGCGCGCTTCAACCGTCCCGGACACGAGCTCGTCGATCACCGGACGTACGTCATCGCGAGCGACGGCGACATGATGGAGGGCGTCCAATCCGAGGCGTGCTCGCTCGCCGGCCATCTGAGACTCGGCAAGTTGATCGTGCTCTATGACAACAACCACGTGTCGCTCTCCGGGACGACCTCGCTGTCGTTCAGCGAGAACGTCGGGGCACGGTTCGCGAGCTACGGTTGGCACGTCCAATCGGTGGACGATGGCAACGACCTGGCCGCGGTCGACAAGGCGCTGCGGGTAGCGCAGGAGACGGTCGAGCGGCCGTCGCTGCTCGTCGTCCGGACGATCATCGGCTTCGGCGCCCCCCACAAGCAGGGCACGTTCCAGGCCCACGGCAGCCCGCTCGGCCCCGACGAGGTGCGAGCGGCCAAGCAGAACCTGGGCTGGCCGCTCGAGCCAGCGTTCATGATTCCTGACGACGTTCGTGCCCACTTCCGCTCGGCGGTCGAGCGCGGCACGGCGCTCGAGCAGGACTGGCGCCGCCGACTCTCGGCGTACAGCGCGACATTCCCGGAGCTCGGCGCCGACCTCACGCGGCGCCTGGCCGGCGAGCTGCCTTCGCGCTGGGATGAGGACCTGCCCGTCTTCTCCGCCGACGCCAAGGGATTGGCGACGCGCAAGGCATCGGAAACGACGCTGCAGTCCCTGGCGCGCAAGGTGCCAGAGCTCATCGGGGGCTCGGCGGATCTCGAGGAGTCGACGTACACCGTGCTCAAAGGTGAGGGCGATTTCGAGTCGCCGTCTCTTGGCAAGACGGGAGCCCAAGGCGCCGCCGGAGGACCCTGGGACTACACCGGTCGCAACATTCACTTCGGCATCCGCGAGCACGCCATGGGTGCGGCCGTGAACGGCCTCATCTACCACGGCGGCGTCATCCCGTTCGGGTCGACGTTTCTCACCTTCTCGGATTACATGCGACCACCCGTGCGGCTCTCGGCGCTCTCGCGGCTCGGCTCGATCTGGGTGTACACGCACGACAGTGTCGGCGTCGGCGAGGATGGCCCCACGCACCAGCCGGTCGAGCACTTCCTCGCGCTTCGCGCCATCCCCGACCTGCTCCTCATCCGCCCCGCCGATGCCAACGAGACCGTGTGGGCGTGGCGGGTCGCGATCGCGAACCGACACCGCCCCACGGCGCTGGCGCTCACGCGCCAGGCCGTACCCACGCTCGATCGCTCGGTCTACGCGGCTGCCGAGGGGCTCACGCGTGGCGCGTACGTCCTGAACGCGCTCGCCGAGGCGTCGCGTCAGCCGGACATCATCCTGATGGCGACGGGCTCCGAAGTGCAGCTCATCGTCGCCGCCGAAGGAAGGCTCGCCGCGAAGGGCGTCAAGGTGCGGCTCGTCTCAATGCCGTGCTGGGAGCTGTTCGAGGAGCAGGCGGCGGAGTATCGCGAGAGCGTGTTGCCGTCCTCAATCACCACCCGACTGGCGGTGGAGGCTGGCCGGTCACTGGGATGGGAGCGATGGGTCGGGCCACGCGGCGCGATCATCGCGCTCGACCGCTACGGCGCTTCGGCGCCGGGCGACGTGGTGATGAAGGAGCTCGGCTTTACCGCCGATCGCGTCGTGCGTGAGGCCGAGGCTCTCCTCGGGTCACCAGCCAGATGATGTCCTGGGCGAGCGTCGAGGGGCTACCGTTGCCGCTCGGAGCGACGTGGGCGGCCGACGACCTCGCCTACAACTTCGCGATCTATGCCCGGCATGCGCAGCAGGTGACGCTGTTGCTGTACGGTGATGACCTCCGCACGCCCGTGCTCACGCACCGATTCGACCCCGGGCGAAACAAGTCCGGCCACGTGTGGCACTGCCGCATCCCGGCCACGGCCGTTGCGGGCGCGCGATACTACGCGTACTCGATCGACGGGCCGCGATCGGCCCCCCACCAGTTCGATCCCGACAAGATCCTCTTCGACCCCTACGCCAGAGCGATCTTCTTTCCGCCCGAGTTCGACCGGGAGGCCGCGCGACGGCCCGGGTCGAACGCCGGTCGGGCGCCCGTCGGCCTGCTCGTCGCCGGCCCCACGGAGTGCACCTTCGATTGGGGTGACGACCGGCACCCTCGCCACGAGGCGAACACGGTCGTGTACGAGCTCCACGTGGGAGCCTTCACCGCCCACCCGAGCTCGGGGGTGAAGGAAGAGCGGCGTGGAACGTACGCCGGGCTCATCGAGAAGATCCCGTACCTCGTCGAGCTCGGCGTGACGGTCGTGGAGCTCATGCCGGTGTTCCAGTTCGATTCGTCCGACGGCAACTACTGGGGCTACATGCCACTCGGGTTCTTCGCGCCCCATGATCGCTGGGCCCGTGCGCGCGAGACCTGTGAGCAGCACACCGAGTTCCGGTCGCTGGTTCAGGCCCTCCACGCGGCGGGCATCGAAGTCGTCCTCGATGTCGTCTATAACCACACCGGCGAAGGCGACCATCGTGGCCCGGTCTACAGCTTCAAAGGCATCGACAACGACAGCTATTACATGATGTCGGGCCGGCCCGACGCCCCCTACGCGGACTTCACGGGAACCGGCAACACCCTCAACTCCGCGAACCCCTCTGTGCGGCGGATGATCCTCGACAGCCTGCGCTACTGGGCGCGCGAGATGCGGATCGACGGATTTCGCTTCGATCTCGCGTCGGTCTTCGCCCGGAACCCCGACGGCTCCCTCAGCTACGAGGAACCTCCGATCTTCAGCGAGATCGCGTCCGACCCCGAGCTGGCCGGGCTGCGTCTGATCGCCGAGCCGTGGGACGCTGCCGGCGCGTACCAGCTCGGCCGGGATTTCCCCGGCATCACCTGGGCGCAATGGAACGCCCGGTTCCGCGACGACGTGCGGCGGTTCGTGCGCGGCGACCCGGGAATGATTGGCGTGATGATGCAGCGACTGTACGGAAGCAGCGACCTCTTCCCGGATGATCTGGCGAACGCCTACCACGCGTATCAGAGCGTCAACTACGTGACCTCGCACGACGGATTCACGCTCTGGGACCTGCTCTCCTACGACACGAAACGCAACATGGCGAACGGCCACGGCAACACGGACGGGCCGGCGGACATCAGCTGGAATTCCGGATTCAATGGTGACGACGGGGCGCCCGCCGAGGTGATCGCGTTGCGCAAGCGCCAGGCCAAGAACCTCCTGTGCCTGCTCTTTCTCGCCAACGGCACGCCGATGCTGCGCGCGGGCGATGAGTTCCTCCAGACCCAGAACGGGAACAACAATCCGTACAACCAGGACAACGCGACCTCCTGGCTCGACTGGAATCGGCTCGAATCTCACGCCGACGTGTTCCGCTTCACGAGGCTGATGATCGCCTTCCGCAAAGCCCATCCCTCACTGTCCCGCAGCCGCGTCTGGCGCGAGGACGTGCGCTGGTATGGCGTCGGACCGGCCGTGGATCTCTCCGTCGACTCGCGGAGCCTCGCGTTCTGTCTTTCCGGAGCGTCCCAGGGTGACGATGACCTCTACGTGATGGTCAACGCCTACGGGGCGGCGCTCGAGTTCACGATCCAGACCGGCGCCGCCTCGGAGTGGCGGCGCATCGTCGATACCGGATGCGTCAGCCCCGACGACTTCCGCGAGCCGCCCGGTGTCGTGGCGCTGACATCGGCGCGTTACGTCGTGGGGCCGCGGTCGGTGGTCGTGCTGTTACGGCCGCGGCGCGGCTGAGCCCGACCACGGTGAAGACCGACCCACTCGCCGGAAGACCGGCGCCGCCGTCGCTGTTGGTGGACGTCCCGGAGCTGGTCAAGGCGTACTACACGGAGCGGCCGGATCCGTTCGCGCCCAAGCAGCGGGTGGTGTTCGGAACCTCGGGGCACCGGGGCTCGTCATTGAAGGCCGAATTCACCGAGGCGCACATCCTCGCCATCACCCAGGCCATCTGTCTCTATCGCCAGGTGCACGAGATCGCCAGCAAGTCATCGCTCAGGCCACGACGCGCCTGGCGACCCGACGCGCTCACTCTCCGCGCAGCGTCGGATCGAGCAGGTCGCGCAACCAGTCCCCCGTGCGGCTGACGACCAGCGACGTCGCCATCAGCACGAGCCCCGGCCACGTCGAGATCCACCACGCGCTGTCGAGGTACTCGCGGCCCTCGTAGATCATCCCGCCCCACGACGGGGTGGGCGGCTGGATGCCGAGGCCGAGAAAGGACAGCGTCGCCTCGAGGACGATGGCGCGCGCCAGCTCCAGGGTTGCGATGACGATCAGGCTCGAGAGGACGTTCGGCACGATGTGGCGCAGCACCACGCGCACGGCCGAGCCGCCGAGGGCCTGGACGGCGTCGACGAACTCGCGCGTGCGCAACCCGAGGACCTGAGCGCGAAGAACGCGCGCGTAGGAGACCCAGCCGGACAGCCCGATGACGAGGATCAGCGTGGGAAAGCTCGGGCCGAGCACCGCGATGATCCCGATGGCGAGCAAGATGAACGGGAAGGCGAGCTGAGCGTCGGCGAGCGTCATGACCACCGTGTCGAGCCAGCCACGCCGGAAGCCGGCGACGACGCCCAGCGCCGAGCCTACCAGGCCCCCCACCACGACGGCGGCGAAGCCGACGATGAGTGACACGCGGGCGCCGTAGACCAGCCGCGAGAGCACGTCGCGACCGAGGTGATCGGTGCCGAGGGCGTGCGCCCGGCCGTCGGCGGCCTCCAGGGTCGGCGCGACGAGCCGCACACGCAGCGACGTGCGCTCGGGGTCCTGCGGCGCCAGCCACGGCGCCGCCACCGCCACCAGGGCCAGCACGAGGACGAACACCCCGCCACCGGCCGCGAGCCGCGCGGTGCGCTGGCGCTCGCGCGGCCGCGCCACCGTCGCCGCGACGACCAGGTCAGCGGGCGCGGATGCGGGGATCGAGGACGCCATAGAGCATGTCGACGGCGAAGTTGATGACGACGAAGAGCGCGGCCGAGATGAAGACGACGCACTGCACGACCGGGTAGTCGCGGTTGTAGATCGACTGGATGGCGAGCCGGCCCATCCCCGGCCACGCGAACACGGTCTCGGTCACGACGGCGCCGCCGAGCAGGGCTCCGAACTGGAGCCCGGTGATGGTCACGATCGGCACGGCCGCGTTCTTCAGCGTGTGCTTGGCGACGACCAGCGTCTCGGACAGGCCCTTGGCACGCGCGGTGCGGACGTAGTCCGTGCGCAGGATCTCGAGCACGGCCGAGCGCGTGAGCCGGGCGACGTACGCCATCGCGAACACGCTGAGCGTGAGGGCGGGGAGAACCAGGTAGTGCCAATCGCCGCGGCCGCCCGTGGGAAGGAGCCCGGCCTTCAGCGACACGAGCAGGATGAAGAGGATGCCGAGGAAGAACGTGGGCGCCGACTGCCCGACGAGGGCCACGGCCATCGCCGCGTGATCGAGCGGCGAGTTGCGGTGGGCCGCCGACACCACGCCGATCGGCACGGCCACCAGTACGGCCACCACGAACGCGGTCAGGCCGAGCTCGATCGTGGCGGGCAGGTAGTCGAGCACGACGGTCATGGCGGGAGTCTTGAAGTGGATGGAGCGACCGAAGTCGCCGCGAGCCACGTTGCCGAGGAACGTGACGTACTGAACGGGCAGGGGGCGGTCGAGCCCGAGCTCGGCACGAACGCGAAAGATCTCGCTGCGCGGGGCGTCGGGCGGGAGCAGCAGCGGCACGGGATCGCCACTGAGCCGCATCACCACGAAGACGACCGTGGAGACCAGCCACAGCGCGACCCCCGCGCGCAGGACGCGGCGCCCTGCGTACAGCGCGACGTCCCGCACGTCTCAGGCGCGGCGGAACCTGAAGTTGAAGCGCCGGATCTCGAACTGCTGGTTCGGGTTCGGCGTCCACTCCACGTACCTCTGGATCCCGTAGTCCTCGTACGGCTGGATCACCGGCACCCACGGGAAGTGCTCGAGGAAGATCTGGGTCATCTCCTTGTAGGCCTGGGCCCGGAACTTCTCGTCCACGGAGAAGCGCGCGGCGTCGCCGAGCTGGTCGAAGCGGGCGTGCCGCCAGTAGTCTTGCGGTCCGCCGGGGCCGAGCAGCCGCCAGAACATCCCGTCGGGATCGGACAGCGTCGAGGTCGGATCCGACCACCAGAGGCCCTTGAAGCTCTTGTCGCGGAGCTTCTGGGCGCGCACCGAGTACTCGAGCTGTTCCACTTTGGCGTTGACGCCGACGTCGCGCCACATGGCCTGGATGGCCTCGGACATCGCCTTGTCGTTGGCCGTGTAACCGACGGTCGTCTCGATGACGATCTCCTCACCCTTGTAGCCGGCCTTCTTGAGCCGCTCGCGAGCTTCCCTGGGGTCGTACTTCAGCGGCGGCAGCGAGGCGTCGAAGTGGTTGTCGCCCTTGGCGATCATCGAGTTGGGGACGATCCCGCGGCCGCGCCACAGCTCCTTGACGATGATCTCGCGGTCGATGCCGAGCGAGAGCGCCTGCTTGACGAGCGGATTGTCGAGCGGCTTCACGTTGCTGTTCACGGCCAGCACGTAGAGCCCGGCGTAGAGGGCGCCGATCATGCGCGTGGTCGGGTTGGCGTTCACGCGATCGCCGTGGTCGGGCGCGAGCTGGGTGATCGCGTCCACCTCCCCCTTCAGCAGGGACGCGACCCGCGGCGCCGTCTCTGGAATCGCGCGCATGACCAGCCGGTCGACGTCGATCCGGCCCCCCCAGTAGTCGGGGTTCGCCTCCAGCACGGCCTTGTCGTCCTTGGTCCACGACACGAAGCGGATCGGGCCGGTGCCGACCGGCTTCTGGTTGAACGTGTCGGGCCCGACCGACTTCAGATACTTCTCGGGCACGATCTGGCCGCCGTAGAACGCGAGCCGAGCCGGGAGCAGCGGGTCTGGCTTCTTCGTGTGGAACACGACGGTGCCCGGGTCCGGCGCCTCGATGCGCTCGATGGTCGAGAAGACCGTGCTCACCCGCGTCTTGGCGGCGGGATCGTACGTGCGCTCGATGCTGGCCTTCACGTCGGACGACGAGAACGGATCGCCGTTGTGGAACTTCACGCCCGGGCGGAGCTTGAACGTCCACGTCGTCGGCGCGGTGAGCTTCCACTCCGTCGCGAGCCCCGGGTAGAGCTTGCCGTCGGGATGCCGACTCGTGAGGTTGTCGTAGAGGTTGAACGAGACGCGGATGTCGTTGGACGACGTGCTCATGTGCGGATCGAAGAACGCGATGTCGCCGCCCTGGGCGACGATGAGCTCACGCTTTTGCGTGGTCTGCGCTCGCGCGGGCCCGGGCAGCACGGCGACGGCGCCAGCAGCGGCGGCGGCGCCGGTGATAAGCTCCCGTCGGGTCATGCCAGTCATGGACGCCTCCTTGGGTGCGCCTATATGGGGGTCGACGGCGCCGCCTGTCAAGCGGTGCCCCGCCGTGCCACAATCCCAGAAGTGTGGACTGGCACGCGTTCTGGAACTCCTCGCCGTGGTGTGCATCTACGGTAGCCGACGAGCGCGAGTTGTAGCAAGGGGTGTAGCGCTACAACCCCGGCGGTAAGCGATGAGCCCCACGCCGTTTGGCGACTGGCTGAGACGCCAGCAGTTTCCTGACGCGGCCAACATCCCCGTCAAGAGTGCGTCACCGCGTGCTGCCGCTGCCCTCCATCATCTTCCCGTACTTCATCATCACGTCGCCCATCGCCTTCATCATCTCGCCACGCATCTGGAGCGTCTTGGGGGTCCGCCTGTCCGCCCATCTCGCACGGGCGCTCAGGCGCACACGCGCGGGTCACGGGCTGACGCCTCGCAGGCCCCACACATGTACACAGGCGCGCGAGCGCTGTACGAGTCGCTAGGCTTCACGTACCCGTTCGCACCGGAGAATCACTCAGTGATGGTGAAGAAGCAGGCGATGTACTGAGATGGCCGTGTTGAGGACTACTCGGGTGGAGGAGCCGGCAGCGTCAGGAAGTTGGGGCAAAGCCGGCGCTCCGGTTCCTCGTCCGTCTGGTGCAGGACTCTGGGTGGGGAATTTCCCATCAAGCGAAATAAATTGCCTTGAAGGCTCGCCCCATCGGGATACGATGGTCGCATCCTGTTCGCTCATGGCCTCCATGGATGATGTGCCCAACCTCCGTGACCTCCACGTCCTCGTTCTCGACGATCACCAGGACACGCTCGACGTGTTCAGCACGGCGCTGCGAGCGTGTAACGCGAACGTATTTACGGCGCGGACGGCTCGCGATGCCGTCACCATCTTCAAGACGGTGCGGCTTGACGCCATCGTCTCCGACTTGGCGATGCCGGGTGAAGATGGCCTCTGGGTGGTCGATCAACTACGCCGATTGTCGGTGACGAAGGGCGGTAGCGTCCCGGCACTCGCCGTCACCGCGCACTGGGACAAGTACACAAGCAAGGACGCCAAGGACGCGGGCTTCGACGGCTTCCTCACGAAGCCGGTCGATCCGTTGGAGTTATGCACGACCGTCGCATCCCTGGGTGACGAAGGGCGGTAGCGTCCCGGCACTCGCCGTCACCGCGCACTGGGACAAGTACACAAGCAAGGACGAGGCCGGTCGATCCGTTGGAGTTATGCACGACCGTCGCATCCCTGGGGGGGGGGCGCTGATGCCGACTGTGCGATGAAGGAGGAAATTCTCGGGGTACTCAAGGCCAATCCCGCGATGTTCTACTGCCGCATCTGCATCTCGCGCCTCCTCCAAGTGGCCCACGCGGAAGTCCAGAATGTTCTGTCGAGCTTTGCCGTCACGCATCCGACCATCCAGTTCACGCAGGGGCATTGTGTCAAGTGCGGCGGTCTTCGCACGGTGTTCCGGTACATGCCGTCCACGGGAGTGTAGTCGCTCGACTACGCCCGGCCCTCACTACCACCGTCCCCGACGCGAGGCTACCAGCGGCGACGGAGGTGGTTCACGATGCGCGCCACGAGAACGCCGACCACGCTGATGAGCACGGCAACGACGGCGATGGTCACAGCCTCGATCATCTCGGGAGCACCACACCCGCATATCCGATCTTGTTCACCGCGTCCCGTAACGTCGGCACGTTGTGGCCCAACCCGTAGCCCGCCGCGAGCCCAAGGCCAGCGTGGCCGAGAAGCTGACGGCGAACATCATCAGGAACGCCCGCGTGTCGAAGTGCATCCTGACCCGAGTGACGCCACGAGTGGGCCGTGGTTCGATCACGGTCACTCAAGCATCAAGGGTGGAGAGCCAACGGCTGATCCACTGGCTCGCATTGTTGGGCGCTAGGTGGCGCGGCATGATGACCCTGCGGTACGTCCAGATGCCTTTTCGCTTGAACAATCCTGGGATGGTCACGGTGCTCATCTAGTGGTAGCCTCCCCGCCGTGGATTTGGAGCAGTTCTTGGAGCATCACCAGGGCGAGGAGGGCAGAATCGCCAGTGTTTACGCGGGTCGGACGCTCTCCGTGAACATCCAATCCCCGCCATGACTTCGGCGGACATCGTCATTGTCGGCGGCGGCGTGGTGGGCACCAGCACGGCGTTCCACCTGGCCGCGCTCGGCGTCCGCAACGTCGTGCTGGTCGAGCGGCAGCACCTGGCCGCGGGCGCCAGCGGCAAATCGGGCGCGCTCGTCCGGATGCATTACACCAACGAGACCGAGTCGCGCCTGGCGTTCGAGAGCCTGAAGATCTTCCGTGATTTCGCGGCCGTCGTCGGCGGCGATTGCGGCTTCGAGCCGGTCGGCTTCTTCCAGATCGTGGGCCGCGGCTGGGAAGCCTCGCTGGCCCACAACGTCGCGGTCCAGAGGGCGATGGGCATCCGGACCGAAGCGATCAGCACCGAGGAGCTGGCTCGGCGCCTGCCCGGCTGCCGCGTGGACGACGTCGGCGCCGCCGCGTGGGAGGCCGACTCGGGATTCGCGGACCCCAACGCGACGACTTTCGCCTTCGCCGACGCTGCGCGCCGGCGCGGCGTCACGCTGCGCACGGGCTGCACGGCCACGAAGGTCGTCGTCGAGGGAGGGCGGGTGACGGGGATCGACACGACGGCGGGACAGATCGCCGCGCCCGTCGTGATCCTCGCCCCGGGCGCGTGGGCAGGCCGTCTGCTGGCGCCGCTCGGACTCGACTATCCGCTCTCGCCCTATCGCATCCAGGTGACGATCTTCCGCTGGCCCGCCGGCTTCACGCTGCGGCATCCTGCCATCATCGACGCCATCCACCACTCGTGGCTTCGCCCGGAAGGCCGGGCCAGCACGCTGATCGGCGTCGAGCTCGGCGCGGGCCACGGCGATCCTGACCAGCTCGACGAGGGCGTGGACGGCGACTACGTCGCCCGCTGCCGGCAGGCGCTGGCGGCGCGGCTGCCGGTGTTCGGCGAGGCGACGATGCGAGGCGGCTGGGCGGGCATGATCATGATGAGCGGCGACGGGCGGCCGATCATCGACCAGATCCCGTCCGTCGATGGCCTCTACGCGATGCTGGGCGACTCCGGGACATCGTTCAAGACGGCGCCTGCCGTCGGGCGCTGCCTGGCCGAGTGGATCGTGCACGGCAAGCCCCGGACAGCCGATCTCAGCCCCTTTCGCTCCACGCGGTTCGCCGAGGGCCACCCGTGGGCAGATGAGCACCACTACGGCCGGCCGCAAGGGCTGACCGTCTCCCGCTAAGCTCGAGGCCCCGGCTCGCGAAACCCGGGGAAGGGAGGAGGATGTCATGGAAACACTGGCTCGGAACTGGTGGGCGCTCGTCCTTCGTGGCATCGCCGGAGTGATCTTCGGCGTCCTGACGTTCATAAATCCCGGAATGACCCTCGCCGTGCTGATCGTGCTCTTCGGCGCCTATGCCATCGTCGACGGCGTCTTCAACCTGGTCGCGGCCGTCTCCGGCCGGACGGGGCAGCCGTGGTGGCACCTGGTCCTCGAAGGCATCGTCAGCATCGCCGCCGGTGTGATCGCGTTCGCCTGGCCGGGATTGACGTTGCTCGCGCTCGTATGGCTTGTCGCTGGCTGGGCCATCGTCACCGGCGTCCTGGAGATCGTCGCGGCCCTCAGGCTGCGCAAGCACATCGACAACGAGTGGTGGCTGGTCCTGAGCGGGGTCGCGTCGGTGGTCTTCGGCGGCTTGCTGATCGTGGCGCCGATTGCCGGAGCGTTGGCCGTGACCCTGTGGATCGGCGCCTACGCGGTCGTCTTCGGCGCGCTGATGATCGCCCTCGGCCTTCGCTTGCGGCGTCACCGCCAGCCGGGGGCGCAACGGATCCCTCGCGCGGCGTGAGAGGCGTCGGTGGGTGATTCGTTGATGGCAACGGCAGGACGAAGCCCTCCTGCATCGCGCTGCTCGCGGCTGGCGGTGTCGTGCGAACTGCCCACCAGGCCTGCCCGTGCTCGGCCAGTCCTCCGTATCAGACCAAAGTCTCATTTACCGTCCGGAACGCGCGTCACCAGAATGTCAGCCGTTCACCAGGGCAACAGCTGCTGGATTTGAAGAAAGCGTACGACGCAGGTGCGATGTCCAAGGAGGAGTATGAAGGCCGCTGAGACCAGTAGGACCAAGGTCCGATACCGGACGAGGTCGGGTGTGTTTACCGTGCGAGCGCCAGACAGTTGGAGCAGGGGGGAGACGCCGATGAAGTCATGGACGGCAGAGATCGTGGTGAGCGCGGTGGTCGCGCTGGTGCTGGGCGGCTGCGCGACCTCGCAAGAGTGGAGCGACTGGAAGAGCCACCCCACGCACTTCGCCTCGGGGGAGCACTTCGCGTTCTCGATGAGGA